>Ga0111539_10000029_pt1 | contig 184798 bp, 198 predicted proteins | sample RhiMethybrSRZTD1_FD_79667 | JGI IMG/M metagenome (GOLD analysis project Ga0111539, IMG submission 79667) | Populus rhizosphere microbial communities from Tennessee, USA - Rhizosphere MetaG P. TD hybrid SRZTD1 (version 2) (version 2) | ecosystem: Host-associated > Plants > Roots > Rhizosphere...
GCGCCGATGTCGCGGAGCGGCACATTGTGAGCGACCAGGTCTTTAACGAGTGTCTTGGTCTTCACTGCCGCATCCTCTTCGAGGCGAGCGGCTTCGGCCTTCTCTTTGCTGATGGTGTCGATCGTTGACTCGACGTCGATGCCGTCGATGTCGAGAGACACGTCGACGGCGACCTCGCTGAGTCGAACGTCGAGAGTGACGGCGATAAGTTCCCTGGCCGCTTGCTCTACCTCGGTGAGGCGGCGGGCTTGGGTGATGCCGTCTATTTCTGGGACGCTGATCATCCACCAGTGTCCGTCTCTGGTGACCTCTACCTGGTACCTGTCCACGGTGATCGCGCTTCCTCTATGGCCTTCCTGATGTTGCGAACCCCGCCCGGTGAGATCTTGGAGTGGCCGTCAGGGACAGCTACGCCTTTGCCGCTTTCGTGCTGCCACCAGGTGTGGCTGCCGCTTTGCGGATAGGGCTGAAGCCGGCTGCGCGGAGCTCCTTGAGATCTTGCGGGTAGGTTCATCGGAAACCATGATGCGAGTCTATTGAACTAGACTCCATCACGTCAAACAGTGTAGACATCGTATTACATGATGTCCAATATACGCAACCTCTACACGTTGCAGGACCACGCAGGACACAGCAGCAGCACTAGCGGAATCGAACCTATCTTCGATACAGTGAGGCATGTCCACGAAAGACCAACTGTTGTCGGTAGCGCTCCACGGCACCGCCATGCGCTACGCCGCGGAGCAGCGCAACCTCGCCGAATCCATAGTTGAGCTTCGCGAGATGGCAGGCGGCCGCAACGACATCCTCGCTGAAGCGGCCGGAATCGAGGCCGGGTCTTGGTGTGCATCACCAGCAACCCACGTCGGACATGAGCTGATTTGTGCGGGCATGCTGATCCTCGCCGGTGGCGGCAACAGCAGGCCGCTCGACTACCGCGAGCTAGAACGTTGGACGCGACTGGGTTACGAGCGTGGGATGAAATCACGCAAGGGTGAGCGGTAGAGATTTAGCCCATTTGCCCAGGATGGCAGTTTGGTCGGAAGCTTTCTTAACAACCGGGTCGAGTTTAATTGAAGCCTATGGTCCGGAAGCTGCTGCGCCCACTCGAGCTGGTTCTGCTTGCGGTGATCGGTGCGGTGGAATGGGTTATTGATTGGGTTGAGCACCAGAGCACAGCAATGAAGCTCGGTTTGGGCATGTTGTTGGGTGTGGCCGCCACAATGGCGGTTGCCGCAATCTATGCATGGTTGCGGTAATCGGCCTCTCGTAAGGTTTGCGGGACCGGTGTCCCTTGGAGGCGTTACAACCGCCTGCAGCATCTAGCGGAATCGAACCTGTGTTCGCTATCGTGATGTGTGTACCGCCTGCATAGGGGAATAGCGAAAGCCCCGGAGTTTCTTGCACGTCGGGGCTTTCACATCGGTAGGGTGTTGGGTTGCCCTGCCAGCGCCCGCGCCCCCTCTGCTTCCTGTTATGAGGGTAATCGCTGGCAGGGTCTCGCCTGTTCTACAGCTTCCGCCACCTCTTGAGTGCGGCTAGCTCAACAACCGCGGCGGACAGTAGCCGCATAGCAGTGGCGACAACCTGATCAAACTATGCAGGTGTGCACACCGTGGGTTTCGGTGGCCAGGTGATCGCAATGATCGGCGGCTTGCCGGTTGGTTCTACGAGTTCGACGGTGAGCCGGTCTGAGCCGTGCAAGTTGCCGACGGATAGGTCGGTACGTTTGGGCATTGGGTGGACTCCTAGTTCCGTTAGGTGTTCGCCTAGGCCCTGGTCGGTGTCGAGTACCGACTGGGGCCGCTTGTTTGATCTTGGTTCAGTCCGCAGATAGTCCGCAGGACAGTGAGAAACGGCCGGTAACGTCCGTCATTGACGGTTGCTGAGATTGCTAGTCACAGCAGGTTTGATGGGTATCGCCCCAAGTGACGGGCGGACCGGAAACAGAGTCCCGCTTATCGACCGGCTCGTCCCTCACAATCCTGGTCCTGATGGTGACTTGCGACGATTCCTGGGTATGAGATCAGTGACCCCGGGTCTTGAGACTCCAGGAACCGCTGGGCCACAGCAATGCCTCTAGGAGGTGACAGCAGTGCCCCCGTGGCTATGGACCGTAATTGGAGTGTTGGTCGTCATTATCTTGGTGATCGTCATCCTGCAATTGATGTAGAACTCCGCCAACGCCCTCCGCTACCCCGAGCGGAGGGCTTTTGCAGCTCTCGGGCCAAGTTGGCACCCGGCGAGCCCTGCATCGCTACGATGCCGATTGACCGCGGCTGGATCCGTAGCCGCTAGTCGTACTCCGCTCCAAGCATCGATACGTCTCGCCAAACATCTCGGGGGGCCATCGTGAAGCAACGCCGATTTCGCTGTCTGCGCGCCTCTGCCGGCACCAGCGTTGCGATCGCCGCCTCGGTCATGGTCGTGATCATGACGGCTGGGCAAGCGTCAGCCGAGACGCCATCCCCTGTCCCGCAGCCCACTCCAACGCCGACGCTGGCAGCGAGTAAGCCAGCGCCATCGAGCACGCCGTCCACTAACGGCACCTTTCCCAACAGTGAGGGCAGCGACAGTGCGGGCGCCGTTGCTGTGAAAGCTGATGGCTCGCTGAGCCTGTCCGTCGAGTCAACCGGTGGCCCGGTTGCCGACCGCTTCTTCCAGGACATTGGTTCATACAGCTTCGCTGGCAGCGCCAGCGACCTCAATGATGGGACGGAGATTGAGATCTATCGTCGGAGCACAAGCTCCGGTTGGATCCTGCAAACGTCAACCCAGCTGAGCAATGGCGACTTCTCCGTCACGATGCCCGTCCGCGAACGTGGCACGTTCACGTTCATTGCAACCACCGGTGGCCTGCCGGGCAGCGGCGACGAAATCAGCAGCAATGAAGTCACCATTACCGTTGAGGACTCCAAGATCACACTTGGCGAGGCGGTGGCCAAGATCGACTCTCTGAAGAATCCGACAGTCAGCGGCGCCATTGTGCCGGCGCGGAGTGGCGTGGAAGTGCATATCGAGGTCAAGATCTCTGATAGCTACCAGTTGGCTGACACGACAACGACCGACTCCTCAGGCCGCTTTTCTCTCAGCTTGGGCTACGGCAACGGCTCGCTCGCGACATACCGAATCCGGGGTACCTACAAGGCCCCAAATCGAGATCGCCGGGAGGTGAGCAATAGCGAGACGTTCACCAGGATCGCGGTGATCAATGCGGTAGTCACCCAGACGACGCCTGCAGAAGTTGAAACGACGTACCACGCGGGCTGCCCGGTCGGACCGTCCGATCTGCGCACTGTCGCCATGAATTTCTACGGTCGGGATAAGAAGATGCACCGGGGCCTGCTTGTCGTCAGATCTGACCTCACGACGGAGGTGATCCGTAGCTTCAAGACCGCTCTCGGGCATCGTTTCAGGATCGCCAAGATGAAGAACCCGAATGTCTACGGCGGCAACGATCCTGTTCAAATGGAGGCGAACAACAGCAGCGCCTTCAATTGCCGTCAGGTGGTCGGGAATCCGTACAAGCTTTCGCCGCACTCCTATGGCACCTCGATCGATGTGAATCCGGTGCAAAATCCCTATCGCGATGTGAACGGCAAGTGGTGGCCAGAGAACGGCAAGCCTTACATCGATCGCAGTCCCGTTCGTGCGGGAATGCTGACCAAGTACTCCTATCTGACCGAGAAACTGCGCTCATACAACTTCTTCTGGGGCGGCTTGTGGTATCCCGGCAGGGACTATCAGCACTTTGAATATCGCGGATGAATGCGAGCACCATCTTCGGCACGGTTGGCGTCCTGCTGCGTCGCCCTGCTGAGCGCCGTGGCGCTCGTCGGCTGTTCTCCGCACACGGCTCCACCGGTTCCAGCAAACACCACATCCGGACCGTCACCGACCTCTGCGGCATCCTCACCGTCGTCGAGCTCTAGCGGCGCACTCAAGGAGCCGGCAACCACCAATACGCTGCCTCCACCGCCACCCCCGACGAGGCCCGCGCCATCGACGGCAGACGGTCTGTCCGCCAGATCTCTTCCGGTCCCTGCCGGATGGCGGAGTGCCGTACTGCCTGGCAGCGACGAGGAGGGATTTCTGGGAAACGGCACATGGGTGCATGCCCGCGATCCCCGCTACGCCGCGCAGGACGTGATTACCCTCGGATGCAGCTTGGTGACGCGCGACGATTACACCGATCCATCGGCGGCGCTCGAGGGCAACTACAAGAATCACTCCGGCGATCGTGGCATTGGTCTGGTGCTGGAATTTCGCGACGATCAAGCTGCCACCACATACTTCGATCTCTACCGAAAGCAGATCCAGGCCTGCACCAGAAAAGACCAACCGGTACGCACTGCGATCTTGACCGGTGTTGACGGGCTAGTCGATCGCCGCACCTACCCCGACAGCAAATGGACAGAAATAGCGGAACGGAACGGCAACCGGATCACGCTGATCATCCTCGCTGATCCCGGTCACTCCATCACGAAGGCATCTGCGCAACGAATCTTGGACCAGATCCAGGGATAAGACCTTTCGCGACGGGTGGCCATTCTTCACGCAGCCAAGCGTGGGCGATAGCGTGCATTCAGGCAGGCCTGTCTGCCAACGTCCACCGACTGACCGCGACCACGAATGCCGGTCGCGCACCGAGGAAGGTTGATCATGACCCAGACCGCCAGCACCGACTTTCCGGCTCTGGAAAGCGATCCCATCGAGAAGCTCGCGATCGACACCATCCGTACGCTGTGCATCGATGCTGTCCAGGCAGCCAACTCTGGCCACCCGGGCACGCCAATGGCTCTCGCGCCGGTGATGTATTCGGTCTGGAAAAAGCTGCGTTTCGACCCCGACCGTCCCATTTGGAGCAATCGGGATCGCTTCGTGCTGTCCGCCGGCCATGCCTCGACCTTGCTCTACTCCACCCTCCATCTGGCAGGAGTCAAGTCGGTCAATCCTCAATACGAGGTTCTCGGCGAGCTGGCCGTCCCGCTCGAGGACCTGAAGAAGTTCCGCCAACTCGATTCCAAATGCCCTGGACACCCCGAATACCGCTGGACTGCCGGCATTGAATGCACCACGGGTCCGCTTGGTACAGGCATCGCGACGAGCGTTGGCATGGCCATCGCCGGTCTCTGGCAGGGGGCCACATTCAACCGACCCGGCTTCGACTTGTTCAACTACAACGTCTATGCGATTGCCGGCGACGGCTGCTTGATGGAGGGCATTGGCGCCGAGGCGGCCTCGCTCGCGGGCCATCAGAAGCTGTCAAACCTGTGCTGGCTCTACGACAGCAACAAGATCACCATTGAGGGCAGCACCGATCTGGCCTTTACTGAGGACGTCGCGACCCGGTTCGAGGGCTATGGCTGGGCCATCCAGCACGTCGACGACGCCAATGATCTTGACGCGTTAGCTCGCGCGCTGGATGCGTTCGAGGCTGAGCAAGATCGGCCGACCTTGATCGTCGTCAAGAGCATCATCGGCTACGGGGCGCCCACAAAGCAGGGCAGCCACTCCGCACACGGTGAGCCCTTGGGCGTAGAGGAGGTCCGCGGCACTAAGCGGAACTACGGCTGGCCGGAGGACGAGACCTTCCTCGTTCCCGAAAAGGTGCGCAGTCATTTCGCCGACCTCGGCAAGCGTGGCGCCGAGCTGCGCGAGGAATGGGATGAACTCTTCGCTCGCTACGGCACCGAGTATTCCGAACTCGCCGACCATCTCGACAAGATGCAGCGCCGCCAGCTGCCTGAGAACTGGGATGCCGACCTGCCCGAATATCCCGCGGATCCCAAGGGCGTTGCCAGCCGAGACAGCAACCAGAAGGTCCTCAACATCGTTGCGCAGTCCGTACCCTGGCTCATCGGAGGCTCCTCGGATTTGGCGCCGTCCAATAAGTCTCGCCTCACCTTCGAGGGCGCCGGAGACTTCCAGCCGGACAATCGCGCTGGCCGCAACCTGCACTTCGGTGTCCGCGAGCACGCCGCCGGCGCGATCAGCAACGGGTTGTCGCTCAGCAAGATCAGGGCCTACCAGGCTGGATTCTTGATCTTCTCCGACTTCCAGCGTGGTGCACTGCGGCTGTCGGCGCTCATGGAACTGCCGGTCATCCACGTCTTTACCCACGACTCCATCGGTGTCGGAGAGGACGGCCCGACGCACCAGCCAGTTGAACATATGGCGTCGCTACGCGCGATGCCGGGCATGATCGACATGCGGCCGGCAGACGCCAACGAGGTCGTTGAAGCGTATCGCGCGATCATGCCGTTGCGACACGACCCGGTCGCAATGATCTTGTCTCGGCAGGCGCTGCCGACGCTTGATCGCAGCAAGTACGCCTCGGCAAGCGGAGTGGCTAAGGGCGCGTACGTGCTGGCCGGCGATCCGGACGAGATTCCCGACGTGATCTTGATAGCCACTGGGAGTGAGGTAGCGCTTGCCATCTCGGCGTACGAGCAGCTGGTCGAAGAGGGCATCAATGCCCGCGTGGTGAGCATGCCGTCCTGGGAACTGTTCGACCGACAGACAGCTGAATATCGGGATAGCGTGCTACCGCCTGAGGTGACCGGCCGCGTTGTGATTGAGCAGGCATCATCCTTCGGATGGGATCGCTGGGCGGGTACCAATGGCGAAATCATTGCGATGAGTACCTTCGGAGCTTCGGCCCCTCTCAAGGCCCTGCAGTCCAAGTTCGGGTTCACTCCCGAGGCGGTGGTCGCAGCGGCCAAGCGTCAGATCGGCCGCTGATCCGGCCGGGCGACCTCAAACGCCACTGCGCCCTTCGCATAGTCAGCCGATGTCAGGCGGACTGGCACCTCCTGGCCGAGGCGTAGCCGATCACCGATGAGCCGTGCCTCCACGGCGGGTTCCTCGATCATCACCGTGCCGTGTTGTTTGTCGCGATTGACTTCGATCACGGTGCCGGTGAAGGTTTGCCCAACCCTTTCGGCCAGCAGATAGACCTCGAGTAGATCGATGATCGCTCGCTCGTACTTCTTGGCCCGCCGTTCCGCAACAGCCATCTGCTCCGGGAGGTCGTCCAGGCGGCGTAAGACCCATGCTGGGACAGGTTGATCTGAGCACAGCGCAACGCAGATCTCTCCGGCGTAGCGATCCACGAGGCGTCGCAGCGGCGCCGTGGTGTGGGCGTAATCGCTGGCGAGAGCGGCATGATCGACATCTTCGGGAATGCCGCCGCTGAAGCTTCGATAGCCCGCTCCCCGGAACAGACGGGTAGCCGCGTTGAGCATCGCGGCCTGATCAGGTCTAGCTGGATTGAGGTTATGGACGAAGTCGGGATAGTTCATCTCTCGCGGCCAGACGATCCGAAGCGCCTTGGCGATCTGGCGCAGTCTGGACAGCGAGTAAGCATCCGCCGGCGGCATAGTTCGCACAATTCCGACTTGCCCGTACAGCATGATGTGCGCGGCGGCCATGCCAGTAAGCAGTGAGATTTGAGCATTCCAGCCCTCGACAGGCTGCGGTGCCCGGAAACGGAGCGTCCAGCTATTTCCATGACGCTGGATCTCTTGCTCCGGGATCTCGAGGCTGACACCCCCGCGATCACGTTCCCGGATCTCCCGCCACTGGCCGACCAGCTTGAGCAGCACGAGGGTCTGGCGTGGCATGCTGGCGTCGATCTCCTGCTGCGCCTCGGCATAGCTGAGCTGGGCTCGGCTGCGAACCTTGGCCCGTACTACCTCCGCTGACAGCGTCTGACCGCGATGGTCCAAGGTGATCGTCCACAGCAGCGCAGGTCGAACCTGATTCGGCAGCAGGCTCGCCGCGCCCTCGCTGAGCACCGATGGATGCAGTGGAGTCCGGTGGTCGGGCGCATAGAGTGTGGTGCCACGTCGATGCGTTTCGCGATCGACTGGGTCTCCAGGCCGGACAAATGCCGCTACATCGGCGATCGCGTACGAAACCACAAATTCGCCACTGGGCCCGCGGGCAATGTGCAATGCCTGATCAAGATCACGAGATCCCGCGGGATCGATCGTGATCAACTCCAGATCCGTGCGATCAAGATCAGGAAGGTGCGGCTCCGCGGCGGCCCTCTCGGCGGCAGCCTCGACCTCCGCCGGAAAGCCACTGGGCACCTCGGCGGCTACCCGAATCGCAGCCAAGCCCTCCGCGAGCTCCTTTGGCACAACCGGTGGCAGTCCGAGCTTGCGGGCTGGCATGACCGCAGCCTATATGTGCCCTGAGGCTCTCGAAGGGCACGCTCGCACGCTTCGACAAGCTCAGCGCGCATTTTGCCAGTCAGCCGGGGCGGTCAACGATGAACTGCCGGGGCACCGGGTCGCCATCCAAGGCGCGATTGACCAACGCGTCGGCCGCCTTGTTGAGTTCGCGCGGCACCCAGGTCCAGGTCACTGCTGCCGGCCGCAGCCGAGCTGCTTCGAGCGCGAGCACCTTCATGTCGGCGTGCTTCACCTTCCACCGGCCGGCCATCTGCTCGATCACCAGCTTGGAATCCATCCGCACCTCCAGCGGTGCAGTCGGGTCGAGCTCACGGGCCATTTCAAGTCCCGCGATCAAGCCGCGATATTCGGCAACATTGTTCGTGGCACGTCCGATGGTCAGGCCTTCGGCCGCCAGCACTTTCGATGTATCGCCGTCTCGTACCACAGCTCCATAGGCGGCTGGTCCCGGATTGCCGCGCGCACCGCCGTCAGCTTCAACGATCAAGCGACGCTCGGTTCTACCGCCTACGAATTCTTCTGTGTCATCGAAGAGACCGGGTTCACTGCGTTCGTTGGCGGATTGTTTGGCCATTACAAACCCGACCGTGCCAGGCCTGATTCGGGCGTACGGATAAGAATCCGACCGCATTCCTCGCAGCGCAAGACCTCGTCCTCCGCTGCGGCTGAGAACGCGCGCAGATCGGCGGCGTTGATCTCCAGCTGACAGCCGGTACAGCGGCGCTGGCGCAGTTCGGCAGCGCCGATTCCTGCATGGCTGGCACCGATTCTGTCGTAGAGAGCGAGTAGCTCGGCCGGTATCAGCGGCGCGATCTCAGTGCGCTCTGCTCGCAGCCCGCCCATTTCGGTGTCGAGCGCTGCCAATTGTCGATCACGTTCAGCAGTAGTCTCTACCAAGGTGTCATCAACACGGTCCATGCGCGCACGCAGCGTCTCACGACTCGCGGCCGCCGCCTCCAGCTGCTCCATCACCTCCAGCTCCGCATCTTCAAGATCACTGATCCTCTTCTTGAGGTGGCTGACCTCTTCCACCATTGAGGAGAGCGCCTTGGGATCGGCCACCGTACCGTTGGCAATCCGGGTCTGATTCCGAGTAAGTCGTTCTCGGACCGGCTCAAGATCATTTTCAACCTTTTCCTGCTCCAGTTCGAGGTCCGATATCGCCGTCTCGGTCGCTACCAGATCTGATGCCAACCCCGCCCGCTCACTTTGCAGCCTGGCGATCGCTGCATGCTGCGGCAGGGTCTGACGGCGATGGTTGAGCTGGGCAAGGGTGGTGTCGACGGTTTGCAGATCTAGCAAGCGCAGCTGCGCGCTCTTGTCAGCCCTAATCGCCCTCATCCTCCTAGAAAGCTGCGAGCGCTGCGTTGCTCGCGGCCACCACCCTACTGATCCGTTGCAGGCTCCAAGAGGCGCCGTTCCATGACCGTCGGCAAGGACAGTGTCCGATAGCCGACGTCGTCGAAGAGCACCGTGATTTCGTCGCCATCGAGGCTCATCACGACCCCTGGCCCGAAACTGCCGTGCCGTACTCGTTGCTCAACTATGAAGGGACTATCCGGCTCTGGTTCGTCCGTCGCCGTCCCGGCATGGCAGTTGTCACAGTCGCCACATCGCGTTGGGTCCGTCTCACCGAAGTACTGCAGGAGAAATTGCCGCCGGCAACGCAGGGTCTCCGCGTACCCGCGCATCATTTCGATACGTGACCTTTGCATCGAGCGGTACGCCTCCGCTCGAGCGATCACTTGCTCAACCGCGGAGGTATTCGAAGCAGGGATATCTCGCCCTTGTCCGGTTTCCGACAGCAGATTGAGGATTCGACCGACCTTTCGCGTGCTCAGTCCGGTCACCTCGGCCAACTCAGCTCTGGACGCATGAACCTGTCTCGCGAGCGCACCGAGCAACGCAGCGACATCGTTTTCCTTCGGAATCGAGGAGCTGAAGAATCGCGCCAGCCCCAGATCCTCTGGTCGATAGAAGAGAATGCCCAGGGCGGTCTGGCCGTCTCTGCCTGCCCTACCAACTTGCTGGTAGTACTCATCCGGGGATTCCGGCGCCTGCGCATGCAATACGAATCGGATATCCGGCTTGTCGATCCCCATGCCGAAGGCTGAGGTAGCGACCATGACGCCGGACTCGGCCATCATGAAGTTCTGCTGCACTTCCTCACGCCTGCGCTTCGGCAAGCCGGCATGGTACGAGGTTGCGTCGACACCGTGCCTTTGCAACTCATCGGCGTAGTGCTCGGCCGCCCTGCGGGTGGCGACATAGACAATCCCTGGGCTTCCGGTTGCGGTGACTGTGTCGGTGAGTCGAACTTCCTGATCCCGCTCGTCCAGGCAGCGAGCCACAGCCAGGTAGATGTTCTCCCGAGCCGTCCCGCCGACCACGACAACAGGATTCTCAAGCTGCAGCCGCACCATAATGTCTTCCCGCACCGGCGGGGCAGCAGTGGCTGTTAGAGCGATGACGCGCGCGCCGCGCAAACCCGTGAGCAACTCACCAAGCCGTAAGTAGTCCGGCCGGAAATCGTGGCCCCAGGATGACACGCAGTGCGCCTCGTCAATCGCAATCAGGCTTGGTCGCATGGCCGTGACAGCCGCCAACACCTCGTCGTTTGCAAGTTGCTCCGGCGCCAGAAAGAGAAACTCGACCTTTCCAGCCGCGGCCTCGGCCAATGCCGCCTCGCGCTCGGCCTTCGTCTCCGCTGAACTGACCCGGCGTGCAACCGTCTGCTGGCCGTATTCCTCGAGTCGGCTTGTCTGATCTTCCTGCAACGCCAGAAGCGGCGAAACCACCAAGGTCGGCCCCTTGAGCAGTACGGCAGGTAACTGATACGCCAGCGACTTACCACTACCGGTCGGCTGAACGAGCAATACGTCGTGCCCATCGAGCAATGCTCGGACGGCCTCGTACTGACCAGGTCGAAGCGACTTATGGCCGAAAACCCGCCGCGCGGTCTCAACAATCTGGTCAGCCACGGTGTCCCAGCCTGCACGACTGCTTGAACGATGTTGAAACCGGGATCCTCAGGGTCGGGCGTTCCACCGGTCGAGAGCTGGCGCACCCCTGTCCTCTCCGAGCACCGACACGGTGCCGGTGTCGAGCGGAAAGTGCACGCCCATGCTGAGGTCGAATCCGAGCCAGCGCATGGTCAGCGCCCGGAGCGCATGACCATGACCGAAGCAGATTGCCCGATCTACGCCGGAGTCGCGCACTCGGGCGACCACTCGGTCGAGCCGGCTGGCAACCTGAGCAGCTGTCTCGCCGCCGGGAACCTCGCCGTTCCAAATCGTCCAGCCCGGGACCGTTTCCCAGATCTCAGGGCTGGTCTTGCCCTCATAGTCGCCGTAGAACCATTCGGCAAGATCATTATCGATCTCGGGCTCGTGCTCACCGACGAAACCAGCCAGCTCCGCGGTTTCGCGCGCTCGTCTCCGGGGACTGCTGAGGACCAGCTGGAAATCTCGCGGTGACAGGTGACCGCGTAGAGCGCTGGCAAGCTTTTTGCCATGCTCTGTCAGCGGCAAGTCCGTGATCGACGTGTGACGGCCCGACCGACTCCACTCCGTCTCGCCATGGCGGACTAGAAACAGGCGTGTTGGCACGCCTCACCGTATCGCTCCCCCAGTCCGATCCCAGTAAGGATGCGCCACGATCACCGGGTGCAACAATTGCGGTCATGAGCGATCGTCGGCCCGAGCTGCCGAACCGCCAGGTCCCCTTCTCCGACGCCTTCAGAAAGTTCATCGTCGAGGGCTGGGCGCCGTCGCCCAAAAAGTTGCCAAAACAACTTGCCGCGGCAGTCCCGGCGCAGCAGCGTCGCGAACGTGTCAGTGCCCAGTTTCCAGGTGAGCGGTTGGTCATTCCAGCAGGCGGGCTGAAAGTGCGCTCCAACGACACTGATTACCGGTTTCGGCCGCACTCGGCCTTTGCTCACCTGACTGGTCTAGGCACCGATCGGGAACCGGATGCGGTATTGGTACTCGAGCCCACCGACGCTGGTCATGATGCAACGCTGTACTTCAGGCCTCGAGGCCCGCGAGACTCTGAGGAGTTTTATGCCGACAGTCGTTTCGGTGAGCTGTGGGTCGGTCGGCGCGCGTCACTGGAGGAGATGAGTGCCCTCTGTGGCATCCCGTGTGCCTCGATCTCCGAGCTTCCAGATCACCTGCAGAAGGACAGCGACACCATCCCGATGCGACTGCTGGGGTCAGACCTCGATCATGAAATCCGCAAGCTCATCGAAGAGATGCGCAGTACGCCGCAGGAAGCCGAAGTTGATCAGCGGCAGTCCACGATCGAGGCATCGGATCGTGAGTTTGAGACTGCGCTGAGCGAGCTGCGGCTGATCAAGGATACCTTTGAGATCGCCCAGATGCGTGAAGCCTGCCGACAGACGGCAATAGCGTTCGAGGCCGTTGTAGCGGCCATTCCGGAGGCTGTGCGACGTGGCCGCGGCGAACGGTGGATCGAGGGCATCGTCGGTCTGCATGCTCGGCACGTCGGTAACGCCGTCGGCTACGACACCATCGCTGCCGCTGGCGATCACGCCTGCACGCTGCACTGGATTCGCAATGACGGCGGGCTGCGTGACGGCGAGCTGCTGCTACTGGACGCAGGTATCGAGCTGGATTCCCTTTACACAGCAGACATAACGCGTACGTTGCCGATCAGTGGAAGCTTCAGCGATGAACAAAGGATGGTCTACGACGCCGTCTTTGAGGCACAGCAGGCAGGCATCGCTGCGGCGCGACCTGGTGTCAGCTTCTCCGAGGTCCACAAGGCTGCGATCGAGGTGATTGCACGGCATCTGGACGCCTGGGGGCTGCTGCCCGTCAGCGTAGAGGAATCACTCGGTGAGCAGGGCGGGCAGCATCGCCGTTGGATGGTGCATGGGACGTCCCACCACCTCGGCATCGATGTCCATGACTGCGCACAGGCTCGGGTTGAGAACTACCGGGAAGGCGTTCTGCAACCGGGCATGATCATCACAGTGGAGCCAGGGCTGTACTTCAAGTCTGATGACGAACTAGTTCCAGAGCCGTTGCGCGGCATCGGCGTACGGATCGAAGACGACATCTTGATCACGACCGAGGGAAATAAGAATCTCTCGGGCATGCTTCCCCAAACCAGCACCGAGGTAGAAGCCTGGATGGCCAAGATTCTGGCCAGAGCGGGATCGTAACTCATTCAAAAGCAGCGGCTCTTGCACCTGGCATGCCTTGCAGCATCTCCCGGGCTTGAGCAGCGACTTTGTGCTCGCAGAGCACCTCGTACTTGGTGGCGACCGTCTGAGTCACCGATGTGAAATCCCGCCGTCCGCGGCTCATCGCGTACGCCGCGGCGCTGAAACCAATGCCAAGGGCAACGCCGATCGCCAGGGAAACCAACAACAGCAGCAAGATGCTTGATGGTCGAGTGAAGATCAACATCACTAGCCCGACGAGCAGGCCAGTGGAAATACCTGACTGCAAGCCCTGGGTGATCACTGTCCCCCAGTTGCGCCGGCCAAGAACCCTCTCGACCGATTTCAAATCGGTACCGACGATGGCCAGGTTCTGCACCTCGAACTTCTGGTCCGACAAGAAGTCGACCGCCTTCTGTGCGTCTTCGTAAGTGCTGTAGATGCCGACCGACTGCGGGAACTGCAGCTCGAAGAGCGAGCCGAATTGCCGCGGCGGCATAGCCATCGTGTCCTCCTGAGGATTGGCTTCCCAATTTACTCGTCCGTGCCGTCGACTGGCTGTGCGTTGAATCTCGGAGCGAACATTCGCCCAGACTCCGGCCCCGGCCCTAGTCGCCGAAACCTACATGTACGTAGATTCCTCACGGTCTGCATAGGTTGCAACCTGTGCAGAGCTAGGCAACTTACGTGAACGTAGGTTGCCGCAGCAGAGACGAGAGTGAATCCCGAGCGTCCATAGCTGCGAGTGTCGGCAGCGCGACAAGCTTCACCAGCATTGTCAGATTTCGTGCCGTGCGAACACGCAGAATTCATTTCCCTCAGGGTCCGCCAGCACGTCCCAGTCGATCTCGCCATCACGGCTCCTGAGCAGTCTGGCGCCCACGGACAGCAGGCTTTGAGTCTCGCCCCAGACATCCCAGTGCATCCGATTCTTTACGGTCTTCGGTTCTGGAACCGATTGGAAGACCATCGCCCACGGCATGCCGGGTGCGCCATCGATCCAGGAGAAGCCGCGGTCCTGATCGTGACAAACCTCGCAGCCGTAGCGCTCGGCCCACCAGGACGCGATCACGACCGGATCGGCCGAGTCAACAACTACTTCATAAACGCGATAGCCCGCCAAAGACTCCCGATCGCGAACAAATGCACACAGCTCGCCGCCTTCCGGATCAGCGAGCACCGTCCAAGGCTGGGTCTCGTCGAGGATGATCGCGCCGAGACTGGTCAAGTCGGAAACTGCGGCAACATTCACATCGATGTGTACCCGGTATTTGACTGACCGTGATTCGGACACCTTGTTCACCCAGAGCGTGTGCTCGGGAACATCATCAAGCAGCCGGAAGGCTGCGTCACTCGGTTCGGCGCGAAGGCCGAGTGCCGGCGCCCAGAAGGCCGCAAGCGTCTCCGGACTAACCGCGTCGATGCAGAGGTCTTTGAACGTGATCGTTTCCACTGCAGCCATGTCCAGACCTTAGCCGACGTGATCTTGGGACACCGACATCACAGTGACCACTGTGAAGACTGGCATGCCGCACCAGAAAGCGCACCCTTCTAGGAGTTTCGACGTCCGCGGAGGCCCGTCAGGGCTGTGATAATCGAACCGTGGCAGCGAGCGCAACCTCGGTCTTCATCTCGCGCATCCGCGGCCTGCCCGTCCTCGACAGCGCTGGGGACCAGGTGGGCAAGGTGCGTGATGCTGTGGTGCAGCGCCGGACTGCCGGTCGGGCGCCACGTGTAAAGGGTCTCGTGGTTGAGCTGTTCGCACGCCATCGGATCTTCATCCCGATCGCCCGGGTGCGCAGCATCGACGGCTTTCAGGTCGTCATTACCGGTGTTGTGAACACTCGCCGCTTCGAGCGCCGGGAATCCGAAATGCTAGTGATCGACGACCTCTTCGACCGGACCGTAGAGCGCACTGATCATCCCGGATCTTCGGTCATTTTCGATGTCGCCATGCGGCCGGTGCGTTCGCGTGACTGGGAGCTGTCACAAGTGGCATTGCGGGAAGCAGGAAGCCGTCGGCGATTCGGTCGACGCGGCCATGTCACCATCGTGGAATGGTCAGCGATCAAGATCTTGGCGTTTGATCGAGGTCAAGGTACCGACCTGCTGTTGGCGCAGATGGAAGACATGAAGGCCGCCGACATCGCCCGGGAACTACACGAGATGTCGCGGGAACGACGGGCCGAAGTTGCTTCCGCGCTGGATGATCACAAGCTGGCCGACGCACTGGAAGAGCTGCCGGAGGATGAGCAGGTTCAGCTCATTTCTGAGCTCGACACCGAACGCGCCGCCGACATCTTGGAGGAAATGGATCCAGATGACGCTGCTGACTTGATCGCCGAGCTGGCTCCCGAGATGGCCGAGGTGCTGCTAGGACGCATGGAGCCCGAGGAGGCCAAGGACGTCCGAAGGCTGCTCAGCTATGCCGAATCAACTGCCGGCGGAATGATGACCCCCGAGCCTGTGATCTTGCCGCCGGATGCAACTGTCGCCGACGCGCTGGCCCAGATCCGTGATGCCGAACTTACGCCGGCCCTCGCTTGCATGGTCTATGTCTGTAGACCACCCCTTGACACTCCAACCGGCCGCTTCGTCGGCGCGGTGCACTTCCAGCGGCTGCTCCGAGAGCCTCCCTCGACATTGGTCTCGGGTTTGGTCGATACCGAGTTGGAGACCCTCACCGACCAGGCGAACGTGCATGAAGTCAGCCGGTACTTTGCGACATACAACTTGGTCAACGCTCCTGTCGTCGATCCTGATCATCGGTTGATCGGCGCTATCACGGTGGACGACGTACTTGATCACATGCTGCCCGAGGACTGGCGCGGCATGGAGCTAGACGCAGTGTCAGCGAAGCCTCCCGAGGGGGGAGCGGTCGTCGATGGCTAGAGCCGTACGGGAGGCCGAGCGGCTCGACGAACCGGGCAGGCGCAAGCGCTCCACGATTCCGACGATCAAGGTCGATCGAGAAGCCTTCGGCAAGTTCGCTGAGGCGTTCGCACGATTCATGGGGACCGCACGATTCCTGTTCGGCATGACGGTGGTCATCGTTATCTGGATCCTCTGGAATGTCCCGTTTGGTCCACCTCGGCCTCGCTTCGACCCTTATCCGTTCATCTTCTTGACACTGGTCTTGTCGCTGCAGGCTTCGTACGCCGCTCCGCTGATCTTGCTCGCCCAAAACCGCCAGGAAGCCCGCGACCGAGTGATCTCGGAGCGGGACCGTGAGCAGGCGGCACAAAGCCGAGCCGACATGGACTTCCTGGCGCGCGAGATCGCTGGTCTACGAATGTCGGTCGGTGAGCTGGCCACCCGCGATTATCTGCGCTCAGAGCTCAGAGCAGAACTACGTGCCATGCTTGCCGAACTCGACGGCGAGGATGGTGTTCGGGACTCCCGCCGCGCATTGAGCGCCGACTGAGCAGCACACGCGGAGCGAGCAATCAACCCGGATCGCGCGCCGCTGTCTGGACGAATGAGCGAGCGGCCAGCCTTGACCAGAGCCAGCCACTCGCAGTCGTGCTGGCCGCGAGCGAGTGAGGAAGACAGCGGCTTTCAAAGCGCGATCCGCAGCGGAGCGAGCGCCAGCGAGCAGAGCAATCAAATATGGGCGAGCTCGCCTAGGCTGGAGTACGTGCACGACCACGAGTCCAGTCAGTCCTCGGCAACCTCCACCGCTGAGCATCCGCTGGTGCCTGAGATTCGTCAGGCACTGCGTCGCGTGGATGATCCTGAGATTCGCCGACCGATTACAGACCTTGGCATGGTTGACGACATCGACGTAGACGCCGAGGGCCGGGCTCGGGTACGCGTGCTGCTCACAGTGTCCGGTTGCCCGATGCGTGACACGCTGCAGCGTGACGTGACGGCCGCGGTCGGTGCGGTGGCTGGCGTAACAGCAGTTGACGTCGAGCTGGGCGTGATGTCTGACGACCAGCGGGTGGCGCTGCGGGAACTGCTTAAGGGTGGGCAGCGCGATCCCGAGATTCCCTTCGCTCGGCCCGATTCCCTGACGCAGGTCATCGCAGTCGCCTCAGGCAAAGGTGGCGTCGGTAAGTCGTCAGTCACCGTGAACCTCGCCAGAGCACTCGCCGCCCCTGGTCGAAAAGTCGGCATCCTCGATGCCGACATCTACGGTCACTCGGTGCCGGCAATGCTCGGCATCGCCGACGCTAGGCCGACCGCGGTCGAGGACATGATCATGCCGGTGCCGGCGCACGACCTCAAGGTGATGTCGATCGGCATGCTCAAGCCACGTCGCGATCAAGTGGTCGCCTGGCGTGGCCCCATTCTTGACCGGGCGCTCACTCAAATGCTGGCTGACGTCTACTGGGGCGATCTGGACTTCCTCCTTATCGATCTGCCGCCTGGCACCGGGGACGTCGCCATTTCACTGGGCCAGAAGCTACCCAACGCCGAGGTGCTCGTGGTGACCACACCGCAGGCGGCTGCTTCTGAAGTGGCCGAGCGTGCCGGCACCATGGCGTCAATGATGAATCAGCACGTGATCGGTGTCGTGGAAAACATGTCGCATCTGATGGTCAGTTGTCCTGACTGCGGCAAGGTCCATACCTACGACGTCTTCGGTACCGGTGGCGGCACCCTGGTAGCGCAAGCGCTCAGTACCCGTCTTGGTTACACCGTGTCCCTACTTGCACAGATACCCCTGGACCCCCAGCTGCGTGCGTCGGGTGACTCTGGCGTGCCCCTGGTCGAAGCCGACCCCCAGCAGCCCGCTGCCAGCGTCCTCAAATCCTTGGCCGACCAGCTCGTGAAGCGCAGTGTCAGCCTGCTCGGTAAGCAGTTGGGCCTGGCTCCGGCAGGCCGCTGAACACAAGCTTCAGGTCGCTTCAAGATCAAACGGAGTCAGGGCTCGCGACGCCCCATCCATGCCCCTGCCATTGCTAGCTCCGCCATTGCTAGCTCCGCTATTGGGCCGCTCCCCGTTGTTGATCCCACTCTCGTGGACTCCGGCACCGGAATCGGCGGAGTTGCTCGTTTCGGTGGTGTCTGCTGACGAATTCTTGATCGACTTGCCAGCATCGCTGACCTCGGCTTTCACATCAGCGATGATCGGCTCCACATCGTCGAGCAAGTGCTTCTGAACGAATGCCCTGGGGTTCAAGTCACGCAGATCGACGTTCTCGAACTCCGGCCCTAGCTCCTTGCTCAGCTGCTGCTGCGCGTTCCCGGCGATCGTCCTCAGATAGCGCAGTAGCCGCGCCGCCTTACGAGCAAGATCAGGCAGGCGCTCTGGTCCGAACAAGATCACCGCGATCACCAAGAGCAAAACGAACTCGGGCGCGTTGATATCAAGCAGCAGCGGGGTCATACTCAGCCCACCTTGCCACCCAGCGTGACGCTGGCCTTGGCACGCTCGGATCCACGGGCGTACTCGAGAACGACGACGTCGCCCGGCCTGCGGGTGCGGATGCTGACGATCAACTCCTCCATCGTGTTTACCGTCTCGCTGTCGACCTTGGTAATCAAATCCTTGGCGTGCAGGCCGGCCTTGGCGGCTGGCCCTTGAGCATCGACGGCGGTTAGCTCAACACCTGTCGCGGCATCGGCTACGTTCGCTCCGATCACTGGGTACGTCGCCTTGCCGTTCTTGATCAACTGATTCGCGATGGTAGCCGCCTGGTTGATGGGGATCGCGAACCCAAGGCCGATATTGCGGCTGGCTCCGAAGGTCAAGATCGCAGAGTTGACGCCAATCACTCGGCCACCCGCGTCGACAAGTGGGCCGCCCGAGCTCCCAGGATTGATCTGGGCATCGGTTTGAATGGCGTTGATGTACGCGGTCGGAGCATCCGCATCACTGGACTCGCTCACGATCACAGGACGGTTGCGGGCCGAAACGATGCCTTCTGTGACAGTGCCTGACAACCCGAGCGGGGAGCCCAGTGCGAGTACTGGCTCCCCGACCTGAACATGTTCGGAATCGCCCAGTTCAATCGGCTGCACCGATCCGGCACCGGTCGCCTTGATCACGGCGATGTCGTAGGAAGGGCTGCGGCCAACAAGAACCGCGTTGACCTTACGTCCGTCCGAATAGAGGACTCGGATTCTCGATCCGTCCGAGGCTGCCGCCACGACATGATTATTGGTGACAATGCGCCCGTCTTTGTCGATCAAGAACCCTGATCCGGTTCCTCGATCGACCTGGATCATCACGGTCGCCGGCAGCACGCGCTTGGCCACGTCAACGCCGTTCGCGCTGGGCGGTGGCGGCACTACGGGCGTACGCGTGACGCCTGGCTCCGCCGCGGCGCTAGCCGTTGTGGTGGAAGACGCCGCCCGTCGGGCAAGTGTGGCGCCCCCATAGCCAGCCGCCCCACCGATGACCACTGCGGTCAACGCGGCGACCGCGATGACCCAGGCTGCAACTGAGCGTTTGCGACGTGGACGCCGGGCAGCCGGCGGCGGCAGGGTCGTCCCACTTCCCCCAGGTGCCCCCATGTATGCCGGCTCGCCGGTCTGCGGCGACCAGCTTGAGCTGCTCGATTCGAATGCGGGAATGGGCTGATAGGAGTTGTCTGAACCAGGAGAGGTGGCCGGCGGCTCGCCAAAAGGACCGAAATAGCGAGAGTCCGGGGGTTCGCCTCCGGCCTCACCCGCGGAACGGTCATCAACCACCACGTTCTAACCCTTCACATCGGCCAGAATCCTCGCCCATCCAGCTTTAATGCGGCCAAGCGTAGTAGGCGCCTCGGCCCGATCATGGGGCAGCGATGCCACCGCGTCGTCAAGCACACCAGAGTTTCCGTCGGTGACCACGGTGAAGACGACGTCGCTGGACTGCCAGGTAGCCACATCCGACGCACTGCGACGGATATGGGCTTCAAGCGTCGCATCCCACTCCGAACCCTGGGGAGCAGCGACCAGCCGGCCCCGCTGCTCAAAGACGCTGACTGTGGCAAGTCCGTCGCTGTAGACCAGCTGGATGGTCTCAGGGTTACCGGCTCGGTCGCTTCGCAACCGGACAAGCGATAGTCCAGCCAGCTTGCGAGGGCAGGACCATCCGGAGGCGATGAGTCCGGTCGCGGACGAGAGGGTCAGCGAGGTGTTGGTCCGTGGTACTGCCAGTCGCGGTGGTAGATGTTCGAGGATGCTGTTCGCAGTGTTGACGACCACCGAAGTGAATCCGAATGACAGGTTCACCGACCCAGCCTTGTCATACGTTTCCTGCCAAAGCACCATGCCGGTATCGTCATCGATCCACCAACGGGCGGCGGCCTGATATCTACCCTCTCGGGTCGCGGTGACGACGGTTGCACTGCGGCTGGCGACGCTCGCCTCCCTACTACCAGAGAGGCGGTAGTTCCGCTCCAGCAAACTAAGCAGTTCGTCATCCACAACCCTGGAGGAGATGAGCGCGGGACTAAATCCGTTGAGCAGCTGCCTGCCTGTCTGGTTGACGACCGTGACCTGGCTGCCCTGACCGGCATGTGTCTCTACGTCGATCTGCGCGGTGATGGCTCCGCCGCTGCGGAAGGCCAAAAACGATTGGCGACCGGAATAGCTGATCGAATGGGCGGCATCAGCAGCCCGTTGCATTGTTGCTTTCGCCTCAGCCGCACTCATCGCTGGGCCAGCGGCAACTGTCGGGCCTTCTTGCGCCGGTGTGGAGCTACGGGACAAATCAGTCGAATCGGCCAATATGACTGCGTTGAGGGCATCGCTGGACAGCGGAAACTGTCCCAAGGTGGATGAGAACGCGGCTTGTGCGTCGCTGGTGGGGTCACCGATTGCCGCGAGGCTCGGGGCAGCGCTGTACCCAACGACCCCCATGGCGGTGATTGTCGCTCCAGCGGCCATGGTGATTGCGGTGATGCGGAGCTTGACTACGCGACGATGACTTGGCAGCCCGCCAGTTCGCCACGCACGAGCTGATTGGGTACGCCGGAACGGTCTAGTCCACAATGGCGCGACTGACTCGGGACCGGCGATCGAGACGAGCCGTACCGAAAGGTCGGGCGGCGCAGGGCTCGGTTGAGTTTTGGTTTGATTCAGGAGCTCGCGTACGGCGCGTAGATCCGCGATGTCGCGCCGGCAGTCAGAGCAATCGACAAGATGGGTGAGTAGCCGTTCTCGATCAGTGTCGTTCAGCGCCCCGTCGACAAACGCTGATCGCAGTTCGGCGAGCTCAGCGCACGGCGCCTTACTCACGTCGACCTCGCAGGCTCCAGACTTCCCAACCTGGGACTGGCCCTATCGGGAATTTCGCCGGTCTCCACCTCGACACCGAGATACCGCAGCCGTTCGCCGGTTGGTCGGCGATGCGCTAGAGCTGTCCGCAACTGGGCCCGGCCCCGATGAATGCGGCTCCGTACGGTTCCGATCTTGATATCCAGAACTTCGCTGATCTCCTCATAGCTGAGACCCTCGATGTCACACAACACGACAGCTGCGCGGAATTCGGGTGGCAGGGCTGACAAGGCAGCAGCTACGTCGTGATCGAGATCGGCATCGGCCAATTGTTCCGAAGGGTTTGGCCAGGCACTGGGTAAGCGCTCATCAGAACCTTCACCTAGGCCATCGAAGCGGATCTTCTGCCGCCGGCGAGCGCCGTCGAGGAACAGGTTGGTGGTGATGCGATGAAGCCAGCCCTCAAACGTCCCCGGCTGGAATCGATGGAGTGAGCGGAAGACGCGTACAAAGACGTCCTGGGTAAGGTCCTCAGCATCGTGCGGGTTACCGGTCAGACGATAGGCCAATCTGTAGACACGAGCGCCATGATCGCGTACCAGCTCTTCCCAGGTGGGAGGCGTCCACTCCACGGGTTCCGGTTGGGAGGTTGCTGGGACCGGCGGGCGCCAAGCCTGAGGATCGGGGGCGGGCCAGTCCGCCATGAGTTCGACCTCCCTACGCCGTCCGGCGTTACCACGCAGGCTCAGCCTGGACGCCCTATTGTTGCCTGTCATCCTGGCAATGCCCTGAGTGAACCCTGGCAATAACCTGTGCGCGACCGTGTCCTTCCTCACAATCGTTCAAACGGTACGACAGGAAGACACGTTCCACATTGATTGTCTCTCAGCTCGCCTGGCCTCCGAAAATAGCCAGCACACTCTTGAATTCCCGACCAATGTCGTACTCTTCTCGCTCCTCGGCCGAGCGAGCAATCAAAGGGTTCAGTCGGTCGAAACTGTCTCGCCTGTTGGCAGACCCGCAGCAGCCAGCGAGGAACGCAGGCCCTCGACCTCGTTAGCACTCGCCTCAATCAGTGGAGATCGCAGGCCACCGACGTCACGACCCTGCAGCTTGAGCCCAGCCTTAACCAGAATGCAGCCTTGTGTCGCGAAGACGCCTGTGTAGATCGGCAACAGTTGCTGATGCAGACGAAGCGCGGTAGCAACGTCGCCGGCGATGTAAGCCTTGATCATCTGTTTGGTGCCGACTGCGCTGAAGTGCGTTGAGGTGCCGACTACGCCGACGGCACCGACCGAGAGCAGTGGCAACGTCATGGCATCGTCACCGGAGTAATACGCAAGGTTGCTCTGCGCGATCACTCGAGCCGAAGCCGTTAGATCACCCTTCGCATCCTTGACTGCCACAATCCGCGGATGCTCTGACAAACGCAGCAGGGTATCGGTGGCAATGGGAACACCAGCCCGACCGGGAATGTCGTACAACATCACCGGCACGTCCGTTGCATCCACGACCCGGCGGAAATGCTCCACGAGTCCTGCTTGCGGTGGTTTCGAGTAATACGGCGTTACCACCAGTAGTCCGTGTGCGCCGAGCTTGGCGGCAGTGGCCGCCAGTTCCAAGGTGTGTTCGGTATTGAAGGTGCCAACCCCGGCAAGGATTGTTGCTCGATCACCGACTGCGTCGAGCACCACTCGAAGCAGGTCGGCCTTCTCTGTGTCAGAAGTTGTTGGCGATTCTCCGGTGGTACCGCTGATCACCAATCCGTCATTGCCGAGGTCATCGATCAAATAGTTTGCGAGTCCGGCCGCTGCGTCGAGGTCCAAGGATCCGTCCCCCGCAAACGGAGTCACCATCGCCGTCAGGAGCCGGCCGAAAGGAGGCTCAGAGGGTGAGATGGACATGCCCGTCATCTTAGCGATGAGGCATCAACAATCCCCGGCGGCGAGAAGAGCAATCGAACACAGGATCGCGCGCCGCCGTGCTGAGGAGGGAGAGGGTCGACATGCTTTTCGTCGGCGAGCGACGACGAAGTAGGCGGCCCCAAAGGCGCGATCCGCGCTCGCGATGTTCGCGCCGCCGATCTGCAGGAGGAGCCCACGAAACGCCTTGAGAACAGAGCCGATCCTCCGAGGCAATTCTTTCATCGGATCCGACGAAGACGGCGGCTTCCGGCGAACATCGCAGCGAGCGTAGCGAGCCATTAACACAGCGAGCGCAGCGAGCGAAGCAATTAAACGCAGCGATCAAACTTTCCCTACGTTGATCACCACCAACGGATCACCGTCGTTGACGACGTCGCCTGCGGAGACGACGATCTCCGAGACCGACCCGGCAACGTCGGCCAGCACCGGGATCTCCATCTTCATCGATTCCAAGATCACCACTGGATCCTCGGCCGCCACCTTCTGACCCACCTCGACCTCGACCTTCATGACGGCCGCGACAAGTTCGGCGACGACGGTATGGCTCATGCGGCCATCGTAGGGTTCGTCACGGGTGCGTTTCGATAGGCTCAGATTTGTGAATTTCGTCCCTGGCAAGACGTCGCCCAAAGCCGCACCTAAGCCTGGATCGTGGGCCTTTGCTGAGAACTTCGTCGACGAAACCGAGCAAGCGGCGCAGGGCCGCGACAAGGCAACGCAGTTCGGAGTGGCACCGATCGGCCGAGGCTCTGCCAGCGCATTGACTCTTCTGGCGAAGGTCGTCCAGGCGCGGGCTGTCGTTGAGGTTGGCACGGGTTCGGGTGTCTCCGGCCTGGCATTGTTCGCCGGCATGCAGCGCGACGGCGTCTTGACCAGCGTCGACATCGAGGCCGAACATCAGCAGGCTGCGCGGGAGGCGTTTCTCGCAGTTGGCATTCCGACGCAGCGATTCCGGCTGATCGCCGGCCCGGCACTCAGCGTCCTGCCGCGGCTGAGTGACGGCGGCTACGACATGGTCTTCATCGACGCGGACAAGGCTGAGTATCCCGAGTATGTCGAGGAAGGTCTCCGGCTACTGCGACATGGTGGCGTCATCGCTGTCGATAACGCGTTGTGGCACGACCGTACGGCTGATGAAAGCAACATCGATGCCGAGACCGAGGCGATCCGCAAAGCGCTGAACGCCGTTAGAGATAACGAGGATCTCATCTCATCGTTGCTTCCGGTTGGTGATGGCTTGCTCGTCGCCGTCAAGCGATGAATCACCTAACGCCGACTTGTCAGAACGCAGTTGAGCTATAGGTCAACTGGGTTCTGACAAGTCGGCGTTAGGTGATGACGCTGCGTCCACCCGGGCGATAGGCGGTCACCGCGCTGGTAGGCATCCATGGCCCGCCCCACCAGCCGCGTACGCCCAGATCCTGCAACCTCACTGCTTCCATTCCCGCTTCGCTGAGCCAATCGGCGTACTCGCCGGTATGGCTGATATCCGTGATGATGATCTTGCCCCCGGGTTCCAGCACGCGAACCGCCTCGCTGATTGCCTTCCGCCGGTCGTCACGGGCCTTCAGATTATGGATGGCAAGACTGGAGACCACAAGATCGAACTGTCCGTCGTAATACGGCAGTGTTGTGATGTTGCCGGTATTGAGCTCGACACGGTCTTCGACTCCACAGACTCGGGCATTGTGTTTGGTGGCTTCGATGTCGTTGCCCGTCTGGTCCTGATTACGCCATAGGTCGATGCCTGAGACCCGGCCGGTGGTGAGCCGTTTGGCAAGGCTGATCAAGACGGCACCACGACCACAACCAAGATCAACTGCGTACTCGCTGCCCTTCAGGCGCGCGTCGTCAAGCAGCTCACCCCACCAGATGAACTTGCCATGGAGCGTCGTATACAGATAGCTGAGTGCGCACAATCCGAAGAACACCGCAAAGATCAACATCACCAACCCAGGGAGGAAGCCCTCTGTGATCATCAGCACCCAGCCGACGATCATCAGGAGCACTGCGGTAGCCCCCAGCGCTACGGGCACCTTAGGCGCATCGACCCCGAATGTTCCACCTTCAGGTTTGCCTGCCTCGTGGTCCCCCGATCCTGAGGCAGGCCTGTTCATGTCGCAGCGACCGTGACGCCCTTGGGAACGACGGTGATGCCGCCCTCCGAGATGTAAAAGCCGCGTGCCTCATCGGCTTCGGGATCAACCCCGACTTTGGCATCGTCGTCAACCCTGACGTGCTTATCCAAGATCGCGCGATGGACGACTGCGTTACGGCCGATCGAGGTATGGGACAAGATCACCGACTGATCGACGGTGCAGCCCTCATCTACTTGGACGTTCGGCGAAAGTACTGAAGTCTCGACCGATCCGCCAGAGATCACGCAACCTGGGCTGACGATGGAGTCCCGTGACACACCATCAAGAGTGAACTTGGCGCCCGGCATCTGCACTGGGTAGGTCCAGATCGGCCAGTCCAGGTTGTAGAGGTTGAACACCGGATCCACTGAGACCAGGTCCATATGGGCTTCGTGGTACGCGTCGAGGGTTCCGACGTCGCGCCAATAGGCCTTATCGCGTTCGGTCGAACCGGGAACCTCGTTGACGGTGAAGTCGTAGACCTGGGCATCGCCTCTATTCACAAAGCTCGGGATGATGTCGCCACCCATGTCATGGCGCGAGTCATCATCTTCGGCATCTGCCAACAGTGCCTCGATCAGAGCATCTGTCGTAAAGATGTAGTTGCCCATCGACGCGAACGAAGCCTCGGGATCGTCGGGCAGACCGGGTGGCTCAGCTGGCTTCTCCAGAAACTGCTTGATCTTGTTATCGGTCCCGGCGTCGATCACGCCAAATGCGCTGGCCTGACTTCGCGGCACCCGAATGCCGGCTACCGTGCAGCCGCGGCCACCGTCAACATGCGAGTCGAACATCTGCTCGACGTCCATCCGATAGATGTTGTCGGCGCCAAAGACGACGACGTAATCCGGCTCTTCGTCGCGAATCAGATTCATCGACTGGTAGATCGCATCCGCGCTGCCCTGGTACCACCTCGGTCCAAGGCGCTGCTGTGCCGGCACCGGAGTCACGTAGTTGCCCAGCATGGTCGACATCCGCCACGTCAAGGAGATGTGCTTGTCCAGCGAATGCGACTTGTACTGCGTCAGCACAGCGATCTGCCGCATCTCGGCGTTTGCCAGGTTCGACAAGACGAAGTCGATCAAGCGGTATGTACCACCGAACGGAACCGCCGGCTTTGCTCGGTCCATGGTCAACGGCATCAGCCGTTTCCCTTCGCCGCCAGCCAGTACCATCGCCAGAATCTTTGGACGCGCTCGCATGAGTCGAACCTAGCCCATAGGCGGCTTGGGAAGCACCCGTTATAGACCAGTTGTGGTCAACTTCGCGGGCCCTGTGGAACGATGCGAACTATGGCGACCGCTGACACTGATCGACTGTCCATCTCGTTGCTCACGCGCGAGTACCCACCCTCCATCTACGGCGGTGCGGGGGTGCATGTCGCCCAGCTTGTTCCGCAGTTGCGCAAGCTCATTGATGTCGATGTGCAGTGCATGGGCGAGCCGCGCGAAGGCGCCACCGCGCATGCCGAGAATTACCCGGAAGGAGCCAACGCTGCGCTCCGGGTATTCGGTGCCGACCTCTCGATGGTGGCTGCCATCCCGGACGTGGACCTAGTCCACTCCCATACCTGGTATGCCAACTTGGCAGGCCATCTCACCGGCCTGTTCCAAGACATTCCACACGTCGTCACCGCTCACTCGCTAGAGCCGCATCGGCCGTGGAAAGCCGAGCAGCTTGGCGGCGGCTATCGGCTCTCATCGTGGACGGAGCAGACCGCCTTCGAGGCCGCCGATGCGGTGATCGCGGTCAGTGCCGGCATGCGCAAGGACACCCTGGACTCTTATACAAATCTCGATCCCGACAAGGTGCATGTGGTCAAGAACGGCATCGATACCCAGGAATTCAAACCCGATACCGGCACCGATGTCGTCACCGGCCTTGGAATCGATCTTGATAAGCCGTCCGTCGTCTTCGTGGGAAGGATTACCCGCCAGAAGGGCCTTATTCATCTGGTACGGGCGGCCGAGAAATTCGATCCGGACACTCAGGTCGTGCTGCTGGCGGGCGCCCCCGACACTCCGGAGATCGCTCAGCAGATCGGCGACGCTTTCGGCCACCTGCAGTCGACCCGCGGGAACGTCTTGTGGATCGAGGAGATGCTGCCACGGGCACAGGTCCGTCAGGTGTTGTCGCATGCGACGGTCTTCGCCTGCCCGTCGGTATATGAGCCGCTAGGCATTGTGAACCTAGAGGCGATGGCGTGTGAGACGGCTGTCGTCGCTTCTGCGGTGGGCGGTATCCCTGAAGTGGTAGTTGATGGCGTGACTGGATATCTGGTGCCCTACGACCCGGCGCAAGCCGACGATCTGGCTGCCATCGCAGCCTTCGAGGATGACTTCGCAGCCAAGATCAACTCAGTGACTACGGACCCCGAGAAGGCCAGAGCATTCGGGCTCGCCGGACGGGAGCGCTGCATCGAGGAGTTCGACTGGTCCAAGATCGCCGCCGAAACCGTCGATGTCTATCGCCGGGCGATAGAGGTTCACAAGAGCTAAGGCCTGACCGATGGTCCGCCGACGCAGGTTGGCGACGCGCTATGCCAACCGGAATGTCGCCGGGCACGCCCTGGCCGAAGCGCTGGTTGAACAGACCACACTGCAGAACCCGATCGTGTTGGCGCTCCCCCGCGGTGGCGTACCGGTCGCCGTCGAGGTGGCCAGACGGCTGAACGCTCCACTGGGCGTGATCTTGGTACGCAAGATCGGGGTACCGGGGCGCGCCGAGCTGGCTATGGGAGCTCTAGCAATGGTCAGCGGGCAGCTCTCAGAGTTTCGCAACGACGAAATCGTCGACGGACTGCGGATTCCCGACCAGGCGTTCCAAGCCGCGCGAAACCGCGAGCGGCTCGAGCTCGAACGACGCGGAAGCGTCTTCCCCTCCGGGAATCTGGAAGTCGCCGACTCGACCGTAATCCTTGTGGATGACGGCTTGGCCACCGGTTCAACGATGCTGGCAGCAGTAGCGGCTGTGCGGCGGCTGAAGCCTGCCGGCGTTGTGGTGGCAATCCCGGTAGGAGCGCGCCAGGCAGTACAGGCACTGCGAGCGACGGCCGATGCGGTTGTTTGCCTCTCTAGTCCAGAGCCATTCATTGCGGTCGGAGCGGCGTACGAGGATTTTCGGCAGCTCACCGACGATGAGGTGATCGCCATCCTCACCGAACAGTCCTCCTAGCGGCGGTTGTCCGGCAGGATGGCGTCATCGCTCAGGTGGACTTGCCCAACTAGAACACGTCAGCCTCCACACCGCCTGTCAACACGAGGAGTTCGCGATAGGTCAATGGGAAGATCGCGTGCGGAATGCCACCAGCAGCCCACAGCTCGTCGAAGTCAGCGAGAGCACGATCGACGAGTGTAGGAATCGGTTTGGGGTGGCCAACCGGAGCTACGCCGCCAATCGCCTGACCGGTATGTTCACGTACGAAATCCGGTGAGGCACGACGCAGCTGAATGCCGAGCTGATCACCAACTTTGATCATGTCGACCCGATGTGCACCACTCGTCATGATCAACAGCGGTTCTTCAGCATCGGTGGAGAAGATCAACGAGTTTGCGATCGCCCCAACCGGGCAGCCAAGATGCTGAGCCGCAGCACGCGCCGTAGTGACTGCCTCGTTGAGCATCTTGACGCGTCCAGATACGCCGCCGGCCTCCAGAATGTGGTTCACGGCTTCGCAGTTCGGATGCATGTGCCGGCCTCACCTTTCTTGTCATGAGCAAGCAAAAGGACCCGGTCGTTAGCGACTAGGTCCCTTGTGCTGTCAGCTGTTGATCTATCCAACGACCTCTTTCAGTGCGCCCGCAAGCTCGGCCGCTTCGTCGGCGTTGAGTTCGACAACGAGCCGACCGCCTCCCTCGAGCGGAACCCGCATGACGATCCCACGTCCCTCCTTGGTGACTTCCATAGGGCCGTCACCCGTCCGCGGTTTCATTGCTGCCATAGCGCATCCTCATCTGTAGTGACCTGGCAACTTGCCGGCTCAATTATTCCGTACCACCTAGTGGTAAGCGACTCGGGTGCTGGCTTGGATACGTTTTCTTGACCTCAGAATTCACTCAGGCCACACTGGCGGTGGCGCGAAGCAGCCCATGACATGGTCGTCGACCAAGCCAATTGCCTGCATCATGGCGTATGCCGTGGTGGGACCGAAGAAGCGGAAGCCGAGGCCCTTGAGCTGCCGTGCTAGCGCGACGGACTCCGGCGACGTTGCCCGCCGGTCCTCAGGGCCTGGTCGCAGACGCCCCACAACGCGATAACTGAGAATCAGCTCGGAGAAGCGAGGTCCAAGATCGACAACTAGCCGAGCGTTCTCGATAGCGGCCATGATCTTGGCCCGGTTTCGCACAATGCCTGGATCGCTCAGCAGGCGCACCACGTCGTCCTCGGTGAAAGCGGACACCAGCGCGGGCTGGAAGCCGGCGAATGCTCGGCGGAAGTTCTCCCGCTTACGGAGGATGGTGATCCACGAAAGCCCCGACTGGAATGCCTCCAGCGTCATGCGCTCGTAGATCCCCTGCCCAGTGGTGACAGGCCTACCCCACTCGTCGTCGTGATACGCCAGATACTCAGGGGCCGACAGAGCCCACGGACAGCGCAGCAGGCCATCGGGGCCAGGTGCGGCTGCAGTGCTCATCGAGCCTCGGCGATCGCCGCAAGCGTTCGAAGACTGCGTGCAAAGCCAGCCCGCAAGAACGGCAATGCGAGCCGAACCAGGCTCTCAACCGCCCGACCGCCGGGTACCGAAAACACCTCAGTGCAGGCGACCGTGGTCTTGTCATGATGGCCAGTTAGTCGAAAGACTCCTTCGCCAGTGAAGTAGGGACCGAGGTGCAAGATCTCCAATTCTGCCGTGTCACCGGCCGGCGGGGACCAGCCGGTCACGATGAAGCGGTCCAGAAGACCAAGTGGAATCCGGCCGAGCCATATTCCAGACAGCGCCTCAGCTCGTACACCGATCCCGACATTCCGATCATTGGTGACCCGGACCGTTGTCAATGGAATCCACCGGGATTGGGCCGCCCAGTCGATGAGTGCTTCCCAGACCACCGCTGCAGGTGCCTCGATGTCGGCGGAGACCTCGAGCCGAACGCTCACGTGGTGTCCTGCTCACTGACCGGATTGGCCATCGTCGGCTGCAGGCCGCGGAAGCTCCGGTGGCGCGGGTCTGACAGATAATCCCGGTTGATCATCTGGATTTATCGGCTGTTCCGCAGCTCGGGCCGATGCGGTTGATTCCAGCAGACGTTGCGAAACGGTGGCGCCTTCAGCCAACTCTGCGATCAACGCATCACGCTCGGCGATCTCCAGTGCGAGCCGGTCGAGCAGGTCATCCACCTGGCTCATCGCGTACCCGCGCAGCGTGACTCCGAAGCGTACGTTTCTCAGCTCCTCCGCGGTAAGGGCACCGCCCGTGGGAAGGTCCTGTCGGTAGGTGTCATAGATTGGGTCTCGGCTCATCTGTCCCATGCCCCCCGCAGCCGCCATCGCCGCGACGCCCAATGCGGCGACGGCGACGACAGCGATCAACCACTCCATGGGTGAATGTTTGCACGGTTCACAAGTAGGCCGGTGCTCTGTTCTAACTGCATCGAATACGGATCGCGCGCCGCCGTGCTGAGGAGGAGAGAGGGGACACGTTTTTTCGTCCCCGAGCGACGACGAAGTAGGCGGCGACAAAGCGCGATCCCCGCCGAGCGAGCTTGGCGAGCGAGGCAATCAACTCAGCCACCTGATGAGAGCATCGCGACAGGCAACGACGTCCTCAGCAGGACAAAACTCATCGTCGGCGTGCGCTTTGGTTGGGTCACCGGGCCCGAAGTTCACCGCTGGTATGCCCATCGCGCTGAAGCGCGCCACATCGGTCCAACCCAACTTTGCAGTGGCTTGACCACCAACGGCACCGAGGAACTCTGCGGCAGCGGGCTGATCGAGACCAGGTCTGGCACCAGCGGCGACATCGAGCACTCGTACGGAATAGCCGTCAAGCACCTTGCGTACGTACGCCTCGGCTTCGACAGGAGACTTGTCGGGGGCGAACCGGTAGTTGATCTCGATGGCACAACGATCGGGGATCACATTGCCCGCAATGCCGCCACTGATCCGGACAGCGTTCAGTCCTTCGCGGTACGTCAAGCCGTCGACCTCAACTTGCTGCGGCTCATGGGAACTCAGACCTTGCAGCACAGCGCCAGCAGCATGAACGGCGTTATGGCCCAGCCAGCTCCTCGCTGAATGCGCCGCGACGCCGGCCAGCTCGACGATCAGCAGCATCGAGCCTTGGCAGCCGCCCTCGATTCGGGCATTGGTCGGTTCGCAAAGGACCGCGAAGCTGCCCTCCAGATAATCAGGATGCTCCCGAGCAATCCGACTGAGGCCGTTGCGATATTCCTCGACCTCCTCGTTGTCATAGAACACCCATGTGATGTCGCGCTCAGGGTGGCGCAGCGCGGCTGCAACTGCCAGCTGCACCGCAACTCCGCCCTTCATGTCACAGGCGCCGCGACCCCAGATGATCTTTCTGCCGGTGTCATCATGCGTTGTCCACGATGGCAAGTTGCCTGCAACTGGCACGGTGTCCAGGTGGCCTGCGATGACAACACGCTCTGAGCGGCCCAGCTCGGTCCGGGCGAGAACCACATTCCCGTCTCGCAGCACGACGAGATGGCTATATCGCCGCAACGCCTGTTCAACCAAGTCGGCAATCTGCTTTTCATGACCGCTGACCGACTCGACGTCCACCAAGGCCCGAAGTAGCTCCATGACGTCACCGTCGAGGTCGAGAGGCGCAGACACGAGCGGCACCTTACAGCGTCGGTAGGCTCGGGCCCATGACTGACGCCGCTCGTGTGCTCGATCCCGGGTCGCCCCTCCGCGCCGGGTGGGGATGGGGTCTCGCCTCGATTCACGCCTCGGACCAGGTCCTGGACACATACTTCCCGTCTCCCCGACTGGGTGCAGCTGACGATAGTGCCGCTCCGCCAGCATTGATTTCCGCCGTCGTCGACGACGAGCCTCGCGAAGTCCGGACCGAAATTGTCCTGATAGAGATCGATTTGGACGCACCGCCAGCGGACACTTCCGACGCGTACTTGAGGTTGCACCTTCTCAGCCACCGACTGGCGAAACCACACGACGTCAACCTGGACGGTCTGTTCCGCGTGCTTCCGAATGTCGTGTGGACGTCGGCTGGCCCGTGTGCCATCGAGGGCTTCGAGCGGGTCCGTACCCGATTGCGTGGCCGGGGTGGACATCTCACAATCTTCGGCGTCGACAAGTTTCCCCGGATGGTCGACTATGTCGTTCCTACTGGGGTACGCGTCGCTGATGCTGACCGGGTTCGGCTGGGCGCCCATCTCGCCGAGGGAACCACCGTGATGCATGAGGGCTTCGTCAATTTCAACGCGGGCACGCTCGGTACCTCGATGGTCGAGGGCCGAATCTCAGCCGGCGTCGTGGTCGGCGGTGATTCCGACATCGGTGGCGGCGCCTCGATCATGGGAACGTTGTCCGGTGGCGGCACGGAGGTGATCTCCATTGGTGAGCGTTGCCTGATCGGCGCCAACGCCGGCATCGGGATCGCATTGGGAGACGACTGCATCGTGGAGGCAGGGCTGTACGTCACAGCAGGCACCAAGGTGACGCTGCCGGGCGGCGAGGTCGTCAAGGCCCGGTCTCTGTCCGGCAAGAATGGCCTGATGTTCATTCGCAACTCCGTGACCGGCGCCGTGGAAATGCGGCGCCGCGAGGCCGGCGCAGTCCAGTTAAACGCCGAGCTGCACGCGAACTGAGCACATTTGCAATCAACAACTGCCCGAGCTCTTGGCTGCTTTGCCATTGTCGTCATCGCCTTCATCCTCTTGATCGCGGCCGGTGTCGGGGCGTTCTGGTGGCTTCGTTCCAGGAATCTGACCGAGCCTGTGCCCGGTCAGGAGCGATGTGTCGCGACGGCTAACAACAAATCTGCAGTTCTGGATCTCGAGCAGGCACATTTCGCCTCGATCATTGCGGGCGTTTCAGTGCGCCGGGGTCTGCCCGCCCGCGCAGCCTCTATTGCTCTGGCGACGGCGTACCAGGAAACCGGAATCCGCAACCTCGATTACGGGGATCGTGACTCGGTCGGCCTTTTCCAGCAACGTCCGTCTCAGGGCTGGGGCACGAAGCGGCAACTGATGGATCCGGACTATGCGGCCGGAAAGTTCTACGATGCTCTCGTCAAGATCAATAACTGGGAGACCGACGACATCAACGATGTCGCCCAGAAGATACAGCGCAGTGGACATCCGGAGGCTTATAACGATCATGAGGCCGATGCCCGAGTGCTGGCCAGCGCGCTGACCGGTCAGTCGCCGGCGGGATTCAGCTGCTTGGACCGTAGCGACACGGCTGGCGACGCCAAGGATTTGCGCCGTTCCTTTCAACGGACCTTTGGCAACCTTGACGAGTCCACCGATGGATCATTGATCACGATCCGGGCACGCGGGGACCGGCGCGCCTGGGCGTACGCGCACTATGCCGTGGCCAACGCCTCGATGCACGGTGTCACCACGGTAAAGATCGGAAACCGTTCTTGGCAGACTCAGGACTTCAACCTGCCCGACTGGCAAGAGGCCACTCCTAAGCTCAAGGACAACCGCATCGAGATCACGGTTCGCTGAAAGTCTCGCTGACTCGATGCAACCTAGGTGAACGTAGGCTGCTGACGGTCTGCACAGGTTGCAACGTGTGCAGACCGTGAGAAACCTACGTGCACGTAGGTTCTGTCTAGATGCGGCAGGTAAAGATCAGGAGTTCTCCAGGAGCCGGGTCGCAGCGGCGGCGACTCGTTCATCGGTGGCGGTCAGCGCGACGCGTACGTAGCGACTTGCCGCCGGGCCGTAAAAATCTCCGGGCGCAACCAGGATGCCCTTGGAAGCCAGGAAATCCACCGAGAGATGGCAGTCCTCATCGCGCGTGGCCCAGAGATAAATGGCTCCCTCAGAGTGCTCTATTCGAAAGCCCGCCCCCTCCAGCGCCGGACGCAGCCTGGCCCGGCGGCGGAGATATCGCTGCCGCTGCTGTTCCACGTGATCATGATCATCGAGCAGCTCGATCATCGCCTCTTGGACCGGACGCGGAACCAGCATTCCTGCATGCTTGCGAATCAAGAGGAGATCTGCCACAACCTCTCGATCACCTGCGATGAATCCGGCCCGATAGCCCGCTAGGTTCGAGCGTTTGGAGAGTGAGTGGACAGCAAGCAGGCCATCATGCAAACCGGCGTTGATCGATGGGTGCAGCACCGAGATCGGCTCAGCGTCCCAACCGAACTCTCCGTAGCACTCGTCCGAGACCACCAGCGCCCCACGCTCGCGGGCCCAGTTCACTCGATGCTTCAGCTCCGCCGGGTCCAGGATCTGACCTGTCGGATTGGATGGCGAATTTATCCAGATCAGCGCCGGCCGAGCGTCGCCGAGCTGGTCGAGATCGTCGCAGGCAATCGCGCGGCAGCCTGCGATCTTGGCACCAACCAGGTACGTCGGATAAGCCATCGTGGGATAAACGACAAGATCATCGGATGCCAGGCCGAGCAAGGTAGGCAGCCAGGCCACAAGTTCCTTGGTGCCAATGACCGGCAACGTGTCATCAGTTGACAGGTGATCGGCTCCCCAGCGCCGAGTGAGATAGGACGCGATTGCATCACGCAAGGCGGCCGTGCCAGCCGTAAACGGATATCCCGGACTGTTTGCCGCCCGGCATAACGCTTGGATCCCTCGTTCTGGAGTGGGGTCGATCGGTGTTCCTACTGAAAGATCGACGATGCCACCGGGATGCGACTGGGCGGCCGCTCTGGCGTGCGCAATCGTGTCCCACGGAAAGTCGGGTAGCTCCGCCGCCAGCCCTCTGCGTGGCGACGGACCCTCGATCAACACGGTCCAGTGATCACTCGTCGTGTTCTTGCGGCGGCAAGCTCGCAATCAGCGGGTGGTCCTTGTCGATCACGCCCAGCTTCGCGGCACCGCCTGGGGACCCGAGGTCGGAGAAGAAGTCAACATTCGCCGTGTAGTACTCCTTCCATTCCTCGGGGGTGTCATCCTCGTAGAAGATCGCCTCCACAGGGCACACCGGCTCGCACGCGCCGCAGTCGACGCACTCGTCAGGGTGAATGTAGAGCATCCGCTTGCCCTCGTAGATGCAGTCGACCGGGCATTCCTCGACGCAGGCCCGATCCTTGAGGTCTACACACGGCTGCGCAATGACGTACGTCACGGATGTCGCTCCTCGATTTGCTGGTGGGTCGCCGCTACGGCGAGCAACGCCATATTCATCCCCTAGTATCACGCCTTTCGGAAGCATTCCTTATGAAGGTCCATCTCAGAAAGGCGGGTCCTTGACTGCTCGCACACACAGGCCGCTAGACGGCGCGCTCCTGGATGAGCGGTGGGCGGTGAGGTACTGGTTGCCGGGTGGTCCAGCTACCGACGTCATTGGTTGGATCGAGGCTTTGGATACCGCGACGGTGCGGCTCGCCCCTGTTGATTCGGCCACTCAAGTAATTCAGCGGTCCATGATCATCGCCGCGCGCCGGGCGCCGGCCGCGGCTGGTGGCCCGGACCCCCGGCGAATGCCCGCCCATGATGTGCAACGGCACACGGTGGAAGCCTGGCTGGCCTGGCACGAGCCCCTGGGGGAGTGGACACTCCGGGCGGGTGGAGGCTTCACCGGACGCGCCAATTCCTGCCACGCAGTCGGGAATCCAGGTATTTCAAGCCGGCAGGCTGCTGATCGGATCATCGCCTTCTCAGCTGACCGCGGCATTCCAGCGCTGGCTCAAGTGATCGAAGACTCGCCTGAGGAAGATGCGCTACTTGACCTTGGCTGGATCCGTACTTCTCAGCCAACAGCGGTTCTCGTCAGCCGGCTCGCTGATTTCCTCGCTGACAGCTCTGCTGATCCAGAGGTGCAGATAAGAGCGACGCTGCAGCCGGACTGGGAAGATGCCTATCAGCAAAGCCGGCCGAATTCCGCCGACCCGGCGATTGTCCGGTTGATCTTGGAAGGTAGGCCACCTCGAGCCTTCGCCGCGGTAGCGGGCCAGCCAGCAGATGATCACGCTGAGCTCGTTGCGATTGCACGGGGGCATCGGAGCACGGACTGGCTCGGATTCAGCAGTATCTGGACCCGTCCTGATCATCGCCAACGCGGTCTAGCGACCGCGATGATGGCCAAACTCGGACACTGGGCGGCCCGCCAAGGCGCACGCTATGCCTACGTTCAGGTAGCCACGGTCAACGAAGCGGCCATTGCGGCGTACACCCGACTCGGGTTCGTCCCGCACCACCGCTACGTGTATCTCAGTCCGATCAGCTGACGGCTGCAGCAGGGAGCCAGCTGACCCTCATCCGCTCTTAGGTTTCTTACACGTCACTTTGTCGGTTGGCGCATAGCGCCAGAAGAAGTTCTCCCGGCGTACCACATCGCCGTTCTGGTAGAACAGCCGCTGGTAGCGGACATCGAAGCCCGGGACCGAACTGCTTGGTTCGCACTTCGGTGAATCATCAGTTACCTCGCGCCCGTTCTTGAAGTTGGACTTGTCCGGGGCGGTAGCGACGATCTTGTCGTAGCTCTTGGTCGACCACATCTTCACTGTGATCGATCCCTGCCTACTTGGTGTCCCCTTCACGATGTAGGCCTGCACCAACACGCCGTACTTGGTGTCGTTCTGGAACTTCAGATCAACGCTCGGCCACGCCACGGTCGCCTCCCGACCTGGCGGATAGCGGTCGATGAAAAGACCGTGTGGTTTGTGGAAGACATCCTTGAGCCCGGCAAAGAACATGGCGTTGTACGTCGTTGTGGCGCTCTGCGAGACGCCGCCGCCGAGCTCCTTAATGAACCGGCCGTCCTTGATCACAAAGCCTTTAGTGAAACCGTTGGCCTTGGTCCGCTCACCAACGATGTGATTCAGCGAGAAGACATCGCCTGGCTTGAGCAGCGTGCCGTTGATCAATGCGGCCGCCCGGCCAATGTTGATGTTGCGGTATGGAAGATACGGAAAGTGGGTGGTGAACTGACCTGTCACCTGCTTGATCCCGAGTTTCTTCGCATCCGCGGTGGAGAACGTCGCCTTGGCCCCGGTGAGCTGGACGTTTACGGTCCGCTCTGCAGCCGGCTTGACCAGAACCGGTTCGATCGCCTTCTTGAGGTCATCGGCGGCGACGGTTGTTCCGTCGACGGAGGGAATTACCTTCGGTTTGCCGTTGACCAGCCGTACGGTGGCGTTTCGCGGCTCGCCCAGCTCAACCTTCTTGATGGCTGGTTTGGCGTTGCGCCGCAGCTTTTTTGCATCCAAGTCCGGCACCAGGTCACCATCTTGCGGAACGAAGTCAATCGAGGCTGCCAGCATGCTTCGGCTGACTTCAAATGATCTGGAGCTACTGAGGCTCACCTTGACAGGAGCCGCCACCGCGGGCTTGGCGAAGCTAGCAACGAGCTGATCGGCTTCCTGGTCGGTAACGGCAGGTTGGCCAACGGCTGCTGGCAGCTCAACCGGACCTGCCGTCTTCATGAAGCTGCTCTTGATCAACGCGGCGGCTGAATCATTCTGTAGCGTGATCCCTTCACGGGCGGGTTTTTGCTTGATCTTTGTGCCCTGGTACGCCACTGCTGCGTCAACGGGAGCGTGATTGAAAGTCTTTGAAAGCTCGCCGACAGCAGCCCGAAGCTTTTGATCATCTACCACGACCACAGCGTCGGTGGCGGTTCCACCCGTCAGGACAGTGGCGATCCGCGCTGGATTCATGCTCTTGCCTCCACCGGCGGCGTCCACACTCTTCACATAGTCGACCGCAAGACCGACATCGGCCGGTTTCAGCTCGGCCCGATCGCCCCTCACAGTGACATTCAGCGGTGCCGTGGTTCTGGCTCCGAGCTCAGCGGTCAGCTTGTTGACCGCCTCGGATGGATGGAGACCTCCGACGGCGACGCCGGAGATCTGCGCCTTCTTCGGCAACTTGTCACCGGCGACCAGGTATGCGCCAACATACAAGATCCCGATAATGAGGAGAACACCGCCGACTACCGCGGCAACGAGAAGCCACTTGATCTGCCGGTCGCCGGGCGGCTCATCCGTGAGCTGGTCATCGGTCGGGCGACCTGGGCCGTCGACGGTCGTCTCATCGGACCCAACATCCCATCTTGGCGTCTGGGTGGTCACGAACTGTTACCTCGGATCGGACGGCACTGACGCTCAGGCCCCGTGGGACCTTACGCCCCCTTCTAGGAATAAGCTCCCCGATAGTACGTCAATGGAGCGGGTGCGTTTGGGTCATCGTCAGATGGCAGACCACTCGCACGAACAATTTCGCCGATCACAATCGTATGATCGCCCCCGTCGTGGATGCCATACGTGGTGCACTCCAGCCAGGCCAAAGCGCCATCGATGAGCGGGGATCCGCTAAGCGGGCTCGGGTTATGAGGAACGTTGTCGAACTGGCTCAGCAAGTCTCGACCCCGGTTGGAGAAGTGCCTGGCATGTGGCTCTTGGTTGTCGGTGAGCAGTGAAAGGCACCAGTGCTCGGCCTTGATGATGGCGCCGTGGAAACGACTCGATTTGCTGACGCACACCAACACCAGAGGTGGCTCCAGAGAGACCGAGCACACGGCTGTCGCCGTCATTGCATGTTTGACCCCATGATGGAGCGCCGTTGCGATGGTGACACCCGAAGCAAAGTGTCCCATGACATGGCGCAACGCATCTGGCGAGCCCGGAACACCGGACATCCGATTCGGGGCGGTGGCTGGGGATGCCCCATCTCTGCTGGCGCTCGTCACGAACGCTAACTCAGCCCAGCGAATAGGTCGTCGCCGTAGCCGTCTCCTACAGGAAGAGGGACGCCGCTTGCCAGGCGATAGCACTCACGCGCCCAGCGCTCACTACCCAGGACCTCGGCTCCGGCAAAGAATGGGCCGTCGGGAGTGATTTGAGTCGCATGAGCACGCATGGCGGCAATCTTCTGGGCGACCCACGGTCTGCCATCAATCTCGACCGCAATGTCGGCATCGTCGGAGAGCATCACCGACATTGGACCGTCGGGATCAAAGTTTTTGAACGTTTCGTTGTCGCCCGCATCGCGTAGCGCCTGGATGCCGGCCAGCATCCTGCTCCTGCTCATCGCAATCCAGAACACCCGAGAGACGGTCCACGGCTCACCGAGGTCTCGACGGTACGACGGCACTCCTGCCAGCTGGGTGCCATACATCGCTACCCGGTGCGCCTGAACGTGATCAGGGTGGCCGTAGTTACCGATTTCGTTGTAGGTGATCAGGACCTGTGGACGCCGGTCGCGGATCACTGGCACTAGCTCGTTCGCCGCCTCCAGCAGATCGGTGGTCCAAAAGATTCCCTCGCGGAGTTGGTCGCGGGCGATAGCGCGCCCCTCGGGGTCGTACGCCATGCCGGAATCGCGGAATCGGCCGTCGCCACCAAGTCGGATGTAGTCACTGACTCCCAGAATCTCCATGGCGAGCTTCAGTTCGCCGAGCCGGTGCGGGCCGAGGTCGTCGTTCTGCTCTGGCGCAAGATGTGCGAGATCTTCGACGAGTACCTCGCCCTCTTCGCCGAGCGTGCAGGTGACCAAACAGACAGCCGCCCCCTCAGAGACGTACTTCGCCATCGTCGCCCCGTTGTTGATCGTCTCGTCATCGGGGTGCGCATGGACCAACATGAGCCGCCGGTCGGGCTCGGACGTCACATCAGCAGTCACGGCCCCACCTTATGTCGATAGGCACCGCCAGCCTCGTGGATGGCCGCTGAGACGGCTTCGGCCTCGGCCGAGCTCAGAGGATTACCCGAGGTTCGGCGAAGTGACAAGCAGAAAGATGTGCCGATTCCCCATCCGGACGCTCGACGAGCAACGGTTCTTCGATCGAGCAAATCTCCTGCGCCTTCCAGCAGCGGGTATGGAAACGGCATGCGGCTGGTGGATTGGCCGGACTGGGCACATCACCAGTCAGCACAATCTGCTCCCGCATGTTCCGCATCGTCGGATCAGGCAACGGCACCGCAGACAGCAGAGCTTGTGTGTACGGATGTGTCGGGCGGGAATAGATCTGATCCTCATCACCCAGCTCCACAAGCTTGCCGAGGTACATCACGCCGACCCGGTCGGAGATGTGGCGCACCACTGATAGGTCATGCGCGATAAAGATGTACGCGAGCCCGAGTTCCCTTTGCAGCTGCTCGAGCAGGTTGACTACCTGAGCCTGAACGGACACATCGAGAGCTGACACCGGCTCGTCGCAGATGATCACCTTTGGGTTGAGCGCCACGCCGCGTGCGATGCCGATCCGCTGACGCTGACCACCGGAGAACTGGTGAGGATAGCGGTTGATGTGTTCTGGGTTGAGACCGACCAGATCCAGTAGCTCCTGAACTCTGCGGCGGCGGTTTCCCCTGGGAACGACATCGGTGTGGATTTCGAACGGTTCGCCGACAATGTCGCCAACCGTTTTACGTGGGTTGAGCGAGGTGTAGGGATCCTGAAAGACAATTTGGATGTCGCGACGCAGCCGACGCATGTCTGCACCCTTCTGGGAGTAGACGTCGACGCCGTCGAAGGTGACCTTGCCATCGGTCGGCTCCTCCAGCCGCATGAGCATCCGACCAAGAGTCGACTTACCGCATCCGGATTCGCCGACGATGCCGAGCGTCTCCCCCCTGTAGAGCTCAAAGGAGACCCCGTCGACGGCCTTGACTTGTCCGACCGTACGCCGCAGAATGCCTGCCTTAATTGGATAGTGCTTGACCAGATTCTCTGCTTTGAGAACCACGTCGCCGGTCCGCGGCGCGGCGACGTCTGGATTCGCCTGGCTCATTGCGGCTCCGCCTCTCGCTCGACCTCTTCCTCGTAATCAAGCCCTCCATCGGTAGCCGGAGACTGGAGTTCACGCTCCAGATGGGCCTCCACCTCTTCGGTGGTCTGGGTGACCTCGAGCTCTGGACTGTGGGCGAGCAGTAGTTCAGAAAAGTGGCACGCAGCCAATCGTTGAGTGGCCACGTCCCGCAACGGTGGCGGTGGGTCGCGACGACAGATGTCTTGGGCGTAATGGCAGCGTGGGTTGAACGGACATCCGGGCGGTATTTGCATCAGGTTCGGCGGCAGGCCGCCGATCGCGGAGAGTGTCTCACCCTTCTGGTCGAGCCGTGGTATCGAGTCGAGCAGCCCTTTGGTGTAGGGATGGCCGGGTTGGGCGTACAGCTCAAAGGCATCGGCCTGCTCCACGATTCGCCCCGCGTACATGACGGCAATCCGATCAGCCACATCAGCCACTACACCAAGATCGTGAGTAATCAAGATCAAGCCCATCTTGCGCTCCTGCTGAAGATCGGCAAGAAGCTGCATGATCTGCGCCTGTACTGTGACATCCAAAGCAGTGGTTGGCTCATCAGCGATCAACACCGCCGGGTCGAGCGCGATCGCCATCGCGATCATGATGCGTTGGCGCATGCCGCCGGAGAACTGGTGTGGATAGGCCTTGACGCGCTGCGCTGCTGCCGGGATCTGCACGCGCTGCATGAGCCGAATGGCTTGGGCTTGGGAGTCGGACTTGTTCATGCCGCGGTGCTTGCGGAACATCTCCGCAATCTGCCAGCCAACCGGAAAAACGGGGTTGAGAGCCGACAATGCGTCTTGGAAGACCATAGAGATCTCCGGCCCACGGACTCGCCGTCGGTCATCATCGGCCATGGCAAGAATGTTTTTGCCGCAGTAACGCACCTCGCCGCCGGTGACAAATCCGGGTGGGGAATCGAGGATGCCCATGATCGCCTGCGCGGTCACCGACTTGCCTGATCCGGACTCACCCAGGATGGCTAGCGTCTCGCCCTCGTGGAGCTCGAATGAGACGCCGTTGATCGCCTTGGCGACTCCATCGCGAGTGCGGAACTCCACTTGCAATTGATCGACCTCTAGCAGCAGTCCGTCGACCGGCTGCCACAGCCCATGAGTATCGAGAACCTCGACGCCAGCCTTGCCACTGCTTCCGACTGTGACTGACATGCAGCCTCCTCAGCGCAGTCTCGGGTCGAGGGCGTCGCGTACCACGTCGCCCAGCATGATGAACGACAGCACCGTCAAAGACAGGAACAGGCTGGGGAACAGCAGCATGTGCGGCGCGACTCGGATCAGACCAAGCCCGGAGGCATCGGAGATCATGTTCCCCCAGGAGATCACTGGCGGCTGCAGACCAACCCCGAGGTAGGACAGGGACGCCTCGAGAGAGATGAACACACCGAGGTTGATGGTAGACACCACGATCACCGAGGCGACCGAATTCGGCAGGATATGCGAGCCGATGATCCGTCCTGGCGAGGCGCCGAGTGCACGCGCGGCCTGGACGTAATCATTCGGCTTGACCTGCAGCACGCTGGAGCGCATCAACCGAGTAATGGTCGGCCAGGCAAGGATCGCGATGACGAAAGCGACCTTGCCGACGGCGATCGAAAACGGGGTACCGATCTGGTTGGGGAACGTGTAGAGGAACAGGATTCCACCGAGGAGTAGCGGGATCGCCAGGAAAATCTCGGCAATTCGCCCGATCAGCGAATCGAGCCAACCGCCACGGTAGCCCGCAATGATCCCTACGGCGGATCCAAAGATCAGGCTGAACAGCGTCGCCAGGATGCCAACACTGACGGAGGCCCGGGCGCCATAAACGGTTCGCGTATACACGTCGTAACCCTGTGCGTCGTAGCCGAACCATGCCTCGGCAGAGGGTGTCTGACGTGCTTTCGATAAGTCCGCGAACGTCGGGTCGTTGCTGGTGAAGAGCTGCGGGAAGATCGCCATCAGCAGGAAGAGCAAGATCAAAGCCAAAGAGATCCAAAACATAGGCCGACGCCGGAGGTCGCTCCACGCATTAGCGCCTAGTGAGCGAGCACCGGTTTCCAATGCTTTCTCGGAAATGATCTCCTCTGGCCCGCTGGCCGCGTCGACCTGCTCGGGAAAAACGGCATCCTTGGAAACATCGTGTTCGCCTCTGAGCTCAGTCATTCGAGATCCTTGGATCCAGCACGCCGTACAGAATGTCGACGACGAGGTTGGCCACTAGGAAGATCAGCACCAGGATCGTGATCGTCCCGACCACGGCCACCCCGTCTTTTTGATGGATACTTCGATACAGGAAATTGCCGACACCGTTGATGTTGAAGATCCGCTCTGTGATGATAGCGCCCCCCATCAGCGCGCCGAGGTCGATGCCGATGTAGGTAATCACCGGGATCAACGAGTTCCGCAACGTGTGAACGCCAACGGTCCGCGCGTTGCTGAGGCCCTTGGCCTTGGCCGTGCGGACGTAGTCGGCTCGCAGATTTTCCACGAGGTTGGTACGCATCAACCTGGCAACATACGCCAGCGAGAGCGACGCCAAAACGAACGCCGGCAAGATCAACTCATAGGTGGTCCCTTTGAGCGCGGTCACCGGGAACCAGCCCAACCGCACGCCGAAGATGAGCTGGGCCAAGCTGCCGATCACGAAGACGGGTATAGAGATGACAAGCAGCGTGCTGACCGTGACCAGGCTGTCGGCGAACTTTCCGCGCCTGATCCCGGCAAGTATCCCCGCCGAGATTCCGATCACAATCTCCACGATGATCGCCATCACGGCCAGCTTGATCGTGGTCGGGAAGCGAATTGCCAGTTCGTGGGCCACGGAGTTTCCATAGAACGTCTTGCCCAGATCACCATGAAGCACGTTGCCCATGTAGAGGAGGTACTGGACTACCAAGGGCTTGTCGAGGTTGTACTCCTTGTTGAAGGCGGCCACATAACTTGGCGGGCATGGTCGTTCGCCGCACCGCCCTTGTGCGGGATCGCCGGGCAAAGCAAACACCATGACAAAGATCAGGAATGTCGCCCCGATGATGACCGGAATCATCTGCAGCAGCCGCCGCACGATGTACTTGCCCACGCGCCACTCCTCTCGCAGATCCGCCGACGGCGCACCTCGGATCGGCCGAACCGGCCCCGAACGGCCGAGCTCTCAGCAGCTAGTGCTCAACCTAGTTCGGCCCGCCAGTCAGTGACCAGCGGGCCGAACCTTCATCTGTCAGACCTTTCTTACTTCACCTTGATGGAGGTCAGGTCGACCCACGCGAACGGGTTGATCTTGACGTCGGTTACGCGGTCCGACCAACCGACCGTCGTCGAATAGCTCCACATCGGCGCGGATGGGAAGTCGGCCGCCAGAATGGCTTCGGCCTCCTGGTACAGCTTGTTGGCCTCATCCGGGTTGGTCGCCGCGGCAGCCTCCTTCAGCTTGGCGTCGAACTTCGGGTCGCTGAAACCGGTGTCATTCCCACCTGCGCCCGTCCGGTAAATCGGGGCCAGGAAGTTCTCGATTGAGGGGTAGTCCATCGTCCAGGAATCCCGGAAGATGCCCTTCAACTCCTTCTTCACGAGCTGGTTGCGCAACGTTGCGAAGTCCGGCGTCACCTTGGTGATGCACTCCAGACCCAGGGTGTTCTTGATGGAGTTGCATGCGGCGTCTGCCCACGGCTTATGCCCGCCGTCTCCATTCACCGTAAGCGTCAAGGTACCGCCTTTGTACCCTCCGGCAGCGTCGTACATTTCCTTGGCCTTGGTCGGGTTGAATGTGCACCACTCGCCGCACGCACCAGCCTTGAAACCGTCCACCACAGGAGACACCCAGCCATTTAGCGCCGGGCGCGTGCCACTGAAGATCTGCTTGTTGATCAGGTCCCGATCGATAGCCATTGAGATGGCTCGACGCAGATTGACGTCCTTGAGGTTCTCATCGATCGGGCTGAACTCGATGACACCGATTGTGCCGGTGTCCCGTATGCCGTTACGGTCGGGGAGTTCCTGTTTCCAGAGATCGTCGGTGAGCCGGTCGCTTGGAATCACGTCAGTGAAGTCGAGATTGTTGGCCACGACATCGTTGTAGGCCGCCCCCTCGTCGTTGTAGACCCGAAAGGTCACTTTGTCCACCTTCGGTTTGTATTGCCCCGAGTAGTCCGCGAACTTGGAAACCACCACATCGGTGTCTGTCTTCCTGTCTACTTTGAACGGTCCGGCGCCGATCGGCTTCTCGCCGTATGCCTTCGGATCGGAGAAGAACGAATCGGGATATGGTGCAAAGCCGAGATAGCCCAGACGGACCGGCAGATTGGACACCTTGGAGCTGGTCTTGATGGTGAACGTGTGGTCGTCGACCACCTTGAGGCCGGTCATCTCCTTGGCCTTCGCCGGCTTGCCCTCGCAGTCAGGGTTGCCCTTGGCATCGGTCCCGCACTGCAGGTCGGCGAAGCCTGCGATCGGGTCGAAGAAGTATGAGTTGAGGTTGCCATTCGCACCCTGGGCGTTCCAGTTCCAGGCGTCGACGAAGTTCTTGGCCTTGACCTCGGTGCCGTCGTGGAACTTGTAGCCCGGTTTGAGCTTGACGGTAAAGGTCTGGTTGTCCTTGGTCTCGATCGACTGGGCGATGTCGAGCTCAGGGGCAGCAGTCTCCGCGTTGTAGTGCACGAGCCTGGCCGTGATGGCGTCCAGTATGTTGATGCCGCACGATTCCTGTGTGTTTCCTGGAATCAGTGAGTTCTGGGGAGTACAACTCCTGACCGAGATCTCGCCGCCTTGCCCTCCGGCCTGGCTCGCGCCCGGCTGGGGCTCTGAACCGCCGCCACCACCGCAGCCGGCGGCAACGAGGATGATGGCCGTGAGGGCCGCAAGGGCGATCCCGCCAGTTCTTCGACGCATTCGATTTCCTCCTCCAATGTGTGCCTCGGTGGAGCCGCGATCAGTCTTACCTAGGGAACCTGGACTCCCCAAGGGGAAATCTGGACTCCCTATGGAACAGAACAGTTCTAAGCGACCAAACTAATAGCCACAAGACTTGTCAGTCAGCGCGAACAATACGCAACATGATTGTGATCAGGGTCCAGAGCTTCTGTACGTCAGGCTAGCTTTGTCGGCTGGTGAAGCACGCGCGGGCCGCAGCTGGTCCTGGCCGGCGGAGTTGGAGGCTCCCTGAGCGGTTGTTGATCACCCCCGCGCTCCGCTGCTGATCTTGAGCATCTCTGACCATGATCGCGGCCTTGTGCAGCTAACGGAACGAGGTGTCGATGGGCGCTCACAAGCCTGCGCCCTGAGCCTGTCGAAGGGCGCATGCTGTGCGTCGTCCGTCTAGCAAGTTATCCACAGCTTCTGCGCCGACTCTGGCGACTTCACATGCGAATCATCATGATCACTGGGGTGCCCTGGATCTATATTCTTCGCTGCGCCGACGACTCCTTCTACGTCGGAAGTGCTCGTGATCTTGAGTATCGATTAGAGCAGCATGCGATTGGCTGCGCAGAGAGTTACACGAGAACTCGTCGACCACTTGCCCTTCCCTGGGCTCAAGAGTGTGAACACATCGGGGACGCGTACATGCTTGAACGCAAGATCAAGGGATGGCGGCGGGAGAAGAAGATCGCATTGATCGAGGGTCGCTACCGCGATCTGCCACAACTATCGCTCACCGGGTCACATAAAGGTGGCTCGACGAAAGAATCCTAAGCTCCGTGCGAATATTTGCCCTTCGACAGGCTCAGGGCACAGCTCCACACACCGCGCTTCAACAGACAGGGGACGTCCCTGCGTCGCCACCATTCCGCTGTAGTCCATGATGTCGAGAATGACGCTGTCGGTACGCAGGCTCGAGCCCGAGGATGCTGAGGCCGCGCGTTCGCTTGGCATAGAGGCGTTCGGGGAGCCGAGCACACCACCGACGGGACCAGCAGCCATCGATCGGCCCGGCATGGTTTGGTATGGCGCATTTGAGGACGACGTACTCGTAGCACAACTCATCGATCGTCAATATGACTCGTATTTCGGTGGTGTGCCGGTGCCTACCTGCGGCGTCGCAGCCGTCACCGTTGCGGCCGAACACCGTGGCCAAGGCATTCTCACCCCACTCTTCGCCTCGTTGCTCCACGACGCAAAGCAACGCGGCACCCTGATCTCCACGCTGTTTCCCTCGGCAGCCCGCATTTACCGCAGGTTTGGCTACGAGATCATTACGGAGTATCTGACTGTCGAGGTCTCCAGCCGGGTCCTGGCTGACGTCTCTCGTCCGACAACGATCAGAACCCGTCGTGCGACTGCCACCGACTTCGATGCCATCCGGAGCGTCTATGACACTTGGGCGACCCAGCAGAACGGTCCCTTGAGCCGGCGGGGTGTTTCGTTCACTGCAACAGCCGCGGACTTCATCGATAGCTTCACAGGCGTCACTGTGGCCGTGGATGCAAACGACACCATCTGTGGATTTGTGTCGTGGCGGCGCGGCGAAGGCGTCGGGCAAGGCGCAAGCATCAAGATCTCCGACCTGCTTGCCAGGAATGGCGACGGCTATCGAGCGCTGCTCTCCATGATCGGCAGCTTCGCCAGCGTGACACCATCGGTCAAGATCGAGACGTCCGGAGATGATCTTGCTCGGCTATTTCTGTCGAGTACGGAGTGGAAGATCATCGAGTCGTTCCCGTACATGCTGGCGATCTTGGACGTGGCTGAGTCGTTGGCCAGGCGACGTTATCCGCCGAGCATCACAACAACCCTCCGGTTTATGGTCGAGGGCCATTTCTTGACTGAGAACAACGGCGCATTTGAGCTTTCAGTGACCGAGGGACGTGCTGTGTGTTCGGACGCCGATCAGGCGGATCGGACATTCACTCCGCAAGGATTGGCGCTCTTGTACGCAGGGGCGGAATCCTCCGCAAACTTGCGGCTGGCTGGACACCTAATTGGCGGAGATCTGAACCAAGATCTCGACTGGGATGGGCTCTTCGGCGGTCGGCAGAGACACATCCGCGACCATTTCTGATTGTTCATCGAAGTGGACGAACGATCCCCAACGAGCTACACATTGAACCGGAACTCCACGACGTCGCCCTCGGCCATCACGTAATCCTTGCCTTCCAGTCTTACCTGGCCTTTGGCGCGAGCATTCTGCATGGATCCTGCGGCCACAAGATCATCGAAGGAAACGACTTCGGCTCTTATAAAGCCCTTTTGGAAGTCCGTGTGGATGACGCCAGCTGCCTCAGGAGCCGTGGCACCCTTGCGAATCGTCCAGGCCCGAGACTCCTTGGGACCTGCCGTGAGAAAGGTCTGCAAACCAAGAGTGTCAAAGCCGACCCGGGCCAAGACGTCCAAGCCGGGCTCGGCGATGCCCATCTCAGCAAGAAACTCCCGTGCCTCATCCGGCTCCATCTCAACCAGCTCAGATTCGATCTTGGCGTCCAGAAAGATCGCCTCGGCGGGCGCGACCAGCGCACGTAGCCGCTCCTTGAGAACATCATCAGACAGTTCGTCGGAATCGCAGTTGAAAACGTAGAGAAAGGGCTTGGTGGTCAGCAGGAACAGGTCACGGAGCGGTCCACGATCAAGACCGGCGGAGAAGATCGTTTGGCCGCTGTCGAGCACCTCCTGGGCCTGCTTGACGGCCCTCAGCGCCGCGGATTTGTCCTTGTTGATCTTGGCTTCCTTCTCGAGTCGGGGCAGCACCTTCTCGATGGTCTGGAGGTCTGCCAAGATCAGCTCTGTCTCAATGGTTTGGATGTCGCTCGCGGGGTTGACCGCACCATCGACATGAGTAACATCCGGATCGCTGAAGACCCGCGTCACCTCGCAGATCGCATCCGCTTCCCGAATGTGCGATAGGAAGGCGTTGCCTAAGCCTTCCCCTTTGCTGGCGCCGCGAACGATGCCAGCGATGTCCACGAAGTTCACCGTTGCTGGCACCGTACGGTCAGAGCGCAAGAGATCTGCGAGAACTGCCAGTCGTGGGTCTGGCACGCCCACCACGCCAATGTTCGGATCGATGGTGGCAAACGGATAGCTGGCTGCCAGCACGTCATTGCGGGTCAGCGCATTGAACAGTGTTGACTTGCCTGCATTGGGAAGTCCGACGATCCCGATCGTAAGTGCCACGGGCGACAAGCCTAGGACCTAGCTCAACCCCCGCCGACGAGAAAGACCTCCATGGCACGCGTCAGCGCGAGCGGGTCCTCAGTGCCAGCCAACTCACGAGCCGAATGCATGGAGAGCGTCGGAATGCCGACATCGACCGTCGCTATCCCGAGACGTGTCGCAGTCAGCGGACCAATGGTCGAGCCACAAGGCACTGCATTGTTGGATACAAACTCCTGAGTACGAATCCCGGCTGCCCGGCAGATTCGTCTCCACAGCGCGGCGCTCCGACCGTCTGTCGCGTATCGCTGATTCGCGTTGATCTTCAGCAGTGGGCCGGAGTTGAGTATCGGCTGGTTGACCGGATCGTGCCGTCTGGAATAGTTCGGATGGATGGCGTGACCGGTGTCCGCGGAGAGACAAAACGACTGCGCCAATGAGCGATACCGCTCATCGAGCGTGGCACCCAGACCGGAGGAGATACGGGTCACGACGTCGGCAAGGACCGGCCCAGACGCACCGCTGCGTGACGCACTCCCCAACTCTTCATGATCAAATGCCGCGACCATCTGGATGACGTCACCGCCCTCGGCGCTGATCAATGCCGTGACGCTTGCGTGCATGCTGCTCAGGTTGTCGAGCCGACCGGCGGCAAAGAATTCTTGATGCGGTCCAAAGACCGCCGGTGCTGCCGTGTCGTAAGCCCTGAGGTCGTAGCCGTCAATGTCCCCCACAGAACAGCCAGCTGCCTGCGCCACATGATCAAGAACATGAATCTCGGGGTGACCAACACTCCACACCGGTTGGGTATGGGTTTGCTTGTCCAGCCTGAGACCTTCATCGTTCACACTTCGATCAAGATGGATGGCCAGCTGTGGAATCCGCATGATCGCTTCCGTGCGCACTAGCGATGTGGTCCCATCGCTCAGGACGAGGCGGCCGGCCAATCCAAGTTCGCGATCCAACCACGAGTTCAGCAATGGAGCGCCGTAAATCTCTAGACTGACTTGCTGCCAGCCGTACGCGCTGACGTCGGGCCTTGGCTTGAGCGTGAAACCCGTCGCATCGGTATGTGAGCCAAGAATCCGGAACGGCGTTAGTGATCTTGCACTGTCCGGGACTCGCCAAGCAATGAGGGCTCCATCGCGTACGAGGTAGTGACCACCTGGCTCGCAGTTCCAATCATCCGACTCCTGCTGCTCGGCGAAGCCTGCAGCGGCCAGCCGCCGGGCCCCCTCGGCTGCCGCATGGTGGGACGACGGTGAGGCTTTAATGAAGGCCGCCAGGTCAGCGACATGATCAAGGGCGGAGGGCATGGCACTAACCTAAATCAACCGTCAGCCAGCTCAGATCTACTGGTGAATGGGGCGGTTCACGGACCCGCTTCCGGCATTTTGTCGTTGTGCCCGGGCAAGATCTTGTCCATGGACGCTGTGACGGTCATCGCGCTCATCGCCGGCATGGTCATGGGACTTCTGATTGGGGCCATCTCAGGCTGGATGATTGCGCGTGCCCGCCAGCATTCCGACGCCGGTCAGGTTCAAGTACTGATCGCCCAGTCGCATGGAGAAGCAGCCACTGCGCGAGCGGAGGCTGCGCACGCGAGGGCAGAAGCAGCGCAGGTCCGCAGCGACGTGGCCGCGGCACGCAGCGAGGCGGCGGCCGCTCAAGCCGAGGCCGCGCAGGTCTCCGCTGAGGTGGCCCGCGCAATCGCGCAACGCGACGCTGCTCTTGATCGAGTAAGGGAGATTTCCGCTGACCGGGAATCCATGATCAATCAGTTCCGCGTGCTGTCGTCTGAGACGCTTGACCGGCAGGGTCGGGCCGCCGAGACCCAGGCGGACCTGCGACTCAAGGCAACAGAGCAGCTGATGACGCCGGTCCGGGAGAGCCTGGAGAGATTCAATTCTCGCCTTACCGAGGTGGAGAAGGAGCGGGCCGCTATGTCGGCCGAGCTGCGTTCCCAAGTCAGTTATGTTCAACAAACTGGCGAGACGCTGCGTCGCGAGACTGCTGCCCTGGTGAACGCCTTGCGCAAGCCACAGATCCGTGGCTCGTGGGGCGAAACCCAACTCAAGCGGGTCGCAGAGCTTGCAGGCATGATCGAACGCTGCGATTTTGATCTTCAGTACACCACCAAGGATGACGATCGCGTGCTGCGACCCGATATGCGCGTCAACCTCTCCGAAGGGAAACACATCTTCGTCGACGCAAAGGTCCCGCTCAACTCCTTCCTCGAAGCTGCTGAGACCGAGGACCTACAGCTCAAAGCGGAGGCTCTAGCGCGCTACGCGCGAAACGTCCGGACGCACATCGACCAGCTGTCTTCCAAGCAATATTGGAAGGCGGCAGAGACGCCTGAGTTCGTGGTGCTCTTCCTGCCGAACGAAATGTTCTTCGCTACGGCACTTGATCAAATCCCAGACCTGTATGACTATGCAGCGGCGCGCGATGTGGTGCTTGCCACGCCGACGACGCTTATCGGCATGCTGCGCGCGGTGGCGTACGGCTGGCGGCAGGCTGCGTTGGCCGAGAGTGCCAACGAAGTGTTCCGGCTCGGTCGCGAGCTGCACGAGAAGTTGGGCCTGTTAGGTAACCGCTTTGACAAGCTGGGCCGGGCACTGCGTACCTCGGTAAATGCTTACAACGAGACGATCGCCACGGTTGAAGGCACTGTTCTCGTGCGGGCTCGCAAGTTTCGTGACCTCAAGGTCAGTGAGAAAGAGCTACCTGGACTAACCCAAATTGAAGAGCCCGTACGACAGATCCAGGCTGCGGAGCTGGTTGATGACGCGGTCCAGGTGGAGCCGATGGTCGGCCGTGGCAGCAGGCGACGGCAGTCTGCAATTCCGGAGGCCGCCGAGCTATTTAGGGCTGACCCAGATCTGTCGGAACTAGTTGAGGAAAGCTCGCCTGCCGAGCCCGACGAGGCTGCGCAGTCATCCTAAGTTTCCCTGAATTTGCATCACGATTGAGCCCTTAGCGACTCACCCGCGATGCGTTTCCAGCGATTGAGGCGCTAATCCTTGATGGCATCTCTGCGGAGAACCTTCCGCAGCTCCGGCGGCAACGCGAAAACCAACGATTCCTCGGTGAGCCGCTCCTCACGGGCAACAGGAAAGCCCTGATCGACCAGGTATTCCAAGACGGCCTGCACGAGATCATCTGGAACCGAAGCACCGCTGGTGACTCCGATCGAGTCAACCCCATCAAGCCAGGCGGGGTCGATTTCGGCCGCGTTGTCGATGCGGTGTGCAGCCCCGGCCCCAGCCTCTAGCGCTACTTCTACAAGACGCACTGAGTTGGAAGAGTTTGCCGAACCGACAACGATGACGAGGTCACTGTGTGCCGCGATTTGCTTGATCGCGAGCTGCCGGTTTTGCGTCGCGTAGCAGATGTCATCACTTGGCGGATCCTGCAAGAGCGGAAACTTTTCCCGTAGCCGATTGACGGTTTGCAGTGTCTCGTCAACGCTGAGCGTGGTTTGGCTGAGCCAGGCGAGCCGTGATGGATCAGACACCTCGAGTTGATCAACATCATCAGGTGACTGCACGAGGGTGATATGCCCGGGCGCCTCCCCTGTCGTACCCTCCACCTCCTCGTGCCCTGCATGGCCGATCAACAAGATCTGCAGATCATCGCGAGCAAACCGACGCGCCTCGTGATGCACCTTGGTGACTAGTGGGCAGGTGGCATCAATCGCCTTCAGCCCACGGTCCCTTGCCTCCTGCTGGACGGCTGGCGACACGCCATGTGCCGAGAACACCACCGTCGACCCCTGAGGAACCTCGTCGAGCTCGGCGACGAAGACGGCGCCTCGCTGCTCGAGGCTCTCCACCACATGCCGGTTGTGCACGATCTGCTTGCGGACATAGACCGGTGGCCCGTACGTTTGCAGAGCCTTCTCGACGGTAATCACTGCGCGATCGACGCCGGCGCAATAGCCGCGGGGTGCCGCCAGCACAACCTGCTTTTGGCGGTGCTGCCGCGGGCTTGATGCTGCCTGGCCACTCTGGGTCACCGGCTCAGTGTAGGTGCTACCGACGGCTGTCCGGATCGGCCGAATAGTGGCAGTCAGCGGTACTACGCTCGCGGGGTGGCCTTGGAATCCTCACCCGAGCACCCGCAGCCGCTGCGGGTGATTGCACGTGCGGTGCGCAGCTGGGTGGAACGACTAGGCGCGGTATGGGTGGAAGCTCAACTCATCGAGATCAATCGACGGTCAGGGACGCGCACCATTTTCCTGACCCTACGGGACAAGCTTGCTGAAGTTTCGGTCTCGGTGACCACTTCACCGACCACGGTGGATTCAGCCGGACCGCTGACCGAGGGCGCGACCGTGGTCGCCCGACTCAAGCCGACGTTCTTCGAGAGCTCGGGTCGCTTCATATTTGTCTGCGATGCCATCACCCCCATTGGCGAGGGCCGCTTATTGGCCAGGCTGGAGCAGACAAAGCGCTTGCTTCAGGTTGAGGGACTGTTCGACCCGGCTCTAAAGAAGGCGCTGCCTTTTCTGCCCAGGGCGGTCGGTCTGGTCACGGGAGAAGGCAGTGCAGCCGAGCGTGATGTGGTGGAGAACGCCAGGCGGCGGTGGCCGGCAGTACGAATAGTTGCCCGCTATGCCCTCGTCCAAGGACCGCAGGCCTGTGAACAGCTCATTGACGCAGTGCAGCAACTGGACCGACATCCCGATGTTGAGGTGATCATCGTTGCTCGTGGCGGTGGCTCGCTGGAGGACCTTCTGCCGTTCTCGGACGAGGGTCTGATTCGAGCCGTTGCCGCCTGTCGTACGCCGCTGGTGAGCGCGATCGGCCACGAATCTGACAGCCCCATCCTCGACTTGGTTGCTGACTACCGGGCCTCGACACCGACCGATGCCGCAAAGCGGGTGGTTCCCGATGTGGCCGAGGAGAAGACTCGAGTGCTGCAGGCTCGGCAGCGAATGATCCAAGCCGTGTCGGCCCTCGTCGGCCGTCAGCAGGAGTTTCTCGATGCGCTCCGCTCTCGTCCCGTCTTCATGGACCCGATGGCAACCTTTGGCCGGCGCTATGAACAGCTGGCAGACCTTAAGCACCGTGCCAATCGCGCCATGAGCTCGACGATCGAACGCGAATCTGCCCTGGTCGGACATCACCTAGCACGGGTGCGTGCTATGTCACCACAGGCCACGCTGCAACGCGGATATTCCATCCTGCTCGATCGAGACGGCGCGGCGGTCCGCTCGACCGATGAGGTCCAGGCCGGACAAGATCTTGTCGCCCAGGTGGCCGACGGACAACTGGTGGTCGAGGTACTCGAGCTGAGGCCAAGAGGAGCGGCATGACAGATCAAGCTTCCAAGCCGGAAACGCTCAGCTACGAGCAGGCGCGTGAGGAGCTGATCCTCATCGTCCAGCGGCTCGAGTCCGGTGGTGCCCCCCTTGAGGAGTCGCTGGCTCTCTGGGAACGCGGTGAACAGCTGGCTGCCATTTGCCAAGCCTGGCTGGACGGTGCCAAGGCGAAGATCGAGGCCGCTCGAGTGCGGGACCAGACGCCTGCCGAGGAGGCTTGAGCGGCCGGCCTCAACTGCTGGACAACGTCGCGGCGTAGGCCTCCAATGCCTCGTAAGGCAAATCAGCAGTTACCACGGTGGTGACATTTGGCCCACGCAGCACCAGCGACCGGCTGCGCCCATCAGGACTGACCAGCCGTTGCCAGGTCTGATCTGCGACAACGCTGCTCCCGTCCGGTGTGCCGTCCCGAGACTGCTGATCAACCATCTCCTGCGGCTGGGCATCACCCTGATTGAGATCGATGAACGCATCATCAGGTGTCAGTAAGCCGAGCTGCCAGAGATTGCGTGGGGAAGCCTCGCCGTTGAGGTAGGGCTTGCCCTGCGGTACCCAGGTCACGCTGGTGGCGCGCCATCCGTCTGGGAGGTTGGTAGGTGCGAGCACCTGGTACGGAGCCTCCTTCCGCGCGGTCGCAAGCACCGGTTTCCAGTCGACCTCCTTAACGGGGTGATCCTTCGGGACGTTGGTGAAGATGATTGCGATCACCGCCAGCGGGATCACGAGCAGGGCGAGCGACCGGATCATGTCACCGACCGTCGACTGCCTTGTCGTGCGCGCCACATTCTTATCTTCACAGATCGCGCCAACTGAGACTCTCGGGCAATCGGCAAGACTGTTGCCGATGGAGAGCTTGGAAACGCTCGCTCGGCATGTCAGCCCACGTGGTCAAGTCCTGCTACGGCGTCGGATTGATGAAGGGCACTGTATTGAGGAGTTGATCATCAACGGTGTCTTCGCCATGGACAGTAGCGAAACCTCGACCGAGTCAATGCTGGCCGAGCTCGCACTGCCGAATGAGCACGCGCAGCGGGTGCTCGTTGGCGGCTTGGGCTTGGGCTATACGGTCGCTGCTGTTTCCGCACAGAACGTCGATGCGATCGACGTTGTGGAGATCGAAGAATGTCTGATCGATTGGTCCCACCGTGGGGTGACAGCGACCCTGAAGACGGCTGCTGCGGACCCGAGGACTCGGCTGTATGCCGGCGACATCCGGGAAGTCTTCGGCGACGCGCCCCACGGACCGGTCGGACCGTGGGACGCCATCATTCTCGACGTAGACAACGGACCGGACTTCCTGATCTTTGAGGAGAACAGCGAGCTCTACACCGACGCTGGCCTGCGGGCCGCATACGCTCGGCTCACGCCCGGCGGCACGCTCGCCATTTGGTGCCAATGTCCGGTACCGGCTCTATCGGCGGCGCTGCAACGCATAGCGCCATCGGCAGAGGAGCACATCATCGAGGTTGTCCGAGGCCGGCGGAGCTTTAGGTACGCGATCTATACACTGTCCAGGCCGAGGAACTCTATCGGAAGGGCAAGGCAAGAATGACGCAGCCAACTGAAGCAACCGAGCATCGCATCGAGCGCGACACGATGGGCGAGGTGAAGGTACCGGCCAAAGCCTTGTGGAAGGCCCAGACGCAGCGCGCTATCGAGAACTTCCCGATCTCCGGTGTACCGATCAACTCGGAGTTGATCGGCGCGCTCGGACTGATCAAGGAAGCAGCTGCCAAGACCAATGCCACGCTTGGCGTCTTGAGCCCCGAGTACGCGGACGCCATCGCAAAGGCTGCGAGCGAGGTTGCTGCTAACCACCACGATGCGGAGTTTCCGCTTGACGTGTTTCAGACTGGATCAGGCACCTCGAGCAATATGAACGCTAATGAGGTAATCGCTTCCCTCGCTGCAGCCCAGCTGGGCGAGGCTGTGCATCCCAATGATCACGTCAATGCGTCGCAGTCCAGCAACGACGTTTTCCCCAGCGCCATCCATATTGCGGCGACCTACCACCTCGTCTATACGTTGCTGCCGGCGTTGCGTCATTTGGCTGAGGCGCTGAGTCTGAAGGCCACCGAATTCGCCGAGGTTGTGAAGTCTGGTCGCACTCACCTGATGGATGCCACGCCAGTTACTCTCGGCCAAGAGTTCGGCGGTTACGCCGCTCAGGTTCGTCGCGGCATCGAGCGCGTGGATGCGGCACTGCCAAGGGTCGCCGAACTGCCGCTCGGCGGCACCGCGGTTGGCACCGGAATCAACACTCCGCCAGGCTTCGCTGAATCTGTGATCTCTATGGTTGCGGACAAGACAGAACTGCCGCTGACCGAGGCACGTGATCATTTTGAGGCACAGGGCGCGCGGGACGGCTTAGTTGAGGCATCGGGCGTATTGCGCACCTACGCGGTCAGCCTCTACAAGATCGCCAACGACCTGCGCTGGATGGGTTCAGGCCCTCGCGCGGGGCTCGGCGAGATTTCGCTACCCGACCTGCAGCCGGGATCCTCAATCATGCCGGGCAAAGTCAATCCGGTGATCTGCGAGGCGACGATGATGGTCTCCGCCCAGGTGATCGGCAATGACGCCGCTGTCGCGTTCGCCGGAGCGAGCGGCAACTTCGAGTTGAATGTGCAGCTGCCTGTCATCGCTCGCAACTTGCTGGAGTCGATCCAGCTCTTGGCCAATGTCAGCCGGCTGCTCGCCGACAAATGCGTTTTAGGCATCGAGGCGAACGTCGAGCACTGCAGAAAGCTCGCGGAATCTTCGCCTTCGATCGTCACATCGCTCAACCGTTACATCGGCTACGAGAATGCAGCCGCGGTCGCCAAGCAAGCCTTGAAGGAAAGCAAGACCATCCGTGAGGTAGTCATCGAGAATGGCTACGTCGACAAGGGCGCTCTAACCGAACAGCAGCTCGACGCCGCGCTAGATGTCCTTGCCATGACGCGTCGGCCTATGTGAGCTGGGTGTACGGAGAAGCGCCGAAAGGACTCAGTACCAGCCGTTCGCCGACTTGAAGCTCCAGGCACCGCATGGGCTGCCGTAACGGCCCTTCATGTACTTGATGCCCCAGATGATCTGGGTTGCGGGGTTGGTCCGCCAGTCACCGCCTTCGCTTGCCATCTTCGATCCGGGCAGCGCCTGAGGGATGCCGTAAGCCCCTGAGCTCGGGTTGGTGGCATTGATGTCCCACTTGCTCTCGCGCATGATGATGTTGTTGAAGCAGTCGAACTGGCTTGAGCTATATCCGAACTTGTTCTTCAGGATCTGCCGAGCGATCTCCCGCGGGTCAGTTACACCGGGTTCGTAGCCACGGTTCCGCAACGCCCGCTCACGAGCAGCCTTCTCCTCCGCCGCCTTCTTGGCAGCAGCGGCCAGTTCGGCCTTGATCTTGGACTGCTGGGCAGCAATTGCCTTGGTTTCCAGGCCCAAGGATTTCGCGCGCTTGGCTGCGTGCTTCGCCGCGATCAGCCTCGCCCTAGCCGAATCCCGAGTGTCGCGAGCTTGGGCCGCCGCACGTTCAGCGGCGCCCCCATCAGATGGAGAGGTGAGCGGTGGCGCGGAAATGGCAGCTGTAGGGGCCGGCATTGCGACAGCGGCAGTCTGTTCGAGCGGGCTACTCAGTCCAGCAACTGCTGCTGTTGCGACAAACGCTGAGAAGCCAACCCCGACTATGGCATGCTGAGCGAGTCGACGCACGCGGCCAAGGATGCCACACTTCGTTATCTAAATGTCATCATCTCGAGATGTTTTCGATGCCAAATGCATCAAATCTGCTCAAACCGCGATGTCTTCTAACATCTCGGTCACGAGGGCTGCAATTGGCGAGCGTTCCGAGCGTGTCAGCGTGACGTGCGCGAAGAGCGGATGGCCCTTGAGCTTCTCGACCACCGCCACTACACCATCATGCCGGCCAACCCGCAGGTTGTCCCGCTGGGCCACATCATGAGTCAGCACCACGCGTGAGTCCTGGCCAATTCGACTGAGCACCGTCAGCAGCACGTTGCGCTCCAGCGACTGCGCCTCATCGACGACAACGAAGGCGTCGTGCAGCGAGCGGCCACGTACGTGAGTGAGCGGCAATACCTCTAACAGACCGCGTGCTAGGACTTCCTCGATGACGGCCTTTGTCGTGAGCGCGCCGAGAGTGTCGAAGACGGCCTGGGCCCACGGCGCCATCTTCTCCCCTTCAGAGCCGGGCAGGTAGCCGAGTTCTTGGCCGCCAACCGCGTACAGCGGACGGAAGACGACAACTTTGGAATGCTGCTGGCGTTCCAAGACCGCCTCCAGTCCCGCGCACAACGCCAGAGCGGACTTTCCGGTACCCGCGCGGCCACCGAGGGAGATGATGCCGATCGATGGATCTTGCAGCAGTTCCAAGGCAACGCGCTGCTCTGCCGAGCGCCCGTGAATGCCAAAAACATCCCGGTCCGCCTTGATCAGCTTGACCTCTTTGCTGGGCGTCACCCGACCGAGGGCGGATGCGGTACCACTAAGCAGCACAACGCCGGTGTGACAGGGCAGATCCCGGGCCTCATCCAACTCAAGTGACCCTTGCTCGTAGAGCCGGTCGATCTCGCGACCGCCGACGTCGATCTCGGCCATCCCAGTCCACTCGGTCTCTACCGCCAGCTCTGCCCGGTACTCCTCGGCGCTTAGGCCAACCGCCGAGGCCTTCACTCGCATGGGAAGATCCTTTGAAACCAGCGTGACAGCGCACCCTTCAGCAGCCAGGTTCAGTGCGACCGCCAAGATGCGCGAGTCGTTGTCGCCCAGACGAAAGCCGTCCGGGAGCGCCGCAGGATCAGTGTGGTTCAGCTCGACGCGAATAGTTCCACCGAAGTTGTTGACCGGAACTGGTGCATCGAGACGGCCATGAATGATCCGCAGCTCGTCGAGGTGGCGTAGCGCTGTACGAGCGAAGTAGCCCAGCTCATTGTGATGGCGCTTGCCCTCCAGCTCGGTGATCACCACAACGGGAAGCACCACATCGTGCTCGTCGAAGCGCCGCATGGCGTGCGGATCGCTCAGCAGGACGGAGGTGTCGATGACGTACGTGCGACGGCTTGATGAAGAAGACACAGGACTGCCCTTCTTGGGGGCCGTACGCGATCCGCGCCCGGCCCCACCGTTACGTGGTCGACCGGGAGTAAAAACGCGCGAGCGAAGCGAGCACCAGCCCCAGCGGCGAGCTGTGTAGGTGACCGGCAGCGAGCTTTATCGGTCCGCTGCCCGTCGAGTGACGGTGCATGCATCGCCTCCCAGGCGGGGCCGCTTGCTGCGTCCCGCATCTTGACGGTACGACGGCAAGCGGGTCAAAGGCGAGTGCCACGCCGCGAATTTCACGTGATGGCAATCTAAGGAGTTGCTAAACGCAGCACCGTCATGCGTCCAGATGTGAGTGTCAAACGAGAACAATCCTGATTTGCTGACCTGGAACCGCTTGAGCGATCCGGTCGATCTCGTGGTCGAGGAGGACCGCCGCAACGGGATATCCACCCGTGACGGGATGATCGGCTAGGAAGACGACGGGTTCACCGCTGGCCGGGACCTGGATTGAGCCGCGTACCACACCCTCGCTCGGCAATTCCTGCTCCGTTCGGGAGTCGCGGCGTTGCAGTGGCTCACCGGTCAATCGAATTCCGACCCGATCGCTGTTGCTTGAGACTGTCCACGTCCTTGCGTCGAGGGCATCGATGTCGGCGAACCAGTCATCTCGCGGCCCGGGCAACGCCTGAAGGATGAGCGCCTCACCTGACAGGGGCGGCGTCGGAGCAAGATCAACATCGGGGAACGTGGACGGGGCTGGACCGACCGGCAGAACGTCGCCGGTCTCCACCGGCGACGGACCCAAGCCCGAAAGTGTGTCGGTGGAACGGGATCCGAGAACCGGCGGAACGTCTATGCCACCGCGTACCGAGACGTACGTGCGAAGACCCACCTGGGGAGCATCCAGCGTCAAAGTTTGACCGTCGGCCAAGGCAAAGGGCCCGCAGTAGCCGGCACCCCGCCCGTCCACAACGGCGGGCGCCGGAGCCCCAGTCAGGGCAAGTTGCAGGTTGCCATGGGCGCGCACCGACAGCCCACCAAAGATCACTTCGAGAGCAGCTGCGGTGTACGGCTGGGCAAGCAGCCGGGCACCAAGCTGAAACGCTCCCCTATCGGCGGCACCAGAACGTCCAACTCCGATTGCCGCAAATCCAGGGCGCCCCAAGTCTTCAACGAAAGTACGAAGCCCTGGTGCCAATACCTCAAGCGCTCGCTCAGGATTCATCGCCCGCCTCGGATACATCGACGAAGCGCACCGCCACGCCCGGTTGCAGCAACGCGGGTGGTTTCCGGGCGATATCGAAAACGACTGTTTCGGTGTGGCCGATCAACTGCCAGCCGCCGGGTGATGACCGCGGGTAAACAGCACTGAACTCACCAGCCAAAGCCACGCTGCCGGCAGCCACCGAGGTACGAGGTTCACGGCGCCGAGGCACAGCGAGCCGTGGGTCGCCCCAGCCCAGGTAGGCGAACCCGGGCGCGAACCCGCCGAACGCAACTCGCCAGTCAGTCCCGGCATGTGCCGCGATGACGTCCTGAACACTGAGACCACTGAGCTCGGCCACCTCGGCGAGATCGGGCCCGTCGTAGTGCACCGGAATCTCGATCACCTCATCGCCGGTTGCCACATCTCCGCCGGCCGTCACCGGCAACGTGGCCAGGGCTTGGCGTACCGGCTCGATGGTGGCTTCGTCATTGACAACGACCAGCACGGTGGTAGCAGCGGGCACGATGTCAATGACCTCAGTGAATCCCGACGCGCCTGCCACCACGGCATCGCGTACGGCACGACTGAAGGCCAGTACCTCATCCAGTCCGCCGACCTCGACCAATACCGCATGCTCACCGCAGCTCAGCAGCGAGCGGTGTTCGATCATGGCGCGAAGGCTCGGATGTCGGCGCCCGCCTCGGCCAACGCCTTGCGCAACGTCACTGCCATCGCCACCGCACCGGGAGAGTCCCCGTGGACACATATCGATTGCGCTGATACCGCAATGTCGACGCCATCGACTGATCGCATCCGGCCTGTGATCAACATCTGCACCATGCGCTCCGCCACTACGACTGGGTCGTCCAGCAGCGCACCAGGCTGGGACCGCGGGACCAATGTGGCTTGAGCGGTATAGCCGCGATCAGCGAAGGCCTCAGTCACGGTATTGAGCCCAGCCTGCTGGGCATGCCGAAGCAGCGCTGATCCCGGCAGGCCGAGTACGGGAAGCCCTGGGTCGTACGCGACGATCGCAGCGACGACGGCTGCCGCCTGATCATCGTCATGCACGGTCCGGTTATAGAGGGCTCCGTGTGGCTTGACATAGCGCACCCGAGAGCCGGCGATCCGGGCAAACCCATCCAGCGCGCCGATCTGATAGAGCACATCGTTGATCAAGCTGGCCTGATCGATATCAATGCTGCGCCGGCCAAAGCCGGCCAAATCTCGATAACTGACCTGAGCGCCGATGGCCACGTCCTGGCTGACCGCCGCGTCGCAGATTCGGCGCATGATGTTCGGGTCTCCAGCGTGGAATCCGCAGGCAATGTTGGCGCTCGTGATCACCCGCAGTAGCGCGTCGTCATCGCCCAGCGTCCAGATGCCGAAGCCCTCGCCGAGATCACTATTGAGGTCGACGGCGAGTGCCGCGGGCGGCTCGCTCACCGGGCGCCCGTCGACTGGTTTACAGGGTCGGCGTGTAGGTCGATCTTCGAGGTCTCAGGTGCCAGCAGCACGCAGATGATGGTGATCAACAGCATCACGACGGCATACACGGATACGACGATCGAGGTATCGAAACGATCGAGCAACGCTACAGAGATGATCGGCGCGAGCGCTCCGCCGAGGATGCCGGCTAGCTGGTAACCCATCGAGGCTCCGGTGTATCGAACCTTCGTCGGGAACATTTCGGAGATGAACGCCGCTTGCGGTCCGTACATAGCGGCATGGAAAACGAGTGCGACCACAGTGGCTAGCACGATCAACCAGAACTGGCCCGTATCGAGCATGGCGAAGAAGACGAAGACCCACACCGCCGCGCCAATCGCCCCGGCCAGGTAGACGGGCCGGCGCCCGAACCGGTCAGAGAGGCTCCCGAAGAAGGGAATCAGCACGACCTGGACAGCGGCGGCGATGAGTACGGCGTTCAGCGCGTAATTCCGTGGCAGCTTGAGATAGGTGGCTACGTAGGTGGTGATGAACAGCACGAAGGTGTAGAACGCCACATCAACGCCGACCCGGGCACCGATGGCGAGCAGCACTTTTTTGGGATAGCGACGCAGTACCTCGAGGATCGGCGCTCCGGCTTGTGTGTTTGACTCCTCAAGCTCACGGAACAACGGAGTCTCCGCAATCGTCAGCCGGATCCAGAGGCCGACGAGCACGAGCAGGCCGCTCAGCAGAAATGGCACCCGCCAGCCCCAGCTCAAGAATGCGGGGTCACTTGTCAGCGCTCCCATCAGCGACAGCACGCCGTTGGCAAGCAGCAGGCCAATGGGGACGCCGACCTGCGGCCAGCTGGCGTTGAGGCCACGGCGATGGGCTTGGCCTGACTCCAAGGTCATCAGTACGGCCCCGCCCCACTCGCCGCCTAGGCCGAGACCCTGCACGAACCGGAGGGCGACGAGCAGGATCGGCGCCCAGACTCCGATGCTCCCGTACGTCGGCAACAGGCCAATGAAGAAAGTGGCAATGCCCATCAGCAGCAGGGTCACGACCAGGACGTTCTTGCGGCCGAGCCGGTCCCCGTAGTGGCCGAAGATGAAGCCGCCGAGCGGCCGTGAGACGAAGCCGACGGCGTAGGTGGTAAAGGCAAGCAGCGTGCCGACCAGCGGCTCGAAGCTGGGAAAGAAGATTTTGTTGAAGACCAGAGCTGCGGCGGTCCCGTAGATGAAGAAGTCGTACCACTCCAGTGACGTGCCGATCAGGCTCGCCACGATAACCTTGCGCACCGATGACGGTGCTGTGGCAGGGACTCGGCTGACGGCGGACATCTGCTGCCTCCCTTGGCCGGCGGGGGCCCAATCCAGGCCTATTACCCGACCTTTACCCAGTCACCTGCGGAGGAATCAAGGGGAATCAATGCAGCCGACCGCGCCCTGGTTCTCGGCTCACGATCAGCGACCGAAACGGCGCTCCCGCTGCCCGTACGAGCGCAGCGCACGGATGAAGTCGACCTTCCGGAAGTCTGGCCAAAGCGCCTCGCAGAAGTAGAACTCACTGTGCGCCGATTGCCACATCAAGAAGCCGGAGAGCCGCTGCTCCCCAGAAGTCCTGATGATCAGGTCAGGGTCTGGTTGGCCTTTGGTGTAGAGATGCTCGGCAATGTGCTCGATGTCGAGACTGTGGGCGAGCTCGTCAATAGAGGTGCCGTTCTTGGCATGCTCAGCCAGCAGGGACCGTACGGCATCACGCAACTCATACCGTCCGCCGTAGGAGACGGCGATGTTGACCAGCATGCCTTTGACATCTGCTGTGTCGCGATCGGCCATTTTGAGCCGCTTCGCCGACTGAGCTGGTAGCAGATCCAGCGCTCCCACTGGATGGACTCGCCAACGCCGGGTGGCAGCAAGATCGCTCACCATGTGCTCGATCACTCCGAGCAATGGCTCGATCTCGTCTCCATGGCTGCGAGAAAGGTTGTCAGTCGACAGCACCCAGAGCGTGACGACCGGGATCCCAATCTCGTCGCACCACGCGACGAACTCCTTGAGTTTGTCCGCACCCGCCTGGTAGCCCGCGACCAGTGGCTGGTCAGGGGCGTTGGTGCGCGCCCAGCGCCGATTGCCGTCGGCGAGTACGGCGACGTGGCGTGGCAACCTGCTGCGATCGAGCTCGGCGATCAGGCGATGCTCGTAGGTGGCATACAGCAGGCCCGACGGGTGGAGCCGGTCGACGAACTCGCGCATGCGGTCGAGACGTGCCACAACTGGCAGCGTATCCCGCTACAGGTGCGCTTTTCCCTCGCCGCAGCAGTTGGTCTGGTCGATGGAGTGCCTTACCCTAAGGCTACCCAGCAGTAACTTCTGAGATCTCGTCAAGGGGAAGCGTGCCGACTGTTCATCTTGGTGACGGCCGACCCTCTCAACCGAATCCCGAAGGCGACACCGATACGCCGCTCACTGAGGTGCTCGCAGTCGTCAAGCCTCGGCTTCGCGGCTGGCTGCACGCTGGCATGGCTCCGCTGGCGCTTGCCGCAGGCATAGTGCTCATCAGCCTCGCCGCGACACCTGCTGGCGCGGTGGGAGGCGCCATTTTCCTGACAGCGTCGGTGCTTCTCTTTGGAACCAGCGGTGTCTACCATCGGGGAACCTGGGGGACACTCGGGCAAGCGATCCTTCGCCGAATGGATCACTCCAACATCTATGTGTTCATCGCCGCAACCTATACGCCACTGGCGTTGATCTTGCTAGACGGAGCTTCCCGAGTGATCCTGCTTGTGCTCGTCTGGTCTGCTGCACTAGGCGGTCTGTTCTTTCGCGTGTTGTGGCTGTCGGCGCCTCGCTGGCTTTACACGGTGCTCTACATCGTGATGGGCTGGGCCGCCCTCGGCTGGCTCGGCGCCTTCTACCACGCGGCTGGGCTGCCGGTAGTGATCTTGATCGTGGCCGGTGGCATCTGCTACACCCTGGGCGCAATCGTCTACGCCCGAAAGCGCCCCAACCCCTCCCCTGCCTGGTTCGGTTACCACGAGATCTTTCATGTCGGCACAATTGCCGGCTTCGTCTGCCACTACGTGGCTATTTTCATGATCACGCTTTGAGCTGCGTTGCCAGCTCGTCAACACTGGTCACCGGCAGCTTGCACACGAAGTGCCGGCAGACATAGGCAGTCGGCCGGCTGTTGATCATGGGTCGGTCCGCCAGCAGGGCTAGGCCGGCGTGATCCGGGATGCCGGCCACTACTACTGAGCCGGCGGGTGCCATCTGATGAGCAAGCCGCACCATTTCGGATCTCGCCGCATCGTCCGGCCCCACCACGGCAACCTCAACCGGTCGTAATTCCGCCATCTGGCTGATCGCGTCGGCGAGCAGCCATCCGGCAAATCGCGGTGCCCGTCGTACCAGCTCGGCTGCGCTCGCCGCCGCTTGATCGGCGCGGGCGGCGTAGCGGTCTTCGCCCGTTAGCTCGGCCATCAGCCGCAGTGCGTGAACAGCTGTACTTAGCCCGGACGGGGTGGCGTTATCAGTGGGATCCTGCGGCCGGGCATACAGCTGCTCGGCATCAGCAGCGGTATCGAAGAAACCACCAGCCGGATCGTCGAACTGCTCCATGATCACCGCGAGCAATTCCTCCGCACGGCTCAACCACGAAGGCGCTGCGTGGACCGCCGCAAGCCGTACCGCAGCAATCGCAAAAGCGGCGTAGTCCTCCAAGATCGCTGCCGCTTCGCCGGCAACGCCATCCCGGGAGGTACGGCGCAATCGGCCGCCTCGCCAGTGAACCCGCCAGAGAAAGTCGGCGGCCTCGGTCGCAAGAGCAAGCCAGTCGGACCGATCGAAGATCATCGCGGCCTGCACCAGCGCATCTACCAACAACGCATTCCAGGCGGCGACGACCTTGTCGTCGCGTCCAGGACGAGAACGCTGATCACGGGCGATTCGAAGCCGCTCGCGGACGTCGGCCAGCCGGAGTTGATCATGGTCGCCGAGCAGTTGCAAGGTGGATGCACCATGCTCGAACGTGCCGCCGGGAGTCACCGAGAAGACTTCCGCGGTCCAGGCCGCGTCTTCCTCCTCGAGCGCCGCCCGGAGTTGATCACGGTTCCACACGTAGTAAGCACCCTCGTGGAGTTGCCCATGATCATCGACTGAGTCAGCGTCGAGGCTTGCGGCGAATGCACCCTGATCAGTTCGCATCTCTCGCAACAGCCAGCCCACTGTTTCGGTGGCAACCCGCTCTGCCAGCGGGTTGCCAGTACGACGCCACCAATGTGTGTACGCCCCAAGCAGCAACGCGTTGTCGTACAGCATTTTCTCGAAGTGCGGCACGATCCAGCCGGCATCGACGCTGTAGCGCGCGAATCCGCCGCCGAGCTGGTCATAAATGCCGCCGCGCGCCATCGCCTCCAAGGTCTTACCGACCATCAGTCGCGACGGTTCGGAGCCCTCACGAAGTAACGCCTCGAGGACCATCGATGGTGGAAACTTGGGCGCCCGGCCGAAGCCGCCGTACCTCGGATCGAACTCCTGTTGCAGCGTCTGAAGCGCCTCGTCACATTCCGAGCGCGTCAGCTCTCCGGCCCCAGCAAGGGTGGTCTGCCTCGACAGCTGATGAACGATCTCCGAGGCGCTAACGAGCAGGTCTGCTCGTCGATCACGCCAAGCTTCACTGATCGCCTGCAAGACCTGCGTAAATGAAGGCAAGCCGTGCCGCGACGTCGGTGGAAAGTAGGTACCGGCATAGAAGGGCTTGCGGTCTGGAGTGAGGAACACGCTCATGGGCCAGCCACCTTGGCCGGTCAGCGCCTGCGTCGCCTGCATATAGACCGCGTCCACATCGGGCCGTTCCTCGCGATCAACCTTGATCGCGACGAAGTGATCATTGATCACCGACGCAGTTTGAGAATCCTCGAAGGATTCATGAGCCATTACGTGGCACCAGTGGCACGCCGCGTACCCGACGGAAAGAAAGACCGGCACTTCCCGTTCGGCCGCTGCCGCGAACGCCTCATCTGACCACTGCCACCAGTGCACCGGGTTGTCGGCGTGCTGGAGCAGGTACGGGCTAGTCGCCGAAGCAAGGCGGTTGCGGCCAGTCATAGTCTGGGCAACCGGCGTCAGCTAGGCGTGCCTGGCTGGCGTTCGGATTCAGAGTCTTCTGCTTGATCCGCGACCTCGTCGTCGGGGGTGCGGATCTTCCGAAACTGTTTCCTCATGCTGAGGTACAAGAACACCATCGCAGCGGCGAGGAGTAGCACGACGATCAGGGGCGCCCAACCCGGCCTGACGATACTCGGGTCGACGTCCAGCAAGATCATGCTGAAACTCTACTCTCAGCCGGTACAGCGATCCCTGCGAACAGATCGTCCTCAGGGATGCTGGTCTCAACCAGACTCCGCACCAGCTGCCACTCCTCGGTTGGCCACGCTGACTTGTGCACCTCCAGGGGCACGGCGAACCACGGCCCATCTGGATCGATCTGAGTTGCATGCGCTAGCAGTGCCCGATCGCGAATGTGGTAGTAGTCCGCGCAGGCGATCCGCGTAGTGATTCTTGCCGCATGCTTCGGGTCTTCAGGCCAGTCCCGGAGCCGCTCGGTATATGGCGACTCAAGGCCACGCGCGACCATTGCGCGATCGAGCGCCGAAGTCCGATCGCGGTGGAAAGTGAAGGAGTAATAGAGCTTTAGCGGCTGCCAAGGATCGCCGAGGTCAGGATAGGCATCCGGGTCGGCCGCGGCTTCAAAAGCCGCGACGCCGACTTTATGACACATGATGTGGTCGGGATGGCGGTAGCCGCCGTCGTTCTCGTTGTACGTGGTCATCACATGGGGTCGGAACGACCGGATCACCTTGACCAGTGGCGCCACAGCCACAGCGAGGTCGGTACGGGCGAAGCTACCCTCTGGGAGTGGTGAATCATCGCCCTCCGGTAGGCCCGAGTCCACAAAACCGAGCCAGACCTGCGTGATGCCAAGAACCTCTCGGGCGCGATCCATCTCCTGCCGGCGAATATCAGCGATGTTTGCCAAGATGTCGGGCCGGTCCATCGCCGGGTTGAGGATCGAGCCGCGCTCACCGCCCGTACAGGTTGCGACGACAACCTCCACTCCCTCGGCCACGTACTTTGCCGTCGTAGCAGCGCCCCTACTTGACTCGTCGTCGGGATGCGCATGCACGTGTAACAGCCTCAAACGATCGCCCTGAGCGTCGACTCGACGTGCTGGCCGCAGCATGATCGTCATGCTGCCACCCGGTTCACTGGCTCCTCCCTCACCTCCCGGGTAGCGAGACAGATGGCGGCAAGTGTCGCAAGCCACACCACTTCCGGCCGATTTGATGTGGTTTCTGACCGGTTGCGTAAGGGAGCACAGCAGTCGGCCGACAGGTCCGAGCCGCGCCAAATAGATTGTCGGCGTGACCGATGCAACCGAGCGGTTGCGCCGCCGCTATCCAAAGCCGCGGATGCCTCGTCCACTGCTGGTGGGCATGATCAGCGTCGCTGTCGTCCTCGCGCTGACATGGCTGGTCTGGGCAGCACTTCGGTACTCACAGCCGGTGGCGGCAGCCCACGTACAGACCTTTCAGATCACCTCTGATACTTCTGTCGCGGTCACGATCTCCGTCCAACGGCGAGATCCGTCTGTACCGGTCACCTGCCGGGTGCTGGCTCAGGCCGAAGATTTTCAGCCGGTCGGCGAGCAGCAGGTACTGGTCACGGCCAGTCCACGCAAGATTATTGATGTGGATCTGGTCTTGACCACCCTGCGAAGAGCCACTGGCGTAGTGATCAAAGGGTGCACTGTCGCATAACTTTGATTTAGCTCGTCCTTGATAACCTAGTGGGATGTCTGAAAACTCCACCCAGGCCATTTGGCTGACTCAGGAGGCGTACGACAAGCTCAAGATGGAGCTTGATTACCTCTCTGGGCCAGGGCGTGCTGGGGTGTCTGCGAAGATCGCCGCGGCGCGCGAAGAAGGTGACCTCAGTGAGAACGGCGGCTATCACGCCGCGCGCGAGGAGCAGGCACATCAAGAGGCCCGAATTCGCCAACTAACACACATGCTCAACCAGGCCCAGGTTGGCGAGGCTCCGGCGAACGCCGATGAGGTGGCTCCGGGAACCCGGGTGACGATCGCCTTTGACGGGGATGAGTCCGATACCGATACCTTCCTGCTTGGATCACGTGAGTTGCTGGGTCTGGACAACAGCGTCGACTCCACGAACGTCTACAGCCCGCAGTCGCCGCTGGGCGCGGCCATTCTTGGCAGGAAGACCGGCGACGCCGTCTCCTACGTCGCGCCCAATGGCCACATGATCAATGTCACTGTCGTGAAGGTCGAGGCATTCGGGGGCTGACCTCATTCGATGACCTTCTCGATCAACGAGCTACAACCGGCTGATCAAGTCCTGCGCCTCTGCAGGACTTAGCGCCCCAGAGGCCACCTCGGAAAGAATCTGGTCTTGCGTCAATCCGGTCTCGGGTTCCGGGGACTCGCCCAGTCCCAGCTTCTCCAGCAGTTCGGCAAAACGGAGGCGGGCGGTGGGATAAGAAACGCCTAGGTGCTTCTCGACCTCACGAAGATTGCCCCGCGAGGAGAGGAACACTCGAAGCATCTCGGTTTCCTTGTCGTTGAGGGCACAGAACTCACAGGGTCTAAACATGCCGGCGAGTTCGGTGCCACACGAGGTGCAGCCGAGCCGGATGACCGCAAGTTGAGCACCACATACCGGGCAGTCGCTCGGTGCACGGTGTTCAACTTGCTCCTGCGGCCTGCGGGGCCGTTCCATCATCCGACACCGGCGTCGCTTGTCGTGTCGGAGCCCACGCGAACCTGAGCATGAGCCATGACGAGCTCGATCTCGAGTTTGCCGCTGCCGTTGCCCATCACGACTTCATCGCCGGCGCCATTGTGACCGCCCGCCCAGCTGATCTTGCCAAGCTGAGCCTCGCCGGTAACCGTGACATCGGAGTCATCTGTCAAAGTGATCGACAGGCTTCCCGATTCGGCACGAATCCGGTTGCGACCGGTCTTGATCGTACCCTTGATCGTTGCCTGCCCAGCCTGCACAAGGGCGTCGCTGATCTCTGTTACGTCAAGCAGCTTTGCGGCTCCGGCGGTGACACGCACTTTGCCGAGATGCGGCACCCGCTCGGTGTTCAAGCTGCCTGCAGTCACCTCGACATCGACGATCACATTCGGGTTGACTTTGAGAAAGAGCTCCTTGCCGAGCCCAAGGGAACGGAAGTCGTCAAGGCTGCGGGTGGCACCACGCAGAATGCTGAAGCCGTCAAGCGAGGCGCCCAACTCACCATCGCTGGAGACCTCGAGCACCGAGCCGTTACGACGCAGCACATGCGGTCCGTCGGCCGATAGCGTAGCGACTGAAGCCTCACCGATGATTCGAACCCTACGGCCGATAGCACGCACAGAGATGCGCTCAACGCCGCCTGTATTGATCGGCTTGGTGCGTACCGGCTCGTCGGAAACAGTCTCCTCCGACTCTGAAGACTGGGAGCCGTGACTGGCCTGCTGCGGCTGATCAGTAACAGCGGCCCAGGCATCGGATTCGGCAGCCGATGCTCCTAGTTCTTCGTTGCTCGGTTCCTGCGGCTTCTCTTCCGAGCTCGATTGCGACGCCTTCAACGCATCGATGCGACGAGCCGCCTCTGCGGCGTCAATGCGTCCGGCCGCAAGTTCTTCAAGGATTGGGGTGATGTCGGGAGTGGTCATGCCTGCGAATGTAAACCTGATCTTTCGAAAAGAGAAGGTGTGCTTTACATTCTCAGGGACGTCTAGGGGCTGTTCCCTGACGAGTAACCATCCAGCCGGACTGCGCTTATGGCACGCCGCGCTTACTGCAACCTCGTCGGAACCGTACGTCGCAGAGTGAAATCCCTCAAAGAAGATTGATGCACGATACAAGTAGTTATATGCTTGCTACATGCAAGTTTCTGCTGAGACCCATTCTGGTTCGCGAACGACATCGGTCAATTCGCTGATGCATGCCGTGTTGAGCGTGGGCCGGCTGATGCGGCAGCGAACTCAGGGCGAGACGTTGGACAGTGGTTCGTTCTGGCTGCTGAAAACTTTGGCCACTTCCGGACCGCAACGTGTCACCGATCTCGCAACGTGTGCAGGTCTGGATGTCTCAACAGTTTCCAGACATATTGCGCAACTGCATAGTGCTGGTCTCATCGAGCGAGTCCCCGATCCAGCCGACGGTCGGGCGCACCGTGTCGAGCTGAGCGCCGCGGGGATCGAGCGCTTCAACGCCGCCCTCAGCACTCGCCGGTCGCTGCTCGAGAAATGTCTCGAAGCATGGGACCCCCGTGATCTGGAAGAACTTGACAGGCTTCTCACTCGCTTCGCCGCTGACGTCGAGGCTCTCACCCAGTCAATGGAGAAGGTATGACCGACTACCAGCCGCGTCGCGCGCTCGAGGAGCACTCCGCGACCGCGGATTTGGGCGACATGCCGACAGACCGATCAATTCCGGCGCAGCAGGCCAGTAGCACGCCGCAAGCATCCATCAACATGCCGGCATCCACGAGCTATGGCGGTGACTACCTGAGCCACCGCCAGATTCTCGTCGTCCTGGGTGGGTTGATGGCAGGCATGTTCCTTGCCGCTCTCGACCAGAGCATTGTCGGTGTGGCCTTGCCCAAGATCACCTCCGAGCTGGGTGGGCTCGACAAGCTCTCCTGGGTGGTTACGGCCTACCTGCTGACGTCAACGGCGGCCACCCCGCTGTGGGGCAAGATCTCCGATCTCCGCGGACGGCGACCGATCTTCCAGGCCGCAATCGTGATCTTCTTGATCGGCTCCTTGATCTGTGGCTTTTCACCGGAGATCGCTGAGTTCTTCGGCGTATCGGGAATCAATGTGATGATCGCCGGCCGAGCCGTCCAGGGCCTTGGCGCGGGCGGTTTGATGTCACTCGCGCTTGCCGTCATCGGCGACGTCATTCCGCCTCGGGAACGCGGAAAATATCAGGGCATGTTCGCCGCCGTCTTCGGCGTCTCGTCCGTCGCCGGCCCGCTCTTGGGCGGTTGGTTCACCGACAATCTGGGCTGGGAATGGATCTTCTTCATCAACATTCCCATCGGTACCGTGGCGCTCGTTGTGACCTCAATGGCGCTGAAGCTGCACCACGTACGCCGCCAGGCCTCGGTCGACTACCTCGGTGCGGCGACGATCGTCGGCTCGGTGACCTGCCTGGTGCTGTATCTGAGCTGGGCCGGCCCCGACACGGGCTGGGGCTCAGCAACCGGCATTGCGCTTCTCATCGGCACCGTCGGGCTTGCGGCCCTATTCATTCTGGTGGAGTCCAGGGCCAAGGAGCCGATCCTTCCGCTCGAGCTCTTCACGCACTGGACGTTCACCTCGAACATCATCTTCGCGATGATCATGGGCATCGGCATGTTCGGCGGGTTGATCTTCCTGCCGATCTATCTACAGGCCGTGAGAGGCTTCAGTGCAACACATTCGGGCCTGGCGATGCTGCCACTGGTAGCGGGCATCTTCACTACCTCGATCAGTGGCGGCCAGATCATGTCGCGGACCGGTCGTTATAAGTGGATGCCGATCACCGGCGCTCTAGTAGTCGGTGCAGCGCTCTTCGCGTTCTCGACGCTCAAGGTGGACACTCCCTACTACGTAATTGCGATGATCATGTTTGCGTTCGGCATGGGCCTTGGCTTCACGATGCAGGTCGTGGTAACGGCCGTGCAGAACAGTGTTGATCGTCGAAATATGGGTGTAGCCACCGCATCAGTGACGTTCTTCCGCTCGATGGGCGGTGCCATCGGTACCGCGTTGCTGGGCGCGATCTTGAACATCCGGCTCAGGCATCATCTGAACGAGATCGTGACAGCGGCGCAGGGTCATGCGGCGAGCGGCCCGATCAAGACCAACGATGTCACCGCAATCAGAGCGCTGCCCGAACCGATCAAGAGCTGGGTCCTGGAGGCGTTCACTCGCGCCATGGACGATGTGTTCCTTGTGGCCGTGCCGTTCATGGCGGTTGGGTTCGTCATCGCCCTCACGATGCGAGAGAAACCGCTCAAAGGCAGGAGCCAGCATTCCGATTCTGCAACGCCCCGCGCGTCGGCTGACGCTGACCTTGCCTCAATGGCACATTGAGTAGCTCAATTAGGAGTACTCATCCGCAGATGGCACATTAGTTACTCAGCCAGGTGCGCTGACAAGCTGTCAAAACGTAGGGTTCCAGATGTAGGGGTCCAGGCTTATGGATCCAAACTTAGGGGTGCTGATGGCGATCACGAGAATGCGCAGGCTGTGCGGAGCTGCCGGAGTAGTCCTCCTGGCAACCACGCTGGCCGCCTGCGCGGGAAGTCCCGCCGACCCCGCAGCAATGAGCTCGCAGCAGCCGGATTCGCCTCCCCCGACCGAGACGCCCGCGCCAATGCCCAATCCGGTCACGTTCAAGTCCAATGTCAAGAACAGCGCGAGCAACGTCAAAGTCGACACTGTGATGACCGTGAAAGCCGACTGGGGAACCCTGACGAAGGTCAAATTGTCCTATACCAACACTGATCGTCAGGGCCGCAAACAGCAGGACATAGTGAGCGGAAAGATCAGTAAGGACCGCACCCGCTGGACCGCCAGCAACCGGCTCGAGCCAAATGCTGCCTACAAGTTGATCACTGTCGGTAAGAACTGGGTCAATCAGTCCAAGACAGCGTCCACGACATTCAACACTCAGAAATTGACCTTGAATCAGCAGACGTATCCCCAGCTCTATCCCCTCAAGGGCAGTCATGTGGGAATCGGTATGCCAGTGGTCTTGACCTTCGATGTGCCGGTCAAGAACAAGCGTGAATTCGAGAAGAACCTGCACGTCACCTCTTCCCCAGCGCAAGCCGGCACCTGGCATTGGTACTCCAGCAAGGAGGTGCGGTACCGGCCACAGAAGTTCTGGAAGCCTGGGACCAAGGTGAAAGTCAAGGCCGACATTAATAGTCTCTACGCCGGTGCCGGAATTTATGGTCAGAATTCGGCGACGACCCACTTCACGGTTGGTCGAGCCCAGATCACCAAGATCAATCTGTCTTCCGATGTTGCCAAGGTGTACCGCAACGGCAAGTTGGCCCGCACTATCTACGTCAGCGCTGGGAAGCCTGGATGGCAGACCCGAAGTGGCACAAAGCTGATCATGGACAAGCTCTACGTCACCAAGATGACCAACACGATGATCGGGGCCCAGGAGCACTACAGTCTCCGAGTCAAATACGCCATGCGTATCACGCAGTCAGGCGAATTTCTCCATGCTGCACCATGGAATGCGGCCCATTTCGGTCGCAGCAATGCCAGTCACGGATGCGTCGGAATGAGCACCGGAAACGCGGCCTGGTTGTTCAACCGCACTCTGATCGGTGACCCGGTAGTCACTACCGGCAGCAGTCGCGGCGTGGAATACGGCAACGGCTACAGCGACTGGAACATGTCCTACGCGAAGTACAAGAAGGGCTCCGCGCTCTAGACTGCGGCTTCCTCGGCTTTAGATGCCGGACGGCGATGCAAAGGCAGAGCCGGCGGATGTGCCTTACCCAACGGCGGCTCCGCTCCCCCGGCGAGAGACAGGACGAAGGACTTGGTAAAGGCCAACAGCGGTACCGCCAACAGCGCTCCAACGATCCCGGCTGCAATCACGCCAACTGCTATGGCAAGAACAACGGCCAGCGGATGCAATTTCACCGCCCGCCCCAAGAGGAACGGCTGTAACACATGGCCCTCCACCTGCATCACCAAGATCACGCCGCCGAGCATGATCAAGGCCTGAACCCAACCGAGCGCGACCAACGCGACAAGGACTGCAACCGAGCCTGAGACCAGCGCCCCAACGATCGGGACGAAAGCGCCGATGAAGACCAGCGCCGCAAGTGCTGGAGCCGCTGGTACACCTAGGATCAGCGCCACAATGAGTACGCCGACGCTATCGGCCAATGCGACAAGAATCGTCGCCCGCACGTACGAGGAAAGCGAGCGCCAGCCTCTCAATGCCGCCTGATCCACCCGATCGCGCGAAGCTCGCGGGAAGAACCTCAACCCGAAGGCGAAGATCGCGCGGCCGTCGTAGATGAAATAGAAGAGGGAGAAGAGGGCGATGGCGAGCCCGGCAAGGAAATGCCCGACCCCGGCGCCCAATTCGGCAGCATAGGTCGCGATCGTGCTACTGCTCGCTTTCAGGAAGTCGGTGATCTTCGACATCCACGTCGATGAATCGAGCCAGGTGGCGCTCAGATGTAGCGGACCGTTGCGGAGCCAGTTGGTTAGGGGGCCATTGTTAAGCCATTCGCTCAACTTATCGAAGCCGTTGACGACATTGGCCGACAGCTCAGAGCCTTGGCCAGCAATCTGTCCGCCAATCACGATCAGAGCAGCGACGATCGCAGCGATCGCACCAAGCACCGTGATTGCTGCGGCAGCTGCTCGCGGCAAACCCCATCTCCCCTTCTTGAGGGCCTCGGCCACCGGAAGCATCAGCGCAGTCAGCAGGATGGCAACCGCCACGGGAATCACGACCTCGGACAGATAGCGCAACAGCCATACAATCCCCGCAAGCAGGATGATCACCAGTATCACGCGCCAGGACCACGCCGCAGCGACGTGCAAACCGCGTGGCACAGCAGCAGCTGCTAAGTCAGCACTGTTGGCAGGGGCAACTACTGGTTCGGGTTGCGGTGCCGGCTCCATTTCCGGAGCTGGTGGCACCGCGTGATCAACACTGGAATCGGAAGCAAGCACCGGCAGTGTGCGGCGAGTGCGACGTGCTGATTGCCTCGGTCCATTACGAGCTGATCCCATTCGGTGCCTCCTGGGTCTCCATGTCGAGCTCTTCAACCCTAGTGTGAGTGTGGGCGGTGCCAGCCGTCACACTGAGCGAGCATTCGCGAGCGAAGCGGTGAACGTGCAGACTGTGCCGGTGGGCAGGCTGCGTGATGCGCGGACATGGGTCGGCGCACGGAACACGCTGCCGCGTGAGGTCTATGTCCTTGGCCTGGTCGCATTTTGTGTGGCCGTCGGCTTCGGAGTCCTAGTCCCGGTGTTGCCGGTCTTCGCCCGGAGCTTCGGCGTCGGTAACACCGAAGTGGGAGCGGTGATTTCGGCGTTCGCCCTGATGCGCCTGGTCTCCAGCCCATTCTGCGGCTGGCTGATCAAGATCTTCACTGAGCGGATCATTATGGCCACCGGCATCTTCATCGTGGCTATTTCCAGCGGGTTGGCTGGCATCTCGCAGAGCTACGTCCAACTGCTCGTCCTCCGCGGCGTCGGCGGAATCGGATCCGCCATGTTCACCGTCTCCGCATTCACTCTGCTGCTGACTTCGGTAGAGGCGGGCGTACGCGGCCGGGCTGCTGGCTTCTTCCAGGCCGGTTTCCTGATCGGCGGGATCACCGGGCCTGCGATCGGCGCCGCTTTGTCCGCGATATCGCTGACGGCTCCGTTCTTCTTCTACGCCGGCACACTGGTCGTCGCCGGCACCGTAGGACTGGTGCTGTTACACCGTCACAGCCCAAAGCCGGAGGACGAGGCCGCCGACTCAGCCGTCTCGTTTCGCGCCGTCGTACGCGACGCTCGCTACCAGGCTGCCTGTGTCACCAACCTTGCCCAGGGCTGGACCTCGTTCGGGGTGCGGTCATCGCTGATTCCGGTGCTTGTCGTGGAGCTGCTGCACCGGCCGGCCTCGTGGACAGGCATCGCCTTCGCGTGTTCCTCCGTCGTCCAAACCATCGCTGTCGGACCAGCTGGTCGATTTACCGACACAGTAGGGCGGCGACCTGCCATGATTCTCGGTGGCACCGTCGCGGCGATATCGATCATGGCGGTCCCGTTCGCACCGAACATCTGGCTGTTGATCGTCGTGCTCTGCGTTTACGGAGTCGCCTCGGCCTTTCTAGGCACCGCACCTGCTGCGGCTGTGGGCGATGCGGTAGGAACTCAGGCCGGCACAGCGGTCGCAGTCTTCTCGATGTGTTCCGACATTGGGGCGATCGTCGGACCGCTGGTCGCAGGCATGCTCGCGGACACACTGTCGTATCCAGCCGCCTTCGGCGCCGGAGCGGCGTTGATGCTCGTGGCGGCCGCACTGTCGTGGCGGATGCCTCGAGATCACGTGGCGACGTCCAAGAGGGGGCCGTCGAAGGGGGATATGCATGAGTCCACGTCCGTTGAGTGAATTGGTGAGCCCGGATTGGGCTGATGCACTGCTTCCGGTCGCGGCAACCATCACGGCGATGGGTGCTTTCTTACGCACTGAGCTAGCGGCCGGCCGGCAATATCTGCCAGCGGGAGAGCATGTGCTGCGTGCTTTCAGCCGTCCGATGAGCCAGGTGAAGGTCTTGATTGTCGGCCAAGATCCCTATCCGACGCCAGGCCATCCAGTGGGCCTGTCGTTCTCCGTGGCATCCCATGTGCGACCGATTCCCCGGTCACTGCAGAACATCTACGCCGAGCTGCAAGCCGATCTGGACATCCGTCCAGCCGTCAACGGCGATCTCACGCCGTGGTTCCATCAGGGGGTGCTGCTGCTCAATCGGGTGCTGACGGTACAACCTGGCCGTTCCGGGTCACATCGCGGCAAGGGTTGGGAGCAGGTCACGCAACGCGCCATCGAGGCTCTCGTCGCTCGTGGCGGCCCGCTCGTTGCCATCTTGTGGGGGCGTGACGCACAGTCGCTGATTCCGATGCTCGGCTCCGTGCCCTATGTGGCGAGCGCACACCCTTCGCCGTTCTCAGCAGCAGCGGGCTTCTTCGGATCCCGTCCTTTCAGCCGCGCCAATGAGATGCTGATGGGGGCGGGCGGCGAACCGGTGAACTGGGCTCTCGAAACAGCGCCTCTGGTTTTGCAACACCGTCGCTAGGAAACGACTCAATATTGGCCCTCATGAGCCGATCGTGATGCGTTTTCGGGGATCAGGCCAGTGCCTTGTCAAGATCGGCGACCAGATCTTCAATGTCCTCTATGCCGACGCTCAGCCGGATCAGGTCGCCAGGCACCTCTAACTGGGTGCCGGCGACGGACGCGTGAGTCATGGTGTGGGGATGCTCGATCAGCGATTCAACGCCGCCGAGGGACTCGCCCAAGATGATCACTGAGGTTCCTTCGCAGACCTTCAGCGCCGCCTGCTCGCCACCAACGACTCGGAAGCTGACCATGCCGCCGTATCGGCGCATCTGACGCTTGGCCAAGTCGTGTCCAGGATGGGCGTCCAAACCTGGGAAGTAGACCTCGGCGACTCGAGCATGATCACTCAGAAAGGTGGCCACGTGCTCCGCGTTGTCGCAGTGCCGGTCCATCCGTACCGCCAAGGTTCGCAAACCGCGCAACACCAGCCAGCAGTCAAATGGGCTGGCCACGCCACCGATCGCGTTTTGGTGAAACCTCAGTTGCTCTGCCAATTCATCGTCGTTGAGCACCAGTGCGCCGCCGATGATGTCGGAGTGTCCACCGCAGTACTTCGTCGTCGAATGGACGACGATGTCAGCGCCAAGCTCAAGTGGTTGCTGCAAATACGGCGTGGCGAAGGTGTTGTCCACGATCACCAAAGCGTCCGCCGCATGAGCCAGATCGGCAATTGCTGCAATGTCAGCAATGTTCAGCAACGGATTGGTGGGTGTCTCGATCCAGACCGCCTTCGTCTCACCCGGCACAATTGCCGCGGCGACTGAATCGAGATTCGTCAGGTGGGCTGGATCGGCGGCGATACCCCAACGCTGATGCACTCGTGCAAACAGCCGATAGGTGCCGCCGTACGCGTCGTCCGGCACCACGAAGTGGCTTCCCGGCGAGGCGATGGTGCGTAGCAGGGTGTCTTCGGCCGCCAGGCCGCTCGCAAACGCCAAGCCGTGCTTGCCGCCCTCTAGCGCTGCGATGCACTCTTCCAGAGCCGTACGGGTGGGATTGGAAGAGCGTGAGTATTCGTAGCCGCCACGCGCCTCCCCCACTTTGTCCTGAATGTAGGTCGAGGTGGCATAGATGGGCGGTACCACCGAGCCGACCGCAGAATCCGGATCTTGTCCGGCATGGATCGCGCGAGTCGAGAAGCCTTGGCTGATTGTCACAAGAGGCCAGCGTACGCGCGTGTTGATTGCCTCGCTCGCCAAGCTCGCTGTGTCTGATAGCTCGCTCCGCTCGCTGCGATGTTCGCTTCCAAGCCGCCGTCTTCGTCGGATCCGACGAAACGAATTTGCCGAAGCGCCCGCTTCTTGTCGGCGGTTTCGTCGGTTCCTCCTGCAGATCGGCGGAGCGAACATCGCGGGCGCGGATCGCGCCCTGGGAGCCGCTGCCTTCCTCACTCCCTCGCAGCCAGCAGCACTGCAGAAGCCAGACCGTTACGGAGGCTGGCTGCTCACTCGTTCGTCCAGGACAGCGGCGGCGCGATCCGGAGCTTGGAACATCTCAATAACCTGTGAGCGTTGCGTAAGTGCGATCGCCGTTCCAATCGGCGTAGCAGGAAGGCAGACTGAATCACATGTTGTTCTCGCGCATAAAGACGACGCTTATCGAGCCTGATCAGGCACTTCGCGGCCGCAGCACGCCAGTCCTGGTCAATCCCACATTCCATGAGATCTTCGGCATCCCCGTGCAGCAGGTGCCCGAGGGCTCAGAGGTTGCCTACTTCGCCCTCGGATGCTTCTGGGGTGCTGAGAAGCTGTTCTGGAATACGCCGGGAGTCACCAACACAGCGTCGGGTTATGCAGGTGGCTTTACCCCGAACCCGACGTACGAAGAGGTCTGCAGCGCTCGTACCGGGCACACCGAAACCGTGAAGGTGTGTTACGACCCTGCCAAGATCAGCTACGACGAGTTGCTCAAGATCTTCTTCGAGGACCACGACCCTACGCAGGGAATGCGGCAAGGCAATGACGTCGGCACCCAGTACCGGTCAGCGATCTTCACGACCTCACCGGACCAGCTTGCGGCCGCTGAGCGAGTACGGGACCAGTTCCAGGTGGAATTCAGCCGCGCGGGTTACGGACGGATTACCACCGAGATAGCGTCTGCCGGCGACTTCTACTACGCCGAGGACTATCACCAGCAGTACCTGGACAAGAACCCGTTCGGTTATTGCCCGGTGCATGCCACGGGTGTGACCTGCAACTAAGCCAGCCGGTCACGCTCTCATCCGCGCCCTCGCACGGGTAAGGCGGTACAGCGCCCGGAATGGCAGCACGCGGACCATCGCCGCCAGCACTTTGGCATCCCGGCCGACCACTTGACGCGGTGCGGGATTGTCGCTTCGCAGCGCCTCGAGGATGACCTTGGCTACGACGGAAGGATCCAGGCCAGACTTCGTCCCACGCGCTGCCATCTTGGTCATCATCTCGACTTGATCGGCGTAGCGAGCGTTGCTTTCTGGGTCACTTGCGTGCACCGCATGCCCAGCAGTCCGGCCCCGCTCCCAGATCGGTGTTGCGATCATGCCAGGTTCGATCAACAAGACTTTGATCTTGAATGGTGCCAGTTCAGCGCGTAGTGAGCTGCTGAGGCCGACGAGACCATGTTTGGCAGCGCCATAGCCACCCAGCATCGGGCCGGATAACCGTCCTCCGATGGAACCGATCATGACGATTCGCGCGTCGCCAATCTCCTCGGCGGAGCGACGCAACGCCGGCAGCATCACCTGTGTCACCAGCAGCTGGGCGGTCAGATTGATCTCGATCTGACGGCGGAAGACATCGATCGGAATAGTCTCGAGCGGCCCCGGAAGCGCGGCGCCCGCGTTATTGACCAAACCAAACAGCGGCCCTTCAGCGTTCACTACGTCGCCGGCGGAACGCACCGAGGCCTCGTCGAGCAGGTCCATCATCAGCGGCGTAACGAACTCCGGAAATTGCTGACGCAAGCTTTCCGCGTCAGCTTCTCGGCGTACGGTGCCGAACACTTTGTACCCTGCATTGACCAAGGCGAGGACAGTCGCGCGGCCGATGCCGGTCGACGCACCAGTAACGACGACAGCACATTGCGGCACCGGCACTCTCCTCTCAGTCCACTCTTTGAGAGGGCTCAGTTAAGGGCGTTCCTCGCGAAGGTGTCGCACTTGTTCGGGTCGCCTGTGTTGAAACCTTGGGCAAGCCACTGTCGCCGCATCGCAGCGGAGCCATGAGTCCAGGTTTCGGGTGAGACTTGGCCTTGCATCTTCTGCTGGATTCTGTCGTCGCCCACAGCTTGTGCCGCGTCCACCGCTCGGTCGAGATCCTCCTGGGTTACTTCGGTGATCGGGCTCTGTGGGTCTTCCGTGGCATGCCGGAACCACACTCCGGCATAGCAATCGGCTTGCAGCTCGAGCCGGACACTTGCCGACGTCGGCCCTGTCCCCTGGCCGCTGCCCTGAACTTTCTGCATGGTGCCTGTCAAGTTCTGGATGTGATGGCCGAACTCGTGAGCCAGCACGTACGCTTCTGCCGCGTCACCGCCTTCGGCGCCAAGTTGACCGGTGAGCTGATCGAAGAATCCGAGATCGAGATAGACCGTCGTGTCGCCCGGACAGTAGAAGGGTCCGACCGCCGATGTCGCGTGTCCACAAGCGGTATTGATGCTGCCTTCGAACGTCTTTACCTGGATCTCCTGATAACCCTGCACAGTGTCGTTCCAGTAGTCCTGAATCGAGTTCGTGTACGCGACGAACCGGCAGTCACGGTCACGGTTGATATCCGAGCCACGCGTGCACTGCGCGAACTGGCTCGGGTTGCTGGACTGCTCCGGCGCAGTCTGCGGCGAGCCGCCCAGGATGTCGCCCGGGTTGATGCCAAACAACAGGGCGAGCACTAGAACGATCAGACCGGCACCGCCGCCAATGGCGATCTTGCCGCCACTTCCTCGGCCGCCGCCACCCATCTGCGACGGGTCGAGCTGGGCTCCTTCGTTGTATTTCACATCTCTCCGACCGCGAGCTTCGACTCGCACTCCGAGCGTCATCGCGCGGCAGTGCTCAAATACTGGATACCCGCCTTGACCGGCAGCATAACCGTGGCTGGTGAATGCGGCGAGGTAGCGTCTGGCACAGTTGACGACCATGAGCGTGACTGTTGACGACAATCCGATGGTGAGCCGATATGAAGCGCGGATCAACGGCGCTCTCGCCGGCATCTCGGAGTACGAGCTGACACCTGACACCATCATCTTTCTTCACACCGTCGTAGCTCAGAAATATGAAGGGCAAGGCGTGGGCGGGGCGATAGCCAGATTTGCTCTCGACGATGCGCGCGCTCGTGGTTTGCATGTACGGGCGCTGTGTCCGTTCATCAGAGGCTGGATGGGGCGGCATCATGAGTATTCCGATCTGGTCGGCCCTGCCGATTGACGAACATCAGGCCGGATATCCACAGATTCTGGGGATAGCGCAGCTCATGTAATGCATGCACTGCGTCGCGTTGACAGCCTTGTCGTATGACCGGTGTTGTCCCATGACCGACATTCCGATCCTGCGACCTCTGCATGAGATGCCTCCGATACGCAACGCTGCCGATCTCTGCCTGCGCTGGCGTGCTCTCATGGGCCCCCTGGGCTTCAGTCAGCCGCGACTGTGGCTTGCGCTGATTCAGCCGGACGGCATGATGAGCCGACGGCTCATACAGATCGAGGAGATCCCGCGCTGGGCGAACGCCGAAACCTGCCACCCGCTGATCGAAATGTGCCAGTACATCGTTGCTGACAACGGTACGGCTGGATCCGTTGCGTTCCTCCTGACTCGACCCGGTCGCCATCGAATGGATGAGGCGGATCGCAGCTGGGCGCGCGGCCTTATCTCGGCTGCGCGCCACCTTGGCATCTCAATGTGGCCGGTGCATTTCGCAAACGACGTCGAGCTGCGGGTGTTCGCACCTGATGATCTTGTGACGTCTCAGATCATGGATTGACCGGCCTGGTGTGCCAGAGCCAGGCCAGTCCCAAGATCGGCAGCACCAGGGGAACGAAGCCGTACCCGATCCCATAGATCGACCACACTGTCGCGCGGGGAAAGGCCTCCGGGTCAACCACGCTGAGGGTACCGACCGTAATGACGCCGATGAGCTCGATAAGGATCGCTACGAATGCCAGCCGGCGAGATGCGCGGGTGCCACGGGCAAGCGTGATGGTCGCGACGATGTAGATCAGCCCGGCCAACGCCGACAGCAGGTAGGCCAGCGGCGCCTCGTCGAACTTAGTGATCAGCTGGACGCTGGCCCGCGCCGTGGCGGCAAGAGCGAAGATGCCGTAGACCGCGACGAGCACGCGTCCAGCACCGCTGTTTGTCTTACGAGTGGAACCAGTCGGCTCTGTGCGTACGCCGTTCATGCGGCCGGCGTCCAGAGCATGAGCAGCCGAAGTGTCATGGCGAGGACGGCGAGAGCTGCTACGGCCAGCACAATTCCTGAGAAGCGGTTACGTTCCACATTTGCCCAAAACCACGCGATTGGTATCAAGATCACGATACCGATCAGGTAGCCAATCGTTGTGGCGAGCTCGACCGGCCGGAAGCCGCCAATGATCTTGGCAGCAGCAAGGATCGACTGGACTACGGTGACGATCTCGAGTGCTGCGGCGTACAGCAACTGTGCTTTACCTGGCGGCCTGTTGGCGATTGCAGTCACGATGCCCCAGATGACGGCCACGCCAGCGAGTGCAACGACGGCATATGCGAGCGCGTCGATCATCCAGCCGCTCGCTTGCTCCGCACGCCGCCCAACGGTACCGGAGCACGAGAGCTAACCTGCCAGACTTGGAATTCGCAGCCATATCGTGTGATGGTCTGCGTCGAGGAGGAACAGTGGCCGCCCCGCGAGAGCCGAAGGTTGGCCGGCGTCCGGGCAATCAGGACACCCGTGGCCAGATCATCACCGCTGCGCGCCACGCCTTCGCCGCCAAAGGTTTCGCAGGTGCGTCCATGCGCGGCATCGCGGCCGAAGCCGGAGTGGATGCCGCGCTGATCCACCACTATTTCGAGAGCAAGCAGCAGCTGTTTCTCGCCACGATCGCGCTACCGCTCGGCTTGCCGCAAGTCGTCGAACAAGTCGCTGCGGGCGAGAGACGTGATCTTGGCGAGCGACTTGTTCAGACCGTATTAGGCGTCTGGGACTCAGAGCTCCAGCCGTCTCTGGTAGCCGCGGTTCGTACGGCGTTGACCGATCCTGCCCTGACTCGGTCAGTTGGTGAGTTCCTCAACCTCGAGGTCATCGGCCAAGTGTTGCGCCGGGATGATCTGCCACCAGAGGAGGCAAACAGACGCGCCGGCTTAGTGGCGTCCCAGGTTCTGGGGCTGGTGATGGGCCGGTATGTCTTGCGACTGCCGGCGCTGGTGAATCGCCAAACAGAGGATCTGGTGGCCGAGATCGGCCCCACCGTCCAGCGCTACGTCGACGGCCACGCCTAAGCCCACAACTCGCAGCCTTTTGCGCCATGATGACCAGGTGCTGGTCGTCGGCGTTACTGAGCAAGGTGGGCACGCGTTCGAGGTGGTACTCGACCACGGTGCCGACCCTGGGGTGCTCGCGTACGACCGCGGCTACGTTGTGGTCCGTCCGCTCGACGCCAACCGCGCGAGCTCTGGTGACCTGATTCTCCGACTCTTGGTGCGTCCGGTGGCCGACGAGCCGCGTCCCCAGGTGCGCCGTCAGGGCCGCGATGCCGGACTGGTCTTGGGTCGGCGCGTCAGGCCGGTGGTCCGACAGCGTTTCGCGGCGTACGCAGTAGTGACGTCAAGCCGAGGCCTGCTGGCCACTGAGTACTCGGCGCGCACTGCTGTCACCGGCCGATGGGGCATGCCTGGTGGCGGCCTGGACGATCATGAGCCGCCAACCTCGGCCGTGCTCCGGGAAGTCGCCGAAGAGACCTCACAGGAGATCATCCTGGGCGAGCTGATCAGGGTACAGACCTCACACTGGGTGGGCCGTAGCCCGTACAGCACTATCGAGGATTTCCATGCCGTACGACTGATCTATCGCGCGAGTTGCCCGCATCCAAGCGATCCCGTGGTACTCGACCAGGGCGGGACCACCGAGTCTGCCCAGTGGGTGCCGCTGGAATCGTGGCGCTCGGTGTCGTGGACACAGAACTGGCAGCTGTTGCTCGCTGAGCTGCTCGACGAATCCTGATCTTGATCCGGACTCGCTAGGCGATGTTGATGTCGCTGAGTAGGTCCAGCCGCGTCAGCACGCCGACGGGCTTGCCGTCGTCGAGGACCAGCAGAGCATCGCAGCTTCTCAGTACCTCCACCGCGTCCGCGACTGGCTCAGTGACGCCAAGCATCGGCAGCGATTCCTCCATCACCCGTGCCACCGCGTCCGCTGGTCGTACCTGGTTATTGAACAGCTCGGCCAGCAGTCCCCGCTCGCTCACTGCACCAACGATTTCAGCTGCCATCACCGGCGGCTCAGCCCGAACTACGGGCATCTGGCTGACGCCGTACTCTCGCATGATCGCGACCGCTTCCGCGATTGTTTCGTTGGGGTGCGTGTGAACCAGAGACGGGAGGTCGCCTGACTTCTCGCGTAGCACGTCGCCAACAACCCTGACACGCTGGTTTGGCCGCGGCGCGAAGCCGTATCGGGTCAACCAGGTGTCGCTAAAGACTTTGGTGAGATAGCCACGACCGGAGTCAGGCAGCAGCACAACGATCACCGCATCCGGGTCATCGAGTTCGTGCCCCAGCCGGATTGCGGCTGCGGCTGCCATTCCGGACGATCCACCAACAAGCAGTGCCTCTTCGCGTGCCAGCCTGCGCGCCATCGCGAAGGAGTCAGCATCGGAGACCTCGATCACCCGGTCAGCAATGCTGGGGTCGTAGTTGGCCGGCCAGAAGTCCTCGCCAACCCCCTCGACCAAATAGGGACGCCCAGTACCGCCGGAGTACACCGAGCCTGACGGGTCGGCTCCGAGGATCTTGACGCGTCCCCCGGAGACTTCTTTCAGATAGCGGCCTGCTCCACTGATCGTCCCTCCGGTGCCGATGCCGGTAACAAAGTGCGTGATCTTGCCGTCGGTTTGCTCCCAGAGCTCGGGACCGGTTGTCTCGTAATGGCTAATTGGGTTGTTCGGATTGCTGTATTGATCAGGCTTCCAGGCGCCCTCGGTCTCGCGGACCAGCCGGTCGGAAACCGAGTAGTAAGAGTCTGGGTGCTCGGGCTCCACAGCGGTCGGGCAGACGACCACCCGAGCGCCGTACGCGCTCAAGACATTGCGCTTGTCCTCGCTGACTTTGTCCGGACACACGAACACGCAGGAATAGCCCTTCGCCTGCGCAACGATGGCCAGCCCTACCCCGGTATTACCACTCGTGGGCTCCACGATCGTGCCACCTGGTTTGATCTTGCCCTCATGCTCTGCGGCCTCGATCATCTTCAAAGCGATGCGATCCTTGACCGAGCCGCCCGGGTTGAGGTACTCGACCTTGGCAAGGATTAGCGGCTTGGCACCGTCGGTCACCCGAGACAGCTTGAGCAGCGGCGTATGGCCCACGAGCTCGATCAGCGAGTTGACGTACTCCACGCCCAAGACTCTACGGCGCAGATGTGAGCAAAGGGCCGCAACTTCCGGTTGGAAGTGCGGCCCTCAGATCTACGATCGGATGGCGAATCGCCGACGATTCGCTACCTGCGAATGTAAGACAGCAGTCGCAGTATCTCGATGTACAGCCAGACCATGGTCACGGTCAGCCCGAACGCGCCGCGCCACGACTCACTTGCCGGCGCGCCCATGGCAACGCCCTGCTCGATGTAGTCGAAGTCCAGCACGAGGTTCAGGACTGCGAGCGTCGCACCGATCAAGGAGAAGACGACCGCCAGCATGCTGATTGCCCCAGTTCCGGTGTCGCGGAAGCCCAGATTGAGCCCGAACAAGTTCGCCACGAAATTGATCAATAGAGCGACCGCGAAGGCGATGGTCGCGATGATCACAACCTTACGGAACTTCGGTGTGACGCGGATGTTGAAGAACTTGTAGGCCGCCAAGGTCACCGCTGCTGCCGCGAAGGTACCGATCACAGCCTGGACCACAATGCCTTCGTAGAGGTTCTCGAAGACCTTGCTGATCATGCCTATGAAGACGCCCTCGATGGCGGCATAGAGGAGCACGAGTCCCGGCTGCACCCTTCGCCGGAACGCGACGATCATGACGACAATGAAGCCAATCAGCCCTGATGCGATGAGCGCCGGGAAGTAGAGCGCGTCCGGCACGAACATCCACGCCAACGCGGCCGCGATGATGAGAATGCCCATGGTGAGCGCAGTCTTGGTGACGACGTCATCAAACGTCATCCGACCCTCGGCCGGCTCCACAGGCGCCTGCGGGTATCCCGGAGTTGGGTACTGGGAGTAGCCGGTTTGCGGCTGGTTGTAGGGGTTCTGGTTGTACTGGGGTGCTGCGGGTGTGAACGCGTCCTGTCTAGAGAGGATCGGGTTCGAACTACGCAACATGTATTTGTCCTCCTGGTCAGGCGCCTCAAGTTGGCGCACTGCAATCAGTTTAGGTGAACGTAGGTCGGCCGGCCTTTCTTCCAGGCTTTGAAGAAGCTGTGATGTTTTGGGCCGCGCGGCGCCCACAGGTGTCGCAGGCGGCGGTCAATTTCTTCAGAAAGTGGTCAGAGCCCACAGCGGCAGCGGCGTGTCGCATGTTGTCTGTGACCACTTCCGGAAGAAGCGGAGCAATCAAACACGGATCGCGCCACGCGCCGTGCCTGAGGAGGAGGGAGGGGACATGCTTTTCGTCCCCGAGCGATGACGAAGTAGGCGCGATTCGAGGCGCGATCCGCGCGAAGCGAGCGAAGTCGAGCGGAGCAATCAAACACGGATCGCGCCACGCGCCGTGCCTGAGGAGGAGGGTGGGGACATGCTTTTCGTCCCCGAGCGACGACGAAGTAGGCGCGATCCGAGGCGCGATCCCCGCCGGGCGAGCCTGGCGAGCGAGGCAATCAGCACAGTGCCCCCGATGGGATTCGAACCCATGCTGGGGCGGGTTTAAGCCGCCTGCCTCTGCCATTTGGGCTACGGGGGCCAGCTATCCAAAGGCCGGGTGCGATCCTAGCTGGGACTGTGTTCAGCGCGATGCTTCCGCTGTGGGAGTCGTCGCAGCGCCGCCTAGTTTCGTCCGCGTTTCAGGCGGTAGGTTCGCGAGGTTACCTGTCGCAATGCGGTCATCGATGACGACCTTCCCATTCGGTTCAAAGTGCACTGGCTGCACTCCGGTGATCAAGCCGGTTGCGTTGTCGCGGAAATAGAAGTACACGTCCGCACTGATCAGCGGTGGTGAGAACGGCGTGCTGAATGAGGTGAAGGTCGGCTGTCGAACTCCTCCAGCGGTCCCCTCTTGCATACCGACCGTCCAGGACCCGTCCTCGTGCCTGATCACCTGTGGTCCCGCTTGAGCGTGATAGTGGCCCCAAAGCACCAGTGACGCCGGCGGATCTGGCGCGTTCATGACAACTCGCGCGGCAACCGGCTGATGCACCAGCACTACGTCCGTGTGCTTGTGGCGCGCAAGATCAACAAGGCGCTGCGCCATTTGTTCTTCACTCTCGGCCCGGTCGTTGATCCGGTCAACACTGAAGGGAATGTTGTGCTCAGGGTCATCGTCGCCGAGTACGTCAAGCCCGGCCGCCTCGACGACTTGGCCATCGAGAACCGTAATGCCCACTGTCCGCATTTGAGCTTCGGTGACATCGGAATCATGGTTTCCGGTTGCCACCACGAAGGGCGCGCCATGTGAGATCGGCGCCTCCCGTCGGATGCAACCACGCTCAGCCGCCGTCCCATTGACCGTGTCATCGCCAGAGCTCAGTAGCAGGGACGGCCCGGTCGCCCGGACTAACCGGGAGATCAATTCGGTGGTCGCCTGGTTGCAATGCAGGTCGCTGAATCCCAGAATCATCGATTCGTCCGAGTTCGGCTTCGGAAGGGCATCGAGCTGTTCCGACATGCTCCTTGTGGCCGTATCGATGTAGTTCTGGACCGATCGCTGTTGTCGCGCACTGAGCAGCTGGATGCCATTGATGCCGCGATCCAGTACGTCGGCAAGCAGCACGCTGTCCACTGTCAGGGACGAGAAGCGACTGCCATTGGCGATCGATACGGGATAACGGGGATCCTTCGGCTTCTCTGGTATCAGGATCGAGCCGACAACCAACGCAACGACAGTTACATAAACCGCCGCGGCGCGGCGTGTGGTGACTCGGCTGACGATCCACGGAGGCAGCAGCTGGCGACGGAACCGCCAGATGACGACCCCGAGCAGTAAAACCGCCTCGGCCTTGAGTCCTTCGCGAACGGCGTCGTGAGCCAAACGCTCGAGGATGCCAGAGATGGCCTCTCTTGGCTCGGTATACAAGCTGGTGTACGCCGCCAACGTCTGCTCCGAAAACAGCGAGCTGAGATGCTCGGAGGCCGGCCCGACTCCGCCGACAGTGATCGTGAGGCCAGCCGGGCGTACCGGGCTGGCAAGAAATGCATTTCCGATTGGGCCGAGGTCGACCTCCACCTCGCCGCGGAAGTTGCTGGCGAAGTTCGCCCGATGCGGTCCTAGGTAGTCATCGACCTGGGCGTGACTGATTCCCCAAACCGCGGCAAGCGGTGCCGCGGACAGGGCAGCCAGCAGCGTAAGCAACAAGGCCCTCCCCAGGCGGGTCAGTAGGGCCTTGTGCGAGCGCACGGATCGATTCGCGCCCGGCCGAGAGGACACGCGATCAGATGCCGGACCGTTCATCGTTGCCCGACCCTACCCGCGGTGCGAGGTTGCCAGATCTGACAGGCGAGTTATCACCGTCGTGGAGTCACTGGCCTGGATTTTCGCCTGCTTCGAGATAGACCTTGCGCGGATGGACGGCGTGCGCACTCGTCACTCGATCCAGAAAAAGCATGCCATTGCAGTGATCGATCTCATGGAGCATGGCACGAGCCTCGAAGGCGTCGGTGCTGATCAATACCCGCTCGCCACTCAAAGGCAGCTGACCAGCCACAGTGATCTTGGTGGCACGCTTGACATCACCGGTCAGGTCCGGCACGGACATGCAGCCCTCGCGTCCCTTCTCATTCCGACTCGTATCCAGTACTTCGGCATTCACCAGCACGATCAGGCCATGGCTGGTTCGGGTCTTCGGATGACCCGAGACGTCGACGCAGAATGCTTGCGCCGATATGCCGACCTGTGGTGCGGCGAGCCCCACACATCCGGGCGAAACCCGCATAGTTGCGACCAGATCGGCAGCGAGCTGAGCTATCGAAGGATCAGCCGGATCGACAAGAGAACCTGGAACAGACAACACATGGCTGGGTGCTCGGACCACATCCAGCACCCGCCCTTCGGGCAGCGTAGGCAGCGTCAGACTCACAGCTCGTCGTTCTCGAGCAATCGCATCGTGCAATCCACCCCGAGTTCGGCCGACACATCCGCAAGTCGAGCTTGGAGTGCTTCCACATTGGTGCTTTGAGGTATGTCGACTTCTGCGAGCAACACATAGAGCGTTCCCGAGAGGCGCGTGGTGAGGTCGGTGATATTGCCACCCGCCTCCGCGACCACAGCGGCCAATCGGGCAACAATGCCAAGCCGGTCGGCGCCATGGACAGTCACCAGGTAAGTGGATCCAAGCGCCGGCAGGTGGGGCTCCTCTGCGACCTCGCGTACGGTGACGTCCAACGAGCCGTTTTCCAGAGTTTGCAGTGCTGCCTCAATCTGGTCGGCGTCGGCCTCTCCCGCGCAGATCAGGGTCATCGCGAAATGCCCGCGCAACAACGTCATCGAGGAATCCTCGAGATTCATGCCGCAGTCCGAGAGCACCTCGGCCGCCTGGGCGATGATGCCCGGACGGTCGTGGCCGACGACCGTGATGGCAAGAGAGGTCATCGCGGCATTGTGTCACCGGTCAAGGATTCCCAAGGCGATGCCGTCGAGAATGTCAGATTCACTTACGATCAGGTCTGGGACGTTCAAGCGCGCCGCCACGCGGGCCTCGATAAGCGCACCGCCGGTTATCACATCCGCCCGACCAGGATGCATCGACGGCAACGCCCGGATCTGTTCAACCGTCATGCCAGCCAGCCGGTCCAGCAGATCCTGCACCGCCGGAAGGGGGATGACTGCGCCGTGGACTCGCTCACGGTCGTAGTGCTCCAGCTCCAGATACACCCCGGCCAGCGTTGTCACGGTGCCTGCGACACCGATCCAGGTTCCGATCGAGGCAAAATCCACGCCACTGTCTGCCAGCAGCTCGTCGACGTAGCTGATCGCTCGCTCAAGATCATCGTCTGCTACCGGGTTCTGCTCGAGGAAGCGTTCTGTGACTCGCACCGATCCGATATCGAGCGAGATTGCATTGTCCATGGCTCCGTTGGCCCTACCGGTGATCAGTTCGGTGGAGCCGCCTCCGATGTCCATGACCAGCACCGGCTCGCTGTCCGGCGTGATCCGGCTGAGTGAACCGATGAAGGACAGTCGCGCCTCGCTCTCGCCGCTGATCACGTCAGGCACCACTCCGAGGCGCTCCTTGACGCCGGCGAAGAAGTTGTCGCGGTTCTTGACATCTCGTGTCGCCGAAGTCGCCACGAAGTGCACTTTCTCAACTGGCACATCGGCTTTCTTGATCAATTCTGCGTACTCGTCGACGGCTGCGAACGTACGCTGCAGAGCATCTGGGTGAAACTCGCCGCTCGCATCCACACCCTGGCCGAGCCGTACCACCTCGAGCCGCCGCTCAAGATCTTTTAGGCCGCCTGAGCCATCTGGCTCGGCGATCAACAGCCGGATGGAATTGGTCCCGCAGTCAATGGCGGCAACCCTGTTCATGACACCTCCCTCAAACAGGGCCGAGCCCAGAACGTGCCTATCTTGCGCACTGCCTCGTCACCGAGCGGATTGACTCCGGCGCCAGCCGCAAGCGAGTGCGCCACCAACGCGTGGAGACACTTCACCCGGTCTGGCATCCCTCCTGCGCTGATGCCTGCGATCTCCGGGACCGAATCGAGCCGTTCCCGATCGACCAGATACTGCTCGTGCGCCCGTCGATAGGTCTCAGCAAGATCATCATCACGGCTCAGCCGTTGCGTCATCTCCGCCATAAGGCCCTGCGACTCCAACGAGGAGCACGCTGCAACTGCCCGTGGACATGTGAGGTAGTACGTCGTCGGGAATGGCGTGCCGTCATCCAACCGCGGTCGAGTGACGACAGCCGCCGGCTTTCCACATGGACAGCGGTAGGCGACTCCTGCCACGCCCCGTGGCGGTCGCTGCAGCTGCGCGGCGACGATCGCCTCATCCGCGGAGGTCAGAGCTTCAAGCACAGTCGTATCCTCCCAGCCGCTATAAGCTCCCCGCATGGATGACCGCATCGGCGTCGCAGTAGTAGGCAGCATCAACGCAGACCTGGCAGCCTTCGGCTCACCGCTGCCGCGTCCCGGTGAGACGGTCATCGGCAGCGAATTTTCCCTTGTACTGGGTGGAAAGGGCGCCAATCAAGCCATCGCTGCGGTACGAGCGGGAGCACCCACGTACATGATCGGCGCGGTAGGCGAGGACATGTTCGGTGATCTAACGCTGAACACGCTCGCCGCTGACGGCGTTGATGTCTCATCAGTCCGAATTACTGACGGCTCGACTGGGATAGCCCATATCCGGGTGGATGCTGTCTCCGGCCAGAACGACATCATGATCATTCCGAACGCCAATCATCAGCTGACCGCTGACGATGTCGAGGCCTCACTGAGGGAGCTGCGTGATCGCGTTTCGATCGTGCTCGTACAACTGGAGATTCCACTGATGGTCGTTCAGCGCGTCGCCGAGGTCTGCCAGGCATGCGAGATGGGACTCGTGCTCGACCCGGCACCTGCCCAGCCCATTCCTGCTGCTGTATGGCACGGCGTCTCTGTGGTCAAACCGAATGAGCTCGAGGCGGAGGCTCTGACGGGCATTCACGTTACAGATAGCAGTTCGGCCGAACAGGCCGCTAGGTGGTTGTTTGATCAAGGTGTCGCAATCGCGATCATCACAATGGGCGAGCATGGCGCCCTCCTCGTCGGACCCGACGGCGTCGCGGAATATCCCGCTTTCCCCGCCACGCCAGTGGATACCACTGCTGCCGGTGACGCTTTCTCTGGCGCATTGGGTGCGAGCCTGGCTCGAGGCACCTCACTTCCGGAGGCACTGCGGCGTGGGCTCGCCGCTGGCGCATTGGCTGTCTCGGTCCGGGGAGCAAGCCCGAGCCTGCCGACAGCTGCGGCGGTCGACGCGTTCCTGGCTAGCCGTAGCTAGCGACTTGGCTTTGACTTGACGGTGATCGTCTTTTCCTGGGCCGGACTCCTGACCGGCGCGGGCCGATCAGCCGCCTCTACCGAGCCCCACAACTTAGCCCACCAAGTATTCTCCGGCTGTTGTTCCGGCGAGGCCTCCGCACTGATTTGGGCTCCGCCACCCAGCGGCTTGCCATCGGCATCCACCACCGTGTAGCCGGTTTCCCCCGGCACAACCCAACCCAGCCGTTCCCTGGCCTGCGTCCTCACGTATGCCTCGTCGTCCCATCGGGCCAGCTCACCTTGAAGATCATGAATCCGCTGCTGGCGCTCGGCGATCTCCGCTTTCGTCGCCGAGATCTCATGGGCCTGCGAAAAATAGATCCGCAGAGACGTCACGTACGAAATGGTCAAGATCAGCAGTACAACCGCGAGGGCAATGGCGCGTGCGGTCAGACCGTAGCTGCGTCGGCGCAGTGGAGCTGCGTCCCGCTGTTGGCCGGCTTCCGCATGAGGCGTACGGCGCGAGGAAGGCTCCTTGCGGGCCTGCGTACGCGCTCGCGGCTTCCCGCGTCCAGGGCCTGCGCTTGGGCGGGAAGTGGGTCGGCGACCAGATGGCACCTATCCAGCCTTGAATCTCGGGAATGCCGATGCCCCCGCGTAGCGGGCCGCATCGTCGAGGTCCTCCTCGATCCGCAGCAGCTGGTTGTACTTGGCTACCCGGTCGGTACGCGCCGGAGCGCCTGACTTGATCTGGCCGCAGTTGGTGGCCACCGCAAGATCGGCGATCGTGGTGTCCTCGGTCTCACCAGAGCGGTGGCTCATCATGCACCGGAAACCGGCACGGTGCGCAAGATCAACAGCATCCAGCGTCTCAGTGAGTGACCCGATCTGGTTCACCTTGACCAGCAGAGCGGTGGCCGCCTTTTCCGTGATGCCGCGCTGCAGCCGCGACACATTGGTGACGAACAGATCATCGCCGACTACCTGGATTTTGTCGCCGATCTTGGAAACGAGCGCACTCCAACCCGCCCAGTCGTCTTCGGCCAGTGGATCCTCTATCGAGACGATCGGAAACGCGGAAGCCCACTGCTCATAGATGTCGGTCATCTCATCGGCGGACCGCGCTTCGCCCTCGAAATTGTAAGTACCAGAGTCGAAGAACTCCGTGCTCGCGACATCCAGAGCAAGCGCTATGTCGCTGCCCAGCTTCAAGCCAGCCGACTGTACTGCGGTGGAGATCAGTTCAAGTGCTGCCACATTGGCCGGCAGGTTGGGTGCGAAGCCGCCCTCATCGCCCAGACCGGTGGCAAGCCCCTGCTTCCTGAGCACCGACTTGAGCGACTGGTAGACGGTGGCACCCATCTCCAAGGCGTCGCGGAAGGTAGCGGCGCCAATCGGCGCGATCATGAACTCCTGGACATCGACGTCAGAGTCGGCATGGGCACCGCCATTGACGATGTTCATCATCGGCACCGGAAGCAGGTGGGCATTGGGGCCGCCGACGTAGCGGTAGAGCGGCAAGTCGGCAGAGTGGGCAGCCGCGTGGGCGACTGCCAGAGAGACGCCCAGGATGGCGTTGGCGCCGATCTTGGACTTGTTATCGGTGCCGTCCAAGTCCAGCATGGCTTGGTCCACCAGCCGCTGTTCACTTGCCTCGAACCCGATGAGTTCCGGACCGAGTTGATCAATGACGCCGAGCACCGCCTTGCTGACGCCTTTACCGCCATAACGGGCCTCGCCATCACGCAGCTCGACTGCCTCGAAGGCGCCTGTGGATGCGCCCGAGGGAACAGCGGCTCGGCCTTCGGAGCCGTCATCGAGTATCACTTCGACCTCAACGGTCGGGTTGCCACGGGAATCGAGGATCTCTCGCGCGCCTATAAATTCAATGCTCGCCACGAGTGCCGCCTTTCCGACGCTTTCCCGGCGGCTTCGCAAGCCATCCGGGCAGATGAAACCGATGGTGGCTTCAGCCTATCGGCGGGTCTCTGATCAGGCGTTGGCGCCGCACGCGCGACATCCAGATTCGTCGCGCCGGCGTCTGAAGCGCGCTACTTCCGTCTGCGGAGGCTGCGTGCGTGGATCCAGTTCACTGCCACAATCCCGCTCCAGGAAACGGCGACGCCGACGACGCTCGGGTCCACCTGGGTGGCAGCGATGCCGGTGATCGGGATACCCATGATCACAGAGACGATTGCCAACGCAAGCTGCCGCCCTCGGCCGCTCTGCTCGGCCGCCTGGGCCCTGCTGGCCTCCAAAGCCTGCTGTCGCAACTCCGCCGCCCGGGCTTCCGCAATGTCCTCGACCCTCTCGGCCAGGCCTGCGGCGACGTACTCGTCGTATTGGGGACCAAGCTCCATCCGGGCCGCCAACGCTGCCTCGGCATCGCGCAGCAACTCTTCGCTCGGCTTGCGTGGGGTGTGCCGATAGTGCGATGGCACGGGATACGGCATTCCGGGATTCAACGGGTATGGCTGAGTTTGCGGATTGTGTGCCTGATAGTCCCGGCCCGGAAAGTCGCGGGGCGGATAGTTCTGTGGTGGGTAGTTCTGAGGTGGATAGTTCTGGGGCGGGTAATTCTGCGGAGGGTAGTTCTGGGCTGGTTGGTTTTGCGCTGGATGATTCTGGGGAGGTTGCGCCTGAGGGGCCGGCCGTTGCTGCGGGGGCTCGGACATGTGCACAGAATAGGCGAAGGTTGCTAAGCCGGAGTTGTGTCACCGGGCGCCAGCTCGGCGTCCCGCACGTGAGCTTCCAGGTCGCGGATGGCATCCCGAAGCGCCTGGTCAGGATCGATTCCAGCAGCCTGAGCACGGGCGGCGAGAGCGATCAGCTGACCACCGACCTCCTCAGCGGTGGTTGGCTCATCGGGCAAGCTGATTCCGACGCGGCGTGATCGTACTCTGCTGATGATCTTGTTTGCTCGGGCCAAAGCCGAAAGCTGATCGGGGATGCCTTGCAGGGCTGACGTACGGCCCTTTTCAGCTGCTTTGCGCTGCTCCCAGGTGTAGTGGAGATCACTCGGCACGTCGGCAGTAGCGAAAACGTATGGATGCCTCGCGATGAGCTTGTCGGCGATTCCGCGAGCCACATCCTCAACGGTGAAGCCAGGTGCTTCCTCACTCCCGATCTGAGCGTGGAAGATCACTTGGAGCAGCAGATCACCGAGCTCCTCGCAAAGATGATCCTGATCGGCGACCTCGATAGCCTCGACTGTCTCAGAGGTCTCCTCGATCAGATACTGGACCAGCGACCGGTGAGTCTGCTGAGCATCCCATGGGCATTCCTGGCGCAATCGCGCCATAACGCCAACAAGTCGCTCAAGCTCGGGTAGTGGCACGCGGCACTAGGGCGTTGGACCGGGCATCGGCTTGGCAAGCGACGCCGACTTGTCGGTGATGATCGTCTTCTGATTCGGATCCAGCACACCGAAGCGTGGGTTGAGGGTCACTTGCTGCTTAGCAAGAGCTGCGATGTAGGCCTCGCTCCCCATTTTGTCGGACACAATCTGCTGATCGGCCACGTCGTAGGCGATCGGTCGCCCCTTTGGCACGTTCAGCAGGGCAGCAAGGTTGCTGTTCTTGATCAGTGTGTCGCGTTCGCCATCAGTGATGGTGATCTTGTTCGCGGCTGCCAGATTCTCCGCAATGGCGCCGTGAATCATGGCGTTGACCACGGCTGGGCGCGACACCGACTGGCCCTCCTCCAAGATGCCGGACACGCCTTCGACAGCGTCGTCCAGCTGTTGCTGGGTGATCCTGGTGCTGTCAACGTACGCCACAACGCTGGGGTCCTGCTTCGCACAGCCAGCCGCACCTAAGGCCAACAGCAGGGCGGCGCCGAGCACGGTTGCTCGTACGGCGCGGCGACTGCGGTGGGTGGAAAGACTCATTCACCATCCTCTGCGATGACCTCCCGTGCGCGCCTGACGCGGATCGGGAGACGACTACCGCAGAAGATCCTATGCCAGCTGGCCGAAGGTTCCGGATGCTTCCGATGTGACTGGTCGAGAGACTGGAGAGGAACGTTTTGACGCCTGTGCTGCGAAACGCACCCTTCGAGAGCCCAGCAGCCGGCCGTTTTAACGACTGTGCTGCGAAACGCACCCTTCGAGAGCCCAGCAGCCGGCCGTTTTAACGACTGTGCTGGGAAACGCACCATCAAGAGTTCAAAAAGATCTGTCTGACCAGCTCAGACGCCCAGCCCAGCAATTCGGTGTCCTGCAACGGCTCCCGTACCGGAGCTGAGCTTGTCGGCCGAGTCACCAGTACGGTCCCCACAGCATCCTTGACCACACTGCCCGGGTAGAGCCGCTGCAGACGCATCGCCCGTGACTCCGGGAGGTGCGCGGGTGCGAACCGGATATATCGGCCCTGTCCAACGATCTCGGTCAGCCCGGCGGACCGGGCGAGCAGACGGAATCGTGCCACCTCGATGAGGTTGATCACCTCTGCCGGCGGCGTCCCGTAGCGATCATGCAGTTCGGCCTCGACGGCCTTGACATCGGCCTCCGTGCGAACCTCGGCGAGCCGCTTGTACATCTCCAGCCGCAACCGCTCTGACTCGATGTAGTCGGTAGGCAGATGAGCATCGACCGGAAGCTCGATGCGGACTTCTGGTTCTGGCTCGTTTTCCTGACCCCGAAATTCCGCGACCGCCTCGCCAACCAATTGAATGTAAAGATCAAATCCGACATCGGCAATGTGACCGGACTGCTCGCCGCCCAGCATGTTGCCGGCGCCACGAATCTCCAGGTCCTTCATGGCGATAGCCATGCCCGAACCAAGATCACTGTGGGCGGCAATGGTACTGATCCGGTCGTACGCGGTCTCGGTCAGCGGCTTGTCGGGTGGATAGAGGAAGTAGGCGTAACCGCGCTCCCGACCGCGGCCGACCCTGCCACGAAGCTGGTGGAGCTGGGAAAGCCCCATCAGGTCGGAGCGTTCGATCAGCAGCGTGTTGGCGGTCGAAATGTCCAGGCCTGCCTCCACGATCGTGGTGCAGACCAGCACATCCGCTCGGCGCTCCCAGAAGTCGATCATGACTTGTTCGAGTCGTTGTTCGCTCATCTGGCCGTGCGCCGTGACAACTTGCGCCTCCGGCACCAGGTCGGCGATCCGCCGCGCGGCCTTGTCGATGCTTTGCACGCGATTGTGTACGTAGAACACTTGTCCTTCGCGAAGCAGTTCCCGCCGGATCGCCGCACTTACTTGGGCCTCGTCGTACGCCCCGGCGAAGGTGAGCACGGGATGGCGCTCCTCTGGCGGAGTCATGATCGTGCTCATCTCGCGGATTCCGGTGATCGCCATCTCGAGGGTTCGTGGTATTGGGGTGGCCGACATCGCCAGCACGTCGACGGCGGTGCGAAGGCGCTTCAGCTGTTCCTTGTGCTCGACGCCGAAGCGCTGCTCCTCATCGATCACTACCAAGCCCAAGTCCTTGAAACTCACCTCATCCGACAGCAGCCGGTGCGTGCCTACGACGACGTCGACCTTGCCCTCTGCGAGACCTTCGATGGTTGCCCGTGCTTCGGCCTCGGTGGAGAAGCGGCTGAGCGGTGCAACGTTCACCGGGAAGCCTGCGTACCGATCGGCAAAAGTTGCGTAGTGCTGCTGTACCAGCAGGGTCGTTGGAACCAAGATCGCCACCTGCTTGCCATCCTGGACCGCCTTGAACGCGGCGCGTACGGCGATCTCGGTCTTGCCATAACCGACGTCCCCGCAGATCAGCCGATCCATCGGCACGATCTGTTCCATGTCGCGTTTGACGTCGTCGATCGCTCCGAGCTGGTCGGGGGTTTCAACGAACGGAAATGCGTCCTCCAGCTCCCGTTGCCACGTCGTATCCGGAGAGAATGCATGCCCCCGAGTGGCCTGCCGTGCGGCATACAGCTTGATCAATTCGGCTGCGATCTCACGAACCGCTCGACGGGCACGGCCTTTGCGCTTGGCCCAGTCCGCGCCACCCAACTTGTCCAGGCTCGGGTTATCTCCGCCGACGTAGCGAGTTACTTGATCAAGAGAGTCCATCGGGACATAGAGCCGATCACCTGGCTGGCCACGCCTGGAGGGCGCGTACTCGATTACCAGATACTCCCTAGTCGCCCCGGCAACCGTACGCTGCACCATCTCGATGTAGCGGCCGACACCGTGCTGACTGTGCACCACAGGATCGCCCGAGACGAGCTCCAGAGGGTCAATCTGATTCTTGCGTCGCCCCGGCATCTTTCGGCTGGCTCGGTCGGAGACCCGTTGGCCGGAAAGGTCGCTCGCGGTAAAAACCGCGAGCCGAACCTGGTCGGCGACAAAACCGTGGCTGAGCTGGCCGGTGACGACGGTTGCCAAGCCCGTGTCAGGCGGCTCCTCCAGCGCCGGCAGAATCCGAACCGGGAGCTCGTGCTCGGTGAGTACCTCGACGATCCGATCGGCGGTACCGCGACCTTCAGCTGTTACTACAACACGCCAGCCGTCACGAACCCGCTTGGTGATCTCGTTGACTGCGGCCTCGGTATCGCCTCGGTAGGTCTCCCCCACCTGTCCGACCACCGTCCTGGACTCCACGCCCTGGCCCGTCACCCGGTCGGAAAGATCGATGATCTCCCCTTCATCGGTCCGGATGGGGTTGACACGGTCGCCATCTGCCACCGAGTCGTCCAGCGGCCCTGCGCTGAACGGCGATAACGTCCACCACGCCATGCCGCGTTCAAGTGCCGCAGCACGAACCTCGGCAAGCGGCTGGTACGACGACGCGCCGAGATCGATCGGTGCTTTGCCGCCACCTGCCGCTGCCGCCCACGACGCGTGCAGGAACTCCTCGCTTGTCTTGACCAGCTCGATCGCCCGTCCGCGCACCAGCTCTGGATCGCTGATCAGCACATGTGTGTCGGTTGGCAGTAGGTCGATGAGCAACTCCATGCCGTCGACCAGTACCGGCGACAGTGCCTCCATGCCGTCAACCGGATGACCCTGAGCGATCTTGTCCAACATCTCGATCAGCTCTGGATGTTGTTCAGCGAGCGCGGCTGCACGGCTACGCACTTCATCGGTCAGTAGCAGCTCACGGCACGGGGATGCGGTGATCTCGGTCAGCGCTATGTCGCTGGATCGTTGGTCGGCGACGGAGAAATAGCGAATCTCCTCGACGGTGTCGCCGAAGAAGTCGACGCGCACCGGGTGCTCTTCTGTTGGCGGGAAAATGTCCACAATGCCGCCGCGTACGGCGAACTCACCGCGCCGCTCGACCAGATCGACGCGGGTGTACGCCGCACTGACTAGGACAGTTGCGAGGTCGGTGAGGTCGATGTCGTCCCCGACCCGAAGCCGTATCGGTCTCAGCTCCCCGAGGCCCCTGACCTGAGGCTGCAGGATGCTGCGTACCGGGGCAACGACGATTCGGGGCGCGGGAAGATCGCTGTTGTCTACCAGCCGCCGGAGCACCTCCAGACGGCGGCCCACTGTGTCAGAACGAGGACTCAGCCGCTCATGCGGCAGCGTCTCCCACGCCGGGTAGTACGCCACTGCATCATCGCCCACCAGGGACTGCAGCGCAGCGGTCAGCTCCTCTGCCTCGCGGAACGTCGAACTCACCAGCAGTACGGGCCGACCCGCGCCCTCACGCTCAGCCGAGGCACTTAGGGCGGCGGCGAGCAGCGGCCGCATCGGCGCCGGTGAGGTGATGTCGAGCACCGCCTGTCGCCGGGCGCGCGCATCGGCGATGGTCTCGACGACGGTGGATTCAGTGCAAAAAAGATCAACGAGTCCCGTGAGGGTCACCCAGAGAGGCTACCGGCTTGGCGATGTCTGATCGGTTCGTGTTCACTGTTACGGATCACAGGGGACCATGGTCGACGTCCTCGCCTCTGGCACGGGCGGGGGAGACAGCTCAGCTGTTGAACACGTTCTGGGTCTTGTCGAGCCCGACCCCAACGAGCGATTCCACCGCATCCGCAGCGCGATTGATCTCCTCCGTAACTGACTCCCGGGCGCTGGCCGGAAAGTCGCTCAGCAGGAAATCAGCAGGGTCCTGCCGGCCGGGCGGACGGCCAACGCCAATGCGTACCCGATAGAAGTCACCGGTACCGAGTGCGGCGCGGATGGACTTGAGGCCATTGTGGCCGTTGTCCCCGCCGCCGAACTTGACCCGGAGCTGGCCCGGGTCGATATCGAGCTCATCGTGCAGCACGATCATCTGCGGCGGCTGAAGCTTGTAGTAGCTGAGCAGCCGCTTGACTGCCCCACCGGTCTCGTTCATGAACGTGCGCGATCTCGCCAAGATCACGCGCTCATTGTCGGGTCCGGGCGGTCCGATTCTGCCCTCCGCCACCTCAGCACGCATGCTGCGCGCGGTTCTAAGCCGCACGCCCATGCGCCGAGCCAGTTCCTCGGCCACCCGATAGCCGATGTTGTGCCGATGCGAGGCAAACGCGGGACCGGGATTGCCGAGACCAACGACCAGCCATGAGGTCATGGCATCCGCGACCAGGCAGCTATTCGGTCTCGGACTCGGCCGGGGCCTCCTCCGGTGCCGGCTCGGCGGTCGCCGCCACAGTCGGCTCGATGCCCGCCTCTGCCTCAGCCTCGGCCAGCTCGGCCTCCAGAGCCTCAGCGGTCGGCGCATTGGTAACGTTAACGATCAAGGTCTCCGGCTCAAGATCAACCGACGAACCCGGGGGAAGCCGGAGATCACGAGCCAGGATCAGCGTGCCGGCCGGCAAACCCTCAACCGAGACAATGATCTGCTGCGGGATGTGTGTGGCCTCGGCCTCAACAGGAATGCTGTTGTGATCAACAACGATCAGCGTGTCCGGACCGGCCTCGCCCTCGACATGCACTGGCACGTCAACGGTCACCTTCTCACCACGGCGGACGATCACCAGATCAACGTGCTCAATCGTGTGCTTCAGCGGGTCCCGCTGGACCTGCTTGGGCAGTGCAAGCTGTGAGCTGCCGTTGACTTCGATTGATAGCAGAGCGTTTGCAGTGCGCAATGCCAACAGGGTCTCGTGGCCGGGCAGTGAAATGTGAATAGGGGCGGTGCCGTGGCCGTACAAAACAGCGGGCACCTTGTGTGCGCGACGGATTCGGCGGGCGGCGCCCTTGCCGAACTCCGTACGCAGTTCGGCTGTGAGCCTTACCTCGGGCACGAACGAACTCCTCGAAACTAGCGTCAGCAACATCGATCACATCAGCGAGGAGGAACGGGGCTCGTTCGACCTAGTCGATCACGGTCCTGCGACCCTCGCCGAGGCAACCGCTCAACCTTAGCCGACGGGGCCGCATAGTCGCCAACTCACCCTGAAAACGCATCACCAAAAAGGGTTCAGAACCTCATTCGGGCGTATTCGAGTGCGCTGGTGATGCGAAATCAGGGGCGTCGTGCTCCGCTCGCTCGGCGCGTTACGCCTGGCCGTTGAAGAGGCTGGTCACCGAGCCTTCCTCAAAGACCTCCCGGATCGCGCGAGCGATCAATGGGGCAATCGACAACACGGTGAGCGAATCGAAGCGACGCTCCTCCGGAATCGGCAAGGTATTGGTAACGATCACCTCCTCGAACTCCGTCGCTTTCAGCCGGTCGATGGCTGGACCGGACAGCACCGGATGCGTGGCAGCCGCGATCACCGCTTTCGCACCGCGTGACTTCAATGCCTCCGCGGCCTGGCAGATCGTGCCCGCAGTGTCGATCATGTCGTCGACAAGCAAGCAGACCCTTCCCTCCACCTCGCCAACGACCTCATGGATGGCCACCGTGTTGACCACGTTCGGGTCACGGCGCTTGTGGATGATCGCCAGTGAGCAGTTCAGCCTGTCGGTCCACATGTCGGCTACCCGTACCCGGCCGGCATCCGGTGAGACAACCGTCATCTCGGAGGTGTCGTACTTGGTCAACAGGTAATTCGAGAGCACCGGAAGCGCCCAGAGATGATCAACAGGGCCATCGAAGAAACCCTGAATCTGGGCCGCGTGGAGATCAACAGACATGATCCGATGAGCGCCCGCGGTATGGAACAGATCAGCAATCAGTCGAGCGGAGATCGGCTCGCGGCCACGGTGCTTCTTATCCTGGCGTGCGTACGGATAGAACGGCACGACGACGGTGATGCGCTTGGCAGAGGCACGTTTCAGCGCATCCACCATGATCAACTGTTCCATCGTCCACTCGTTGACCGGTGCCGCATGACTTTGGATCACGAAGGCGTCGCAGCCGCGCACCGACTCGTCAAATCGGACGTAGATCTCGGAGTTGGCGTACGTTATCGCGCGCGTCGGAACTATCTCCACGTTCATCAACTTGGCGACCTCGTTGGCCAAATCGGGATGAGCGCGTCCCGAGAACAGCATGAGATGTTTGTCGTTCGGGCGCGTGAGACCGCTCACGACGGCTCCTTCTGCTCCAGCGCTGCCTCGGCGGCTCGCGCGGTCTTGGTGCCAGCCCGCTTTCGCGCCACCCAGCCAGATACGTTGCGTTGCCGACCGCGGCTAACCGCAAGATCACCAGGCCCTACGTCGCCCGTGATCGTCGAACCAGCTGCTATATACGCGCCGTCGGCCACCTCGACCGGTGCGGCAAGAACCGAATTGCTGCCAACGAAGGAGTATGCCCCAACCGTCGTCGTTGATTTGCGTAGTCCGTCATAGTTGGCGAAAATCACGCCGGCACCGATGTTGGCGCCCTCGCCGATCACCGCATCGCCCAGATAGCTGAGATGGGGCGCCTTGGCCCCGGCTCCGATGCGAGCGTTCTTCGCCTCTACGAAGGTACCGATCTTGCCGCCTGCGCCAAGTGTGGTACCCGGCCGAAGATAGGCAAACGGTCCGACATCTGCACCAGGGCCGATCACGCTCAGCGACGCCTGCGTTCGGGTGACCACGGCGTTCTCCCCCACTTCTACGTCGACCAGTGTGGTCTCAGGACCGATTCGCGCTCCTGACCCAATTGAGGTGGCCCCCTCCAAGAACGTGCCCGGCAGCAAGATCACATCAGTTGCAAGATCAACTGAGGCGTGTACCCAGGTCGTCGCCGGATCGACAACGGTTACCCCTTCGCGCATCCACCGATGCAAGATACGGCGGTTGACCTCGGCGTTCATTCGGGAAAGCTGGATCCGGTCGTTGACGCCCTCGGTCTGCCACAAATCCTCGATCAACAACGCAGCCACCGGTTTGCCGGCACGGCGTACCAAAGCTGGTACGTCACTGAGATAGAGCTCACCTTGATCATTCAGCGGCGCCAGTTCGCTCAGCGCAGCCCGTAAGGCACCACCGTCGAATACATAGATTCCAGAGTTGATCTCAGTGATTTGTTGCTGCACCTCATTGGCATCTCGATGCTCGACGATGCCGTTCACCATGCCGTCCGGGTCGCGCAAGATGCGACCGTATCCCGTCGGGTCTGGAACCTCTGCAGTCAAGACGGTGACAGCGGCCTGCTGCGCCCGGTGCTCCCCAAGTAGCGCGGCGAGGGTCTCACCGGTGAGCATCGGAACGTCTCCACTAGTGACGATTACGTCGCCATCGAGATGTGCCATTTGACCGAGCGCGACTTGAACGGCGTGACCGGTACCGAGCTGCTCCTCTTGCACCGCGATCAAGACATGTGGCGCAACCTCAGCGAGATGTTCTTCGACCTGATCACGAAGGTGGCCGACCACGACCACAACGTGTTCGGGCTGGACCTCCGTCGCAGCTGTCACCGCATAGCTCAACATGGAGTGACCGGCGATCTCGTGCAGCAACTTGGAACGCGAGGACTTCATCCGCTTGCCCTCGCCCGCCGCCAAGATGACGACAGCCGCGACCGGGCTGGGAGCTTGCTCGGAGTGAACGGACAACAGCTGGCTCCTTACTAGCTGAGTGACGCTCCGCTCCCCGGGTAGGAGTCGAACCTACGTCGCTAATCCTGATTCAAAGTCAGGCGGGCCCTGCCGACAGACCAACCGGGGAATGTGGGACCCGGCCAATCTTCCCATCCGGAGCCGGTTGCAAGGCGCCGGTTTCGAAAAGATCGCTTTGCCCCCTCGTGACCAACCCTTCGATCGGCCAGAGCCAAGCGTACGCATTCGCGGTCGTGCTGCATCCAGCGGCTTTCGCACACTCTGACGAGCGCTCTCCTTTTGCCTTCGGCAGGCAACTTGCGTACAGTAGTGCTAGTCTTCTAAATCGATACAGAAACCTTTCATGACCGCCTCTACTGTTATCCCAAATCGGCTCTCGACCCGGCTCGCTGCCGTCGCGGTGACGTTGATGTTCATCATCAACGGCACAGTCATCGGAGGGTACGGCGGCTTGCTGCCCTCGCTACGCGACAAGCTCGGCATCGGCGCAACGCAGATCGCGATCATGCTCTTCTGCGCTGGAGTCGCGGCCATTCTTGCGATGCAGGTCGGCGGTCGGCTGGCCGACGCACTGGGTGCTCGTGAAATCACGTTGGCCGCCATCCCACTGCTCATCGCCGGAATGATCACGATTGGGCTGGCGCCGAGCTTCGCAATTGCGATCATCGGCGTCGTGCTCATTGGGCTGGGTAACGGAGCCATGGATGTAGCCATGAACGCGATCGGTGTCCAGGTCGAGGCCGCGCGACAACGGCCGATCATGAGCTTCTTTCACGCCTTCTGGTCGATCGGCACCTTCATCGGTGCCGGCGCTGTGCTGTTGCTCGCTACTGTGCTGGGATTGCGCGGCGGCTCGATCGTGACACCCTTGTCGATGTTGATCGCGGTAGCGGGACTTGTCGTGCTAGGCATCCTCCTAAAGATCACGCCCAAGGCTGCCGTCGTGCACCACACGGTAGACGGAGTGAAGACCCCGATTCCCAAGGCCGCGTGGATTCTCGGTGTCATGGCGTTGGCCTTTGGGCTCTCAGAGGGCACGGCAACCGACTGGTCGTCCCTGCAGGTCACCGATGTCGCGGGTGTTGATCCAACGACCGGCGCGCTCGGATTGATTACGGTCAGCGCGTTCATGGTCATTATCCGGTTGCTGGGCGACCGGCTGGTAACTCGCTTTGGTAGGCGTGCCGTCGTGCGCTTCGGCGCGCTGTTTGCGACCGTTGGCTATCTGACAGTCACGCTGGTCAGCAGCCTGCCGATGCTGGTGGTCGGCTGGGCGTTGGTTGGCTTCGGAGTGGGGATGATCGCCCCACAGGTGTACGCCGTGGCAGGGCACATCGGCGGTGGCCGAGTGCTCGCAGTGGTTGTGACATTCGGTTACGCCGCATTCCTGATTGGCCCGGCCTTCATGGGATTTCTCGTCAACCAGCTCGGTATCCATCACGCCATGGTCGTACCCGCGCTGCTCTGTGCCGGCATCATTGCTCTGGCATCGACTATGCCGCGCACCGACGTCGGCCTAGGTCAGCGCTAGATCTGCAACAGAGTCCGGCTCGCGCTGCCGTGCTATGGCTGGGTGGCATCGAGAAGGATCCTCGCCAGCTCGCGAGGCTGGGAGAACATCGGCCAGTGCCCTGTATTCATCGTCACGAGCCGCCAACCATCATTTGTCAGCAGCTTGGCCACAGTCTCGCTTGGTTCGGGCCAGTCGAGTAGGCACTTGACGTAAACCGCGGGCAGCTCACCGACGGTACGCCCCATGACGGCTGGTTCGGTTAGCGTCCGGCCAGGATGCGGTGTTGAGCCGTCCACGATGCGCGCGATCTGCTCCACAGTCAGGCCCTGACCCTCGTAGTCGGCTGCCGAGAGCGGCCGCCAGAAGCCACCGTTTTCTGCGATCGAGGCCTCGAGCGCAGCGGGTCCCTCGTACCAAACCGAGGCGAATGACTCACCGTCGACAGGAACGTTGGAGTCGACAAACACGACCTTCCTCAGTCGGTCGCCAATCCGCTCGGCGGCTTGCCCGGCTGGAATACCTGAGTAGCTGTGCCCAACCAGAACGACATCGTGCAGATCACGGTTGGCGACTTCGTCCACGATGTCTTCGACATGGGTTTGCTGACCGGCAGGCACGCCTTGCTTATAGGCGAGACCGGAGAGCGTCAGCGGGTGGGTGCCATGCCCAGCCGCACGCAGCTCTGGGACGACCTCGTCCCATGCCTTGGATCCGAGCCACGCACCGGGGACGAGTACGAATTCGGCCATGGGCGGCAACGTAGCGCAGCGTCTAGTTGGCATTCTGATCGGGCGGCGCTGACCGGGTGTTAAATCTCGACGTCAAGACTCTTCACGTCTAGGCTCCGGTTGTGACCGGCCAGCAAACCCGCGATGAGGTCGACAGCATTGTGGAGGCCTGGCGCCGGGAGCGCCCGGACCTCGATGTTGAGCCGATGCAAGTTTTGTCGCGGATCAGTCGACTCGCCCGGCACCTGGATCGGCTACGAGCCGGCGCGTTCAACGCCCATGATCTGGAGTCCTGGGAATTCGACGTGCTGGCCGCATTACGCCGCTCCGGGCCGCCGTACCGACTCTCACCGGGGCAGCTGCTGAGAGAAACCCTGGTCACGTCGGGAACGATGACGAACCGGGTCGACCGGCTCGCCGAACGCGGGCTGGTGACGAGACAGGATCACCCCAATGATCGGCGTGGTGTGCTGGTCGAGCTCACCGACGCTGGCAGGAATGTGGTGGATTCGGCGTTCGCGGAGCTGATGTCAGCGGAGCGCCAGATCACCGCCGCTCTGGACGTGGCAGATCATGATCAACTGACTCGTAGCCTGCGGCTACTGCTCGCCCGTTACGGCGCGGATCAGTAGAGCCGGCAGTCGCACAGTCGGCTCGTCAATCGATGAGGCGAGCGCCTGGCACTGGACCGGTCGCCCGTCGAACTGCCCGGCACAGTCCCTCGCCGCTCAGCGACACTGACAGTTCTACTGCTGCCGACTCTCCGTCAGCCAGGAATGCACACGTCGGACCCGATCCCGACACCACGGCGCCCAGTGCGCCGTATTCGAGGCCGGTCTGCAGCACGGTACGCAGTTGCGGCTGCAGCTCTAAGGCAGCTGGTTGAAGATCATTGTTGAGCGCGGCACCGAGCAGCCTCGGATCACCCCTCCGTAAGGCATTCATCAGGTCAGCAGGAACTTTTGGTGGCGGTGCGCCGGGGGTCAGCTCGTCGAAGTGCCGGTAGACCGCCGCCGTTGAGAGCCCGTGGTAGCCGAAGGCCAGCACCCAGTGGTACATCCCCCGGGCGAGAGCCGGAGCCACCTCCTCGCCACGACCGCTACCGACGGCCGTACCACCCAGCAATGCGAATGGCACATCGCTGCCAATCTCACCAGCCAACATCCTCAGTCGCTCGGGAGTGATATCCAGGTCCCACAGCACCGCGCACGCCAATAGGGCCGCCGCGCCATTCGCGGAGCCGCCAGCCAGCCCACCGGCCACCGGTATCGACTTCTTGATCGACAGGCTGGCGCCGAGTGAGTCGCGAGGTGCGTAGTGATGCGCGAGCAGCTTCGCGGCGCGGACCGCGAGGTTGGTGCTATCGAGCGGGACTTGATCAGCTCCCTCGCCATCGATCTTCACAGTGAACTCATCGGGGTTGGCCCAGGTCGCCTCGACCTCGTCGTACAGCGAAACCGCGTGATACACGGTGGCGAGTGGATGGTAGCCGTCGCGGCGCGGAGCGCCCACCTTCAATGCCAGGTTGATCTTGGCCGGCACCCGTACGCGCACGCCGGTACGAGTCGACGGGGTCACTGAGCCCATGAGTGCGAGGCTATCTACGCACGGGGGCTCTGCCCCCGTGTACCCCCGCTGGGGGCTCCGCCCCAGACCCCCGACTATCTACGCACGGGGGCTCTGCCCCCGTGTACCCCCGCTGGGGCTCCGCCCCCAGACCCCCGACAATCGACCAGCCGTTGTTGTTCAGAACTATGCGGAGAAAATATTCTCCGCAAGGCGAGCGAAGTCATAGATGTCCAGCATTTCGCCGCGTATTTGGGGATCCAGACCGGCTGCGGCGATGGCAGCGCTAGCAGCCGTGGAGGAGCCGGCCAGTCCGGCTAAAGCGGAGCGCAGCATCTTTCGCCGCTGCCCGAATGCCGCATCGACGACTGTAAACACCTGCGCTCGTGTGGCCTTGGTCTCCGGTTGCGCACGTCGCTGGATGGCGACCAGGCCAGACTCGACATTCGGCACCGGCCAGAAGACAGTCGGTGAGACGCTGCCTGCCCGGCTGGCCGTGGCGTACCAAGCGACCTTGACCGACGGCACGCCGTAGGCCTTCGACCCCGGTTTCGCGGCCAGCCGATCAGCCACTTCCGCCTGCACCATCACAAGGCCGCGGCTCCATGAATCGAAGGTTGCCAACAGGTGCAGTAGCACGGGCACCGCGACGTTGTAGGGCAGGTTGGCCACGACCGCGGTCGGCGGCACAGTTAGATCGCCTACCCGCAGTGCGTCGGCGTGGATCACGGTCAGTGCCTCAACCCGATCCGGCAGTCGAGCGGCCACCGTACGAGGCAACTGGGTGGCGAGCCGGTCATCGATTTCGATCGCGATCACTCGGCGCGCTGCCTGCAGCAGGCCGAGCGTCAATGAGCCCAGTCCTGGTCCGACCTCGAGCACGACGTCGTCATCGGTGACACCTGACGCCGCAACGATTCTGCGCACGGTGTTGGCGTCGGTAACGAAATTCTGGCCACGCTGCTTGCTTGGCCGCAGGTCCAGCTGGTTCGCGAGCTCACGTATCGCCGTAGCATCGAGCAGCCCGTTGGCCACCGTGCTAGCGCAGGCCAAGCTTTGACGAGCACGCCGGCCAGGCGCCCCAGCCCTGGCTGGCCTGGACCTTCTTGGCTACTCGAATCTGCTCCTCGCGGCTGGCCTTGTTCGGCATACCGGAACCACCGTTGGCGCGCCATGTGCTGAGAGTGAACTGGAGGCCGCCGTAGAACCCATTGCCTGTGTTGATCGACCAGTTGCCCCCTGACTCGCACTGCGCGAGCTTGTCCCAGACACTTCCTGACGGTGTGCTGGAGCCGCCAGAACTCTTCTTGGTGGTGGCCTTCTTGGTCCCGACCAGAATGACTTCGGTCACGGGTTCCTTGATCAACTTGGACTTGATCTTGGCACGCTTGACGATCTCGCCGTCATGTCGAACGATCTTGTAGGTCACCGCCCGGACACCACGGACACCTGGCGTGTCGATCTTGGTGACACCCTTCTTGAGCTTGCTTGACTCCTTACGAGTGGTGTCGTAGTCCACCTTGATCTTTTTGACCTTGGAACTGATCTCGACATCGGTAAACGTGAACTTTGCTCCATCGACCAAGGGGGTGCTCGGCTTCGCACTCAGCTTGTCGTCTTCATCCACCTTGATTTTGACGGCGGCCAGCGCGTCGGCCAGGGTCTGACCGGTCGTCGTGATGGTGCGCTTCTTACCCGCGTCAATGATGATGATCTTCTTCTGAGTGCCGATGATAATGGTTAGGCCTTGCCGTCCAATGCTCGAGCTGCGGCTGGTGGACAGCTCGGCGCCGGCCAGATTCATGTTCAGTGCGGCAAGCGCATCATCGACTGTCGTCGCGGTAGTCCAGATGGTCTGTCTCGCGCCGTCGATGGTGAAGGTGACTTGGCGTCCGAACTTCACGGCGACGCGAGTGCCGTCCTCGACCTTGGCATCCAGGTTCGGTGCCACCACATCGTGGCCGATGACCTCGATTCCCTTGGTCTTCAGCAACGCGCCCACGGTGTCGGCGCTGGTCTGGACGTCGGTGGTCTGACCGTCGACCGAGAGCGTGACGGATTTGTTGAGGTTTGCATAGCCGTAGGTTGTTCCAGCTAGTGCTAGGGCGGTCGCTCCTGCGGCGACCACAGGAATGATCTTGCGCACAGCAATTTCCCCCGAGTCGGTCCGTCGGTGATCTGGACCTCGATGTCGTTCCCCGTCGGGCCTTTCAGCCCGATGTATCACGAAATTATAACGGAGACGACCGCCAATGTGCCAAAATGCCCAATCGACGCGAGCATTCCGTTACCAAACGCCGTGGTGGATCAGCTCGGAGGGAGCCTTGCGGGGACGGCGTGCCGGCGAGCCCGTGACAGCACGTGTGTCCGGCCCGGATCCCGGATAGCCGATGCTGATTACGCCTACGCTCAGCTGACTTGGCGGTACGCCGAACGACTCTCGTACGGCGGCAATCCGGTCGGCGGGAATGCCGAAGAAACAGGCGCCGAGATCCTGGTCGATTGCCGACAGCAGTGCCGCCATGCTGGCCATTCCGGCGTCGACGAACCAGTACGGCGCTGACCATCGCGCCGGATCTCGGTCGGTCCAGCCCTTGTCCGGCTCGGCGTACCGATCGAGATAGGCCTCCTCACTGGTCCACACCGCAATAAGAACGGGTGCCGTACGCATACCTCGCGACCAGGCGCTGTCTGCGTCGCCACAGACCCGCCAGAAGGTCTCGCACTCTGGGGCCGAGCTCAGCACCAGCAGCGAAGTTCCCTGCGTGAACCCGGCGGACGGCGCCCTGAGAGCCGCCGCCAACACCGCCTCGAGCGCCTGAGAAGGCACCGGCCGGGCTGTGTCGTACGAGCGGATCATCCGACGTCGACGCAGCACCTCGGTGAATTCCATGAGCTACCAGCTTCCGCCGAAAGCCACATCAGCGTTGTCACTGAGCGCTTGACACATGCGCTCCGGCTCGATCGCCAGCGTGTCCGCAAGGAAGCGGGCGGTATGCGGAATGAGGTAGGACGCGTTCGGCTTTCCCCGTACCGGCATAGGAGCGAGATAGGGCGCGTCGGTCTCGACCAGTATTCGATCAAGCGGCGTCACGGCGAGGGCGTCCCGTAAATGATCGTTGTTCTTGAATGTGATCGTGCCCGCGAACGAGAGATAGGCGCCGCGGTCCAGGCACGCGCGGGCAAATTGATCATCACCGGAAAAGCAGTGCATCACGATGCGAGCCGGCGCCCCTTCTGAATCGAGCACATCGAGGATGTCGTGGTGCGCGTCGCGATCGTGGATGACAAGGGTCTTGTCGTACGCCTTGGCGAAGGCGATGTGAGCGGCGAACGCCTCTTGTTGCACCGCCTGGCCGCTGGTGTCGGGCGTTCTGTAGTAGTCGAGCCCGGTCTCCCCCACTGCTCGGACCCGTGGATGTTGGGCCAGCGTTTTCACCAGCTCGAGTCCCGACACCAGATCGGGTCCCATTCGTGCGGCGTCGTTGGGGTGGATGGCGACACCGGCGATGACTGATATCCATCGCTCCGCTGCTTGCACCGCCCAGCGGCAGCCTTCCGGATCGCAGCCGATCTGGACGATCCTGCTCACACCCACCTCGTCGGCTCGCCGGATGGCTTCTTCCGGATCGAGGCCGGACTTGGCCTGTGTGGAATCGAGATGGCAGTGCGAGTCGACTACCGGCACAGGCAGCGGATCGGGCGGGTCTGGCAGCTCCACGCACTAAACCCTTTCATTCCCCAAATTTGGAGGGGCCAAATTTCAGGACGAGGTCGTAAAGAGCGTTCTTTGCCAAGCCGTGCTCCTGCGCCACCTGCGCCACGGCCGCCTTCAACTTCATCCCGTCGGCCGCCAGGCCGGCCGCCTCCCTGGCTGCCGACTCCAAATCGACAGCCGGTGCCGTTGCACCGCCAATAACAAGAGTGATTTCGCCGCGTACGTCGGAGTTTGCCCATGCCGTCAGCTCCTGCAGCGTCCCGCGGCGAATCTCCTCATATGTCTTGGTGAGCTCGCGACAGACCGCGCCCAAACGATCGGCGCCGAAGGCCTGAGCCATCACGGACAGCGTGGCGGCTACTCGGTGAGGCGCTTCGAAAAAGACCATGGTTCGTGGCTCGGCGGCCAGCTCGGCTAACCGACGCATGCGTTCTGAGGCCTTGCGGGGCAGAAACCCCTCAAAGCAGAATCGGTCAACTGGGAGCCCAGAAACTGCTAGCGCTGTCGGCACAGCAGACGGGCCAGGCACCGCCGTGACCCGGAAGCCTCCCGCTACTGCGGCGGCGACGAGGCGATACCCAGGGTCGGACACCGACGGCATTCCGGCGTCACTGACGACCACGATTCGATTCCCTTGGTCAAGTAGCCGAACGAGCTCCTCGGTGCGCCTAGCCTCGTTTCCCTCGAAGTAGGACATCACTCGCGCGCTTGTCTGGATCCCAAGCCGTTCGAGCAGCCGCCGCAGCCGGCGGGTGTCTTCCGCTGCGATCACGTCGGCATTGCTCAGCTCGGCTACCAGCCTCGGCGATGCATCGGCGGTGTCACCGATCGGCGTCGCAGCGAGCACCACGACTCCCGCCGAGTCTCCTTCAGACACCGCTTCAGACTCCCAGACCACCTGCTGGATTTCTATGTAAACCCAGGTTGCGGACGGTCTGCATAGGTTGCAACCTGTGCTGACCGTATGCAAGCTACGTGCACATAGGTTGCGAACCGGGACGGAGGGTGGTCGTGGGCGCGATGCGGACCGCCGCGCCACCTACCATGGGCGAGTGGCGCGCCAAGTCCTAGAGTCTGAGAGAGGGTTGGTGATACCGACAGACACCCTCATGGGAGGCTCGACTCAGCCGCACGCGCTAACGGAGTGGCCGTCCAACCCGCCCAGCACGATCGAGCGGTTACGGGTCTCAATGCCGACCGATCGTGTCAACGGCTGGATCGTGACGTTGATCATCGGGGCGATTGCCTTCGTGATCCGCTACGTCAATCTGGGCTATCCCAACAAGCTGGTCTTCGACGAGACCTACTACGCCAAGGATGCCTACTCGCTGCTGAAGTTCGGCTACGAGCGCGACTGGCCGAGCAACGCCAATTCCAAGATCATCGTTGGCAACGTCGATGTTATGCAGAACACCCCTGCCTTCGTTGTGCATCCTCAGCTCGGCAAGTGGCTGATCGCCGGGGGCGAGCAGCTGTTCGGCATGAACTCGTTCGGCTGGCGGTTCGCGTCCTTGATCTTCGGAACTCTCCTGATCATGGTCACCATCCGGCTAGTCCGCCGGGTCTCCAAGTCGACGCTGATCGGTGGTCTCGCCGGCCTGCTGCTGACATTCGACGGGCTGGCATTCGTGATGTCGCGTATCGCGCTGCTCGACATCTTTATGGCCTTTTTTTTGGTTGCTGCTGTTGCCTGCCTGGTCGCTGACCGGGAATGGTTCCGAAACCGCCTAGCTCGTTATCTGGAACGTCGCGAGCTTGCTGACCTTGGTGGCCGATTCGGCCCAGCTCTCGTGCTGCGTCCCTGGCGGCTAGCTGCCGGGCTCTGTTTCGGATTGGCAATGGGAACAAAGTGGAACGCCCTATTCCCACTCGCCGCCTTCGCACTGCTGTCACTTGCCTGGGACCTAGGCGCGCGTCGCCTCGCGGGTGCCGGATCGCGAGCCAAATTCGCGATTTCCCGAGACGGCATCCCCGCCTTCTTCTCCCTGGTAGTGCTCAGCTTGGTGGTCTACGTCGGCACCTGGGCCAGCTGGTTGATGACCAGCGGAGGCTACGACCGGATGTGGGGGGCACAGAATCCAGATCACGTCACGGTGCGACTGCTCGGCAAGCCCCTCGCATCCTTGCTGCATTACCAATACGACATCTGGAACTTTCACACCGGCGACTTCATCAACAACGCCCAGCACACCTATCGCGCGGATCCGGCAGGCTGGCTGATAGTAGCGCGGCCGATCGGGATCGACGCCGTCAACAACATCAAGCCTGGAACCGATGGCTGCATCGGACCGGACAACTGCATTCGAGTGATCAGCGGTGTCGGGACGCCGGCGCTGTGGTGGATTGCGATCTTCGCACTCGTGGCGGCCGCGATCTTATGGGTAGGAGGTCGGGACTGGCGATTCGGAATTCCCGTTGTGGGTGTGTTAAGCAGCTGGTTGCCGTGGTTCATCTTCGATGCGCGTCCGTTGTTCTACTTCTACGCGATCGCGATCATCCCATTTTCGGTGATGGCCATTGCGCTGTGCGCGGGCTGGATGCTTGGCGACGCCCAAGCTGGAGATCGTCGCATGGTGGCCGCAATTGTTATCGGTGCTTTCGTGGCACTGGTCGCTGCCAATTTTGCCTACATTTATCCGATCCTCACCGATGAACTCCTGCCCTATCCGAAGTGGCTGTCCCGAATGTGGTTCAGAAGTTGGATCTGAGTCGAGCTGTCGGCGACTTTGATCACCGTTCTTGGGACCGGCAAAGGCAGTCCGTTCGTTCACCAGATGATTCGACCGTTCTCTCCAGACCTCCGGCGGCGAGGGGGCGCGTCCCCTAAAGTGTTGTGCTGGCTTTCGCATCAATGGGTCGCCTCGCCACCGCCCGGCGCGGGGTAATTGGGTGAAGGAGTGGGATGGCACAGCCGCGGGACCATATGCGGTTCTCGGTCATCGTCCCGGCGTACAACGAAGGGGCCTATCTGGGTCGCGCGCTGCACTCGTTGCAGCACCAGGACTACGACGGCAACTACGAGATCATCGTCGTAGACAACAACAGCACTGACGACACTGCCGCTATTGCTGCCCGATATGGCGTACAGGTCGTCAGCGAGCCTCAACAGGGAGTCTGCGCGGCCCGACAGCGGGGCGTTGAATGTGCGCGCGGCGAGATCATCATCTCAACCGATGCCGACACCACCCAGCCGCACGACTGGCTGCGCACCATCGACGCCTCCTTCGCAGCTTCTCACCAGGTGGTCGCTGTTGCGGGTCCGTGCCGGTATGAGAACCCTTCATGGTGGGCGAAGGCATACCCAACATTGCTTTTCGGCTTCGTTGCCCTGATCTATGCGTTGACTGGATTCGTCTTCTACATAAGTGCGACGAATATCGCAGTGCGGCGCCACGCCTTTCCGGGATATGACCTGAAACTCACTCAAGGCGGCGACGAACTTGATCTTCTTCGGCGGCTGCGACGACGCGGGTTGGTGAGCTGGCAGCGCCACAACGTCGTCAACACCTCCGCACGCCGGTTGGAGCGAGGATTGCTCTACAACTTCTTTATGACCTTTCTGGTCTATTACCTCCTGGCGTATTGGCTCAACAGGCTGTCGCAACGGCAGACATTTGGAATGGCGCCGGCATTTCGCCAAGAGCGGTTGCGACCCTTGGTACCGGTGTTGGCGCGGCGTCGAGTGGTGCTCGGGATTTTGTTTGTCGGGCTCACCTCGCTCGGCTTCGCAACCGGGGCCGGTGACGCAGCCATGGATAGCCTGGCCGATGGCCTGGCCAATCTCTGGCGCGGCCCGTGAGCTCGCTCGCAGCGGTGGCGCGGGCCGCTGTGGCCGGAGCATCGGCACTCGGGGCTGCGGTGTACTGGACCGGCTTCCGGCCTCGCTCGCAGGTCTTCGGCTCTTTTCCGTACGGGATCGAGACCGAGGAAAAGCTAGTTGCACTGAGCTTCGATGACGGGCCCAACGAGCCCTATACATCGCGGCTGCTCGACACCTTGGATGCGTACCAGGTCAAGGCGACGTTCTTCCAGGTCGGGCGTTGTGCACAGCGTTTTCCGTCCACCACCAGGCGGATCGTGCAGAGCGGGCATGTGCTGGGCAACCACAGTTACAGCCACTCGTTCACTAACTATGTCAAGCAACCACGCCAAGAGATGGAGATCATCCGCTCTCAAGAGGTGTTCTACTCCGTGGCCGGCGTTACTCCCGTGCTTTACCGGCCACCGTGGTTGTGCCATTGGCCCTGGGTGATGAGCACTGCGCGGCAGCACGGACTCCAGCTCGTATCGGGCACCTTCGTTCACCCTCTGGAGATCTTGCAGCCCGCGGCCGTCAAACTGACCGATTCAGCTGCGAGGATTACCCGGCCTGGCACGATCTTGATCTTTCATGATGGCCGAGAGGCGCGCGGTGGTCCGCGGGACCAAAGCGTGGCAGCGGTCGGGCCGTTGATCGACCGACTCGCCGACCGCGGGTATCAATTCACCACGGTGGACCGGTTACTCGGCGTCAGCGCGTACGCGGGTTAAGAGCCGGCAGACCAATCAGGATCACGCCCGAAGGCGATGAGCAGATCGGCCTGCGGATCACCGGCTCGCGCTGATGTTGGTCGAGCTGCTGTTGATCCGCCGCTCCGGTACATGTCCTCCTTGTCACTGAACCAGGTCGCGACCTCTGCGATCAGCTCCGGGTCCAGAGTGCGCTGCTGACCGGTCGCGACAGCCAGATCCCAGCCGTGGACGAGATGTTCAGCAACGAGCTGGCGGATGTACTCCTCGATGTCTTCATCGCCATAGGAAAGGTGCACCTTTCCACCAGCTGGAAGTCTTTCGGCGACGGCCGTCAACGCCTCATCAGCCGCTGCCAATGCATTGGCCTTGGGGTCTTCTCCGAGGAGATCACCGTCGAACGCGTCACCCACGTCCTCGATGGTCCTACCGTCGACCAGCGGCTTTGTCCACCGCTCTTCGCTGACGACGTGGTTGACCAGCGTGCGTACGTCCCATTCGGTGCAGGGCGTCGGCGCTGACCAGTCTTCGGGTGCAGGTGCGCTCCGCACCAAACCCTTCCAAAATTCAACGCTGCGGCGGTACGTGGTATCCAGTGCCATCGCCCTTGACCCCCTCCTGGATTGTTTGATCACAGCGTGCTCGTTCCGGGGTCGTACGTCCAGCCTGGTGGCCCGATTTCCGGGATGTCGCGAAACCGGGCGGTCTTGGAGAATGAGGTCATGGCGATCCGGCGCAGCCGGGAACGGCGACCCTCACTGATGGACATGATCGACGGAGTCCTGTTCGGCTTCGCCGGTCTGGCGACCATTTGGCTGGCCTATCTGGTCTTGCGGGAAGGCGCCCGGCCGGGTTGGCCAATGCTGCTGCTCGTTGTGTTCTGGGTACTTCTCACCTATCTATTGCTGCCGAGAATCCATCGCATCCTGACCCGGATATATGTGCCGGGGTACTTCATCGGCCGAGCCCGGACCAGTGACGGCCTGCTCGGAGATCCGATCAACCTGGCGCTGCTCGGTAATGAAGCGCAGGTCCACGCTGCCATGACGCGGGCCGGCTGGACGCGCGCCGACGATCTGAGCCTGCGCAGCGGCACGCGGATCTTCAAGTCGACCTTGAGCCGGCGCAGCTACGACGAGGCGCCGGTAAGCCCGCTGCATCTCTTTGATCGGCAGCAGGATTTTGCGTACCAGCAAGAAGTGGCAGGCAGCCCATCGAAACGGCACCACGTACGCTTCTGGCGCTGTCCCGAGGGATGGATGCTCCCCGGCGGGTACGCCGTCGACTGGCTTGCGGGCGGAACCTACGACAAGAGTGTCGGGCTGTCCTTGTTCACGCTGCAGGTGACCCACAAGATCGAAGAAAACACTGATATCGAGCGCGACTACATCGTCGAGACGGTCATAGCAGGCTCACCGGAAACTGATGTGGAGGTGATCGAAAACTTCTCCACCGGTTACCACTCCCGAAATGGGGGCGGCGATTTGATCATCACTGATGGAGACCTGCCGATCATCAACGTACGGCGGATCGATGTGCCTGAGGTCGCGGCGGTAGAACATACCGACAGCCGCGACAAGCGACCGGCTCAGATCGTCTTCGGGGCAGGCGTGGCATTCTTCCGCGGGTTGGCCTTCCTACCTATTGCACTGTTTCTGTTGCTGCTACCCATTCAGTACCTGCAGGGATTGCAGGGGGTGACCATCGAAGGCGGCCGCCCGGCTTTGATCTTGGGAGGAACCGTAATTGCCATCATTTCCTTGATCGACATCGGCCTAGCGGTCGCGGTGTTCTTCGGTCGAAACTGGGCCCGGATCTGGCTAATGCTGTCATGCGTACTGACCACCATAACGGCCTTTATCGGCAACGCGAATGGCTCAGAAGCGGTCACGCTCGCCACCACCTTGCCTACGGTCGGTCTCAGCATTCTGGTGCTGCTCGCTTTGTCGAGCCACCGGGCCCGGGAATACGCCGAGCGCGGCCGGTGCATCCCCAAGCACATTGCCGGGCGCAGCTACGAGCAGGCCGCTATCAGATAGTCCGTCGTAGGGTCTGCGAGTCGCGCGGTCTAAGACTCCGCGTCGTGACAGATTGACTTCTGCCACCCGTGATCACTCCCCGAGAGGCGGCACGCTCGTGACAAGCGAAAGCGGCGGACTCCGCCTCCGTCGGGTGACCGGCGTCCTCTTTCTGGTTAGTGCTCTCGCCTTCACTGCATCGGCAACCGGCCTGTCCGCAACATTCGACTGGCCCGACATTCTTCGAGAACCCGCCGATGTCGTGCTCCCGAGCTTCGCAGCAGGCGGCTCGAGTCTGGTGTGGACCTGGTTTGCAACGGCGTGGACGTACGCGATCCTTCTGGTGCCGATACTGCTCCTTCCTGCTGCGCTCGGCCGGCGTGACGACGTTGCGCTCTGGGTGGCGACCTTCGCCGGTGCAATCTCAGTCATGCTCGCGCTGATCGGGTTCCTGCGCTGGGTCTTCGTCGTCCCGCCGCTAGCACGTCTTTACCAAGACGGTGATTCGGCAACGCGAACCGCGATAGGTGTGGCATGGCTTGCACAGCACCAGTTCGGTGGCGCCCTGCTTGGTGAGCACCTCGGACAATTGCTCGGAATCGGCTGGTCGGTCACGGTGAGCATCATCGTGCTCCGCACGAGGGTCCTGCCTCGCTGGCTCGGAGTCCTCGGCCTGGTGGTCAGCGTGCTCTATCTGTTCAACCAGGGAGACATCTTGGCAACAGCCCTGCCAGGCTTTCCGGTTTTTGATCTTGCGGGGCTCATCGGGAGCAGCGGTTGGGGACTCTGGGTCGCTGCGCTAGGGATCACACTCATGATTCGACCGAAGACGACTCCTGGAGGTTGAATGGCGTTCTTCGTGGGTTTGGTGCTGTTCATCGGTGTCTGCGGTTTCTTGGATTCCCGGCTGCCGTGGCCGCCGCGGCCAACTCGACCACAACGGTGATCACCGGGCATTTCGGCCTTGCCGCTGGCGCCAAGTCGGCGGACTATCGGGCGCCGTTGTGGTCTTTGATGTTGGCGACCGTATGGCTGGATGTGGTGTTCGTGCCGTTGGTACTGCTCAAGATCGAGAGCATCGACACCCCACCGGGTGGCGGCTACGGCACCTCGGTGATCCATGCCGATTACACCCATTCACTGCTGGGTGCGCTTATCTTGTCGGCCGCATTCGGCGCTGTGGCATGGTGGCGCTGGGATCGGCGGCTCGGTCTATTGCTCGGCGCCGTCGCGTTTTCGCACTGGGTGCTCGACCTCATCGTGCACCGCGGAGATATGCCAATCTTGCCGGGCAACGCGGGCGATCTTCCGTTGCTTGGTTTCGGGCTGTGGCGAGTGCCCGTCGCCTCGATCCTCGTCGAGGCCGCGTTGCTTGTTGCCGGTGTATTCCTCTACTGGCGGGCGGCCAAGTCGCTTCCATCCCAAGGCGGCCGAGTGACTCCATCGCTTGTCGCGGGGGCCTTGCTGCTGTCCGGGGCGATTGTCCTGACACTTGACGCTCTGGGTCTCTAAATTCCCTGAAGATCGACCACTGGCAAGATCGAGAACGTGACGACGGGCTTGTTGGCCGCCTTGTACGCGGTCGTGCGGAGCGCTCGGGGCCAAACTCTGGGGCAAGATCGTGCAACCCGTCGGTGCCGGGAATTCGGTTGCAGTGTTCAGCTTGGCCGCATCCCTGGCTGTCGTGGCGACGTGCGCGGGGTAGGCCTCCAACGGTTCTTGGGAGTCATGAGCGTTGCCGCGGCAGCCGTGCTATTGATCATCGGTGACATCCACGGCGGAGCAGCAACCATCGGTACGATCCTCGGAGCGATCCTGGCACCTGGCGTAGTTTCCTCTCAGGGTTCGCCTGAGACCTCGCGCTCGGGCCGCCAGCAATAGCGAAACGTTTGACAAGGGTTTTTGACAGCGGGTTGTTGTCTGGAGCTATGACGACCACCTCGGAACCGCTGTCTTGGCCTCGTTCGCATCGCGATCCACAGGATCCGATCAACCCGGCGCCGCAGTTGGCTCGAATCCGCTCCGAGCAGCCGGTCTTCAGCGTGCGGCGGCCGCTACCAACCGGCGATTCGTTGAACATGTGGTTGATCACCAAGTACGTCGACGTCCGGGAGCTGCTGTCCAGCCGTGATACCAGCACTTCACTCGGCCAGTCGGACTCGGCGGCCGCGCAGCCGGGCTTTCTCACGTCGCTCGATCCACCCGACCACACACGGATCCGGCGAATGCTGACCGGGCAGTTCTCGATGCGCCGTCTCACGGCTATGCGCCCGTACATCGAAGAGATCACGACCAAGTTCCTCGACGACATGGAGGCTGCGGGCCCGCCGGCCGACCTGATGCGAGCGTTCGCCCTGCCGCTGCCGTCACTGGTGATCTGTGAGCTGCTCGGTGTGCCGTTCAAGGATCAGGCCGAGTTTCAGCGTCGCAGCGACACCATGCTGGACATCTCGGTTGCGCGCGAGCAGCAGGCGCAGAACACCCGTGAGATGAACAGCTATATGCAGTCCCTGGTCAATCAGCACCGACAAGATCCCGGCGACGACATCCTCGGCATGCTGATCCGTGACCACGCCGAGGATCTGACCGATGAGGAGCTGGTTGGTATCGGCAACATTCTTCTCGTCGCCGGCCACGAGACGACGGCCAACACCATTGGATTGGGCACGCTGCTGCTGCTACAGCATCCTGACCAACTAGCTCTGGTCCGTGACGATCCGGAGATGATCACCGGCGCAGTGGAAGAGATCCTGCGCTATCTCAGCATCGTGCACACCGGAACACCCAGGATCATCTTGCAGGACATGATCATCCGTGGTCAGCTACTGGGTGCTGGAGATGTCGCGATGGTGTCGCTGCCCTCGGCCAACCGCGACTCAGACTTCATGGCCAATCCTGACGTTTTCGATGTCACCAGGCAGCCACAGGCTCACCTGACGTTTGGGCATGGCATCCATCAATGCCTCGGCCAGCAGCTAGCTCGCCTAGAAATGTCGGTCGCATTGCCGGCGCTGCTACGGCGATTTCCGACGCTGTCACTCGCGGCGTCGCCGGCAGATCTCACTTTCCGCGGAGATGGTCCGGTCAACGGCGTTCAGGAGCTGCCCGTTCGCTGGTAGATCACCAGTCACCGAGGCGCTGGTCGGAGCGCATTTGCCAGGTACTCGACGGAGAGTCGAACTACGCCGTCAACATCGTCGTGGCCGTTGAAGATGTGCTCTGCACCGTCGATCGGGACCAGCTGGGCTGTCACCCCAACATCGGTCAGGGCTTTCGTCAGCACTTCGCTTTGGACGTACGGCACTACCGTGTCGGCGGTGCCATGGATGAGCAGGAACGGCGCAGCCGTCGACGTGACGTAGCTGATCGGGCTGGCGACAGCCAGCGTCTGTTCGTCATTTCCGCCGGCCAGAAGCTCCTCTGGCGGGGTAAGCATTTCCGGAGGTCGCGTCGCTATGGCTTCCGGACTGCGACGCTCCCGAGGCTGCAGCGTGAAATCAGCCGGGGCATACCAGGCGACGACGACATCGACTGCGCTCGATTCATGAAGCACACCGATGGCGCCCTCGAGCTCGGCGTGCTGCCTGGTCAAGCCGACCAGCGCAGCAATGTGGCCGCCGGCGGACTCGCCCCAGACCCCGATCTTGGTCGTATTGACGCCAAAGACATCGGCATAGGCTCGGAGGTAGCGGATGGCAGCCTTAGCGTCGTGCAACTGAGCCGGAAAATGTGCCTCCAACGCATGGCGGTAATCAACCGTGGCAATTGCCAGACCGGCCGCTGTCGAGGCATCGAAGAGCTGATTCGGCCGCAGTGTTTCGGGAAGGTAGCGGCGATCACCAAACATCCATCCGCCGCCATGAATCCAGACCACAAGTGGCGGCCGGCTTCCTGACTCCGGCACCCACACGTCCAGCTGCAGCGGTCTATATCCGTGAACAATGGCATAAGTGACGCCCTCATAGCGCTTGCTGCCATCGGCCTCCACCCGCGGCTCGGGCGGGGGCAAGAAACGATTGGGTCCCGCCCACTCCGCAGTCTCAGCTCGCGTAACGCTCATGACCCATCCTCTCCTCTATTGACCGATGCGTCCGTCTATGCGTTCCCGCAATAAGTCGGCATGGCCGTTGTGCCGGGCGTACTCCTCGATCATGTGAACAAGCAGCTCCCGCAATGAGATCGGTTCCCCCGCACCATCCCGACCGACAAAATCGAGGTCAGTCTCATAGGCGAATTCCTCGGCGAACGCGACCTCACTATGCCAGGCGGCCCACGCTTCATCGACCACCGCTTGATCCGGCACGGCACCGTCGAAGTCACCGTCCGGTTCGGCGTCAGACTGATAGCGATTGGGAACATCCTGGCCCGCGAACCGCTGTCGAAACCACTTACGTTCGACCTCTGCCATGTGTCGCACCAAGCCAAGCAGCGACATCGTTGATGGCTCAACCGCGCGGCACGCGAGCTGACTGGCCTCCAGACCTTCGCACTTGATCTGCAACGTAAGGCGCTGACCGCGTAGGTATTCGGTAAGCGTTGAACGCTCATCGCCGAGTAACACTCCGCCCTCCCGCGGATCAGAGTCTGGGTCGATGAACCGGTCTGCGCGGTGCTGTGCGGCGCGGTGCTGGGGCTTCGTCACGGGTCCATGCTTGCCGTTCTACCGTCGCTCCGGCAACCAACGCGCTTCCCCACGGTCGCGCTGATCGAGTGCTGATGACGGGTCTGCCACTTGACCTATGGCATGACAATGAGGCGTGGCAGGTTCCGGAGTACGCATGACGGAGCTACTCGCCGCCTTGTCCTTCGGCGCCGATTTAGGGCTTGGCCACCCAACTGAGCACGTGCTACGTCAAACCCATATCGCGTTGCATCTGGCGGAGCGCCTCGGTATGGATGACGACGAACGAGAGGTCGTCTATTACGCCTCCATACTCGCCTGGTTGGGGTGCCACATTGATGCCTATGAGCAGGCGAAGTGGTTCGGGGACGACCAGGCATTCAAGCACGACGCCGCCTACGTCGATGATGGCGACATCTTGGGCACGGTCGCGTTCCTCCTACGACATATCGGCGACGGCCGGCCACTCGGTGAGCGCCTCAAGGCTGGCGTTGGCTTTCTCGCTGAAGGAAGACACGACCTTGATCAGATGTACACGAACCATTGGCGGGCCGCCTCCGCGCTTAGCGACGATCTCGGCCTCTCGGATGCCGTCCGGGACAGCGTCGCTCAGACGTTTGAGCGTTGGGATACCAAGGGCGAGCCTGATGGCCTCAAGGGTGAGGAGGTGTTGCTCTCAGCTCGGCTCGTCCACTTCGCCGATGTCGCCGCGGTGTTCTACCACACCGGTGGTGTGACGGCGGCCGTCGAGGTAGCTCGCGCCCGAAGCGGCGGGCAGTTCGATCCGACTCTTGTCGAACTGTTCAAGGTCGAGGCGGAGGCGATCTTCACTCAGTTGGAGCGGGTAGCTACGTGGGACGCTGTGATGGGCAAAGCCCCGACCGCGAGCCGGGAGCTGGACGACGACGAGCTCGACCTGGCGCTGATGGCGGTCGCGGATTTCGTGGACCTAAAGTCGCCGTACACCCTCGGACACTCACGCAGTGTTGCCGATCTCGCAGCTGCCGCGGCGGGCGAGCTCGGCGGGGACGTTGAGAGCATCCGCCGGGCTGGTCTGGTGCACGACCTCGGTCGGATGGGTGTGGCCAACACAATCTGGGATAAACGTGCACCGCTGACCGCAGGAGAGGTTGAGAGGGTACGGCTGCATCCGTACTACACCGATCGCATACTGGCATCAGTTCCGGCCCTTGCACGGCTCGCGCCGATTGCGGCGCAGCACCATGAACGCCTCGATGGTTCTGGATATCCGCGAGGAACCACCGCCGACTCGCTCACACTGGAGGGCCGGCTGCTCGCCGTTGCTGACTGTTACCAGGCATGGTCGGAGCCACGGCCGTACCGCGACGCACTCCCGGCCGACGCGGTCGCTTCACGTCTGCGGAAGGAGGTCAACTCGGGCCGGCTTGACGGTGCCGCCGTCGACGGTGTGCTCCGCGCAGCTGGTCACCGGATCCGACGGAATCGAGAGTGGCCGGCCGGACTCACCGCGCGCGAAATTGAGGTACTGCGACACCTCGCCCGCGGAATGTCGCAGCAGGAAATCGCCGAGCGCCTGGTGATTTCGCGAAAGACGGCGAGCAACCATGTCGAGCACATCTACGCCAAGATCGGTGTCTCCAATCGCGCCATGGCTAGCCTCTTCGCGACTCGGCACGGGCTGCTCTAGCCGCCTCGCAAACATGGGGTGTACGCCTCATGCGTCTCGGCGCTTTCTCTCCGGAGCGTCGAACTGTGAGGACCATCGAACACACAGACGCCCGGCAGGCAGACAGACCGACCGAGATTGACACAGTTGCCGTCGAGGACTTCGCCTTCAAGATCACCGAGGCCATTACCGGCAGCCTGCTTACCAGCCTGATCGAGATTGGCCGTCGCACAGGGTTGTTCGAGGTCGCCACCGCTGGCCCGGCAACATCAGTCGAGCTAGCCGAGCGTGCGGGTCTGGACGAACGCTATGTGCGCGAGTGGCTGGCTGCGCTCGCGACTGCGCGCTTCTTCGAGTACGACGCTGAGAACCGACGCTTTCGGCTGCCGGTCGAGAATGCCCCGGCACTGACCGGCGATAGCTACGACAATCTGGCTCCATTGGCCTACCTGGCATATGTGGTGACCCGGCAAACTGACGCCGTGGTCACCTGCTTCAAGGACGGCGGCGGCGTGCCGTGGGCGGCGTATCTACCGCAGATGCACGATGTCATGGACGCCCTGTGGCAGCCGATGTACCGGGACCTCCTGGTCCAGCAGATTCTTCCCCTGGCCTCGGGTCTGGTGGAGAAGCTCGAGACGGGTACCCGAGTCGCGGACGTGGCCTGCGGTTCTGGCAATGGGACTGTCGCGATGGCGCGCCGGTTCTCTCGCTCGACGTTCGTCGGCTACGACCAAGATGCCGAGGCCATTGCCGTAGCGCGTTCCCGGGCAGAACGACTCAGTAACGTCTCCTTTGAGGTGGCGGATGCTGCCAGTCTGAGCTCTGACCAGTTATTCGGTGCTGCCGTCGTCTTCAATGCCGTACACGACCAGGCCCGACCGCTCGAGGTACTCGCTTCCATTCAGTCGATCTTGGAACCGGGAGCGGTCTTTCTCATGAACGAACCACGGATCTCCGGCAACCTGGAAGACAACATCGGCAACCCACTCGCCCCCATGACGTACGCGATCAGCTTGTTGCACTGCATGACGGTCTCACTTGCCGAGGGTGGCGCCGGGCTAGGAACAGGTTGGGGCGAGCAAGTCGCTCGGCAACTGCTATCAGATGCGGGCTTTGATCCTGTCGAGGTGTACGACGCTCCCGGCGATCCGGGCAACGCAATCTTCGTTACACACCGGCCTAACTGATCATGAATGAGCTCAGAGTTGATCAAGCATCACGGTGATCATGATCAGCAAGTCCATCTTCAGGCGACCTCGCCAAATCGGTGCGGGCTAGCACGGCTGTTCGGGCTGCGATCTCCGCAGACGGTGGCGCGGCAATGCCGTCGAGCCCCAGAAGGGCGGCGCCGACAACCGGCGGATCGTCTACCACGAGCACATTGACCTGTGGCGCGTACGCCGCCAGCCGCTGCGACACTCGACCCAACAGCAATGGATTCCGCGTCGCGAGCACTCCCCCGCCGAGCACCACGTCGGCAGGTTCGCCCCGAAGATCAAGTCGATCGAGCGCAGCCCGGGCGAATAAAAACACTTCTTCCGCCTGCCGCTCCACCACCGCGGCAGCTGGGCCGTCGCCTGCTTCGGCGACCCGCAGCAACACTGGCACCAATTCGTGCAGCCGGCTGCGCGGTATCTCATGGAAGTGCAGCGCCGCAGTTATCTCGGCGACGGAGGCCGTGCCGAAGTGTTGCATGATCGCTTCGCGCAACGCGGTGTGTTCGCCACGACCGTCCTCTGCGCGTACCGCAAGGAAAAGCGCTTCCATCCCGAGACTCGCACCACCGCCCCAGTCGCCGGAGATATCACCGACCGATGGAAACCGAACAAGCCCGCCTGGCGCAGATACACCGACGCAGTTGATACCCGCTCCGCACACCACCGCAATCCGGTTCGCCGCCTTCGTCCCGGCCCGGAGCAGCGCAAAGGTGTCGTTATCCAGCGAAAACTCTGATGCCCAGCCGGCGAGTGACACGCGGTCCCGCAGCGTCTGGATCTCCCTCGGGAAGTCGGCGCCAGCGAGATAAACCGCTGCATGGTGGGCGATAGTCGAGCCCACGCTGAACTTCGCCTCATCCGCGGCCTTGGTGATCAGCGCGGAGAGTACGTCGAAGGCGGCGTCGAGACCGATTTGCTGATGATTGGAGCCTGGTCCGCGCGCATATCCGAGCAGCTCGCCCTCAGCTGAGAGCAAGCAGACATCGGTTTTGCTGTTGCCACCATCAATCGCCAGGACGGCAGCGGTCACGCGGCCCACCGTAGATGATCACGATTAGCAGTGATCAGCAAATCAGTAAGTGTGTCGGCGAGCTGGTGTTGCCCGATAAGTGGATGAGCCAGCAAGGCCCGGAAAACCCGTTCCCGTCCGCCGCGAACGGCAGCATCGAGTGCCAGCTCCTCGTACGCGGATACGTGAGCGATGAGTCCCGCGTAGAGCGGGTCGACTGGCGCAAGCGGCTCAGCGAGCAGACCATGCCGGCCGACGCGGGCGGGCACCTCAATGACCGCCTGATCAGCGAGAAAGGAAAACGTGCCGTCATTCCGCACGTTGACCACCTGCACATCACACCGGTCGGAACGCAGAGACGCCATCAAATCCACCGCCGCCTCCGAGTAGTAGGCGCCGCCACGCCGTTTGAGGAGATCTGGCTTCTCATCGACCGCCGGGTCGGCATAGATCTCCAGCAGCTGGCTCTCGATCTCGGCCACCTCCTCTGCTCGAGAAGGTCTCGCGCGCTGCTGCTCCACGACATGATCATGTTCGTAGAAGTAGCGAAGGTAATACGACGGCCAGACCCGCAGCCGGCGCAGTATCTCCACGGGCAGCCCCGAGCGCTCCGCCAGCGCATCGGCTGAGGTGTCCAGCAGGCCCGGTAGTCGATCTTGCCCAGCAACCAGAACCCTCCTGGTCCAGGTCAGATGATTTAGCCCGAAATGATCGAGCGTGATTTGTGCCGGCTCAACACCGAGCAGTTCCGCTGTCGCCCGCTGATTGCCAATCGCGACGTTGCAGAGCCCAACCGCGCGGTGACCATGATCAAGTAGAGCACGGGTGACTAATCCGACTGGGTTGGTGAAATCCAGGATCCAGGCATCCTTGGCGGCGAGCTCGGAAACTCGCTCGGCGATCTCCAAGATCACCGGCACGGTACGTAGGGCCTTGGCCAGGCCGCCGGCTCCAGTCGTCTCCTGACCAAGGCAGCCACACCTCAACGGAAGAGCCTCATCGATGCGGCGCGCCGCTTGACCGCCGACCCTGAGTTGGACGAGGACGACCGATGCGTCGGCCAATGCCTGATCAAGATCAGTTGTGAAGCTGATACGGCCGGTATGCCCGTACTTGGCAAAGATCCGTTGTGAGATCCCGCCGACCAGCGACAATCGCTCCTCAGCTGGATCGGTCAGCACGAGTTCCTCGACGTCGACGAGGCGCTGTAGCCTCGCGATTCCGTCGACGAGCTCCGGCGTGTAAGTGGAACCGCCTCCTACGACCGCGACTTTCACACGTACTCCTGTTACATATCCGGTCCAGGCCACTCATGCTCTCAGCCACCCATTCTGGGCGATGCTGAGTCGACCAAGATGAACCGGCATACCATCGTGCCGACGGCCGACGACTTTCCAACGGTCCGCGGCATTGTTCGGGCCGGATGAAAAGCCGCACGACAGAAAGGGGCGATCAAACGGTCCCTGCTACCTCTACCTGCCACGTCGTACATGAAGAGCAGGTTGGCGACCTGCACCTCAGCCGCGACAACCTCGACCCTCTGCTCGAAAGTGGCACTTTCTTTTGGATCGACCTGCCCAGACCGAGCGAAAACGACTTCGCCGTACTCCGTGATGTCTTCGGCTTCCATCCACTGGCGCTGGAGGATTCCGAGCACTTCGATCAGCGGGCCAAGCTCGACGACTACGACGATTTCATCTTCCTTGTTGTCTACGGCGCTGTGCCAGACGAAGACCGCCTGGTTGAGGTGCACTGCTTTTATTCGGAACGCTTTCTGATCACCGTCCATCGGGATGATGCGCCGGCCTTTGCCGTCCTACGTGATCGCTACCAGAAGCGCAAGGCGCCAATGGAAGGGCCCGCACTGTTGCTTTACCGGATCATCGACGCTCTGGTGGACAGCTTCTTTCCGATCTTGGCTAACTTCGACGACCGAATCGACGAGCTCGAAAACGAGACTTTCTTGCACGCAAGCGACGCCCAGCTGCAGGAGATCTTCGCTATGAAGCGGCTCCTTGTCGGCATGCGTAAGGCCGTGACCCCGCAACGAGATCTGTTTGCGGGTCTTGTGGGCGGCGTTGCTGCGATTCCTGGGATGACTACTGAGGCAGAGCGTCACTTCCGTGATGTTTACGACCACCTGATCCGGATCAGTGATCTGATTGACACTTATCGGGACCTCCTCACGAGCTCGATGGACGTGTTCCTGTCCACCATTTCCAATCGGCTCAATGTGGTGATGAAGCAGTTGGCGGTGATCGCGACCATCTTCTTACCGCTGACTTTCCTCACCGGCTTCTTTGGCCAGAACTTCGGCTGGCTGGTACGAAACACTGCCGGCTGGCCCGCATTCCTCGTACTTGGCATCGGGACACAGATTCTTACAGTCGCGATCTTGATGATCTTCTTCAAGCGCCGCGGCTGGTTCTAATGCCGAACTCACGAGGTCGGCGTAACGTCGGCCTCTTCGGTGCGTGCAGCCTTGCGCAACTGCACTCCTAGAACAATGAAGACGATGCCCCAGACTATGGCCCAGATGCCGATGATCAAGATAATTGTGACCAAGCCGGTGCCAGGCCGGATGAGCACGAGCACACCGAACAGAATGGCCAGCGTGCCGCCAACGATGCCCCACACCCAACCGCTATTGGGGATCGCGCGATGTTTGATCGATGACATGATCTGCAGGATGCCGATAATGATGGCCCAAATACCAACCATGATCACGAGGATCGCAAGGCTTGTGCCGGGCAAGATGAGGACGAGGATCCCGAAAATGATGCTGACGACGCCGAGCACGATCCGAAGCACCATCGAGGACGATCCTCGATGCCGGATCGCTTCGATGATGTCGAAAATGCCGTCAACAATGGCGTAAACGCCGATCACTATGGCGAGGACCAGTGCTGTGGCGATGGGAGCGAACAAGGCGATGAGGCCGAACAGGATTCCAAGAACCCCGCGGATAATCGCAAAGATCCAGATCTTCCTGGCGAGGCCGGGAAAGCCGGCTGCGGTGTTCTGAGGCGCGGTGGCGGACATGAGCACGGTCCCTTCCTGAGTCGCTGAACAGCATGGAGGAATATGCCGCCAGCACTCCGATTCGACACGGCTGACCGTGGACGCGTCGTTTTCGAGCCTGGCCGACATTGTGTCCGTTCGTCGATGATCAAGGACTGGTCGATGCCAGGACCAAGGTCCTGAATCCTGGCGGGCTGGAAGGCCGACTATCCAGATGTTGAGGTAAACACGGCCGACAATCTCGGCGCCAGCTGATCTAACCGCCTAGCGGTCCTCCGGTGAGCCGCGTCATCGGAGCGGCGACGAGCGCCGCAACCGAGGTGACGATGAGGACCGGCACAATGATCAGTCCGCGGAGGGCGAAGGTCCGCCATCGAATCGGGGTGCCCGCCGCTCGACAGCGACTTGCCCACAGCAGCGTTGCCAGACTCGCCCATGGGGTGATGAGTGGGCCGGTGTTGACCCCCACTAGCAATGCGGCCATCCGCAGGGGTGAATCGCTTATCACCGGCTCCATCGCTAGGTAGGCGGGCAGATTGTTCACCAGATTCGCGCCCAGTGCGGAAATTCCAGTCAGCCGTAGCAGCCCGGTGAACCCCTCGCCTGCCGCGCCGGCCGCTACGCCGAGCACAGCTCCCAAACCATGATCATGAGCCAGTTGCACGCCTACGAACAGAGCACTCACACCGGCGAGCAGTGTCCAGGGCACCAGTCGGAGTGACAGAAGCTGCGGCGCCCGCAGCAGGCAAGCAACAACCAGCACCAGTGCCGCGACCGCCGAGGCGTATGTCACGTTTACACCGATCGCGAACAGCGACCCAAGGGCAAGACACACAATCATCGCAATGGCCAGCAGTGATCGATCCCAAGGTTGGCTGTCCGGGACCCTGGTATAGCGGCCGCGTAGCGACCGCCGGAAGATCACGGCCAATGCTGCGACCGTGATCACGATTCCGGCCACGGCGGCCGGCCACATCAGTCGGGTAAACGCTGGCGCCGCCATGCCCAGTACGCGTACCGACAGCAAATTGGTCAGATTCGACACCGGCAGCAGCAGCGAGGCCGTGTTCGCCAGCCAGATTGCGGTGTAGGCGAATAGCATCCGGTCCAATCCCAACTGGGCAGCTAACGCGAGAACAACTGGGGTTACAAGCACCGCCGTGGTATCCAGCGAGAGCACCATCGTCGCGACGGTCGCCAGGATGACCACGAGTAGCCACAACCGCCACACCGATCCGCGAGCAAGAACCGCGACGCGACCAGCGAGAACCCCAAAAACCCCAATGCGATCCGCTAACTCGGCGACGACGGAAATGCACAAGACGAAGCCGAGAATCGGCACAATCCGATCCGCTAGCCGCACTAGCTCGATCTCGGTCACGACTGGTCCTCCTCTCCGGATAGAGCACGGGACAGGAATCGTTGGCGACTTGCCGCTGTGGCGACAGTCAGATCAAAGCCCTTCGTCCTGACGTTAAGGACCAGTCGACCCTGGCCAAGGAATCATGAGCAGCCGACGATAGAGCCATCGGAACTCGTCGGAAAGTCGCGATCATGCCCAACCCTTTCTCCAGCCCTCAGGCAGGCTTCCGCTAATCCTGCTAGTGAGCCTCACGCCCGGCCAGCAGGTGAGCTGTCTGCCCCAGCTGTCAGTCGCATTTTCCAGAAGGACCAACGTTGGAGAGGCGAAGGCCCGGTTACTCGGCAACAAAGGTCACCTTCATCCACCATCGCCAACAGGCGCGGCGACTGGCGACCGTTTTCACGGCTGTGCGGCGAAACGACCCCACGTACCGGCCCACCACGCGGCTTTTTTGACGGCTGTGCTGCGAAACGAACCCTCACTGGCTGCTCGGCAAAGCAAGTGCTTGCCGGTCGAGGCTGTGCTAAGTGGTCTCAGTTGGGTAGCGGATCCCGAGCTGGCCGCGGATCTCGTCCATCACGTCGAGCGTGACGATCGAGTCCGCCAGCGGACGGATCGGGCTCTCGGTCGCTCCGGCTGCGATACAACGGGCGGCTTCGGCGGCCTCGAAGTGCAAGGCGGCATGTCCAATCGCAGGCTCGTGGTATTTCAAAGTCCTGCTGCCGTCGGAGCTGCGGACGTTGAAGTCGCCTGGCTGATAGAACGGTCCCTCGATCACCAGGCTGGCCTGGGTCCCGATCACGCTAGCGCGCGTAGGCGTGTCCGCCAGGATCGTAGTGTGCAGCATCGCCAGTCGGTTGTCCGCCGCGGTGAGGATCGCCGCCGCCTCTCCGTTGACGCCGTTGGGGTGCGGTTGCCCCGCAGCCTGCACGCGGAGCGCTGGACCTAGCACCCAGGCGGCGAAGCTGACCGGGTACGTGCCGAGATCGAGCATCGGACCGCCAGCCTGCGCCGCGTCCATGATCCGGTGATCGGCTGGGAACCACTCGCCGTCGTCGGCCAGTACAGACCGGACATCACCGAGCAACCCAGAGGCGAGGACCTGGCGGATGACGTCGAACTTCGGCAAGAAGAGCGTCCACAGGGCCTCCATGCAGAAGACCCTGGCCTGACGCGCCGCATCGGCGATCCGACGAGCCTCCGCGGCGTTGAGGCCGAGCGGCTTCTCGACCACAGTGGGCTTACCCGCATCCAAACTGAGCAGAGCCATCGGCAAGTGTGCGGGATGCGTGGTTGCTACGTAGACGACGTCCAGGTCGGCCGCGCTCACCAGCTGCTCCGGCGTGCTGTTACTGCGCTCTAGTCCATGTACCTGGGCGAATGTGACTGCCCGCTCCGCATTGCGGGCAGCGACGGCGACCACGCTCTGATCGGTGTTCTGCTGCAGCGCGCGGACGAAGCGGTCAGCAATCCATCCGGTACCGATCACACCCCAACGCATACGCGGAGCCACTCGTGGGTCGGCGACCCGAGACTCCGGAAGCCGGTCCGGAAACGCCATGACTTCTCCTACTTCTCTACCGACAAACGGATCGGTACGCGGAAGATACTGCCAACCGAGTCCATCGAGGTGATCATGAGATACAAAAGAGCAGTCCGACTTGTTTCTGGGGCGCCGGCTTCACGAACTCATCGCCATGATGCATGCCAAGGTCGGCTTCCAAGCGGTCCGGCTCTCACTCCGCGACGACGTCACCATGATGATCTTGAAGGTTCGGTACGCGGCAGCGTGCCCACCGACAGCGTTGTCCAACAGCTAGCCCTACTGCGTGAGCGACTGGCCGGCCTCGGCTGGGAGATACCAACGATCCTGGATGCTATGCCGGAGGCGAGGACCCTCTATGTCGACTCGGTAAGTCAAATCCGCATCCCTCCTGGACGCGCGGCCGGGTGACATTGATAGGAGACGCCGCTGCTCGCCCATCGCTGCTGGCCGGTCAGGGCTCGGCGCTGGCGATGGTGGAGGCCTACATACTTCCCGCCGAACTCAAGATTGGAGAGCTACTACCTTCAACTGATGACAACCCTCGCCGCCTTCCCGCAACTGGCTGCGCTGATCCGGAACTGGATTGCAGTGTCGGGGAATCCCGTCCTGGAGCAGGCACAGCAGGACCTGGAAGAGGCCGTCATGCCTTGGATCGAAGAAGTCCTCACTGCCCGGTCAGGCAATCGGCGCGGTCCGTACGGACCTGCTGCCACCCGTTCTGTTGATCGCTGTCATTGCCAGCATGGGCCAGGCGATGGACACCCGGATGCTGACCCCAGCAGCTCGACGACGCGGATCTGCCACGGTTGGTCCGCCATCTAATCGCGATGATCCGCCGCGCAGTGGAACCCCGAACGGTTCTGGCGCTAGCGGCTGGCATCCGCCTGGCGCCCAGGGCTGCCCGATGTGGCGATGGGTGGTCGGATAGCGCCCGTGATCATGATCGCCACCGCGAGGAGCACGGCGACGGCGAGGAAGGCGCGGAGTACGGTGAAGTGGTCGCCAAGGAAGCCAATCAGCGGCGGCCCGACCAAGAACGCGCAGTATCCGATCGATGCGATCACACTGACTCGGGGTGCCGCCATCGCTGGTTCGTCAGCGCCGGCGCTCATCCCGACCGGAAATCCCAGGGCGAGGGCGACTCCCCAAAGTATGGCGCCGATGAACGCGCCCATGACGTGCGTGCCGAAAGCAAACAGCATGACACCAACGAGACAGATCACCGTGAGCACTCGGATGACTATCACTCGGCCATAACGGTCGAGTGATCTTGGCCCGAACCAGCGACCGGCCGTCATTGCAGCCAGAAACGTTGCGAAACCGAGCGTGCCAACGGCGGCGCTGGTCCCGTAGCCGTCGATAAGGGCGATGCCAATCCAATCGTTGCCAGTTCCCTCGGCGCACGCGAACGCCAAAACAAAAAGGCCGATCAACAGGGTCCGCGGTTCCCGCCAGGCGTGCAGCGCCTTCCAACGGGACCCGCGCGTATCTCGCTCCGCATGATCTTCTGGAGCGTCTCGCTCAACGTCGTCCGGCAAGAATCCGCGCACGGCGAGGGGGATGCCCATGCCCACCAGCACAGCCACGCCGAGCAGGTGTGCAGCGACCGGCACCTGCAACGCCACCATGCCGGCACCGATCAGTGCTCCAGCCAACGTTCCGACGCTGAAACCCGCATGGAATCGAGGCATGATCGCCCGGCCGAGTCTGCGTTCGGCCAACGCGCCTTGCACGTTCATCGCGACGTCCCATGCCCCAGTCCCAGGCCGAACAAGAAGAGCCCGATCACCACGGGCACGACCCCGAGCAGGTACCCGAGCGACACCACCGCCAGCGCTACGGCGACCAGCAGCCCCGTGGTGCGGACAGTCCAGCGGGAACCGAAATGCCCGATGATCACCCCGGACAGCGGCAATGCAATGACCGAACCTGCGGCAATCCCCAACAGCACGAGGCCCAGCCCGGCGGGATCAAGGTGGAGCCGGTCGCGAACTTGGGGAATGCGCGACGCCCAGCTGGCGAACGCGATCCCCGAAATGATGAATACCGCATAGGTCGCTAGGACGGCTGAACGCACACTCGCATCGAGACCTTCAGATCTGGCGGTCGTCATGCGAGCAACTTCCCTTCCCACTGGACTATCAGGGCAACCTGAGGGCGCGACACGGGCAGTGGGTGGCGCTTAACTTGCCCATGGCGACCGATAGCCAAACCCCGCCGTTGAAATGCTCCGCCTCCCCGCATGAAAGACAGCTGCTCAGTCACTATTCAGGCTCGCGCGATCGGCAAGAATGCCGTCAACCAAGACCCAGTCGATGGTGCAGCCAGTCCCCGGTCGCGTCGGCGTACCAGAGCTGATGGTCTCGTAGGTGCGGCGAGTGCCAAGGCACCGGAAGCTCCATCGACGTAGTGAAGTAGAGCCACAACGTCCCGAGCCACGCGTCAATGCTCCGCGGCTCAACGTCGCGACACAGCGGATGGGACGCGAGCACCGAATCAGCATCCAGGCCATCCCCGGCGGCCGCAAGCAGAAGGGTGACAACGTCGAGCCAGGGTGCGCCGCGCAAAGGCCAGTTCCAGTCGCAGATCCACACCCGGCCTCTGTCGTCGATGAGGATGTTGTCGTCCCGCAGATCCAGATGTACGACGGCGGTACCGGCACACCGTATCAACGACTCGCGAGCCAGCATGGCCACCTCCTCCAGCCACTGACTGGAACCGTCGCGTTCGACCACTCGGGCCACCCAAACCTCGACGTCGCCGAACTCGTCGGCAAAGACCGGAAGGTCCAGCCCGTGCGGTGCCTCCGTCAGTAAAGGTGCGAGCCGGGCCAACGCGTCGGTGACCAGCCGCAGTTCGTCCGGCTGCCACGGTCGACGCGGATGCGCACCATCGACGTACTCGAAACACAAGATCACCCACCGCACACCTGCAATGTCGTCGTCCACGGTCCACAGCAGCGCAGGAGCCGGCAGGTCGCTGGGCAGCGCGCGCAGCTTGCGGATTTCTTCGCGATAGGCCTCCGACAACGCCCATCCGTATCTGGCATCGTCGTTCTCCGATGCCGCCTTGAGGAATACGCGTCGTCCATCTGAAAGATCAAGACGAGACGCGAAACCCGGCGTGAACCCGATACCGGTGGAGGAGCTGCGTATGACCTCTGAGCCCAACCTGAATGCGATCGCCTCTCGGGCCGACGCAGGCAGGTCAACCCAGTCCGGGCGGCGAGCCGTCGCACGTAGCGGTACCACCCGTCCGTCGCGGGTCACGACCCTATCGGCAATCCACCCCTCCCGCCCATGCATGGCGCCTTACTGTGGCACGGGCTGGTCGAATGGCAAACACCTTTGCGCTGGGGCAAGAAGTTCAACTGCTGCAACATAGGCTCGCCGTGTGACCCAACGATTGGTTGTGGTGGGCGGCGATGCGGCTGGTATGAGCGCCGCTTCGCAAGCGAAGCGAATGCGCAAAGATGATCTTGAGGTCGTGACACTGGAGCGTGGTCACTACACGTCCTATAGCGCGTGCGGGATCCCGTATTGGGTGGGTGGTGAGGTGGATGGTGACCGGCTCGTGGCTCGAACGCCCGATCAGCACCGGGCCAACGGGATCGATTTGCGTATGCGCGTCGAAGTGGAGTCGGTAGATCTCGACACGCAGACCATCAAAACGCGCGATGTCGATACCGGAACGCCCGGTGAGGAAGCATTTGATGACCTCGTCATCGCAACTGGAGCGGAGCCAGTCCGACCTGATCTGCCCGGCATCGATGCGATTGGCATCTTCGGAGTGCAAACACTTGACGACGGTGGAGCGGTTATCGATTACCTCAAGGACCGCAATCCAAAGCGCGTCGTTGTGGTGGGCAGTGGCTACATCGGCATCGAAATGGCCGAAGCGATGGCGACTCGTGGTCTCAGAGTGACAGTGGTCGACCAGGCTGAAGAGCCCATGACCACGCTCGATCCCGACATGGGTCGCCTGGTGCATGAGGCCATGGAAGGTATGGGCATCGACGTGCGCACCGAATCCCAGGTCGACGGCTTCGCCGCCGCAACTGACGGCTACGTCGGAGCCGTGTCAGTCAACGGCACCGAGCTGCCGGCCGACATCGTCATCTGCGGACTTGGTGTCAAACCGAACACTGCGCTTGCTAAGGCTGCGGGCCTGACGCTCGGCAGCAAAGGAGGACTTCGTACGGATCTGCGCATGCGTGTTGAAGGAATGCAAAACGTATGGGCCGGCGGCGACTGCGTGGAGAGCCGGCATCTGGTCAGCGAGGATTGGGTGCACGCGCCACTGGGCACACACGCGAACAAGCAAGGGCGCGTTATCGGTACCAACTTGGGTGGTGGGTACGCCACCTTTCCCGGAGTTGTCGGCACTGCAATGTCCAAAGTCATGAACCTCGAAATCGCCCGTACAGGTCTCCGTGAGAAGGAAGCGGAGGAGGCCGGATACAAAGTTGTCACCGTCATCCATGAATCGACCACGCGTGCCGGCTACTACCCCGAGACCTCACCCATCATGGTGAAACTCATTGCTGAAGTCCGTACCGGCCGGTTACTTGGCGGGCAAATTGTGGGTCGCAGCGAAGGGGCTGCGAAGCGGATCGACACGCTGGCCGTTGCGTTGTGGAACCGGATGACAGTCGAGGAAATGACCGCTTTGGATCTGGGGTACGCGCCACCGTTCTCGCCGGTCTGGGATCCGGTGTTAATCGCGGCGCGCAAGGCCACTCAAGCCGTATAGGAGCCGAAGACCTGCGGGAAAGATAACGGTACGGTAACGTCGAATTCGCTTCGCTGCGACAGCGCTAAGCGCCCTGCCCCCACTCGCAGATCTCGGAGGATGTTCGGCCATGCCCCACGACTTCGCATCGGCTCGCTACGCAAGGGTCTTGCCGTCGTCACGGCGACTGGCCTGGTAGGCGCAGCCGCGGTGTTCGGCGCTGCGACAGCCGACGCTGCTACGACCCAGACCGGCTCGTGCGTGGACGGCGGCGGGATCCGCTGGACGGCCAAGGCCATCTGGGGTGGTACCTACACTTCCGGCGGTGTACGCAAGATCTCGATCAACTACGCCGGGTGGACCACCAACGGGGGTGCCGTGCCGACCGACTCCGCCGTGCGGACGTACTCCGGCGACGGCACCCGGATCCAGAAGCTGATCTGGTCCGGCGTTTATGACTACAAGGACGGCACTGCGTACCGAGTCCGCAACCCGCGCAACCCGGCCAGCGCGCCCGGCAAGGCCAAGATCAAGATCACTCTCGGTGTCGACGGCGACGGGCACGGCAGTTGCTCGGTCACCTTCACCCAACCCGGCGGTGCGACTGGCGGTGGTGGCGGCGGCGGCTCCGCAAGCGACCGCTATGAGGCGGACGTGGTCTCGGGGACCAACGCCGAGCGGACCTCGCGCGAGCTCCAGCCGCTCAGCTCCGAAGCCTGCGTCGACCGCTACGCCGAGCAGCAAGCGGCGCGGATGGCGGCCGAGCGGCGGATGTATCACCAGGATCGGGGCCCCATCCTGCGTGAGTGCAATCTGCGCACGCTGGGCGAGAACGTGGCGTATGGCTACCCGAGCGGATCAGCCGTGGTGGCAGGCTGGATGGGATCGAGCGGGCACCGCGCGAACATCCTGAATAGCAGCTATCGCCTGCTCGGGGTCGGCGCGGTCCAGAGCTCGGATGGCCGCTGGTACGCCGCGCAGGTCTTCGGCGCGTAGTCGGTGCCCGCCCAAGTAACGGTCAGCGGCTGGGCCATGACCGGTCCCTGCCAGGGTCCCTTTTGCACCTGGCGGTCGGGCGCAACCAACACAAGCAACCGGCCGATGGCCACACCCCATATGAACGATGACTCGACTCAGATTTGAACGATGTCTCGACTCATCACACTAGTGGAGCTAAGGGAGCTAAGGGGACTCGAACCCCTGACCTTCTCGTTGCGAAGGCATCGCCTCCGTCTCGCAAGTGCAAGCATCGCGTGACCGAAGTGCATGTCGGAGGAGGAGAGGCGCGCTTAATGCAAGCCGGGGGCAAAAATGGGGCACACGCTCGGGACTCGGCCTTCCTCCATGGCGACTCACGCCGCCCAGCCGTTTACTGGAACGCGGCGCACAGCTGCCGCTACTACGGCTGCTTGTGCCGGTACGAAGCCGACCGATTCAGCGGGTTGAATGACGGCTCCAGCCGATCCGAGCATTCGCGATGGCTCGCCAGAACACCACAGGCGGGGGCATGCGCAGCGAACGCGAGCTTCAGCTCTGCGATTGGCTCGGCATCGCGTTCCTGCCGGATGCCCCTCGGTGGAATCGGCCAGGCCGCCCACCTCGAGGTCCGTCCCCCGTCGTTTCAGCGGGTCGCTGAGGAGACCGGGGCGACGCCGGAGCAGGTCACCTTGGCCTGGATGCTCGCTCAGTCCCCAAGGGTGATCCCGATCCCCGGCTCGAGCCGTCCCGAGACCATCCGCCATCGGCCGCAGCTGTCGACCTCATGCTCGCCGCCGAACAGCTTGACGGGCTCAGCGCCTAAGCGTTGAGGCGCAATTACCTTGCCCGGGGCGACATAAGACTCAGTGGACCAGTGCTGAGACTCCGAAGGCTGTGGCGAGAAATAGCACCATCCGTCCGAGAAGGACAGCCACACTGAAGGGGATGACCGACATCCGGGTTGCGGGCACCGCGAGGGTCACTGCGTACAGCGGCGGAATGGCGAGACAGGCGGAGAGGAAGACAATGGGAGCTCCCGTCCAGCGTCCACCCAAGAGTCCCAGCAGCCGGTCCGACCAGGCCCTGAGCTTGGTCCGAACCCGACCGACCGGCTTGCGGGGACGTTCGCGTCGCTCCCGTAGCCGTCGCACTAGACCGGAACGACCGCCCCGGCGGAGCGCCAGCACCGTACCGACTTTGCCGATGGTCTGTCCGACGGCACAGCCGACCGCTGTCGTAATCTCCTCGGTGAACCCGCCGACCTGAGATGCCACGATGTAGAGCTCGCTGTTGAAGATCGGTACCAGCGAGGAGAGCAGGCCATACCCGACCGAGACGAGGAACTCGATCAGCGGTTGCCAGTTCACCTCGACATCCTCATCAGCGCCTCAACCAGATACGGAGACATTCCGCGGTTGTTGCCTCGACGTCGGTTCGATGTCGGAATGCCACGATCGGCTAAGCGAACATGGGCACGATGCTGCTTAATCGTTCCATAGGCTCCTGCCTCGAAGCAGATGTGCCTGATCTTGCGCGGAGAGATAGGTATCGGTGACTGAGGAATCTGGCGACAAGACGCCGCATGCTGCATTGCCTGAGGCACTATGGCCCATCCTGGATTCTCCGCTCGCTGAGTGTCTGGAACGCGTTCTCCCTATAGCGGATCAGTAGCGGGCGCATCACGTGGAGGAAATACACAATCCGGCGCTCATTTCCCAACTCTGCTACATGGTGTAGGCCTTCGGGCTCGCCGGCCGGAAATGGATCCGGCCGTCGCAGTCGGTCCACACGAGGGCGTACAACCTGGACAAGGTTGTGCAGGTCGCAGCCGAGATCGACAGCGTGCACCTCGCATTTCGACGCAGCGCCCTCGTCGAGGAGGTGATGGGCCGACTCAGCTCGCTCAAATTGAAGGCGCGACTCGGCTGATCTCGGAGTGTCTTGACAGGCAACCGCCGCAGGACTACCGATCGGCGCTGCTGGCAGCACTTCCCGCACGTGACCTTGTCCGACGGCGATTCCATATCGTTTGACATGCCACAAGATCGTTGCTGAAGGCTCGGCACACCGCCAGCCCTGCAAGCTGACCGTTTGACACCGACACGTTGAGGAGGTCACTTTCTCCGCCGGTAGCGATAGCCGGCGCAGCTTGTAGACCTTTGGTCTGTTCAACCTGCCGGAAACCATGGAAGTGGAGGACTTAGTCGACGATCGGTGTCTTGCTTCCCGCGGACGGTGACCGACAGCGGAGTTCGGTGGTCGAGCGAACCCCGCGTGGAACCTCGAACCACGAGACGGCAACGCTAACTTACATCCACGCCGAGCAGTGCGCTTTGACGATCGATACGTCAATGCAGCGTTGGCGTGGCAGCGCTCAGAGACGGCTGCGGCGTGATGCGGCCGGTCAGGGTCGTTTTCGGCTCGCCGTTGCGGATGACTCTTTCCCAAGCGCGCAGTTGAGCGGGAGACTGGGGCATGCGCATACGCGGTAGCCGGGTATGACCACCTCGCCTGGCGAGGACTCGGCTCAGGATCGGGCAGCGGTGATCCTCACCCCTGACCAGCGGGTCCGGGTGTTCATTTCCTCGACGTTGGAGGAGTTGGCTGAAGAGCGGGCGGCGGCGCTGCGAGCGATCCGGCGGCTGCACTTGGTTCCGGTGTGGTATGAGTCCGGCGCCCGGCCGCATCCGCCGCAAAGCATGTATCGGGCCTACCTTGAGCAGAGCCAGATCTTCGTCGGCATCTACTGGCAACGCTACGGCTGGGTCGGTCCGGGCATGGAGATCTCGGGCCTGGAGGACGAGTTCCGGCTGGCCGCGGGGAAGCCGATGCTGCTGTACCTGAAGCGCCCGGCCCCGGACCAGGAGCCAGGACTGACCGCGATGATCGAGAGTATCCGTTCGGCGGGGGCGGTTTCCTACCGCCACTTCGCCACGGCGAGGGAGTTGGAACGGCTCCTAGCCGATGACCTTGCTGTATTGCTGAGCGAGAGCTTTGCAGGAGCGGCAATCAGCATTGCTGCTTCGCGTCCATCGCCGACCGAGCCCGACGGCGCGGAGCTGCCGGCCGGGACGGTGACTTTCCTGCTGACTGACATCGAGGGTTCTACGCAGCTCTGGGAGACGGAGCGAGAGGCGATGGAGGTTGCGCTGCAGCAGCACGATCATCTTCTTGCCCAGGTGATCGAAGGCCATGGCGGAGCGGTGATTACCTCCCGTGGAGAGGGTGACAGTTTCTTTGCGGTGTTTCCCAGCGCGGTGTCGGCAGTTGAGGCGGCCGGGATGTGTCAGCTTCGGCTGAAGGGTGAGGTGTGGCCCACGGGTTCCGCGTTGCGAGTGCGGATGGGGCTGCATACCGGGGAGGTGCGGGTGCCCGGCGGTGATCATGTCGACCACACGCCGATCAACCGTTGTGCCCAATTGCGGGCCGCCGGCCATGGCGGGCAGGTGCTGCTCACCAAGGCCACGAGCGACCTGGTGGCGGACCGTCTGGGCAGAGGATTCGGGCTGAAGCGCCTGGGTGAGTTCCGACTACAGGATCTGGCCGAGCGGGAGCTGATCTTTCAACTGACCCATGCCGATCTGCAGCTCGATTTTCCGCCGATTCACACGGTTGCCGAGCGCACCGGCAATTTGCCGTTGCAGGTGAGCCCGTTCATCGGCCGCGCCCGGGAACTGGACCAAACCGCGGCGGCACTGGGCAAGACGCGGGTAGTGACCCTGACCGGGGCCGGCGGGGTGGGCAAGACCCGGCTGGCGTTGCAGGCCGCCGGACTGGTGTCGGCTCGATTCAGCGACGGGGCCTGGTTATGTGAGTTGGCGCCCGTGCGCGACCCGGCCGCGGTGGACGCTGCGATAGCGACAGTGTTCGCGGTGTCCGCCCCGGCCGGCCTGAGCACTAGCGAGGCGCTGGTGGAGTTCCTACGCGGCAAACAGCTGCTGCTGGTGCTGGATAACTGTGAGCATCTGCTCGAGGGAGCGGCAGTGTTAGCCGACGTCCTCCAGCGGTCATGTGAGCGACTGGTGATCCTGGCCACCAGCCGCGAGGGCCTCGGAATTGAGGGGGAGCGGCTACTGCCGGTGGCGCCGCTAGCGGTGCCCGGGGCAGACGCCGACCTTGCCGCGATCACCCAGGCCGAGGCAGTGCAGCTGTTCGCGGAACGCGCGGCCGCGGTCAAGCCCGAGTTCGTGGTGACCGCCCAGAACGCGGCCCCTGTAGCTGCCACCGTGCGGCGGCTGGACGGGATCGCGCTGGCGATCGAACTTGCGGCGGCCCGCTTGGCAGCGATGACGCCGGCCGAACTGGCCAGGCGGCTGGAGCGAAGCTTCGAGGTGCTCGGCACTAGCCGCCGCGGCACGCTGGCCCACCACCAAACACTCAGAGCCACAATCGACTGGTCCTACCAGCTGCTCGCCGAGTCCGAACAGCGGCTGCTCGCCCGTCTGTCGGTGTTCGCAGGCGGCTGCACGCTAGATGCTGCCGAGACGGTCTGCAGTGGGGACGGTATCGACCGAGATACGGTGTTCGAGCTGCTGGCTAACCTGGTGGCGCGGTCGCTGGTCGTAACCGAAGAACACGGACCCGAGACCCGCTACCGGGTGCTGGAGACCATCCGCGAATACGGCGAGGAACGCCTAACCGAAACCGGCGAAACCGACCGGTGGCAGGCCCGACACGCCGACTACTACGTGGGCGTCCTCTTACGGATACGGGAGTCTGCCCACGACCGGCGCGAGGAGGCGTTTTGGGCGGTGCGGCTCGGCGCCGAACAAGATAACTTGCTCGCGGCCTGGTCCTGGGCGATCGACACCGGGAACGTCGACACCGCGTTTTCACTCTTGGCCGGCTTCGCGCCGAGCGAGATCTCGTACAGGTACGCCCTGCTGCTGGACGGCGAGCTGGCCCTGGAATTGCCCGGCGCGGCCGAGCATCCGGGCTACCCGCTCGCCTTGGCGGTCAGCGCCAGGTTCGAGTCCCGTCGCGGGGATGTGACCGTCACCGAGGAACTGTGCCGCCTAGCCGCCGAGGCCAACGAACGCCGCGATCTCCACGACTGGCGGGTCGAGGAAGTCGTCTGCACGGCCCGCTCAAACATCGCGGTTCATGCCGGCGCGGTCGCCGACGCCGCCCGCCTTGCCGAGCGGGCCGCTGGTCTGGCACGCGCCGGTGGTGACCTCGCCGACGCCTCCCTCCAGCTCGGCATCGCCGCGGGCGGTTACCTGCGTGTTGGTGACGCGCCCAGGGCGGTCCCGCTAGCCCGCGAGGCGCTCACGCTGGCCCGGCAGATCGGCGATCCAGCGCTCACCGCCAGCGGCCTGCTCGCCGTTGGCATGACCGTCGTCCAGACTGACCCCGAACAGGCCCGCGCCTACTTACGCGAAAGCCAGGAGCTCAGCACGGCGCTCGGCTATCAAAGCCGGATCGACTACGTCTGGGCCGCCGGGATCGCATTCCTCCTAAACGACCGTGCCGCCACCCTCGAGCTCGGCCGCCGCGGCATCCACGCCCTCCAACGGGGCGGTGACCAGCTCCTGATGGGCATCACTCTCCACGTCATCGCGGGCACCCTTGCCGCCACCCAGCCCGAGGCTGCCGCGATCATTCAGGGCGCCTCCCAGGCCTATGTGGGCGACTCGTCGACTATCGCTCCGCTGATCAGCTTGATCGTCACCGAAGCTCTAGGCGAGGACCGCGCGCGAGAGCTCCGCGCCCGCGGTGCCGACATGGATTGGGACCAAGCCGTCGCCTACACCCTTACCCAGACCACCCAAGCCCTCAACGAACTCCAATCCGCAAACCCAGCCATAACCACCTCGCCCCGGTGGACACATACTCAGGAGCAGCCTTAGCGTCAGTCGGACTCTCGCGCCGCGCTAGACCGCCAACTGGGGCGGATCAAGTTCCGCCGAATTAGCAACGGCGACGCGACGGCGAAGCCGCATAAATCGCCATCGCTATGGAGCAACGCATCGACCTGGTGGCACTTCCCGGCCCGGCTGTCTTCTCATACGCTGCGCGCTCGGACGGAGAAGGTCAACGACGCAAGGCCTGGGGGCACATGCGAGAAATTGCTGCAGCGATGCTCACCACGTCCACAGAACAAATGCCCTAGTCAAAGCCATACTTAGGTGGGTGGAGCTAAGGGGACTCGAACCCCTGACCTTCTCGTTGCGAAGGCATCGCGTACATCTGGTCAGGCGTGCGCATCGCGTGATTGACCTGCATTTGTAGCGGCAGCGGTGGCTTGGTTGCATCCCGGGAGCACACATGGGGTACACGATGCAGGCTTAGCTTCCGGGCAAGGTCGGCATGAGCCTCGTACGCCGGGATGTCGACGGGTGATGCACGTCAGCCCTCAAGCAGAGATTGGGCACCGTCGATCCATATCTCGGTTCCGCTGATATGACTGGCCCCATCCGAAGCCAGGAAGGCAATGAGCTCACCAACCTGCTCCGCCGACCCCGGTTTCCCGCCGGTGAGCGGAATGCTGCCCTCGGGATACTCGACCGGGATTTTGACGTCATCATTCTCGGCGTTGGTGTTGTCGCCGATATCGGTATCGATCGCACCCGGACAAATCACGTTCACCCGGATCTTGTCGCGCCCGAGTTCCACCGCCAGCATCTTGACTAAAGCGACCTGCCCCGCCTTACTTGCGGAGTAGGCCGACGCTCCGGAATTAGAGAAGATCCGAGTGCCGTTCACCGAGGACGTCACGATCACCGAGCCGCCTCGGCGTCTCAGATGTGGAACTGCGTACTTGATGGTGATGAAGGTGCCAACCAGGTTGATATCGAGGGTCGAACGGAAATCCGCTACGGCAAGATCTTCAATCCCAGCCCAAGTGCCATTGACGCCAGCATTAGCCACAACAACATCGAGTCGTCCCCAGGCCTCCACCGTGGTCGCGATCGCTGAACGCACGGAGTCCTCATCGCTCACGTCGCAGGTCACAGGGAAGGCCGTGCCGCCAGCGCCGCCAATCCCTTCGGCCACTTTGGCGAGTTGATCCGTAGTCCGGCCCGCCAGCGCGACTCGGGCACCGCGCCGGGCCAACAACTTCGCCGCTGCCTCCCCAATGCCCGATCCGCCACCAGTGATGAACGCAACCATGTCATCCATGCCGCCACTCCACTTCGCTGTATCGGACCGAAACCTGATCTGTACACGGACATGAATTGCCCATCACAATCCGATACCCAATGCTCTCGGATCGATTCCGCATCGCGGGCCGATGGCGCGACCGAGCGCCTCGTGCGCCGCAGGCCAGGTTGCTGGTTCCTTGGCAATACTCCGGGGCCACTGCCCTAACTTTGGCACCCATCAACCTCCGCGTCCTGGGCCCTCTGCTGCTGCAGGCATTACCGTTACGCTGCTCGAGTAATGGATGTCCCCGAGGGCTTCGATCCGGTGCTCATCCTCGTCCTCAACCTGGCGGGAACGTTCGTCTTCGGCCTCAGCGGCGGCATGGCGGGAGTCCGAGCGCGGCTCGACCTGCTCGGCGTCGTAGTGCTCGCCGCCGTCGTTGGGTTGGCTGGCGGGGTTACTCGAGATTTGTTGATCGGCACACCTCCGGCAACGATCCGAGATTGGCGCTACTTGGCGGCAGCCGGAGTGGCGGGGCTAGTGTGCTTCTTCGCCGCGCCGCTGCTTGCGCGGGTCAAGCTCGGCGTAATGATCTTCGACGCCGTCGGTCTCAGCCTTTTCACGGTGACGGGCGCCACCAAGGCCCTGCAGTTCGGCCTCGGGCCCGTGCCGGCGATCTTGCTCGGAGCGATCACGGGGATCGGTGGTGGAATGCTCCGCGACGTGCTGCTAGGAGAGATTCCCACCGTCCTGCGTGAGGGGCTGTACGCGGTCCCAGCGCTGCTGGGGGCCGCCGTCTTGGTGATCGGGGAAGAAGCGGGCAGCACGAGCCCGATCTTCCCAGTGCTGGGCGCGGTCGTGTGCGTGGTCGTACGACTCATCGGGTTGAAGTACGGGGTGGCGCTTCCCACCGCATACCGCAAACTCGAAGGCCATTAGCTGCTACCAAAAGATGGCCTTCACCGCTACGGTCAACCGTCTGACCCAATAGTGAGTGTCGTCGCATGTGGAGTGTTATCGGCCGAGTTGCCCACGTGGACGATGTACTCCCCGGGTTTGATCGTGAAGCCTTGTGTGCAGTAGTCCCAAACGCTGAAGGGGTGGTTCGTCGCCGCCGGGTCGATGGTGATCGTCACCTGTTTCGACTCTCCCGGTTCGACGAACACCTTTTGGAACCCGACCAGTCGTTTCGGGGGCTGTCCGTCCACAGGCACCCCGAGATAGACCTGCACTACTTCTGCGCCGGCCATCGAGCCGGTATTGGTTACTGATGCGCTTACGGCCACCGGCGCATTCGCACTGCTCGGCGCGTTGATTGACACGTCAGCGATGTCGAAAGTTGTGTACGACAGGCCGTAACCGAAGCCGAACAGCGGCTCGATGCCTTGCGCTTGGAACCAGCGGTAACCGACCTGCAATCCCTCGGAGTAGCGGATCACGGGATAGCCAGCGCCTTCGTCGGTGCCTGGATACCGCTCTGGCTTGCCGGCGTACAGTGTGTCGTTTTCCGACCTCGGATAGGACGTCGGCACTTTGCCCGAAGGATTCACGACACCGAACAGAAGGTCGGCGACGACGTGTCCGTCCTCAGCGCCCTGATTCCATGCCTCGAGCACCGCCGGAGCCTTGTCGATCCACGGCATCATCACTGGGCTGCTGTCCTTCATCACCAGAACCGTGTTGGGATTGATGCCGAGCAGCTCATCCAGCATCCTGTTCTGGTCGTTGAGCAGATTGGCGTCCGGCTGATCAGCACCTTCGGTGGCGACCAGGCCGGCCATGAGTATCACGACGTTGGCCTCCGTGGCCGCTTTCTTGGCCTCCTCTAGGTTCGACAGATCGTCGGCGACGGTCGCTTTCGTCAGGGTTGCGGACGAGCCGAGATCTCGCAGCACGTTCTGCATGCCTTCGATTGGCGGAACAGTGTAGAGAGGAATCACCTTGGACGAACCTCCGCCGCCGAGGCACGCTTCGTCGACGTACTGGGACTGGCCGATGATCACTATCGAACCGGCGTTTGGATCGAGCGGCAATAATCCGCCGTCATTCTTGAGCAGGACGGCGATCTGTGAGCCGATAGTTCTGCTAGTAGCACCGTGCGCCTGCGCGTCAATCTCGCCGGGATCGTACGGACGCTCAAATTGGCCGAAACGGAACATCTGGGTGTAGCGGCGGATCAGAGCACGATCGACGGTTTCGATCTCGAGGCTGGTGTCGGAGAGAGCAGCTTTGACATTGGTCTCGTTGAGCCATTTGGCGTCCGGCATTTCATGATCCATGCCGGCGTTGAGCGAAGGGGCACACGAGCGGCACGACCAAAAGTCGGACTGAATGTAACCGTCCCAACCCCACTCCGTACGCAGGATGTCGGTCAGTGTGTAGCGGTATTCGGTGGCGTAGACACCTCGCACCCTGTTGTAGGCGCTCATGATCGCTGCGATGTCGGCGTCCTTGATCAACATTTCGAACGGCAAGAGATAGAGCTCTCGCAGAACGTGTTCGTCGACCTCCACGCTGGTCCGGAAGCGTTCGTATTCTTGATCATTGACAACGTAGTGCTTGCCCATGGCGATCACATCGTGGGCCTGGATCGCCTTGGTCACCGCGACACCCATCACCCCGCTGAGGTAAGGGTCTTCGGAAAAGTATTCAAAGTTCCGGCCGGCGACGGTGGTCCGATGCAGGCACACGCCCGGGCCCTCCAGGACATGCTGGCCGAGTGTCGCAGTCTCCGAACCGATGATGTCGCCGTAGGCGTGGGCAAGGTCTGGGTCGAAGCCAGCGGCAAGGCCAATGGTCATCGGGAGCGAGGTGGCGGGTGGGCTCGGGGTGCCGTCGCCCATGCCGACGCCCACCGGGCCGTTGGTGACCCGGAAGCGGGGTATCCCCAATTCCTCGATCGCCTTGACGTGTCGCTCAACCCGGATCTGGGCGGCAAGCTGATCCATATCAGCCCCGGATTCCGCAGCCTCTTTGGTAATGGCGTAGATGTCGATGGTCTCCATCGCACCGTGCAACTGCACGATCTTCTGCTCCAGCGTCATTGCCTCCACAAGCTTCTTGGCCCGCTCGCGGGGTGCTAAGGATGTGTCCTGCCAGGCGAACATGGTTTCGGGCAAGGTTCGATCTCCTTCCGTGGGCACGAAATCAGGCGAAGAGCGCCGCGACGTCGCGGTAGGAATTGATCAGCGCGGGGATGCCGGCTCGGATCTGGGCGTAGCTGGCGACTTCCTCGGCGGTGACGGCCACTGGCTCGCTATTGGCCTCCGACGGTGGTCCGCTTAAGGCGGCCACCGCCTCGCTTAGGGTCGGCGCATTCCCGAGGGCGTACCAGCCTAGGGCTGCTGCGCCGAGTGCGGTCCCACCGGCGTCGGCCTCGATGTATAAAGGTCTGCCGAGGACGGCGGCCATCACACGCTGCCACAGCACGGAACGGAATGGTCCGCCGGTTGCCCGGATTGACTGGACTGGTGATATGGCGTCTAGCGAGTTGACGATGATCGAGACTTGCAGACAGACACCCTCGACGGCGGCCTTGATGAAGTGGCTGCGTGTGTGGTGGTGCCGAACGCCCAGAAAGGCGCCAGTGATGTCGGGGTCCCACAGCGGCGCTCGCTCGCTAAGCACGTAGGGCAGCATGATCAAGCCCTCGCTTCCCGCCGGAACCTGGGCAGCTAACGCCAGCACCTCGGCATCAGCGGGTCCGTCGAGGAGGAGGTCGGGTGCGAACGTCTCACCGGCCCACCGCAGCGTGATGCCGCCGTTGCTGACCGCACCGCCAAGAACCCAAAGGTCGTCGGTAAGTGCGTAACAGAAGAGCCGCCCGGCAGGGTCAGCGCTGGGTGTGGGTACGGCCATGCGCACGGCGCCGCTGGTGCCAAGAGACAAGCCGGCGATCCCGGGCTCGATAGCACCGGTGCCCAGGTTGCCAAGTGGCCCGTCTGCAGCGCCAACGGCAACCGGAAGATCTGCTGGCAACCCGGTCCGGGGCGCGGCCTGGGTAGTGAGCGCGAGCACCGTCGTCGTTGGGAGCACTTGCGGTAACTGCTCTCTGGTGATGCCGGCGAGTTCGAGCGAGTGCGGATCCCAGTCCATGCTCTGCAGGTCAAGGAGCCCCGTGGCCGATGCGCTGGACAGTTCCGTGACCAGCTGGCCGGTGAGATGCAGCAGGACGTAGGACTTCAGCCCGAGCCACCACCGCACTCGAGTGGCGACTTCGGGTTCGTGCCGAGCGAACCACATCAGTTTGACTAGCGGACTCATCGGATGGACCGGAGTTCCGGTTCGCGCTAAAAGCTGCTGTGCCAACCCACGACTTCGAAGCAGTCGGGCCTCTGCGGTGGCGCGAGAGTCCGCCCACAGCACCAGCGGCGTAATTGGGCGCATCTGTTGATCAAGACCGATCAAGTCGTGCATCGCCGTGGAGATGGCGAGCGCCGTTATGTGTATATCGCCCAGCAAGGCGACGCAGGCCTTGATCGCGTCGTCGATGGCGGCTAATACCGTCGTTGGATCCTGGACCTGCCAACCGGCCTCGGGCTGCTGCAGCGGATACTCCCTCTGAGTCGAAGCCGGCTGTGTGGCGCCGCCTCCCGTTCCGGCGGTATTGATGGGAAAGGCGACCACCTTCACCGCGGTAGTTCCCACGTCAAGGCCCAGGATGACCTCCCCAGCGGAATTCATGGCGCATATATCCGCACCGGTGCTACCGCCGGCGCATCCGGGAGGACGCGCGACAACCTAGGTACGACGCTGTCTGGTGCAGGAGCGGAAGACATGGGTCCATCCTCCTTAGCATGAGCACCGGCTGACAACTGGTTGCCCGCGTGCAACAAATGGCAACAACCTGGTGGTCTCCAGTAAGAGATGACTAAATGGCATTGGAGCCATCGGAGGAACGCCTTCGTCAGGAGTTGACATGCTTCGTCCCCAAGACACCGGTACTCGGGAACGCAAAAGCCTGAACGGTTTGTGGCAATTCGCCCTTGACCCGAGCGGCCAGGGTCGAACCAATCGCTGGATTGCCGGTCCGTTGACCAACGGTCGAGAGATGGCTGTGCCGGCGAGTTTCAACGACATCGCTGCTGATGCAGCCGTGCGGGACTATTTCGGCGATGTCTGGTATCAGCGGACGGTATGGGTGCCGCGGGGCTGGGAGGGACAGCGGATCGTGCTGCACTTCGAGTCCGCAACCCACCGCGCAACGGTTTGGGTTAACGAGATCGAAGTCGTGTCACACGAGGGCGGCTACACGCCGTTCGAAGCGGACATCACTGATCATGTGCAGGCTGGTGAGCAGATCCGGATCACCGCGGTGATCAACAACATCCTGCATTGGCAGTCCATCCCGCCGGGTGTTATCGAGGACACTCCTGCAGGAAAACGTCAGCGTTACTGGCACGACTTCTTCAATTACGCGGGCATTCACCGCAATGTCTGGCTGTACGCCACCAACTCGGCTCATTTCACCGATGTGACGGTCACTACCGATCTTGATGGCAGCGACGGCGCAATCACGTATGCCACCGAGGCGGAGAACGCTGATGCACGTGAGACGAAGGTGATCTTGCGGGATGTCGACGGTAACCAAGTGGCGGAAGGCAGCGGTGGGACTGGCACGCTTAACGTGGCAAACGTGCACAAATGGGCGCCCGGAGACGGCTACCTTTATGATCTTGAAATGCAGTTGCTGGATGGCGACACCGTCGTCGACAGCTACCACCAAAGCGTCGGCGTCCGCACAGTCAAGATCGACGGCAGCCAGTTCTTGATCAACAATGAACCGTTCTACTTCACCGGCTTCGGCAAACATGAAGACACGCCGGTGATCGGAAAGGGCCACAACGACGCATACCTGTTACACGACTTCGAACTTCTCAAATGGATAGGCGCCAACTCGTTTCGCACCTCGCACTACCCCTACGCCGAAGATGTGATCGACTACGCCGACCGCCAAGGCATCGTCGTGATCGACGAAACCGCTGCGGTGGGTCTCAATATGGGCCTCGGGGGTGGGATCTTTGGCTCCCAGGGCTACCAGACTTTCTCCCCCAATACCGTCAACGACGCCACCCGTGAGGTGCATGCCCAAGCCATTCGAGAACTGATCGCTCGCGACAAGAACCATCCGAGCGTTGTGTTGTGGAGTATCGCTAACGAGCCAGAGTCTGACACTGAAGGCGCCGAGAAGTATTTCCAGCCGCTGTTCGACATTGCCCGCGAGGCTGATCCCACCCGGCCCGTCGGGTTTGTCAACGTCATGCTGGCGCCGTACGGCAAGTGCCGGGTCTCCCAGTTCGGTGATGTGTTGATGTTGAACCGCTACTACGGCTGGTATGTCCAGACGGGCGACCTGGAAGCGGCCGAGTTGGCCTGGGAGGAGGAGCTGAGCGGCTGGGCGAGCGAAGGCAAACCAATCATCATCACCGAGTACGGCGCCGACACCTATCCCGGCTTGCACTCCATGGTCGAGGGAAATCCATGGACCGAGGAATACCAAATCGAATACCTCGAAATGAACCATCGGGTCTTCGACCAGATCGATGCGGTCGTCGGAGAGCAAATGTGGAACTTCTCCGACTTCACCACCACATCAGGAATCATGCGGGTCGGCGGCAACAAGAAGGGCGCGTTCACCCGTGATCGTCAACCGAAAGCAGCCGCACACTACCTGCGCAGCCGCTGGCGCAAAGACCTGTAGACGCCTGAGACGGGATTGAGCAAACACGCGACTCTAGGAGGCGACATGACGCAGTCCTCGACCCCGCTGGGGCAGATGATGCCTGCGGCGTTCTTCGGCCACGGCAACCCGATGAACGCCCTCGAGATCAACCGCTATACCGCGGCGTGGCGCGCGTTCGGGCAGTCTGTGGCCCCGGCCTCGCGCCATCCTCGTGATCAGCGCGCACTGGTACATCAACGCCACCGCGGTGACCGCGATGCCCCGGCCGCGGACCATCCACGACTTCTTCGGGTTCCCTGCGCCGCTGTTCGACATCCAGTACCCAGCCCCAGGCCTGCCTGAGCTGCCGACGAGGTCAGCGACGTGGTCCATCCGACCTGGGTCGGCGCCGACGTCGACAGCTGGGGCATCGACCATGGCACCTGGTCGGTGCTGGTGCACGCCTTCCCCGACGCCTCGATCCCCGTCGTGCAGCTGTCGATCAACGCCAGCAAGAGCTTCGAGCACCACCTGGAGCTCGGCCGGAAATTGGCGCCTCTGCGGGAGCGGGGAGTGCTCATCGTGGCGAGCGGCAACGTGGTGCACAACCTGCGAGGAATGGATTGGAGCCGTAGCGATCACGGCTATGACTGGGCGCAACGGTTCGACCAGGACGCGAAGGAGCGCATGCTCACCGAGCCCACCGAGTTCACCACACTCGACGCGCACCCCGACTACCGCACCGCCGTCCCCACCCCGGACCACTTCATCCCGGCCCTGTACCTGGCCGGTCTCGCCGGCACCGCCCAGGGTGACTCCCCGGAGGTGCTCGTCGACGGCTATGCCTACGGGTCGCTGTCAATGACCGCCTACACCCTCGGCCTGTCATGCCCGGCCACCGCCGCCGAGGCCGGAGCCCCGTTGCCCCCGGCAGATACCCCGCCGGACGGATCCAACATCTGACCGCCATCGCTCCGGCGGGATTCAACCATCACGCTGCATCACAAGATCGCACAGCTGCGTGGTGTCATGGAAACACAACCGAGGAGGGCTCCATGCTTGATCACCCAGTTGAGGATGTTGATCTTCTGGTAATTGGTGGTGGTAAGGCCGGGAAGTCTCTGGCGATGGACCGCGCCAAAGCAGGGTGGAAGGTTGCCATGGTGGAGCGGGACAAGATCGGCGGCACCTGCATAAACGTCGCATGTATTCCTACGAAGGCCCTGGTTGGCAGTGCTCGAACGATGCTGATGGCCCGCAACGCCGACGTTATGGGCGTCGAACTCGGCGAGGAGCCGCTGGTTCCAGTAGACGGCCTCCGCGAGCACAAGAGCTCGGTTGTGGATGGGATGGTGGCGGCCCACAAAAAGATGTTCGCGGAATCGGGCATGGATTTCATCTTGGGGACTGCTCGCTTCATCGCGCCTCGTACGACTGAAATCAAGGTCCACGACGGAAGTATTCGTTACCTCCGAGGAACCGAGGTTGTGATCAATACCGGAACGACGCCGACAGTTCCCGATCTGCCCGGCGTCACAGAGGCGAGGGTATGGACCTCGGAAACGATCTTGCAGCTGGAACGAATACCGCGGCGGCTGCTCATTCTGGGCGGTGGATATGTCGGCTGTGAGTTTGCTTCCATGTTCTCGCTCTTCGGTAGCCAAGTGATCATGCTCCAGGCGCCTAGCCAACTGCTGCCTCGCGAGGATCCCGATGTTGCTGCCGAGGTGGCCGACATCCTTGCTGATCAAGGAATTGAGCTGCGACTCGGTGCGCGGGCCACGGCTGTCCATCGTGATCCCGGCGGCGAGATCGTCGTGAACCTTGCAGATGGTTCCCAAGTCGGTGGCGAGGAGTTGCTAGTCGCGACTGGACGTTCTCCGGTGACCGCAGATCTTGGGCTGCATGCGGCCGGCGTAGAAGTCACGAGTCGCGGATTCGTCCAAGTAGATGATCACCTTCGGACCACGGCTGACCATGTCTGGGCTGCCGGTGACGTCGCCGGCAGCCCGCAGTTCACTCATGCCTCCTGGAACGACTTCCGGATCCTTAAGGCAAACCTTAACCACGATGACCAAGTCACTCGAGGTCGCATCGTCCCCTACACCGTGTTCATTACCCCTGAGCTGGCGCGCGTTGGGATGACCGAAATCCAGGCTCGGGCCGAGGGACACAACATCGCCGTGTCCAAGATCGCCGTTGCGGCAATCCCGAGGGCCAAGACTCTTCACGACACCACGGGCACCTGGAAGGTGGTCGTGGATGCTGACACGGAGCTCATTCTTGGCTCGGCCCTGCTGGGCCACAACGCAGGCGAGGTCATTTCCACGCTGCAGATGGCAATGCTCGGCCGGCTTCAGTACCAGCAGATCCGCGACGCCGTACTGACCCATCCGACCATGGCGGAGGGCCTCAACTTGCTCTTTGACGCGCTCGACGATTAGTTCCGGAAAGGTGACACAGGAAGGCATGCCGCGGCCGGAGGGCGTTCGTGGCGCGCTTGAGGACTTCGAGCAACAGTTGCGGTAGTCGCGGCGCCGACTCAGGTCGCACAACTCAGCGACAGTGACATAGGGACCATTGCGACGACAGACTTTTGACTGCTTGACTGTCGAAATCACCTTGGTTTCCGCACGCAGTAGTGAAGGAGGCCCCATGACTCCACCCGTCGTTACATTGTTCGAAAAGTACGGTGCCGGAGCCCGCTCCATCGGCCCTCGGGTTGCGGATGCATTAGGAGTGGCTTGGGTGGATCAGGCTTTCTCGTCCGTCGACATCGAGAGCGCGAAGTATCCGGGGGCCCCACGAGATGCGAGCGACTCGGGAAGCTTCTTGGCTCGAGTTCTGGGCAGCTATGCGTCCAGCGCCACTGTTCTGGACGACAGAAGCATCCCGTTGGCACAGGCACAGGATGCCGAGATGGTCCAGGAGAACACCCGCTTCGTCCAAGAAGCAGGCGCAAAAGGCGTTGTCCTCCTTGGCCGCAACGGCGCTCTGATACTCGGTGACATCCCGACCGCACTCCATGTGCAGGTCGATGCCCCGGTGGAGGTGCGGATTGCCCGCGCCGCGCGGGAGGCGGGAATCGATGAGGCTCAGGCGGCACGGCGGCAGCGCAATGAGGACCGGATTCGTGCCGAGATGTCACAGCGCTTCTATTACTGGAATCCGATGGACATTGACCGCTATGACCTCGTGGTCAACACCGGCGTACTTGATCTTGATACTTGCGTCGATGTCATCGTCGCGGCGCACCACGCCAAGATCGCGCGAGCCACCCGGGCGACTGCCTAACCCCCGGCTAGGACCTGCTTGCTCCCCAGCCTAGGAGTTTCAATGAAGAAGCTGACCGTACGCAACTATCTCGGCTATGCGGCAGGTGACCTGGCCAACAACCTGGCCTTTTCGCTGCAGGCGTTGTTCCTGCTCATCTACTACACCAATGTCGTTGGGCTCAATCCTGCTGCGATTGCGACGATGTTCTTGGCGGTACGAGCGTGGGACGCTTTCGCTGATCTTGCTGCCGGGCGCCTGGTGGACCTCACTAGGTCGCGCTGGGGCAAGTTCCGGCCATATCTGCTGTTCGCCTCGCTTCCCCTCCTGCTGTCGAGCATCGCGTTATTCAGTGTTCCGAACTTTGGCAGCACGACGGCGAAATACATCTACGCCTATATCACCTACGCGCTGCTCGGCTTTCTCTATTCGCTGACGAACATCCCGTATGGTTCCCTGGCTACTGCGATGACGCAGGACCCTGTGGAGCGCTCCAGGTTGGGAATTTGGCGTTCGGTGGGGCCGATCTTCGGCATCCTCATCCTCGTGGTGGTGATCGCTCCGCAGATCACTCGGTACAAGTCGCAGCCTGATCAGCTGCAAAGCTTCCTCACCTTAGTCACGATCATCTTCGCCGTCGTCGGCTACGCCCTGTACCTGTTGTGTTTCTTCAACTGCAAAGAGCAGGTCGTCCATGAGTCGAAGCCCGTCACGATCAAAGAAACCTTCAACACCGTGAAGGTGAACCGGCCGCTGTTGATCTTGTGCGTGTCCAACCTGGTGTTCCTCACCGGCGTCTTCGGCCTGCAAGGGGCCCAGGCCTATTACGCCGCCTATATCCTCGGCAACTCGAGCCAGCTGATCTGGATGGTCCTGGCAACATCGATCTCCACGTTCGTCGCGGTGCCAATTGTGCCGAGGTTAGTCGCCGGAATCGGCAAGAAGAACACCTTCCTCATTGGCGCTGCAGGTCTCATTGTGATGGGCACCTGGATTTTCTTCATGCCGGCAAGCCTGCCAGTCGTGATCGTGTCGTTTTTCCTCTTCGGCCTCTTCCAGAACCTGTCAATGTCGTTGCTATTTGCCTTTGAGGCCGACGCGGTGGAGTACGGCGAGTACAAGACGGGCAAGCGCACTGAGGGTGCGACCTATGCGATCTATTCGTTCTTCAGAAAGGTCTCACAGGCAGTCGCTGGTGCCGTCGTGGGCTACGCATTGGCCATCGGCGGTTTCGTGGCGAAAGCTCCCGAGCAGCCTGGTTCAGCGCTGACAGCGATCCGTGGAGCCGTTGGTCTTGGTCCAGCGATCTTCGCGCTTCTCGGGGCGCTGATCTTCCTGGCATACCCCCTCACCGATGCGCGCTTCCGCGAAATCGTCGAGGAGCTCCATGCCAGGCACGGCATTCGCGACCAGAGAGACGTCGTTGTCGAATCCGTCGATGCCATGGAACCAATCAAGGAACAGTGAAGCTGATCGACGCTGAAGGTACGCACCACACCCTCCGGTCAGGAGACTGCAGTGGGATCCTCAGCGACTGAAAAGTCTGCTTCCTCGGGATCCTCCACCAGCGCACCTCGATGATCAGGGCACTTAGGCAGGCTCCAGCGGGCTAACTGTAGGACAGGCCGTGACCTAACCGGTACTGGTTGCCATCGGTGTCGATGTAGACGTATGGCCGGCCGTCCATATACGCCTCCTTGTCATAGCCCGGTACGTCGTTCGGCGAGGCGCAGATGCCGTGCTCGTCGACTGCGATGGCTTCGTTGTCGATCGGGAAGGTCAGCGGCAGTCGGCCGGTCGGGAAAAACGCGCCGACGATGACGTCGAAGAGCGCTTGTGTGCGGGTGTCGAAGCCGGCGACCAGTGCATCTGCGGGTGGTTCCACGTTGCCGAGCAACCAGGGCAGCACGACGTTGAGGCCGATCACGACCTGTGCGACTGTGGTGCGGATGTCGGAGATCTTGGCGAGGTTGATGTTCGTGCCTTCGTGGATATCGAGGTCGAGCAGTCCGGTGGATTTGAAGTAGTCGCCGGTGAATGGGTTGAGGAACAGGACGGCCACATCGGCATCGTGGTAGTCCGTGGTGAATCGGATGCCTGGATATGCCTCCGCGAGGTTTGCACGCAGGGCATCCAGCTTGGCAACTCGAAGGTCGCCCTCGAACAGCTCGATGTAGATCTTGCGTTCGCCCAGCCGCTCGGGGCGCAGCGGCAGGGTGTTGGCATGGTTCTTCATCAGAACCACTGATTTCAGGTGGGCCTGCGCTGCCGCATTGGCGAACTCGTCGTTGGCCACCACCTGGTCGGCGCGTTCCGCGTCGACGTAGGGATTGTCGAAGAGACCCAGGGCGAACATCTCCTCCGTGAGCCGACGAGCGGCATCGTCGAGACGTTCGGTGGTGAATAGTCCCTGCATGTAGGCGATTCTGATCGACTCGACATCGTTGGTATCGGCGATCATGTCGGTGCCGGCCATCACAGCCTTACCGACTCGTTCGGGCACGCTCAGTTCCTCCACACCCCAGGCCATTTTGGACAAGATCCCAGAGTCGGAGTTGATGTAGCCTCCATGCCCCATCGCACGCACGAGGTCGAGGACAGGCCTATTGAAGGCGAAACCGACCTGTTCGAACTCCTCCAAAGGAGGCTGCGGCATCGCCGACTTCTCCTCCGACGGAATCGCGTAGTAGGGCATGACGCTCGAGGTGCCGGCATCGATCGCCGCCTGGAACGGCGGCAGGTGGTATTTGGCAAGGGAGCCAGGCGTGGGGTAGACGTTGAACTGTCCCTCGGCGTAGTGCGGGTCGAACCCGTTTTCCCGAGCGCCTCCGCCGGGAAAATGCTTCGTCGTCAACGCGACGCCGCCGCGTTCGAGTCCGTTCTCGCCCTGGAAGCCTCGCACGACGGCGGCGATCGCCTTTGCGTTGAACGTGGGGTCCTCGCCGAACGTCCCGTTGCCGCGAAACCAGCGCGGGTCGGTGACCGTGTCGGCCATGTACATATAGCCCTTGCGGAGCCCGGAGGCGACCCACTCGGCTCTCGATTTCGCCGCGAAGTCGCTGATCAGATCAAGATCCCCAGTCGCCGCCAAGCCGAGCGTGCCGGGCCACTGTGTGAAGTCGCGGTCGTCGGGACGGGATCCCATCTTGAATCCACCCAGTTCGTTCTTGGAATTCGCCGCAACGATCACTGGGATTCCGAGCCGCGTGCCCTCGGCGACTTCGTTGATCGCGTTCACCCAGGTAGCGATGGCCGAACCCGTCGGGGTCTCGCGCATGATGAAGTGACGCATATGCAGTTCAGTGATCTGCTGTGTCGTGCCTTCATACGGCAGTCCGGCGGTGTTGTGCGGGTCGTTCTTGATCCGGTGGTACTGCTCATCCAACGCACCAGCGTGACTCGTCAGCTCCATGTCGGGTTGAGAGATGCCCATGGTCCTGGAGTTGATCACCATCAGGCCGATCTTCTCCTCCGGTGACATCCGCGAGACCAGGTCCGCAGCGCGCTCAACCGGGCTCAGCCGCCAGTCCTCGTACGGATCAAGGATGCCGTTGGCATTGAGATCGCGGAACTGGAATCCATCTACCTCAAGAACTGGCTTGACTCGTGCGCCCAGCTCGACTTGCTCCACCATCGGACTTCCTTTCGTCATCAGGCCACCACAAGGGCTCGGTGTCACAGTGTTGCGTGGCCAATCCGGATGGCACCCGCAGCGCTTAACTCTGCCGGACGCCGGTGGAGCCCCGGATCACCAGCCGCGCCGGAAGCACTACGGGCTCATCAGCCTGGCCGGGCTGTTGTCCGCTCCGTTGCAAAAGATGCCAAACTGCCGACGACCCCAAGCTGATCAGCCGCGCCGCGATGGTGGTCACATGTGGCTCCACCAGGACCGAATCCACGATGTTGTCGAACCCGATGATGCTCACATCGCGAGGCACGATCCATCCCGCATCCTTGAGGGCTTGAAGGAATCCGATGGCCGTCAGGTCGTTGTAGGCGATGACCGCAGTTGACGGCCTCGGCTCCCACTCCTCCGGGCTACCTAGCACTGTGGCGAGCCGCCCGCGACCTGAATCTGTCTCCATGATCAGCTCCTGCCGTCACCGTAGCAGTGACTGGCCTTTTGATCATCGGTTAGTTGGAGTCGAAACGACCTCTTCGTAGAGATGTTGGAACTGTTGCTTGCGCGCGGAGTAATACGAGCTGCGGTCTTCGATCGGCAATCGCGTCGTACCGACCACGGCATCGGCTCTGTCAACACTTGGCGCGAGCACATCCAACGAGATCAGGGCGGTACCCCGCAAGGTCACCCGCTTCATGATCACCGGAATGACCTGCGTCTGGAGTACATCCGCTAGCACCTGCAACAGAGCGGGCAGATCCTGGGTCACCCGACCTGCCTCGTTTCGCCCGCAACATCATGAAGTTGATCGGCGATTCTCGCGTATGAGATGGCGACACCCTCCACCGTCCCCCGGAAAACCATCGCTGCCGTCGTGGCCGCTGAAACGCCTGAAAAAATGGTCCGAGCGTCAGCCGCCCAGCCCGTGCTGCGCTCGCCGCTGAAGAACGGCAACACCAGCGGCGTGACCGGGTCGGGGTGGGCAAGCAGCAGCTCGTTCAAGTCCGACTCTGGCGAAATCTGCAAGGTTGAAGTTAGCCAACTAATGGCTCGGCCGACATCGTTCAACGCACCACCGAGCAGGGTGTGAGAGGCGTCCGCGCGATATCCCCACAGCCCCGCCGGAAGTTTCTCCGGCACTCCCTCGATGAGAACCCGCATTGCACCACTGGTAGCCGCTGACAACGCCACAGTCGATTCGGTCGATGCGCCGACCCCTACGTTGCTCGAGAAACCATCAGCGACAGGCGGAAACCACAGCGCGCCAGTCAAGGCCGGCCACTTGCGGGCGACTTCTTGATCAACATCTCGGATCGGCGGTCTGGATTGCGGATCTCTGAGAGCTGCTCGACAGATACGCTGCAGGCGCCGAGCAGCTCGGGGTCCCAGTTACCGGTACGGCGGTCCAACATTCCGGTCCAGCCCGCGGTCGAGGTTCCGGCCGCCGTAACCCGTAGCAGCCGCAACCAGATGTACTCTCCCAACGACATCCAGTGACGTACGACACGAAATGTGTCCGGCTCCGTCTCACGCAACCAGCGAAGTCGGGGCGCCAGTAACTCGTATGCAGCCGACATCCGGTGCGCTGCTGGACCTCAAGCTTATCCAGCTCCCGCCGAAGCTGCATCACCTGATGCGCGCATCGGGAATCGGCATAGGTAAAACATGGCGTCCTAGCTCGCCTATCTTTTGTTACACCCACGAGCGAGGAAGCAAAAGTGTCCAACGCCACTCCGCCGATCCGCCCGGCGACCGGTCGGTTAGCAAACTCATTGAGGATCTGCTCCACTTCCCCGACAACCGCATCCGGATCGATTTCGGACGTCCCGCCGCCGCCGGTGGTGAAGTGATGCGACACCTTGACACGGCCGCCCTTCAGTGGCCGTCCGGAGGCGTCGAAAACATCCCCACGACTTGCAGTGGATCCAATGTCAATGGCAAGCACGAAAGGTTCGAGGGCCTCGCTATGCCGGACCCGAGTTGCGGCGTCCGTCATACCTGAGGTCGAGCCTCGATGGACGTGCGTGGCGGACGATCATCACCGCTGCCAACACTTGGATCACCCGCCCGTACATCAAGGTCGCCCTGCTCGGCCCACACGTACGACGGCAGCACGAGATGGCAGCGATCATTCCAACGCACGACCACGTGTTGCTCACGCTCGAAACCGAGAATGCCGAGGGTAGCGGGAGCCAGCGCGAAGAGTCTGCCGGCCTCTGGCGGGAGGCCAAGCCAGCGCGCGGTGAGCACCCGGAGGTAGTGGCCATGAGCGAACAAGACTGTCTCGCCCTCGGACGCCAGGGCCTGAGCGATGACTCGATCCGCACGCGCGCCGACCTCCGCGGCGGTTTCACCGCCGGGAGCCCCGTCGCGCCAGATGGACCAGCCGGGCACTTCTTCACGGATATCGGCGGTCCGGCGCCCTTCGTACGCGCCGTAATCCCATTCCAAAAGATCGTCGCTGACTTCTGCATGCTCTGCCACGCCCGCCAAGCGACAGGTCTCGAATGCTCGTGCCAGCGGACTGGAGAGCACCCGGTCGAACGTTCGGCCGCGGAGCCGATCTCCGAGCACCATTGCCTGCAGTCGACCGAGTTCGGTGAGCGGGATATCAGTGCGACCGGTGTGCTGGCCGGTACGGGCCCATTCGGTTTCCCCATGCCTGACGAGGATGAGACGCACTCCGCTTTGCACCACGAAGATCTCCTCGTCCAGAATCCGATGCCACACGCTATCCCAGCAGAAGTGTTGGCCCGCGACCTGCCCCGAGGCGTCTTGTCGGCGCGATGCGGTGGGTGCACAGTGCTGCTATGACGAGTACTGATCTGTCGGGTCCAGACATGACGTCCAGCGCACAGGCAGAAGTGTCGACGAGCTCCGGCACAGATCCGGGCAACCCCTCCCGCGCGGAGATCATTGGCGGTGTCGGCCAGCAGCTCTCCAGCGATGAGATCAGCGCCTTCGTCACAAAGGTTCTTGCCGGCGCCGATCTTGACGACAAGCGAGTGTGCCTGGTGGTGCCGGATGGTACCCGGAGTTGTCCGCTACCGCTCCTGATGCGGGCTGCGCACCCCGCCCTCGACGGTAGGGCAAAGGAAGTCACCGTCGTGATTGCCCTCGGTACCCATCAAGGGATGAGCGAAGACCACCTAGCGCGGCATCTTGGCTACTCCGCGGGTGCCGCCGAGGAGACCTATCCCGGCTGGACCATTCTCAATCATGAATCCTGGTCGCCCGAGACGTTCACGACGCTCGGCACGATCAGCGCTGAGCGGTTGACTGAGCTGACCGGCGGTCTGATGCAGGACATCTCGGTGGACGTTCGAATCAACCGCCACGTTGCGGATGCCGACGTGGCAATCGTGGTAGGGCCGGTGTTTCCCCACGAAGTGGTCGGATTCTCCGGTGGCAACAAGTACTTCTTTCCTGGCGTCTCCGGGCAAGAGCTCATTGATCTTTCTCACTGGGTCGGCGCGTTGATCACGAGCGCCAAGATGATCGGAACGAGCGGCGTCACCCCGGTACGTGCTTTGATCAACGAGGCAGCCGCGCTGATTCCCGCCGCGCGGCTGGCATTGTGTCTCGTGGTCGCATCCGGTACCGACACACTGCATGCTGCCGCTTTCGGCACACCCGAGGATTCGTGGGCTGCGTGCGCGGAGATTTCAGCGGAAACCCACGTCAGTTACCGCGAGACGCCCGTCAAGAGAGTGTTGTCGATCATGCCGACCAAGTATGAGGACATTTGGACCGCAGCCAAGGGCTTCTACAAGCTGGAGCCGATCGTCGCCGACGACGGCGAGGTGATCATTTACGCTCCGCACATCACCGAGGTATCGGTGATGCATCCCCACATCACTCAGATCGGTTACCACTGCCGCGACTACTTCCTCGGCCAGTGGGAGCGGTTCAAGGACCAGCCGTGGGGCGATCTTGCTCACTCGACCCACCTACGCGGGCAGGGCACCTGGGATCCCGAGCATGGTGAGCGGGACCGGGTGACGGTCACCCTCGCAACCGGCATCCCCGAGGAAGTCGTCCGATCGGTCAATCTGAACTATCTCGACCCGGCAACCGTCGACATTGCCGCGTACGAGGCCGACCCAGACACCTTCGTGGAACCGCACGCTGGTGAGGTGCTCTATCGCCTACGGCCCGCGGCATCGGGCATTGGAGCCGGCGAGGCAGACGGCCGGCAGCCTTCATCGTCCGGTCTCGACGGGTGACTGGGCCGCGTAGTCAAGGAATTACGACGACGTGCAGCCACCATGGTCAGCGACATGCTGACTGACTGAACCGAGCTCAGCGACCTATCCGGATATAAGGGAACCGACAGACAGCGAGCTGTTTCTGTTCCGCCACGGACTCATGTACGACTAACCCGCCACGAGCCATCAGGCATCGGCGATCTCCTCGGCCTTCAAGATATCGGTGAAGGCTTGCCAGGCTTTGGTGAACAGCTCAGGTCCGGAGAACCCGCCGAGGGCGTGAGCCTGTCCGAGGTGCGTTTCGAGCGAGAAGAAGCCGTCGCCGTAGATCTCCTTCTCGTTCTCGTGCAACAGCACGACTCTGGCCTCTTCGGCCACCGATGCCAGCCGCACGCATCCGGCGCAGCACGTCCGTCGCGGTGGTCGTCCGGATTAGATCCGTCGCGCATGAAGGAGAAGATCCGGATGAAGAGGGCTTCAAGGAAACGGGTACATCGGCGGCGTGCTGCATCCGCACCAGATGCGGCTCGAGATCCTCGTCGATAATGATCTTTCCGATCGGTGATCCGACGCTGGAGACCTTCAGCCCATAGGCGGCCAAAATCCGCCCTGCCTCGTTCAGCTGGTCGGTTTCGAGATCAAGAATATTGGTGTCCCAGGCACTGCGAAACTCCAGGTACTGGAGTCCGAGCTTGGCGACCAGGGCGCACTGGGCATCGAAGTCAGGTGATATTGCGTCGGAGAATCCGGACAGCGTCCACATGGATTCATCACTCCTCATCCGCAAGCAGTATTGCCATCAAGTCACAACGCGCGCCTTGGCACCCCTTCTACAGGGACTACATAGCCATGCTCGAGAGCGCGGACATGGATGCCGTCGTCACCACCGTGCCGCACTACCTCCACCCAGAGACCCGATCTCGCCTGCGTCGACGATCTCCTTGATCTTCTGGTACAGAGGGTTGTTGCGCTGGTTGAACATGATCGCGAAGGTCAGGTTTGGCTTCGTCGCGGCGTTGAGTTCCTTGACCTGCCGTGTGTACACGCCAGCCCGCTTCTCTATCAAAGCGTGGACACCACGTTTAAGGCTGTTGATACCCACCGTGGCGGGCCATATTGCGAGCCAAGCTGCTGCCCATTACCGCCATGCCGACGACGCCAACCTCGGCGGAGCTGGCCTTCTGTGATTGCGTAGATTCCGCTTCCGCGGTTGGTGCTCCACCCGCAGTAGCGTCGTGCGCCGCAACTTCGGATTCAGCGGCTGCACGCTGATCTTTGTTGTGATCTTCGTCAGTCCTCGGCTGTGCTGCAGCTGACTCTGTTGACTAACCAGGCTGCTGAATATTCGTAGCTTCCTCGCTAAGTCGTCGTTAGGACTGAATCGCCTTGGCCTGCCCAACCACTGCGTCGACGAAGTCTTGATCATCTCCGAGCCCGGGCTCTAAGGCATTCAGTACGGCAGGGACGGCCGCGTCCAACTCGACACCGTTGGCTGCCGCCTGAGCTGCAGCGGCCCCAGGATCTTTGATGGGCGCACCGAACCCCCGCAGATGCAGAACCCAGGCTGCAATCGTGGTGGCGCAACCCACGGGGATGCGCCCTGCTGCGCGCTCGGCGCGGACGGTCGGGAGCGTTCGAACGGGAAGCTTGGCTGATCCGTCGGCGGCGATCCGTGCGAGCTGGTCGCCTGCCCGTGGATTGGAGAAGCGGGTCAGCAGAGCTTGCCGATACTTAGTGATGTCGTCCGCCGTAAGTGATAGGTGACGGCTTGCCTCATCCCAAAACGCCTCTACCCATGATCGGCAATCGCCGTCGGCAATTGCTTCGTCGATTGTCTGGTGCCCACGGATACTTCCGGCGTACGCCAGCATTGAATGGGATCCGTTGAGCAACCACAGCTTGCGTTGTTCAAACGGTTCGACATCATCGACCAATCTCGCACCTGCGGATTCCCAACGCGGCCGACCCGCAGGGAAGGTCCCAGATATCACCCATTCGCTGAAGGGTTCAGTGGCCACCGGATAAGCGTCAATATAGCCGCAGGATTCCTTGACCAGCTTGCGATCTTCATCGGTGGTCCCGGGCGTAATTCGGTCGACCATAGAGGTGGCAAAGTCGATGTTGGTCTCAATCCAACTCATCAGAGTGTCATCGACCAACCTGGCCAGATCGGTGACGACCGTCTGGGTGACTTCACCGTTCTCAGGCAGGTTGTCACAAGACAGAACTGTCAGCGCCGCCGCGCCAGCCGAGCGGCGAGCGAGCAGCCCTGCCACCAATCTGGCTGGGAGCGAACCGACCGAGCTGCGCGGATCCTCACGCAGCGCTTCAAGATCACGCTGCACCACCTCCCTATCGACGTCTAGCGCGCCGCCTGGGGCCCGTAGATAAGCAGCCTCGGTCACGGTAATGGTGACGATCGCGACGTCAGGACGACTCAGGTAGTCAAGGTAGGCATCATGCTCAGCGGCGGCATGGACAGCCGACAGGGAACCGACCAGCTCGAAGTCGTCGCCCTTCGGGCTGCGTGTGATCAGTGTGTACAGCCCGTCTTGGGGTCGAAGCGCTTCGGCCATGTCGGCCCGACGACCGGTGAACCCGGCGATTCCCCACTGATCGGCATCCTCCGCGTGCGCGGTGTACCAGGCCTGGTGGGCACGGTGAAAGTTGCCGATCCCCAGATGCACGATCCGCACGTGAGCGGCTGGCGGCGTGTTGGGCAGCGAACGAGATAGCCGAGGAGTGTCGCTCACAGTTTGAAGGCCCTTCGTGGATTCGTGACGACAAGATCATGAATGGCCTCGACCGCCTCTTCCTCGCTCAGCCGATGCTCGGCGATGAGTTGGGCAAGGAAGCCGGCGTCGAGTCGCCGGGACATGTCGTGCCGCGCCGGGATGGAACAAAAGGCGCGGGTGTCGTCGATGAAGCCCGACGTCTTGTCGATGCCGGCGGATTCGGTGATTGCGGCTCGATAGCGGCGGATCGCTTCCGGCGCATCGATGAACCACCACGGGACGCCGGCGAAGACCGCGGGGTAGAAGCCTGCCAGTGGGCCGATCTCCCGGGAGAAGACCGTTTCGTCGATAGTGAAGATCACGACGTGGAAGTTGGGGTGGGTGCCGTATCGCATCAGCATGGGCCGAAGGGATTCGGTGAATTCGACCTGGGCAGGAATGTCCGTACCAACGTCGGGACCGTACTTCTCGAATGTCGGCAGGTGGTGATTGCGTAAAACCCCCGGGTGCAAGGTCATCACCAAGCCGTCATCGCAAGCCATCCGAGCCATCTCCGACACCAGGTGGCGCCGTAACGCGGTCGCTTCATCTTGAGTGACCTCATTCTTACGGGCCGAATCGAAGATTCGCTCGGCCTCGGAGGCTTCCAGTATCTCGGTGCGCGCATCGAAGTGGCTATGGTCGGACGACACCGCACCCTGGTCCTTGAAGAACTGCCGGCGGTTCTCCAAAGCCGCTATGAAGCCACCGTAGGTTTGAGTGTCGACGCGAGATACCTCTGCAAGTCGATCAAGGTTGGCGTTCCAATCGCTGTGGCCCGGTTCGAGGTACTTGTCCGGTCGGAACGTTGGCAACACGCGCCCGGACCAGCTGTCGTCGTCTCGCAGGAACTGGTGGGCGGCGAGGTCGTCGCATGGGTCATCGGTGGTGGCGAGCACCTCGATGTCGAACCTCTTGTAAAGGGCACGAGGTCTGAACTCCTCAGACCCAAGGCGCTCGGCGATTTGATCATAGATTTCGTCTGAGGTTTCAGCGCTGGGTTGCACCCGCACCTCGAAGATGTCCGCCAGCTGCGTCTCCAGCCAAAGTCGTACCGGCGTACCGCGGTAGATGCTCCAGTGGGAGCACAAGATCTTGAAAGCCTCGCGAGACTGCTCCTCAGTCATCGACTGCTGGCCTACGCCGAGCGTGGACAACTCCACGCCATGGGCATGCAAGAGCCGATTGACGTAATGATCAGGAGTGATCAGCAAGGTGGTCGGATCGCTGAAGGGAATGTCCTCCGACAACCATTGAGGCGGAACGTGCCCGTGCGGTGAAATGATCGGCAGTTCTGCAACGGTCTCGTACAACTGGCGGGCCAGTCTTCGAGTGCCCGGCTCGGCCGGAAAGAGGCGGTCGGGATGAAGCTCGAGCGTAGCGGCAGGGGACATAAAGTCATCCTGCTCAGTCCGGCCCACGTGTGACAATGCGGTTGCCGCATGTTGCCGCAAGATCGACCCGCGCGTCGACGGTCAACCCGCTCGTGGTCGCAGCGACCGCTTGCCGGGTCGGTGATCTCATTACCGATGTATCCGCCGCCCACTATCACGGCCTGCTCTGGCTTCTGCTGGCTGGGATTGCAGACGCGTTAAGTACCACGCAAGTGGATTGCCCACGATCGGCGTTGGCCGACGCCGGCTTCGACTTGCACCTTCTGGAGCGCGCGGCCGGCCATCAAGACCCGGCGGTAACGACGTTATCTTCACCCGGATCACCAGGCCGTGCTCGATGTCGGGGCGGCCTATTCGCGCTGGTGAGCCCAATCTGGGCCGGAGCGCTCCCTCAATGAACCCTGGTCGTGGGTTCAGCTCGCGGAATTGCCCGTTGCCAGTCGCATGAGGTCGGAGTCGAGGTCAATGCTGAACTCTGTGCTGCCCGCGCTGCCGAATTCATGTGTGTAACTGCGCCAGGTCTCGTCTTTGATCTGCTGGGCGAAGCCGCTCTCGATGAGCAGCACGAGCTCGAGCGCGGCGCGGTCGATGCGCTGGCTGAGTGTGGGGTTGCTCCAGTCCTCGGGGGCGGCGAACAGTGACGTCGGCACGGGGATGGTCCGCAGGTAGGCGAACAGCCCGCGTAACTGTTCGTCCAGGACGAGGGCGTGCCGGCCGGATCCCGCCGTGGCGGCGAGGACGACGGGCTTGGCTATGAGCAGGTCGTCGTCGAGGATCTGAAAGAACGATGTGAACAGGCCACTCGGACCTGCCTTGTAGACCGGGGTGCTGGCGACGATGCCGTCGGCTTCACTGAGCGCGGCGATCGCTTTTTGCAGCTTCGGTCCGACCAGCTGGGAAACCATTGCGGCGGTGATCTCGTTGGCAAGTTCCCGCAGGTTGATGACGCGTGTGACCAGCTCGTTCCCGCGCTGCCTCGCCACCTCGCCGACGCCCTGGGCTATCTGATCGGCAAGCGTCAGTGTGGAGGAGGGGTCGCTGGTGCCGGCGTTGACAATCACCAGGGTGAACGGCTGCTTCTCCGAAGTGGCCATGCGTGTGATAACTCCTTCTCGTTGTGGGGCGATGCACCTGCGGCGGCCGGTTGATGGGCCAGTTTCTGGCAGAGCGTCGCCAGTTGGACGAGTTCTTCGCGGCTCAACTCGGCGGTGATGGCGCGGACCACCGAGCGGGCATGCCGACGACCGACTTCGCGCTGCTTGTCCCGGCCTGCGTCAGTGAGTGACAGCCGAACGCCGCGTCCGTCGGCCGGGTCCGGCCATCGCTGGATGTATCCGCGTTCGCCCAGCCGATCCACCATCCGGGACAGTGCCGGCTGACTGAGCAGGACATGCCGGTGCAGCTCGCCGAGCCGTACCGGCTCGGGACATTTGGACAGCGTGTAGAGCACGTCGTACTCCCGCATGGACAGGTTCTGCCAGATGTCCTCAGCCGCGAATTGCTTCATCAACCGGGCATGGGCCGACAGCAAGGCTTCCCAGGCGTCGTTGGCGAGTCGCATGTTGGTGGCCATCACAGACTCGGGTAGCTGGCCTGCAGGACCGGATCGGTGTCCTGGTAGGGAGATCCGCCGGTCACGTTGTCACCGCGGTTGGCATTTGGGCGCGGCTGGCGAGGCGGCTGATCGCCGTACTTCGCCTTCACCAGGCTGGCGTGCGTCGGCGCGTCCGGGACCTCCGGATCGCGGCGGGCGGCCAGCTCCTTACGCAGGACGGGTACGACCTCCCCACCGAGCATGTCCAACTGGTTGAGTACGGTCTTCAACGGCAGGCCAGCGTGATCGATGAGGAACAGCTGACGCTGGTAGTCGCCGAAGTGCTCCCGGAAGGTCAGGGTCTTCTCGATAACCTCCTGCGGGCTTCCTACCGACAACGGCGTCATCGCCATGAAGTCCTCCAGCGACGGGCCGTGGCCATACACCGGCGCCTCGTTGAAATAGGGCCGGAATTCCCGAATGGCGTCCTGCGACCGGCGCGCGATGTAGGCCTGACCACCCAGACCGACGATCGCCTGCTTCTCGGTGCCGTGGCCGTAATGGGCGTAGCGCTGCCGGTAGAACCGGATCAGACGCGTGTAGTGCTCTTTCGGCCAAAAGATGTTGTTGGCAAAGAAGCCGTTGCCGTAGTACGCGGCCTGCTCGGCGATCTCCGGGCTGCGGATCGAGCCATGCCACACGAACGGCGGAATGTCATCTAGCGGCCGCGGGATCGAGGTGAACCCCTGCAGCGGAGTACGGAACTTCCCCTGCCAGTCCACTACGTCCTCGCGCCACAGTCGGTGGAGCAGGTTGTAATTCTCCAGTGCCAGCGCCAGACCCTCGCGGATGTCCTGCCCGAACCACGGATACACCGGCGCCGTGTTGCCACGCCCAATCATCAGGTCCACACGGCCCTTCGACAGGTGCTGCAGCATCGCGTACTCCTCGGCGATGCGCACCGGGTCGTTCGTGGTGATCAGCGTCGTCGCAGTAGAAACGATCAGCCGCTTGGTCGTCGCCGCGATGGACGACAACAGCGTCGTTGGCGAGGACGAGAAGAACGGAGGGTTGTGGTGCTCACCGATGGCGAACACATCCAACCCGACCTCCTCGGTCTTCTGCGCAATCCGCACGACCGCGTCAATCCGCTCCGCCTCGCTCGGCGTCTCACCCGACACCGGATCACGGGTGATGTCACTCACCGAAAAGACCCCGAACTGCATGCCATACCTCCTGAACCACTCCGGCGGCCGGACCGAAAACCCAGGCGACCACCAAAGTTCATGCATTTGCATTAGCTTTAACCAGTTGCGCCGCTGAATATTCCGGCACGTCCTCAACACGCGGGCGAACTGTGAGCAGCTCCTCGTCGATGATCATGCTTGCGGTCGGCCGGGCGGAAGATGGGTCTAGCCGCCCGGGAACGAAGGATGCCTGCAGTCAGGCCGTCTTGATGAGGGAGACCTCAAACTCGAGGGTGACCTTGTCGCTGACCAGGACGCCGCCAGTCTCGAGCGCAACGTTCACAGGTGACGCCGTAGTCCTTGCGGCTGATGACCAACGGATCACGCGCTCAGCGAGGAGGACAAGCGGGCCTCGGACAAGCTTCGAATCGACTCGACGACGCGCCGACGAAGTAGCGACCAACCAGCAACGGTGCAGGGTCCGGCAGCCGGTGTCACCGATGTTGACCCGGAGTGGCGTTCCTGACCCATAGCTGTTTACCTAAACACGGAAGTATCGGCCGATATCTTGAAGTCCGAGGAGATTCCGGACGCATGAGCACCTCCATCAGCTCGGGAAGATTCCGGTTTGCGCTGGTAGGCGCCGGCTTGATCGCCAATTTTCACGCGAAAGTGATCAGCGAACTGGCCGATCAGATCGATCTCATCGCGGTAGTAGGTCGCACACCGGAGAAGGCCGAGAAGATCACGGCCGCACACGGTGGCAAAGAGTTCACCTCGTTGAGCGAGGCCATGGCCGCAACCGAGATCGACGTGGTCGTCGTCTGTACTCCGGCTGGCGCGCACGCCGAGGTGGCCATTGAGGCCCTGGAAGCCGGCAAGCATTTGATCATTGAAAAGCCGGCGGAGATCAGCCTCGACAAGATTGATGCCATGATCGCCGCCCAGCAGAAGGCCGGCACACTAGTGACGGTCGTTTCCCAGCACCGATTCGATCCCGGCACCGAGGTTGCTCTGGCGGCGATCAAAAACGGCGAGCTGGGTCGCCTTACCTCCGGTATTGCCTCGATCGACTGGTGGCGGGACCAGAGTTACTACGACTCAGCAGCCTGGCGCGGAACCTGGAAATCCGAGGGCGGCGGCGCTCTGATGAACCAGGGTGTGCACACCGTAGACCTGCTTGTTGCCATGATGGGCAAGCCGGTGGAGGTTTTGGGGTGCACCGCCATCCTGGCTCATGAGCGGATCGAGACCGAGGATGTCGCGGTCGGTGTGGTGAGATTCGAGAGCGGCGCACTCGGCGTACTGCACGCCACGACTGCCGCATTTCCGGGCCTGAGCGCACGGCTTCAGGTGCACGGTGACAAGGGATCGATCGTCATCGAAGACGACGAGCTCAGCTTCATCCACCTCACCCCCAAGGATGCAGCTCGCACGGAGAACTTGTCCGATTCAGAAGATGGCGATATCAACCAGGTCGCTCGGTACGCACAACTCCAAGAAGCATCGGCCACGGCCGGCCGAGATCCTGCCGAACTCTCCGACGCCCACCGTCACCAGTACGAGAACTTCCTAGCAGCGCTGCGGGGAACCGAAGAGGTCCGAGTTGGCCTGGCCGAGAGTCGCCAGACCACCAGCGTCATTGTTGGCGTCTACGAATCCGGGCGTACCGACAAGCCCATCAGCCTGATCTGATCTAAGGGCCGCTCGTCGGAGGAGACAGATCATGACTGAGACAGCACCCGGCAATGATCATCCGAGGCGTCGACCGCGATACAGGGCGAGAGCCACCATCGCACGGTTAAGCCGATAGCAGTGTGGTCCGGATCTCGGTTCCTGCCCGCACGGCCTTGGTGACGGGTGTTTTTTCGGCGACATCGGCCAGTTTGGATCGAGCCTTGTCATCCAGTGGGCCGCGTACGGTGATCACCCGATCGATCCAGCGCGTAGTCCGGTCCTCCACCGTGTAGGTCAGCTGGACATCTACCCCATCCAACGGCAAATTCTTACGTTCCGCATACATGCGCAATGTGATCGCCGTGCAGGCACCCAAGCCGGACAGCAGCAGCCCGAACGGCGGTGGGCCGGTGTCGCCTCCACCGTGGTCAGCCGGTTCGTCCCCACGCAGGGCATGCCCGCCGGAGTCGACACGTACGGCGTAAGGCTTGTCCTCGCTCGCCACCACGGCAGTCGCGACAACGGGGTTGCGGTTCCTGCTCATCAGCGCTCACGGTCCTCTCTTAAGTTTGCGGACATTTGTGATCATGAACCACCGACCGTGACCGGATCTCTACCGAAAGTACGAATCCCACGCCGCTACGCCTGCGACGTCAGAAACGCCGTCGTCCCCCGGCCATGAACAGATATTCCGCTGAGCCGACGCACCCAATTCAGCCGTGCGGAGGAGTTCCTGGTTGACGTCGCGGAGCTTGACAGTGTTGTTTTGTGAGGCGCCGGTCAACACCGCGACGGTCCTCGGTGAGCTCGTACCCCTCTATTAGCACGCCCTTGGCCTGACGATCACAGCCGGAACTTCATCGCCTTGTTCAAACACGTCAGGTCCTCGCTGGTGCGGGTGGCGGCGCCCACCGCCCAGGCGCCGAGATCGGACACGGTGAGGTGACCTACTTGGAACCGCTCGTAGCCGCTGGCTGTTTGCTCGACTCAACAAGTAGCGCCCCTCAAATGAGGTTCGTGCCGGGGGCGCGCCACAGCAAGCGGTTATCTCGCCTTGGCAGAGGAAGCGCTCACAAGGGGCAACACGGTCGGGCTCCCCTTGGCGCTCGACCTCCTCGCGACGGTCGAAAGGAAGCGGCACCGGACCACGCCAAAGTTGAGGTCTACTGTCGCGGTATGACCGTTAGCACCCGGGTGAGATGGGTGCGGAATTCTTCCATGAAGCCGCGCAGGAAGGCTGCGGTCGCGTCGTTGGTGACCTCGCCATGCTCGGTGAAAACTTCGGGGGAGTATTGGATGTAGGCCTCCGGTGCAGTCATTTGCCGGGCATTGCAGAAGCTGAGGACTCCGCGCAGGCTCTGCTGGGCGACGGCGGTGCCGATTTGGCCGATCGAGGCGCCGATGACCGCGGCGGGTATGTGGTCAAAGGCGTTTTGCCCCCAAGGCCGCGAGGCCCAGTCGATCGCATTCTTCAAAGCTCCGGGAATGGATCGGTTGTATTCGGGGGTGACGAAGAGCACCGCATCTGATCCCCTGATGGCGTCCTTCAAGGCGGTCGCTTCAGGCGGGTAATCATCGTCGTAGTCCTGGCTGTACAGCGGGAGATTATTGATCGGTATCTCGCTAAACTCAAGATCGTTTGGCGCCAGCCGGATGAGCGCTTTGGACAGGATGCGGTTAATGGATTTCGACGAGAGGCTCCCGACGAAATAGCCGACTTTGTACGTAGTCATGATCGATCCTCCTTCTTGGATTGGAATTGCCTAGGTCTGCTGCCGCCCCGGCACGCGCCCCCGATCCTGAGTGATCATCAGATACGCGCAGCCGACCCAACGTGCCTAAAGCTGGTTGAGCTCGCTTGCGGGTGCTGCTGCGCCAATCCACCAAAGACAGTCGTGCTCGGGACGCGCACGACCGTCCACAGCATGGACTCGCCGCACGTTCACCGTACCGGGCCCGAATCCAGGTCGGCGAGTTGGTGCAGCGGAGTCACCCCCACACTGTGACGCCGCGCCGCACCAGTCGGCGGACTCGGGAGCTGACAGCCCTCGTCGTCGGTGATCGCGATGAGCGCGCAGCCGGGCCTCCCTCCGCCTCCGGACTGCTCCTTCCCGTTCACCGAGCGCAATCAAGACTTCCCACCGCCAGCCTCGATCCGGCGTTCCCTCGGCACGTTCTTCGAGCGGTACCGGCTGGAGATGTAACGCCAAGCGCCGCGCCGCCTGCTGAGTCATCACCATCTCGCCCACCGACGCTGGCATTTAGCCACCTCAAGCCGTTAATGACTTCAGTGGTGACAACCGCCCGTTGGAACTGTTTCGCGTACCTCCGGCTCGATTTCAGATCCGATGTGCGATACACCTTCTGCATCACCGGTAAGTACCCCTGCCTGGCCGACCGCTAGTTGGCCCGGATCGCCTTTTGGTGGTTGTGACGATGAGCATCCACAAGCTCAGCGCCGGGTCGGGGTACGACTACTTGACCCGGCAGGTCGCGGCCTTGGATGCCACCGATAAGGGTCATGTCGGGCTCGACTCCTATTACACCGAACGCGGAGAAAGCCCCGGATCGTGGATCGGTTCCGGCATGGTCGGCATCGATGGCCTGAACGCCGGGGACGCTGTCACCGCCGAGCAGATGCGGGCTCTCTTCGGGGCGGGCATGCACCCCCTCGCAAGCCAACGGCTGGGGCAGTTGGAAGCCGCCGATTTGACCGACACCAACATCAAAGCAGCGACACAACTTGGCGCGCCGTTCAACGTTTACCACGGCGATGTGAGCGCCTTCCGCGTCGAGGTGGCCAGGCGGATAGCCGTACACCATGGGCAGCCGGACAACGGCGAGACGATCCGGTCTCTGCGGCAATGCGGGCGCGGATACGCACGGAGGTAGCGCGAGAGTTCTTTCGAACAGAGCATGGCCGCGATCCGATCGATACGCGGGAAATCGCCGCAACCATTGCGAAGGGGTCACGGCCTTCCACCCAGACCGTTGCCGGTTATGACCTGATCTTCTCCCCGGTCAAGTCGGTGTCGACGCTGTGGGCGGTCGCCGACCCCCACATAGCTGCGCAGATCGAACAAGCACATCAGGCCGCGGTGCGGGATGCGCTGACCTTCATCGAAGGCCACGCATTGTTTACACGCCAGGGCAGGAATGGGATCCGGCAGGTCAATGTCACCGGACTGGTGGCGGCCGCGTTCATCCACCGCGACTCGCGTGCTGGCGACCCGGATCTGCACACTCACGTCGCCGTTGCGAAACAAGGTGCAGACCCTCGATGGACGCTGGCTCTCGATCGATGGTCGGGTGTTGTTCAAGGCCGCCGTCGCTGGGTCGGAGACCTATAACACCGCTCTGGAACACCATCTCCGCGACCGGCTGGGGGTGCGGTTCGCGGATCGGCCCGACAGGGATCCGGGTAAGCGGCGGGTGCGGGAGATCATCGGCGTTGACCTTGCCCTGAACCAGCGATGGTCGAGCCGACGGATGTTGATCAAGGACCGGCAGGGTGAGCTGGCGAAGGCGTTTCAGCGTGATCATAGTCGGCCACCGACACCAGTCGAGGCAGTCCAGTTGGCGCAGCAGGCCACGTTGGAGACCCGGGATGCCAAACACGAACCTCGCAGCCTGGCCGAGCAGCGCACCGCCTGGCAGAGCCAGGCGGTGGAAACGCTCGGAGGCCTCGAAGCGGTCCAGGCCATGATCAGCAAGGCCCTCAATCCGATCCCGATCACGAGCCCGATTGTGGATGCGGAGTGGGTGACAGTAACCGCTGAGAAGGTGCTGGCGTCAGTGGAACAGCGGCGCTCGACCTGGCAGAGCTGGCATGTCCGCGCCGAAGCACAACGACAGGTCCGGGCCGTACAGGTTCCCACCGACATGGTCCAGCAGCTTGTGGAGCTGCTCGTCAACGAGGTCCTGCGAAACCGGTCGATCTCCTTGGCACCACCCGATGAGAACATCACCGAGCCGAGGGCGTTGCGTCGGGTCGACGGTTCCAGCGTCTACACGGTTGCGGGATCGGACCTATTCACCTCGCGCCGGATTTTGGCCGCCGAGCAGCGACTCGTCACCACGGCGGGCCGCACCGACGGCCGGCTCCTGGACGCCGCCACCGTTGAGCTGGCCCTGCTGGAATCAGCCGCGAATGGGAGCGCTTTGGATGCTGGGCAGGCCGCCCTGGTCCGTGCCATGTGCACCTCAGGGGCGCGGCTGCAGCTGGCAATCGCGCCGGCCGGAGCCGGGAAGACCACCGCTATGCGCACGCTGGTTCAGGCGTAGCGGGATGGCGGCGGCCACGTACTCGGGCTTGCGCCGTCCGCTGCTGCGGCTGCGCAATTGCGTGATGCCACCGGCGCGCCGGCCGAGACACTGGCGAAGCTCACTTGGTCCATCGACCACGCTGACATACCGGATTGGGCGGAGCGCATCGGCCGACCCACTCTTGTGATCATCGACGAGGCCGGGATGGCCGACACGCTCTCCCTGGATGCCACGATCAGCTTCATCGTGCACCGCGGCGGCAGTGTGCGACTGGTCGGTGATGATCAACAACTCGCCGCGATCGGTGCCGGCGGGGTGCTCCGTGACATCCAAGCCAGCCACGGCGCGGTCCGGCTGACCGAGCTGCACCGGTTTACCGACCCTGCCGAGGCCGCCGCCACCCTGGCCCTCCGCGACGGCCAAGCTGAAGCGCTTGGCTTCTACCTCGACCGGCAACGCGTCCACGTCGGCAACCCCACCACCACCCTCGACGCCGTCTTCAACGCCTGGCAGGCCGACCGCAACCACGGCCTGGCTACCCCCACGAGCCCCGACCCAGGGCTCCGCAACGCCCAACGCCGTCCCAGCGACTCGACGCACCACCACGACCTCACAACCAGCAACCGTCGAGGCTCCGGTCGGCGCCGCCTCCAAAGTTCGGCCCGAGCCGCTGAATGCCTCCCAACCCATCACGATGCCGGGATCTTTCGGCGGTCTGTTGCTGATCCTCCGATCAATTCCTTCCGGCCTAGAGTGTTTCTGAAGCGCCTGCCGGTGAAGGAGGAAAATGTGACTGAAGGCCCCTCGATCAATGTTGATGAGTTCCGACATCGCCCTGTCAACGAAATTGCAGCGATTTTGCCAAACAAGGAAGCCGTCAGGGCCGCGATCAAAGATTTAGAGACTGCCAACATTGACATCTCGACCATACGGGTTCTGCACGGCGAGAAGGGTGTTCAAATTCTTGATCCAACCGGCGCCGAACACGGCCTAGGTACGCAGATTGTGCGCTGGCTACAAAGGTTGGGCTACGACCGAAACATCCTTGACGTTTATGAGGAGGCTCTGGAAAAGGGGGAGTCGCTTATTACAGTTCCCTGTGATCCCGCAGATAGCCGCCCTTTAGGTCGACTAATGCTCCCCCACGGCGCACATGGGATCATTTACTTCGGGCCCGGCACTGCTGAGACGTTGACCTCGCCATAGGCTGCACCTCTGGAGGATCTACCTTTAACGGCAAGGCCGAGTTTCATGAGCCCTCGAAAGTACTCCGAGGTAGTCGCGCAGATCACGCGAGTGCTGGCCAACAGTTATGACTCATCACAACCGCTAGTCCGCAACACTGAGATCAAGAGCCGGGCACCACGTCGGCGGCCTCAATCATGATCAACGAGTCGGCTGAGTTTGTATAGAGCTTGCCCGGTTTGACACCTGACCGACGCAGTCGGATCAAGAACAATGCTTGCGCATGATCACCTGACGCATCGCCTTCCCTTATGGGAGGCGTGAAAACGTCCCATTCATCCGGCCGCGCTAGCCGCAGGTTATGCACAGGACCGCTCAGGAACTGGCCAGATCGCACGCGGCCTGCCTTCATGGCATTGTGCGTCTCCCGGCAGCCGGCGTTCTCACCGAGCGGTTTTGGAAGTGCTGGCGGGAAGGCATCGGGCACCGATTCCCAAGAAAGAGGTTGATCATGAAGGATCTCAGGTCCTCCGAGCTGCCGAGATTGATGACGACCGCGGAGGTCGCATCTGTGCTGCGAGTCGACCCCTCGACGCTGAGCCGCTGGCGTAGCTCGGGTCTGGGTCCGCGCGTGACCTGGGTTATCGTCTTCGTCACCCCGGTATCAGCGGGACGACGTGGTCGAGTGGTTGCGCCGCGCTGACGCATGACGATTCGGAAGCAGCCATCCGGCCGGTTCTACGCGGTCCTCAAATCTGGACGCAGTTACATTGCCGGCCGGACCTTCGACACAAAGCGGGCAGCGCAGGCTTGGCTGGCGCGTGAGCGCGCGGCGCTCGCAGGAGGCGTCGATCCGCGAGCGGGCCGTGCCACCGTACGAACCCTGTTCCCGGTTTGGCTCGACGAGCGGAAACATTCGGTGTCTGCCAAGACCAACACCGCTGACGCCGCACTCCCCCGCTTGGTGCCAACTGCGTTCGCCGCCTTATCGATCAACGCGGTGACAGATCGGGAGATCACACGGGCGTTGATCATCCTTACCAAGAGTGGCTTGGCGGAGTCGTCGGTTCGTCGTTTCCGAGACTCGCTGTCGTCGTTCTTTGCATGGGCAGTGCGCGAGCGGATGATTGCCGCCAATCCGGTCGCGCCGACCCGAGTGCCGCGTGCCGGAACGCCTCGTGTCGAGATGCTTCCCTTCAGCGAGGACGAGCTCGAGCGCATCTATGTCCAGGCGACCGCGCGGGACCAGCGACTTGCGGACTTGTTGCTGATCAATGCATGGACTGGCCTGCGCTGGTCAGAGTTGCGGGCCATGAGTGTCCGGGACTTCGTCGAGGTTCCATTGCCAATCCTGGTGGTGCAGCGCACGGAGCCCGAGGGCGTTGAAATCAAGAGCACCAAGTCCGGAAAGACCCGTCGCGTTCCGATTGCCGACCGCGTCCTGGCGCTCGTGCGAGCGATGGCTGTTGATCGGGACCCAGAGGCGCGTCTATTCGTGACCGAGTCCGGCCACCAGTTGCACGCCACAGCCTTCAAGCGGACACTCACTTGGACCACCATTGCCGAGGGCCGACGCATTCACGACCTGCGGCACACGGCCGCGTGCTTGTGGCTGGCGCGTGGAGTCGACCCCGTGACCGTGCAGGCTTGGATGGGGCACGCCTCGATCGCGACCACGAACCTTTATCTGCACCACCTCGGAACCTCCGCAGATCGCGCTGGTTTGGATCGTCTGAACGCCCGGGAGCACAAAGGGGGCACAAGCCAGCCAGGATCCGGAGAATCACAGGCATGAGACTCGTGCTTGGACATCACGACGCGCCTAGTCAAGCCATGAATACAGAAAGTGGAGCTAAGGGGACTCGAACCCCTGACCTTCTCGTTGCGAAGGTGTCCTTTGCTGAGGATGAGGTCGATGCCACGCGTGAATCGACTGACGAACAGGCCCTCGACGACGCATGATGAAACGTGGGGGTGCATGGGGGGGTGCACGCCTAGGCAAGGCGGAGTTTTCTGCGTGGCGCCCGAGGCGGGTCTCCGAGTTCTCCAGTCACGACAACCTCGCCCAGATCGCCGCCAGCAACCGAGCGAGGCGGCAACCCCTCAGGCAGCGGCCCCACATGACGGCCGGCCCTGGCCCGAGCCCGTTCGACCCGGGCCAGCATCGCCGCTGTGATCTCACTGAGCGCGCGCCATACCGTCGGGGGCGAGGCCACAGGCCCCAGCAACAGCTCCTGATGGCGCACGCTGTGGACGGTTGAACCTTCTCCGCATCCGGTCGCAGCACATGGGTGAACTTGTGCCGGGTCTGACGACTCACCAGGCAAATGGCGGGGAATCGGACAGGGTGGGCCTGTGCCTAACACTAGCGAGCAGGCGGTTCTTCTCGCTGGCCTGGACCCGGATGGGGACCTCCACCGGAAGCTGTACGTCGCATGCACGCGCGCACGATACGAGACTGTCCTGGTGCTGTAGTCCAACCGCTGTCCCTCGAAGGCCTGTCCTGCTTCAATCAGCTTTGCGACGTCAGCGCAGCTCTAGGCGCAGCGCTGCTCGCTCATGCCGGAGTTCACCGCCGCAAACTTCGTCGGGCACGCCGACATCTGCGTCGATGTCGCCAGTCGACTGTCACGCTGATTCGCCAGCCAGTGACTTCGAGAGCGCAAACGACCGAAGGAATAGAGGACGAGGATTTGCCGTAAATCTTCCTGTTTTCGACCAAATCACGGTCATGACCTGGACTTTTCAGCGATTTAGCGCGCCAATTGAAGAGGGTCGACACAGGGGGTGAGGCTCCAGCTAGTCGGCGGCTCAAGACCTGGATCTAGCTGGAGTCTCCTGCTGAACCTACTTGCTATTGCCTTTTCAGCCAGCAGCGTGGACAGTTCCTCGGTACGCTCCCTGGGTTGATTGATCTTGCCTACATCACCTGCCGATCGTTTCCATGATCAACTTCATGGCTTTCTACAGGCGGTCAAATGTTGGGAAACTCTTGACTAACGCTCGGCGATCAAGCGCCGAACGAATCGCGGCCGGTGTTGAGTCACCCGCCTGGTACACAGTTACAGATCGATTCATACAGTGGTCACCTTCCTAACCGTCGACGCTGCATGGCGCCCGCCGCAACGCTCCGTCATCGATTCCGACAGGCCCGCTGCCGAGGGCCAGCCCGTTTGCATCTCCGTGATCACTGTTGGCGGCGATCCGGTCATCACAGGTGCTCGGCTGCGACGCCTGTCGAGGAAATACGTGTCGACGCGCTGCCACAGCCGGCATGCCGCAACACGGCAAGGGCCAGACCGAGGTGGTAGGGGTCCAAGCTGGCCATGAGACCGCCCACATCTTCGAGCGGCTTACCAAGTGCGAGGGCTTCGACGAAGTGCCAAAATGTGGCGCTCTCCTGAAGACACGGCATCCGCATACCGCGCGATGACCTCTGAGTCGAGCCAGGCGATTTCTCGGTCGTCGGTCCGTAACCATGGCTGACCCGGGTCCAGAAATCTCCCACCGCGGGCCCTGATCAACAACTCCACCGCAGCCTCGGTTGAATGGCATCCTTCTGCCCAGTTCCGCAGTTCGGCGGCGATTGCGCCGCCATTCGCTGCCGATGTGGTTCGGCTCATCGTGGTCGACCTCCTCGGTTCGGGCGTTGGATCGGAATTTCACGCTCCGTGGCTGCTCGGCCGACACACCGAGCACCGTCCGCTCTGACGCGCGGCGCATGTTCGGTGGGCCTGAGGTGCGCGGCTGCTGCCACGGCCTGGTTGGTCGCCGCAGCGACATCGGTGGAGGCGTTGACCAGACCGCGGGGGGCTGGTTCGGGGAGCGGGATGACCTGGTTGGCGGCGAGCTGATGTGGAGTCACCCACCTCACTCCCTCAAACCTGGTCTCACCTTGTTCGATGGCGACCTCGGCTTCACCTTGGGCGCGCATGGCGACCACCCGGGCAGGAGCAGCTAAACCAGGATGATCAGCTGCGATCTCACGGGTGATGTATGCCAGCTCGACCCCGGCAAGCAGATTGCGGTGCAGGGTCAATGCGGTTGCAGGCAGATCAATACGACCGGCGATCTCATCCGGGGTCGCCCAGCCGGTCTGGTTGGCAACTGCTGCGCGGATGGCGACCCGAAGCTGGCTAGCCGCCTCAACCAGCGCTGGATCGGTGCGGCTGGCCGGCGTGGTGAGCTTTGCCCAGCGGCGTGCCGAGCGACTCCACGCCAGCTCGGAATTCTCTAACGCCGGGGTGAGTCTCTTGATCACGCCGGCATCGATCTCACCTCGTCGCGCGGCAGCTTCGCCGACAACGACGGTTGTGGCAGCGATGAGCGCCTGCACCCGGGCGACCCGGACCAGATCGGCCGCCTCCGGGTGGTTGGCGAGTGTCCGGTGGGCTTGCATCTGCCAGACGGCCACTGCGGCTTCCAGACGCGTGGGCTGTGGCCCTTTGCCGACCGGTTGCCGGTTGATTGGCTGTGGTGCTCCGCCGCGCCCCTAGGAATCCGGCGACGAGCTGCTCTATTGCGTCGAACCGGGCAATCATGGCCCCCACGGAGTCGACCTCCAACGCCGTCGGTCGCTCAAGGAATGGTTGGCGTCGCCGCGCACCAACTTCGAGGCGCTGTTGGAGGTCGCGCTGATACCCGGGTGAGCGCCACCGAGGTGGCGTGTGCGGCGACATACAACGCGTGCAACATCTGTGTCTTGGCAGTGGTTAGGCCGATCTGGCCGTCGGTCGACACGGCTTCGGATCCGGCAGGCTGTTCCTCAAGGAGGCGCCGGGCCTGCACGAAGTTTGATGCGATCTGCTCCCAAGCCTCATCGCTCGGCCCCCGCCCGGGCCAGTGTCCCGCGGTGAGGCCGCGGTCAAGGGACCGGCCCATCGCTGCCAAGATGGCGATCGGATCAGCACTGGCCGAGACCGTCGGGTCAGGCGAAAGGACGACCCACAGCTCGGCCGCGGATTGCATCAGCTGCGGCCATCCACGCACCATTCCCAGCGCCCGGTCAGCGGACATGTCGAGCAGCGCCTCGCGCGCCAAGCCGTCGCTCCCGTCCAGGAGCTCGGCGACCGTACGGCCCTCACCCGCCGACACCGGTGTTCGCCTCCCCCACTAGGTCGGCCACAGTGGCCCGAAGATCATCAACAGCGTCCGGAGCCGCTATCGGCGCGAGACGCTGCAGCAGGAGCTCCGCCGAGCTCAGCAGGCCGGCCGGTCCGTCACCGACTGGCACCGGCCCCTCGATGTCGGTCCCGTCCGGAACCAAGTGCCGCGCCTGGTCGGCGGCCAAGTCCACACCCAAGGCGAAGAGCTGTGCAGCTGATCCAGCCCCTGCGCCATCCGCGGCAGCCCAGGCGAGTACCGCTGCCTGTCGGAGTAGACGCACGACGCCGGCAAGGGTTTCTGCCGTATCGACATCTATCGAGTGCTTGTTCAAGTCGAACCTCCCATGAGTTATCGAGCCAGAAACCACCAAAGGCCGCTAGACCCACACACCTGTGGAAAACCGCGTACCTTCCGTATCCCTAAGGCAGGTATGCCGTGCTGGCGATCGTCCCAACAGCCAGCCAGTACGGGGCGCCCTCCCGGCCGGGCCTGGCGCTCATCCGACGTGTTCATCGCGACCGCTCGGATGACTGCCGTCGAGCCTCAGCAGCCGGGTTATCTCTCGCACAGTGAGGCCGCCGCCGCACCAGTCGACGGCTTCCCGGACCGACAAACCCTCGCAGTCGGTCATTGTCCGCAGAGCTTGCCCGGCGCGCCGCTCAGCGTCCCGGATGAGAGCATCGCGTTCACCGAGCGCGGTTAGCACAGCGACCGCCAGGCCTTCGAGCCGGCGTTCCCGGTCGACACGTTCCTTGCGCAGGGCGGCCCGGGCATCTAACGCTGAACGTCGCGCCGCCTGCCTCACCGACTGCTGACTCATCACATCTCCCTTATCGACACCGGCCTCCCACTCAGTCCTAAGCCGTTCGGATGAGTCGAGCGGTCATCACCGACAATCGCGACCCGTTTCACGTACCCCCACTCGATTTCAAGATCCGCTGTTCGACACAGACCCGTGAATCTCCCAGCTGAGGGCATGGTGCAGCGGCGTCGGAGGTTCCGGCGCTTTGTCGA
>Ga0111539_10000032_pt1 | contig 159626 bp, 135 predicted proteins | sample RhiMethybrSRZTD1_FD_79667 | JGI IMG/M metagenome (GOLD analysis project Ga0111539, IMG submission 79667) | Populus rhizosphere microbial communities from Tennessee, USA - Rhizosphere MetaG P. TD hybrid SRZTD1 (version 2) (version 2) | ecosystem: Host-associated > Plants > Roots > Rhizosphere...
TCGCCACGATGCCTTTCGCCTCCTTGTCGAGCACGATGCAGTTCTCGGCAACGAGAAAGATGCTGGGCAGTTCGTGCGTCACGATCACCACGGTGATGCCGAGGTCGCGGCTGAGCGAGAGGATGAGGTGATCGAGCTCCACCGCCGTGATCGGATCGAGTCCCGCCGATGGTTCGTCGAAGAACAGCAGGTCCGGCTCGAGCATCAAGGCGCGACCGATACCCGCGCGCTTTTTCATGCCTCCAGAGATCTCACCCGGCAGGTGGCGCGCGAACGGACCGAGGCCGACCAAATCCAGCTTGGCGTGGACGAGATCGTGCACGATTGGCCCTCGCAGCGACGTCCACGTGGTCAGCGGCAGTGCGAGGTTCTCCTCCACCGTCATTGAACTGAATAACGCTCCCGACTGGAACAACACGCCGAACGGCGGAATCCCCTCGTAGCGATGTGGCTCACCGACGCCGTCGATGTCGATACGGCCACCTTGCGGCTGCTCGAGCCCGATCAGGAAGCGCAGCAGCGTGCTCTTCCCACAGCCGGAGCCGCCGAGGATGGCGAATGTGCTGCCGCGCTCGACGTGAAAGCTGACGCGATCCAGCACCACCCGAGCGCCCCATGCGACGCGAAGGTCTTCGACGATGATGTGCGGTCGGTCGCCGGCCACGGGTCACACCCCGATCACGACGAACAGCAGCGTGAACACGGCATTGATCGCAATCACGCTGAAAATCGACAACACCACCGCCGCGGTGGTGCGAGCGCCGACCGCGGCGGCACCGCCTTGCGTGGCGAGCCCCTGGCCGCACGCGACGATCCCGATCGCGAGCGCGAGAAACGGACTCTTGATCAATCCGGCGAGGAAGTTAGTTCCAGTGATCGCTCCGGCGGTCGCCGTCAGGTACATGCGGATCGGCATGTCGGTCATCGTCGTCGTCGCAATCAGCGCACCGCCCAGGGCGAACACGTCGCCAATCCATGTCAGGATCGGAAGGACGATGACGAGGGCGAGACAGCGTGGCACGACGAGCCATCGCACCGGATCGAATCCGATCGAACGCAAGGCGTCGATTTCCTCGGACACTTTCATCGTCGCGATCTCCGAGGCGAGTCCCGCACCCGATCGGCCGGCCACGATGATGGCGGTGATCAGCGCACCGAGCTCGCGGAAGTGCGTGACCACGACGAGCTCGGGCACGTAGCTGGTGGCGCCGAAGCGACCCAGTTGCGACACGCCGATGAAGCCAATGATGAGGCCGACGAGCAGGTTGGCCGCACTGGTCACGAGCCAGGCGTCGGCGCCGATGCTCTGAATCAGCATCGGCAGCGAGCCCCAATTCACTGAGGGAGGCGACGCGATGGTCTTCGGCACGGCGGCCGCGCAGCGACCTGTGAAATCGAGTGCGCCGCGGGCCGTGCCGGGGAGCGTTGCGATCGCTGCGCCGAGCCGGGTGAGCACGCCCGCCGCACCCGCCGACCTCACTGGCACATCGGTTCGTCGCGAGCGATAGAGCGCGATCAATCGAACCGCCTCGGGGTTGCGGTCTGCGGCGAGGCGTGTCTGCAGCCCGTCGTTGTCGAGGCGATCGAACAGTCGCGCCAACATCACCGCGCCGGTGCCGTCAATCCGCACGAGTTGCGTCAGGTCGACATCGACGTGCTCGCATCCGCATCCGCGAAGCCGCGATGCGGCGTCTTCGACGGCCTGGAGCACGGCGGCGGCATGCGCCAGATCGAAGAAGCCCGCAGCAGCGAGACTCGCGTGAGCGCCGTGTCGTTCCGTGGTGATCGCGGTGTTCATCGGGCGACGTGGCTCATGCAACTCTGAGTCCGAGAATTGCGGGGAGGGAATCTGGTCCGCGGGCCGTGAAGACGACGCCGTAACCCTGCCACTCACAACGCCAACTTCCCACGCCATGTCGCGACCAGTTTGACGCGAGCGTCCGCCCCGGCCGCGTGAGGCAGTGATGTTACGACCGAGGAGTCAGCTCAGTTTGCGCTGCGGCCCCGCTGAGGTCAGATGGTCACTCATTCGCATCGCTGCGACCAGGTTTCTCGATCCTGAGCCCCACCGAGAGATCGCTCTGATGGCTTGCGTGAACGGGACGTCAACGATGTGCACCCGTTCATGGTTGAGGACGTATACGGCTCCGGCGAGCGGTGTGGGCACCGACGGCACGAAGACGGTGAACCGGCCGTCGTCGTGTTCTTCGATGATGAACCCCGGGACGAGCGCGTCCTCGATTTCAACCATCGCGGGCTTCCACGCTTCCTCGTCAGTGTCCCCGGCCAATCGCTGAGTCAGACTGCGCAGCAACCCGTACCCGGGAAGCCGCTCGAAGAACACAATCTCCAGGCGCTCGCGAACTGCCCGCCCCGTTCGGGTTCGCACGGCGATGCCGACGAGACAACACAGTGCCAGTACGAAGAGCAGAGAGAAGAGGCCTTGCGCTGGAATCCAGTCGGGCAGCAATGCGGCAAACGGCCGCACCAGGGTCCCGACCGACTTCATGCCTTTGAGCATGAGCAGGACCGCCAGGTAGACGGGCACGACCACGAACAAACCGCCGACGACGGTGCTCGTGATGAATTCGCGTACGTATCTCATGCTGGGCCTCCATGGCCCCTTCACGAGGACGCCAGCGAGGCGGGGGCCGGTGCTGCATCGGATCGAGGCAGGTCGTATGCCAAACCGAGGGCGCGCGATCATCGGTCGTATCGAGTCGACCCGTTTTGAAGTCCCGGCCGCCTTTCCGGTCTGGACGGGGCCGCCTTGAAATAGCGCGGCGGCCGATGTTCACGACGACTGTTTGCCGCCCTTCTGCGCCGTGGCTCTGGCGGAGGTCTTCTGATCGGCCTCGCTCATCAACGTCATCTCGAGCGCGTTGAGATGCTGTGCATAGGCGTCCACCAGCCCGGTCTGATACTTGATCGTGAACTGAGCCTGTTGCACCACCCTGAGGGCTCGTTTGATCCAGGCCGTCCTCAAAGCGGCCTGGCGCGGGTTCGTCGTCTTTTCCGCGAGCGCCTTCTCCAGCCACTTCTGTTTGGCCTGGGCCCGAGCCTTCCAGATCTCGGCCTTCTTCTCGAGTGATGGTGTTGCAATCGATGACGCCATGGGATCTCCTTCCTGATTCCCCGAGTCAAAGGACAAAGAGACGCGGTCATGCAGAGCGCTGACGGCTGACGCGGCACTGGGCGGGCGCCGCGCCGGCGCTGCTGCGCGTTGAGAGATCGGAGCGACGAGCGCTCAGATTGAAGTTGTTTACGCCGACTGGCGGAGCTCTCCTCCAGCAGCTGCCCGTTTCAGCAGAAGGAGTCGACGCCTGGCGCGGATGGCGGCAATGGTCAGCAGACGCGCGCGCTTTCGTGTTCGAAGAGCCGCCAGGGCAAGCAGACGACTGCGCCGTCGCGCACGCACAGCCAGCAGGACGGCCAGCCGCGCACGCTGCCGCCGTTTCAGTGCGGCCATCGCGAACAGCCGTGCCCGTCGCCGCGCGCGAAGAGCGGCGATGGCGGTCACTCGCGCACGCCGTTTGGCGCGAGCGCCGGCCAACACACGCAGGCCTGGTGGGCGCTGACGGCCGGTCCCGGAAGACTCTTCCTCGTCGTCCATCTCGTCATCGTCCTCGTCATAGCCGAGCAATCCGATCGGCTCCTCCTCCTCCGGGTCTCCGAACTCGAGCGAGTCCTCGGCGTCTCCTTCGTCTTCGCCGAAGCCCATCATCTCGCGTGGATCTTCCTCTTCCTGATCCTCGAATCCGATCGTCTCGGTCGGATCGTTCTCTTCATCGAGCCCCAGCAGCTCAGACGGTTCTTCTTCCAAGAGGCTCTTCATAGGGATTCTCCTTGTCGGCCGTCATTCCGGAACTGGACTGCCTCGACACAGTCTGCGCCGTTCGGTGCACGATTCGCGCCCTTGGCAGGAGGCGCCGTCACACCGCCGCTCCGGTCAATCCACACTTGCGGCGTGGGCTCGATTCGCGTCGCTCCCTTCCGCGCAGCGCCATGCTTGCCACACGCAGCGTCAACTGCCCACGCTATTTGGCGACCAGTCGGGGGAGCGTACTGAGCCGTTTTTCCCGTCTTCAACCCGGTGTCTGCGAGATCTCGAAGAACTGACGACTTTTCACATGTCAGTCGCGCGGCACAGGACGTGCTCCTCGTTCATGGTCTGCGGCGCAAGGCGCTCTTTCGCGGCGCAGCTGAGGAGGATCCATGTCACGCTCACTCGCTCGAGTCGCCCCGATCGGGGTGCTGATGTGTCTGATTAGCGCCGTGACGTTCGCTCAAACGACGACAACCACGTTAACGGAGAACAAGAAGTTCGAGGTGATCTCGGTGGACGGGAACACGCTCGTGGTCAAGCTGCCGGAAGGCACACGGGAGATCTCCGTGCCCGATGATTTCAGGTTCATGGTCAACGGGCAGCCGTTATCGGTCCACGAGTTGAAGCCTGGGATGGCGGGAATGGCAACCATCACCACCCGTACGAAGTCCACACCGGTGACGGTCACCGAGGTCAAAAACGGTGAAGTGGTCATGGCGTCTGGCGGAGCCATCTATGTCCGAACACCGGACGGTCAGACGAGGTCGTTCACCCAGAGCGACGTCGACAAGCGAGGGGTGAAGATCGTGCGCGACGGGAAGCCGGCGCAGGTGAGCGACTTTCGCCAAGGGGATCAGCTCACGGCCACCATCATCACGACGAGGGCACCACAAGTCGTGACTGACAAGGAAGTGCAAGCGAAGCTCGCCCAAAAGCCGGCGCCACCGGCTGCCGCGGCGACGCCGACGCCGAGCGCCGCTCCCCGCGCTGCGGCGCCTGCCGCGCCACCCTCACCTGAACCCACGGAGCAGGTGGCACGCACGCTGCCGAAGACCGCTGGGTCCCAGCCGTTGATGGGGCTGATCGGACTGTCATCGCTGCTGCTCGGCGTCACGCTCACGATCCGTCGCAGGCTGACGCGCTGACCGGCCCGTGTCTGCACCCGAAGACCGCGCGCTGAGCGCGCGGCCTCGTCCGTTCTGGAAGCTCGTGGAGGCCGTCGCCTGGGCCGTGGGGATCGTGTGCCTGGCCTACGCCGGCGTGCGGCACGCTGACAGCGCGCACAGCAATCGCGAGTTCATGCGCAGATTCACGGAGCTTCGCAGCACCGAACATCATCGTCGCGGATCTGTCGATCTGACGCTCTGGTCGGAGGCGCGGATCAACGCGTGGCAGAGCACACGGGATCTCACGACTCCAACGCCGCTCGCACTCTTGCGCATCCCGCGTATCGGCCTGGAAGTGGCGGTGCTCGAAGGCACCGACGATGTGACGTTGAATCAGGCGGTGGGCCACATCGAGCACACGGCTCTGCCGGGCGACAACGGAAATGCCGGGATCGCCGGGCATCGCGACGGCTTCTTCCGAGGCTTGATGACGGTCGTCCCCGGCGATGCGATCGAGATCGACACACTTCAGGGGACCGACGACTACCGGATCGAGCGGACGTGGATTGTCAACCCTGACGACGTCTCGGTGCTCGACCCGACAGCCGAGCGCTCCTTGACGCTCGTCACCTGCTATCCGTTCTACTTCGTCGGTCCCGCTCCACAGCGCTACATCGTCCGTGCGGTACGCGCTGATACGTGGCGAGACAGGCTTGCCGCGCATCGTCTGCTCGGTCCGCCGACAATCACAGCGATCAAGTGATCGGTCGCACCTGAACGGCCGAACTGAGGCGGCAGCTCACGATTGGCCGTGGCCACACGCACGTTTCGCCTCTTGTCTCTCCTGTGCCGCGCCGCACGCAGAGAGCGAATTCCTCAATCAGATCGCTCCAACGCGAACTTCTGCGCCGTGGCACGGGCGGTGCACCAGTCGATGATTCGCGGGCATGGATCGGCTCGCGGCGCCCCGGTTGTCCGTTGATCTCCGGCGTCGCACGGGTGGTTGACATGATGAAACACTTTGCGGTGTGGAGTTGCGTGGGCTTCCTCTTGACGACGCCTGTGATTGGAGCAGCTCAACAGCCACAGGATACTGTTCGCAATCAAGTCACGCTTCAGGGGACCGTCCAGGCTGTTGATCAGACGGCGCGGACGGTCACGGTCCGGGGCAGTCAAGGCAACATCGTGACCCTGGATGTACCCACGAGCGTCACGCGCCTCGATCAAGTGAAGGTCGGCGACACGATCACGGTGACCTACTCCGATCGCATCGGCGTGCGGCTGCATCCCGCGGGCGCACCGGAGGTCGATCGCCTCCTGACGACCACCACGACCACAGCGCCAGGTGCGGCGCCGGGTGCATCCGTCGCCCGCGAGCGGGAGACGACCGTGACCGTCACCGCGTGGGACCCGGCGACGCGAGTGGTCAGCTTCACCACGCCCACGGGAGTGAGTTACACCCGTCGACTGGGAGACTCGCTCGATCCGACGGTGGTCGCCGGTCTCAAGGTCGGCCAGCAAGTTGACGTGACGCGCGCAGAGGCCTCGTCGGTCACGATGCAATTCGGATTGACAACACCGGCAGCTGCGGCCGCTCCTGCTGCCGCCCCCGTCAGCACTCTCGAACATCGGTTCACGATTTCGTTCCAGTACGGCCCCGACTCTTCGTTCAGTGGAAACGTGATCCAGGCGGCATCAGGCCAGACGTTCCGCGGCGTGCCGATTAACACGCAGGAGACGAGCTACGACGACGTGTTCGGGGAAATCAACGTCTTCAAGGTCGGCATCGGCTACCGTACGTCGCCGCGTAGCGAAGCCATCTTCAACTTCTCCTTTGGCCAAAGCAGCTCAGAGACCGTATCAATCGGCACGGTGGGTTCGGCCGCCGCGTTGCCATTGTTCGTGAATTTCTCCGACTACAAGTACTGGGGCATCGAAGGCGGGCAGCGGCTCTACTTTACGCGGGCACGTTTCACACCCTACCTGGGTTACCTGATTGGTGCCAATCGCTACGACGACATCACCGCGAACTTTGAAAATGTGCCAATCGAGCTCTTGCCAGGACTCGCCGCGCAGGACGGAAAGTTCTTCGAGAAGTCCTGGGCGCTCAGCCTGGGTCCGACGGCTGGCTTCCTCGTCGGCCTCGGGCCGATCGAAGTGATGGCCGAGTTGCAGATTCAATACATCGGCAAACTGTCCGACGTCGACTGGCTTGTCGAGGAGGGCCTGCGAGACATCAACGACGACAGCTCGCGCTGGTCGTATCCAATCCTCTTTGGCGCCCGGGTTCGCTTCTGATCGAATCCTGTTTTGCGAGGGGGGCCGGCCAGGCTCAGTGCCGATTGCCTCTGAATGCATGCCACCCTCGCAACAGTTCCTGCACGAGTGCGTCTGCCGCCTGACGAACCAACGACCTCGAAGAAGTCGGCGGGAACGTCAGGCCGCTCCCGCTGGACGACTTTCGCGAACTCCTTCATGGCGGTGATGACGCCGGGCATCGGCGCCTCGTCCATCCGTGACGTCGAGGCGTCGGCCGAGGCGATTCCGTTTCGCCGCCCCGATCACTCGCGTCGCGTCACGGCGCGCCCGCCTGATCGCTCTGCGTGTGACAGTACTCGCAGTCGGCGCTGATCGTGCGCCCGTCGGGTGCCGTGTGACTGCCGTCGTGACAGCGGAAGCATCCGTTGGACGTCAGATGTCCGATGTTGTCGGGATACACACCGAACGTCACCTTCATTGACGGGAACACGTTGCGGCGGTAAACGTCCTGCAGCCCGGCAATCGAACGGGCGAGTTCGCCTTCGTCGAACGCGCCGCGGCCGGTGTAGAACGCGCGCAGTCCCTTACCGATTTCTTGGAGTCCCTGCTCCTGCGTCGGATACTCCGACTTCACCAGCCGGACGCTTTCGCGGCGCACAAACGCAAGACGAGGGCTGATGCTGCCGGCGGCGATGGCCCCATCGACGGCCTGCTCGGCAGTCGGAGCAATCCGGTGCGCGGCCACGTTGTGGCAATCGATGCAGTCCATCACCCGTCGCCGCCCGCCTTTGATCTGTTCATCGGTGGTCCCTTCGGTCCGGTATTCCGTGGTCCGGCCGTTCCTGTCGGTCGCGCGAACGAACGGAATCGTCTGTCGCTCGGCATCCATCGAGACGAACTCGATGCGCACATCGGGATTCGCGTGCCAATGAATCGCTCGCCCTGTCGATGTTGGCCGGCCTGGCCCGCCCACCATCAAGAGCAGCTTGGACGCCGTCTCGGTGTTCGCTTCGTCGTCGGCGTATTCGCGCGTCAGGCGCATCACTTCACCTGAATCGTGCCGCGGCCAGTGGCACTGCCCACAGGTCTCGATCGCGGGCCGCATATCGGCGACGCTCGGAATGGGCTTCGGAATTTGGTTCGTGACGAGGTGGTACAGCTGACGCATGCCAGCCAGCTTGTAGTGAATCAGCGCGCCTGCGCCCTCGCCGACATGGCACTCCGTGCACGCGACCTCTGCATGCGGCGTGGACCGCCACGCGGTGAACTGCGGATGCATCGGCAGATGACAGGTCTGCCCGCAGAACAGCGGCGAGTCCATGGCGCGCATGCCACCGAAGGCCGCCACGGAGACGATCGCCAGGTTGGCGACCGTGAGCGCCGCGATCGCGAACATGACACGCCGAGTCCTGGGGATCCGGAAATCAAACACTGGCCACTCGCGCTCGGTGCCGGGGTGGAGCCGTCCACGGCGCGCGTCAAGCCAATGTCCCAGAGGGATCAGCGCCAGCCCCAGCAGGAAGAACGCGGGAATGACCAGATAGACGATGAGTCCGCCGTACGGATTCCGGATCAGGCCCAGCAGTTCGGAGGCCACCGCCGACACGAAGAGCACTGCGCTGATCGTCGTCAGCAGCACACCGGCGATCACGACCGGGTGGCTGGCGAACGCGGAGCGATTCGGCATGCGGCCTCGCTACTTGAGGCTCTGCATGTACGCGACCAGCGCATCGACATCAGCCGTCGTCAGCTTCGCGTTCTTCGGCATCGGCGGCTTCTTCTGCGAGCCGGTCTTTTTTGTCATCGCGACGGGATCGGTGATCCACGCGCGGATGTCGTCGGCTGACGCCTTTGCGCCAATGCCGTCGAGCGGATTCGCCTTGCTGCCCTTGCCGCCGACGGAGTGGCAGACGGCGCACTTCTGGGCGTTGTAGACATCCTGGCCCTTCTTGATCAGGGCGGCGTCCTGCGCTGCGGCCGCTTCCGTCAAGGCGATGGATGCGGAGATGACGAGCACACCGCCAAGCAGCTGCGAAGGTCTCGATCGAGGCATGTCAGCCCTCCACCATGGTCGCGTGCAACCGGGGTGCCGCCTTCGCGCACGCGCATGAGCGACGCCGCCGCATCGAACCGCCTCCGGCTCTCCGGAATCTTAAGAGCGCCTCCGAAATGGCGGAGTCACTCACGCGATGCGGCGGCAGAGCTTGGTACCCTTCGTCATAGGAACCCACGGAAACGGGTTCACGCAACTGCCGACATCGCTGGCACCCCGCGTGCACCGCCACGCGTGAGCGTAAAAGGGGGAGCCTGTGCGCACGTTCATCAATTCCACCGGTCCGTTATCCATTCGCCAGTACTGCGCGGCCGCAGCGCTGACGCTCGCCGGCATCCTCTCGAGCGCGTGCCATGGCGAGGAAGCGAAAGTGGCGGCCGCTCCGCCGCAGGTCTTCGTCGCCAACGTCGAGCGTCGTGACGTGCCGATCGGCATCGAGCTGGTCGGACAGACGAAAGGCGCCCAGGACGTCGAGATCCGCGCCCGCGTCGAAGGGTTTGTGGACAGCGTCGCGTTCCAGGAAGGCACGCTCGTCAAGAAGGGCCAGCTCCTCTACCGGATCGATCCGCAGCCGCTCGAAGCGACGCTGTCGAACGCCAAGGCCGATCTGGCGACGTGGGAGGCGAGATACGTCAAGACCCAGAACGACGTGAAGCGGCTCGAGCCGCTGGCGAAGAAACAAGCGGTCAGCCAGCAGGAGCTCGATGACGCCGTGGCCTCACAAGAGGCGGCACAGGCGCAGGTGCAAGCCCAGAACGCCACGGTCAAGAAGGCCAGTCTCGACCTTGGATACACAGCCGTGTCCTCTCCCATCACCGGACTCGCCGGCACCACGCTGGTGCGAGCCGGCGCGCTCGTCGGCCGTGGAGAAAGCACGCTGCTGACGACCGTCTCGCAGATCGATCCGATTCTGTTCACCGCTGGCATCAGCGAAGCGGAGTATCTCCGCCTCGCGCGGCGCGCCGACGAGCTCCGCAAGCAGCTCGGCGGCAAGCCGGTGGACGTCGATCTGGTGCTGGCCGACGGCACGGTGCACCCGAACAAGGGCCGGCTCGACGCGATCGAGCGCGCCGTGGACACCACCACGGGAACGCTGTCGCTGCAATTCCGGTTCGCCAACCCGAATGGCCTCATTCGTCCCGGTCAGTACGGGCGAGTGCGTTTCGTGCTGGAGAACAAGAAGGACGCGATGCTCGTGCCGCAACGCGCCGTGCAGGAGCTGCAGAGCCTGTACAACGTCTTCGTCGTTGGTCCCGACAACAAGCTCGCGGTCAAGAGCGTCACCGTCGGACCACGCGTGGGATCACTCTGGGTCATCGAAAAAGGTATCGACCCCGGAGACAAAGTCGTCGTCGAAGGCGCGCAGCGGCTGCGTCCGGGCACCGTCGTCACCGCCAAGGATGCGCCGCCCGCAGACGCCGGAACGGGGACTGCCCAACCAGCGCCCGCCGCAGGGCACAAGTGACGCCATGGCCCGCTTCTTCATCAACCGCCCCGTCGTCGCGATGGTGCTGTCCATCGTCATGGTGATGCTCGGCACCGTCGCCATGCTCGGGCTCCCCATCGCCCAGTATCCGGAAATCGTTCCCCCGATGGTGCAGGTCACCACCACGTTTGTCGGCGCAGGCGCGACCGACGTCGAGACCGCGGTCGCGACGCCGCTCGAACAGAAGATCAACGGCGTCGAGAACATGATTTACATGAAGTCCACCAACGCCAACGACGGCACGTTGACGTTGAAGGTGTCCTTCGACGTCGGCTCCAACCTCGACATGGCCAACGTGCTGACGCAGAACCGTGTGTCGGAGGCGACGCCGCAGCTGCCGCAGTCGGTCAAGAACTACGGCATCGCGGTCAAGAAGGCGCTGGCGTTTCCCCTGCTGGTGATCTCCATCAAGTCGCCGAACGGCACCTACGACAGCAACTTCCTGTCGAACTACGCGACGATCAACATCAACGACAACATCGCCCGCATCAGAGGCGTCGGCCAGATCAACCTGTTCGGCGGCAGCGACTACGCGATGCGGGTGTGGCTGCGGCCCGACCGCATCGCCAACCTCTCGGTCACCGTTCCCGACATCGTCAACGCCATCAATCAACAGAATCAGTTGAGCCCCTCCGGTCAGATCGGCGGACCGCCGGCGAAGGCCGGCACTGAATACACCTATGCGGTGCGGACGCAGGGCCGGCTGTTGGACGAGGCACAGTTCGGCGACATCATCGTCCGCTCGAATCCGGACGGTTCGCAGGTGCTCCTGAAGGACGTGTCACGACTCGAGCTCGGCACGCAGCTGTACAACGCGATCGGCCGCCACGACGGAAAGCCCTCCGCCGTGATCGCCGTCTTCCAGATTCCCGGCACCAACGCGCTCCAGGTCGCCGACGAGATCAAGAAGACCATGGAGGACCTGAAGACGCGCTTCCCTCCTGATCTCGATTACACCGTCTCGCTCGACACCACGCTGCCGGTCACGGAAGGCATCAACGAGATTCTCCATACGCTGCTCGAGGCAGTCGTCCTGGTGATCATCGTCGTGTTCATCTTCCTGCAGAACTGGCGGGCGACGCTCATCCCGCTGCTCACAGTGCCGGTGTCGCTCATCGGCGCGTTCATGTTCTTCCCGTTGCTCGGCTTTTCGATCAACGTGCTGTCGCTCCTTGGCCTCGTGCTCGCCATCGGCATCGTCGTGGACGATGCGATTGTCGTCGTCGAGGCGGTGATGCATCACATCGAGCACGGGATGTCGCCGAAGGAAGCGACGGTCAAAGCGATGGAGGAAGTGTCCGGGCCGGTCGTGGCTATCGCGCTGATCCTCAGCGCGGTGTTCATCCCGGTCGGATTCATGGGGGGAATCACCGGCAGGCTCTATCAGCAGTTCGCGATCACCATCGCGATTTCCGTGCTGCTGTCGGCAGTCAACGCGCTGACCCTGTCGCCGGCGCTGAGCGCGCTGCTGCTGAAGCCCACCACGGGCAAGAAGTCACTTTTGACGCCCTTCTACAACTGGTTCAACCGGGTGTTTGGCTCGATTACCAACGGCTACATCAGCTTCACGACGATTCTCGTGCGGAAGTTCGTCATCGGTCTGGTGCTGATTGGCGGTCTCGTATGGTTGACGATGGGATTCGTTCAGCGCATTCCAGCCGGGTTCGTCCCTGAAGAAGATCAGGGCTACATCCTGGTGAACGCGCTGCTGCCCGACGCCGCCTCCCTCGAACGAACCGACGCGGTGATGCGCAAGGCCGAAGCGATACTCTCCGCCAATCACGCCGTGGAGGGCTACAACACGATCAGCGGCTTCAGCCTGCTGACCGGTGCGTACTCATCGAACATCGGTTTCTTCTTCGTGGCGCTGAAGCCCTGGCACGACCGGCACAGCGCTGAGGAGCAGGCGCCCGGTGTCATCCAGGCCCTCAATCGCGCATTCGCGAGCGAGATCCCCGAGGCGGCCGTCGTGGCGTTCGGTCCGCCGGCCATTCCTGGTCTCGGCACGGGTGCGGGCTTTACGATGCAGCTGCAGGATCGCACCGGCCGCGAGCCCGACTACCTTGCTGCACAGACACAGCGATTCATGCAGGCAGCCAGTCAGCGGCCCGAGATCGGGCGCGTGTCCACGCTCTACCGCGCGACGGTGCCGCAGGTGTTCGCCGACATCGATCGCTCGAAGGTCCTGAAGTCGGGCGTGCCCCTGCAGGACGTCAACACGACGCTCGGTGCGCTGCTTGGCAGCACGTACGTGAACGACTTCAACCGGTTCGGCCGCGTCTACAAGGTCTATGTCCAGGCCGAGCCCGAATACCGCACCGATCCCAAACAGTTCGGCCTCTTCTTCGTGCGCGGTAACAAGGGCGGGATGGTGCCGCTCGACACGCTGGTGACGGCCGGACCAGCGAACGGGCCCGAGTTCACGAATCGATTCAATCTCTATCGCGCCTCTGAGGTGACCGGCGTGCCTGCGCCCGGATACAGCTCCGCCCAGGCGCTCGCGGCGCTCGAGGAAGTCGCGCAGCAGACGCTGCCGCCGGAGATGGGCTACGACTGGGCTGACATGTCGTTCCAGGAAAAGCGTGCGCCGAACCCGCTGACCGTCTTCGCGCTGGCGATCTTCCTCGTCTTCCTGGTGCTTGCGGCGCAGTACGAGAGCTGGGGCCTGCCGTTCAGCGTCTTGCTCGGGACGCCGTTCGCCGCCTTCGGTGCGTACTTCGGGTTGTGGGTCGCGCGCCAGTACTCGGAGAGCTACGTCAACAACGTCTTCGCCCAGATCGGTCTCATCATGCTGATCGGACTGGCGGCGAAGAACGCCATTCTGATCGTCGAGTTCGCCAAGATGCTGCGTGAGCAGGGCAAGGATCCGGTCACCGCTGCTCTCGAGGGCGCGCGTCTCAGGTTTCGTCCGATCCTCATGACGGCATTCGCCTTCATCCTTGGTGTCGTGCCGCTGCTGATTGCCAGCGGCGCCGGCGCCGAAGGCCGCAAGGTCATGGGGATGGCGGTCTTTTCGGGGATGCTCATCGCCACGATCCTCGGCGTCTTCCTCATTCCGGTGCTCTTCGTGACTGTCGAGAAGATCATCGGACGCGGACGTGCGCTCGCTGAGGACACGGCGCACCCACCACACCCGACGGTGGCTCCGGGAGCGCATCCGTGATACAGCGTGCGCGACGTTCGATGAACGTCCTGCCTCTCGCCGTCATGAGCGTGGCGGTCGCGGGTTGTGCCACCGTCGGCCCGAACTACAGTCGTCCGGAGATGTCGCCGCCGGGCACGTTCCGGGACGCCACCGACGGCCAGCGATCGCCCGATACGCTGGCAGACATCCCATGGTGGCAGGTGTTTGACGACCCGGCGTTGCAGCAGCTGATTCGCGACGCCATCGCGCACAACTACGATCTGCGGGTCGCCGTCGCGCGGGTGCAGGAAGCCCGTGCGCTGGCCCGTGTTGCGCGGTCGTTTCTCTATCCCGACATCGGGCTGTCGGCCTTTTCCGGCGTCAATCAGGCGTCACGCAATTCCCAGCCGCAGGTCGTCACCGACGAGGACGAAGACCGCATCTTCAACAACACGTCGATCACGGCCACGATGTCCTGGGAGCTGGATCTGTTCGGCCGCATCCGGCGCGACAGCGAAGCGGCGTTCGCGCGCTACCTGTCGTCGGAAGAAGGCCGGCGGGCCGTGCTCATCACGCTCGTGAGCGACGTCGCCCAGTCATACTTCCTGCTACGCGAGCTGGACCTGCAACGCGAAGTCGCCCGCCGGACGCTGACGCTCAACGATCAGACCGTCGAGTACTACAGAACGCGATTGGCCGGCGGCGTCTCCAATCGCCTCGAAGTGGATTCTGCGGTGGCAAACCGATCGTTGACCGCCGCATCGGTTCCCGACCTCGAGCGTCAGATCGCGATCCTCGAAAATGCGATCAGCGTGCTCGCGGGCCGACCACCCCGAGCCGTCGGACGAGGAAAAACGCTCGAGGAGCAGATGCTGCCACCAGTGATTCCGGTCGGGGTGCCCGCCACGCTCCTCGAACGGCGTCCCGACGTCGTCGAGGCCGAGCAGTTGCTCGTCGCGGCCAATGCCGATGTGGGCGCGGCCAAGGCGCTGTTCTATCCGACGATCAGCCTGACGGGATCGGTCGGCACGGTGAGCAGCGATCTCTCGAATCTCCTCAAAGGCGACTCGGTCATCTGGTCGCTGGGCGCCAGTCTCTTTCAGCCGATCTTCAATGCCGGACGCATCCGCGGCAACTACGAGGCGGCACGGGCGCGCTTCGATCAGGCGATGGCCGAATACCAGCAGACGGCGATCAACGCATACCGCGAGGTCGCCGACGCTCTCATCTCGATTCAGAAGCTGGCCGCTGTGCGTGTCGAACAGGAAGCCGGCGTAACGGCGCTGCGCGATGCGTCACAACTGTCTCGCGAACGCTACGACATCGGATTGTCGTCGTACCTCGAGGTCCTGATCGCCGACCAGGAACTCTTCGAACGCGAGCTGGACCTGGCGACCACACGCGGCAGCGAGATGCGCGCGCTCGCGCAACTGTATCGTGCGCTCGGCGGCGGCTGGCAGCCCGAGCCGCCCACTGCACCGCCACCGACGCCTCCAACGGCGCCAACCGCGCCGCCGCCAACGGCCCCCGCCACTCAGTAGCGACGAGAGCCGTGCCGGCCGCGCGGCTCAGGACGCCTTGCGCTTTTCCTCCTGCTCCTCCTCCTCCTGATACCGATCCGGCACGAAGCGCCGCCGCGCGATCGTCTTCTGATCGTCGTAGGCGTGCTTCTTCGATCGGTCGGGCAGCTTCACCTTCTCGTTTCGAACCTTCTTGTAGGGAATCTGCGCGAGGATGTGGGCGATCGCGTTCAGGCGAGCCGTGCGCTTGTTGTCGGACTTTACGATGTACCAGGGCGCGTACTCGGTATCGGTCGCTTCGAGCATCCGGTCGCGCGCCAACGAGTAGTCGTACCAGCGTTCCCGCGACGGCAGATCCATTGGACTGAGCTTCCACTGCCGCATGGGATCCTTGATCCGCGCTTCGAAGCGCTTCTGCTGCTCGTCGTTGCTGACCTCCAGCCACAGCTTGATCAGCGTCGTTCCGCCATCGACGATAAAGCGCTCGAGGACCGGACAGAGCTTGAGGAAGCGCTCGTACTGCTTGTCGCTGCAAAAGCCCATGACGTGCTCGACCCCGGCGCGGTTGTACCAACTGCGATCGAAGATGACGATTTCGCCGCCAGCGGGAAACTGCTCCAGATAGCGCTGCATGTAGAGTTGCGTCTTCTGACGATCCGACGGCGCGGGCAGGGCCACCGTCCTGAACACCCGCGGGCTGACACGCTCGGTGATGGCCTTGATCGTCCCTCCTTTCCCAGCACCGTCGCGGCCTTCGAACACCACGATGACACGCTGCTGCTTCTCCTTGACCCAGCCCTGCAGGTGACACAACTCGACTTGCAGCTTCTTCAGCTCTTTTTCGTACTCAGACCGCTTCATGTCGTCACCCCTTCGACTCGCGTCGTCGTTCAGGGGGTCTCCGCCGGAATGGCGGAGGACGTCCGGAATGCCGGAGCCCGTTCCGCACGAGCGCGGAGAGCACATCAGCCATTCACTGGGCTCTTCCGGCCAAAGGCGAGTCATTCCGGCATCCCCGTGGACGCGAGTCCGTGGCACCTACAGTGCAAATACCTTGCGCGTGTTCGCGATGATTCTGGCGGAGCCGGAGGGACATGGCCTGTCGCAAAGCGCGGTCGAGATCGGGCGCGTGTTCGGCCTGCCCATCACGAACTCGATGCTCGTCACCTGGATCGTCGCGGCGGGTCTGCTCCTGTTCGCACGCCTGGCGACGAGACGGATGCACGAGGTGCCGAGCGGCGCACAGAACTTCCTCGAATGGCTGGTTGAGAGTCTCTACGGATTTCTCGAAGGGATCATCGGCCGTCATCTGGTCAACAGAACGTTCTGGTTCTTCGGCACGGTGTTCATCTTCATCCTGGCGGCGAACTGGATCGGGCTGGTCCCCGGCTTCGGGTCGATCGGCTGGGGCCATCACACGGCCGACGGATTCGTGCTGGAAGAACCGCTGCTCCGCGGCGCCAACGCCGACGTCAACATGACGCTGGCGATGGCGCTGGTGTTCTTCGCCTGCTGGATCGTGTGGGGCCTTCGGGAACAGGGGCTGGCCGGTTTCGCCAAGGAGCTGTTCGCGCCCAAGGGCGAGAGCTCCGGCGCACTGAAGGTTCTGCTGGTGGTGGTGTTCTTCGCCGCCGGCCTCCTCGAGATCGTCTCGATTCTGTTTCGACCGATCTCACTCAGCTTCCGGCTCTACGGAAACATCTTCGCGGGCGAGAACATGCTGGAGACTGTCGCCGCGATTCCCGCCATCGGATGGCTGGTACAGATTCCTTTCTACTTTCTCGAACTCCTCGTCGGGCTCGTGCAGGCGCTCGTCTTCACGTTACTCACCGCCGTCTTCACGCTGCTCATTTGCCAGCACCACGAGGAACACCCGTCGCCCGCGGCCGCACACGGCTCGCATTGAACAAGGAAGGACGAACGATGACCGGCAGCATACACATCGGGTTAGCGGCTCTTGGCGCAGCCATTGCCGTCGGAGTCATCGGGATGAAAGCGGCGGAAGCCGTCGGGCGCAACCCCGGTTCATCCACCAAGGTGATGGTGCAGTCGATTCTGGCCATCGCCTTCGCCGAGGCGATCGTGTTCTACACGCTCTTCCTCGTGCAGTAACAGAGGTCCCCATGCTGGCCTTATTGCTGCAGCCGCCGGAGGGCGGGAGTCAGGTCGAGCAGATCGCCAGGACGTTCGGTGTCGCATGGCCGCATCTGATCGCCCAGACGCTCAGCTTCACTGTCGTCTGCGCGCTTCTGTACTGGTTGGCGTATCGCCCCATCCTCCAGATGCTCGAGCAACGGCGACAGCAGATCGCCGACGGCCTGGCGAATGCTGAAAAGGTCCGCGCCGAGCTTGCCAAAACCGAAACGCAACGGCGCGAGGTGCTGGCGCAGGCGCACGCCGAATCCAAGGTGATCGTCCGTGAGGCGCGCGCGACGGCGGCACGCCTCGAGGCGCAGGGCGCGCAACAGGCCAACGCGACTGCCCAGGACATTCTGGCCAAGGCGCATCAGGCCACCGAACGTGAGCACGTCCTCATGCTGGGTGACCTCAAACGTGAAGTCGGGCGGCTGGTGCTGCAGACGACGGCCGCCGTCACCGGAAAAGTCCTGACCGCTGACGATCAGCGTCGTCTGGCGGAGGAAAGCGCACGTCAGCTCACGGGCGTTGGAGCGTAGCGATGCGAGCCACCAAACGGAACATGCGCACGGCACGGCGGCTCTACCGGCTGTGCGTCGTTGACGGTCTCCTCGACGAGTCGCGTGCACGACTCGTGGTGACCCGCATCATCGACTCCGGGCGGCACGACACTGTCGGAATCCTTGGCCACTTTCAGCGGCTGGTCAGGCTGGATCGCGAGCGTCATACGGCGCATGTCGAGAGCGCCGTTCCTCTTCCTCCCGATCTCCGGGCCCGTCTTGAAGCCGACATCGCCGAGTGGTTCGGACGCGGCGTCGATGCGGAGTTCAGCGAGAACAGCGACCTCATCGCCGGCGTCCGCATGCGCGTGGGCAGCCACGTCTATGACGGCACCGTGCTCGGACGTCTCGCCGCGATTGAGGCAGGTTTGTAGCGGCGGGTCTTCAGACCCGCCTGCAGGTGAACATCCATGTCCAGCCTTGTAACCGACATCGAAGTCCAGATCGCAGGTGCCAAGACGGCCGTCACCCGACGAAGCGTCGGGATCATCCGCGAGGTTGGCGACGGCGTGGCCCGCGTCGAGGGACTCGCTGACGTCATGGTGAACGAGATGCTCGATCTCGGTCATGGCGTGACGGGCCTCGCGCTGAATCTCGACGAGACGGACGTGGGCGTCATCATCCTCGGCGACTACACGCGTCTCGAGGAGGGCGGCGAAGTCCGCGGGACGGGGAAACTCCTCCAGGTGCCGGTCGGCAAGGGGTTGCTCGGACGCGTCGTGAACACGCTCGGCGAGCCGCTCGACAACAAAGGGCCCATCGTCAGCACGACGGCATATCCAGTCGAGAAGCTCGCGCCGGGAGTTATCCGCCGCAAGGGGGTCAGCCAACCCGTGCAGAGCGGCATCATGCCGATCGACGCGATGATTCCGATCGGCCGCGGTCAGCGCGAGCTGATCATCGGCGACCGCGCGACCGGCAAGACGACGATCTGCATCGACACGATCATCTGTCAGGCGCGTCTGAACAAAGCGGCCGAGGCCGCCGGGGACACGTCGTACCGGCCGCTCTACTCGATCTATGTGGCGATCGGTCAGAAGCAGTCCACGATCGCCCGCATTGTCGCGGCGCTCGAAAAAGAAGGCGCCCTCCCCTACACCGTCGTCGTCGCGTCGCCGGCGGCCGACTCGGCGACCAACCAGTATCTGGCCCCGTTTGCCGGTTGTGCGATGGGCGAATGGTTCATGGACAACGGAATGGATGCGCTGATCGTCTACGACGATCTCTCCAAGCATGCCGTGGCGTATCGCCAGATATCGCTGGTGCTGAAGCGGCCGTCCGGCCGTGAAGCGTATCCCGGCGACGTGTTCTACCTGCACAGCCGGCTGCTCGAGCGCGCGGCGCGTGTCAGCGAAAAGTTCGGGAACGGCTCGCTCACGGCGTTGCCGATCATCGAGACGCAGGCCGGCGACGTGTCGGCATATATCCCGACCAACGTCATCTCGATCACCGACGGTCAGATCTATCTGGAAACGGACCTCTTCTACCAGGGCGTCCGGCCGGCGATCTCGGTCGGTCTCTCCGTGTCCCGCGTCGGATCGGCGGCACAGGTCAAGGCCATGAAACAGGTGGCCGGTCAACTCAAAGGCGACCTGGCGCAGTTCCGCGAGCTGGCGGCCTTCGCGCAATTCGGATCCGAGCTCGACAAAGCGTCGCAGGCCAAGATCGATCGCGGCAAGCGAATTGTCGAACTCTTCAAGCAGCCGCAGTACAGCCCGATTCAGGTCGAAGTGCAGATCGCCGTGCTCTGGGCGGCGCAGCAGGGGTACATCGACGACGTACCGGTGCCGCGCGTCAAGGAATTCCAAACCGGTTTCACGGAGTTCCTGACCACACGCAAAACCGACCTCCTTGATCGGATCGCGACTGAGAAGACGATCGGCGACGAGTTGAAGGCAGCGCTCAAGGCAGCGACTGACCAATTCAAACAGAGCTGGACCTAAAGTGCGCGCTTCCTTTCGGCGACGCGCACGTCCTTGGTCCTTGGTGCTTAGTGCCAGGTCCGTTTGTGATCCGCATGGCGGCGGCTGTTCATCCGGACCAAGGACCATGGACCAGGGACGGACAAAGAACGAAGGACCAAGGACAAAGGACCAGAAGAATGCCTAGCACGCGCGACCTCCGGCGGCGCATTCAGTCCATTCGCGGCACCGCCCAGATCACCAGAGCGATGCAGATGGTGGCCTCCTCGAAGATGCGCAAGGCGCAAGAGGCTGCTATCACGGCCAGACCGTTCGCCAAGATGTTGTACGAAATCCAGCGCAAGGTGACGACGAGGCCGATCGAGTTCCGAGATCCGCTGCTCGAGGTCCGCGAGGTACGGAAACGCGCGGTGATTCTCGTCGCCGCGGACAAGGGGCTCTGTGGAGCGCTGAACACCAACGTCTTCCGGATGGCCACCGAGTTTGATCCCGCATCGACGATCTTCATCACCGCGGGACGCAAGGCGGCACAGTTCGTGGCGGTCACGCGCAGAACGCTCGTCGCCGAATTCGCCTACGGCGACGAACCCACCTACGGCGAGGCTCGCGCCGTCGCGAACACCGCTCAGGAGATGTTTCTGAACGGCGAGGTCGATGAGGTGTACCTGATCGCGACCAGGTTCATCAACACCCTGCAACAGGAGCCGGTGTCGATGCAGATCCTGCCGGTCGGCTCCCTCAAGGGATTGCGAATCCCGGCGGTGGAAGAAATCGAGCGCGTCGCGGCGGACAGCAGCGAGTACCTCTTCGAGCCGAGTCCGCAGGCGGTCATCAGCGCGTTCTTGCCACGATGGCTCAGCGTCTTCGTGTACCTCGTGCTGTTGAACGCGAAGGCCAGCGAGCAGAGCGCTCGCATGGTGTCGATGAAGAACGCCACGGAAGCCGCGGAGTCGCTGATCGAGGATCTGACGCTCGCGTACAACCGGCTGCGGCAAGGCAACATCACCAAGGAACTGCTGGAGATCGCCGGCGGTCAGGCGGAGTGATTCCTATGAACACCGGAACGATCGTGCAAGTGGCAGGGCCCGTCGTGGACGTCGAGTTCCCTGACGTGCTGCCGGCCATCTACAACGCCCTGACGGTGCAGTACGGCGGTGGACAGGCGGCCGCCCGCATCACGCTCGAAGTGCAGCAGCACCTCGGCGACCGCTGGGTGCGAGCCATTTCGATGTCGGGCACTGAAGGACTCAAACGCGGACAGACCGTCACCGACAGCGGCGAGCCGATCAAGGTGCCCGTGGGCGACGGCGTCATGGGGCGTGTCTTCGACGTCACCGGCACGCCGATCGACGAGCGCGGCCCGGTGCGCGCGGACAAGTACTACCCAATACATCGCCAGCCGCCGCTGCTTGCCGATCAGTCCACCTCACCGGAAGTGCTGACCACCGGCATCAAGGTGATCGATCTGATCTGTCCGTTCCTGAAGGGCGGCAAGATCGGCGCCTTCGGGGGCGCCGGTGTCGGCAAGACGGTGGTGATCCAGGAACTGATCAACAACATCGCCAAGCTCCATGGCGGTGTCTCGGTGTTCGTAGGCGTCGGCGAACGGACTCGTGAGGGCAACGACCTCTATCACGAAATGTCGCAGACGGGCGTCATCAACCAGAACGATCTGACGCAGTCCAAGATCGCCCTCGTCTACGGACAGATGAACGAACCGCCGGGCGCGCGCCTGCGCGTCGCGCTCTCCGGCCTCGCCATCACCGAGTACTTCCGCGACGAGAAGAATCTGGACGTGTTGCTGTTCATCGACAACATCTTCCGCTTCTCGCAGGCGGGCTCAGAAGTGTCGGCGCTGCTCGGCCGCACGGCCAGTGCGGTCGGCTACCAGCCCACGCTCGCCGCCGAGATGGGCATGCTCCAGGAGCGCATCACCTCGACGACGAAAGGATCGATCACGTCCTTCCAGGCGGTGTACGTGCCGGCCGACGACCTCACCGATCCGGCGCCGGCCACGACGTTCGCGCATCTCGACGCGACCATCGTGCTGGAGCGCTCAATCGCGGAACTCGGGATCTATCCCGCGGTCGATCCGCTCGCCTCGACGTCCCGTGCCCTCGCGCCCGACATCGTCGGCGAGGAGCACTACGAGGTCGCACGCGGCGTACAGCGCGTGTTGCAGCGGTTCAAGGATCTGCAGGACATCATCTCGATCCTCGGGATGGACGAACTCCCGCCCGAGGACAAGACGACGGTGTATCGGGCGAGGCGCATTCAGCGCTTCCTGAGCCAGCCGTTCAGCGTCGCGCAAGTCTTCACCGGCCGCGAAGGCCGTCAGGTGCCGGTCGCTGAAACGGTACGCGGCTTCAAAGACATTCTCGAGGGGAAGTACGACACCGTTCCCGAGGGTGACTTCTACATGAAAGGCGGCATCGAGGAAGTCAGGAAAGGCTGACGCGGACATGGCCGAGACGCTTCGCCTCGAGATCGTCACGCCGGCAGGAGTCGCCTTCTCCGAGGACGTCACGATGGTGACGCTGCCGTGTGTCGACGGCCAGCTCGGCATCTATCCGCAGCATGTCGGGCTGATTACCGAGATCGTGCCGGGCGAGATCATCGTCCACCGCGGAGGGTCGGAACAGTACCTCGCCGTCGGTTCCGGCCTCGTTGATATTTCCGCTCACCGCGTCGGCATCGTCGCCGACATGGCCATCGCGGCTGATCACATCGACGAAGCGAAGGTTGAGGAGGCCCGTCAGCGCGCGGAGGCGCGTCTCCGCGACCACCTGTCAGACGAGGAGGTCGCGTCGGTCAACGCGTCGCTGGCCCGATCGCTGGCGCAGCTGCATGTGAAACGTCGACGACGCGCGTGATCCCCGGCATATCGGACCCGCTCCGGCATTCCGGACCTGATTCGTGAGCACGGTATTCATGCGCCTCGGCAACGGCCCGGATCGATTCGACAGCCGTGGCACGCGACACGCAAGAGAGGACTCACTTCCGAACCTTCGAGTCTGCTGGAGCAACTATGACCCCACGAGTAGGCGGTAAATCAGACGACCGATCGCGTCAGCACACCGAGAGCGTTGTGCCTGCAGGTGCGGCTGCGCCGGAGCTGGCGCAGCGACTGATCGAGAACCTGCATCATCAACAGGCCAAGCTGCCACGTCACGCGACTCGCAACGACTGGTACATGGCGCTCGCCTATACGGTCCGGGAGCGCGTCCTCGATCGGTATATTGCGACACTCGACGCAATTGCCGGCTCACACTTGACGGCCAAAGTCGTCGCCTACCTCTCGGCCGAGTTCCTGGTAGGTCCGCATCTCGGGAACAGTCTGGTGAACCTCGGGCTGCGTCAGGCGGCGGAAGACGCGGTGGCCAGCGTCGGCAGTGACCTGGCCACGCTGATCGAACAGGAAGAAGAGCCTGGCCTGGGCAACGGCGGGCTTGGTCGTCTCGCCGCGTGTTACATGGACTCGCTCGCCACGCTGAACATTCCAGCGATCGGCTATGGCATCCGCTACGAGTTCGGCATTTTCGACCAGGCGATCCGTGACGGGTGGCAGGTCGAACTGACGGACAAGTGGCTGCGCTTCGGCAATCCCTGGGAGATCGTCCGCACCGAAGTCACCTACGACGTGAAGTTCGGCGGCCGCACCGAGAGCTATCACGACGACCAGGGGCACTACCGCGTCAACTGGATTCCCGACCGCATGGTGAAGGGCGTCGCCTACGACACGCCGGTGCCGGGTTACCGCGTTCCCACCACGAACCTGCTGCGGCTGTGGAAGGCAGAAGCCACGGAATCGTTCGATCTGTCCGCGTTCAACGTCGGCGACTACTACGGCGCGGTGCACGAGAAGGCCGCGTCGGAAACGATCTCGAAGGTGCTCTACCCGAACGACGAGCCCGATGCGGGCAAGGCACTGCGCCTGACGCAGCAGTACTTCTTCGTCTCCTGCTCACTGCAGGACATGATTCGGCTCCACCTGATGCGTGGGAAACGCATCGAGGAATTCCACACGTTCTGGGCCGCGCAGCTGAACGACACCCATCCGTCGATTGCCGTCGCCGAGCTGATGCGGCTGCTGGTCGACGAACACACGGTGGACTGGGATACGGCGTGGGCGATGACCAAGGAGACCTGCGGGTATACGAATCACACGCTGCTGGCCGAGGCGCTCGAGAAGTGGCCGCTGGCGCTGTTTGCGCGTCTCCTGCCACGGCACCTGGACATCATCTTCGAGATCAACCACCGCTTCCTCGAGGGGGTGCGTCAACACCATCCCGGCGACGATCAGCTAGTCCGGCGGCTGTCGTTGATCGACGAAACCGGCAGCAAGTACGTCCGCATGGCGCATCTCGCGTCGGTCGGGAGCCACGCGATCAACGGCGTCGCGGCGCTCCACAGCGAGCTGCTCAAGCAGACCGTGCTCCGCGACTTCCACACCGTGATGCCAGAGAGGTTTTTCAACGTCACTAACGGCGTCACACCGCGCCGCTGGATGGTGTTGAGCAACCCGAAACTAACGGCGCTGCTGACGCGGCATATCGGCGACGGGTGGATCTCCGACCTCGAACACGAGTTGGCGCGCATCGAGCCGCTGGCCAATGACCGGGGCTTCCAACTCGAGTGGCAGACAGTGAAGGCCGAGAACAAGACCGCACTCGCCGGTCTCATCAAGGATCGCACCGGCATCGTCGTCGATCCGCTGTCGCTGTTCGACATTCAGGTGAAGCGGCTGCACGAGTACAAGCGGCAGCACCTGAACGTCCTCTATCTGATCACGCTGTATGCACGGCTGAAGCGCGGCGCCGGAGACTCGACCACGCCACGGACCGTGGTTTTTGGAGGAAAGGCGGCGCCCAGCTACCGCGTGGCCAAGCTGATCATCAAGTTGATCAGCAGCGTGGCTGACGTGGTCAACCGCGATCGTCAGGTGGCGGATCGCCTCAAGGTTGTGTTCCTGCCGGACTTCAACGTCAAGAACAGTCAGCATGTCTATCCCGCTGCGGAGCTGTCCGAGCAGCTCTCGTTGGCCGGCAAGGAAGCGTCGGGCACTGGCAACATGAAGTTCTCGATGAACGGGGCGCTCACGATCGGCACACTGGACGGCGCCAACGTCGAGATTCGCGATGCGGTTGGCCACGAGAACTTTTTCCTGTTCGGCCTGACCGCCAACGACGTGGAACGGGTGAGGACGAACGGCTACAACCCGAGAGCCATTTACGACGCGAATCCGGAGCTGCGCGAGACGATCGACATGATCGGCGGCGGTGCCTTCTCCGGAGGTGATCGCGAACTGTTCCGTCCGCTCGTGGACTCGCTGCTCAATCACGACCAGTACATGCTGCTCGCGGATTACCAGTCCTACATGGACTGCCAGGAGCAGGTCCAACTCGCGTATCGCGATCGCGCCAGATGGACGCGCATGTCGATTCTGAACTGTGCGCGCGTTGGACGTTTCTCGTCGGATCGCTCGATTCGGGAATACTGCCGCGACATCTGGCATGTGAGCCCGCTGACCATTTCAGAAGCGCAAGCATGAGCCTCCTGGTCGCTGAAACCCGACGGACAGCGCCGCTCGGCGCGACGCTCACGAACGGGGGCGTCAACTTCAGCGTGTTCTCGAAGCACGCGACGCGCATCGATCTGCTGCTCTTTGACGATGACCGTCCCCAACCGGCGAGCGTCATCCCGCTCGACGCGCGCCGGCACAAGACGTATCACTACTGGCACACCTTCGTTCCCAATCTCACGCCGGGTCAGCGCTACGCCTACCGTGCCGATGGGCCGTTCGCTCCGGAGCGAGGATTGCGGTTCGATCGCGAGAAAGTCCTCCTCGACCCCTACGGCCTCGCCATCGCGGTGCCACCCAACTACGACCGCAAGGCCGCGAAACGGCCTGGCGACACCGCGGCGACCGCGATGAGAAGCGTCGTGGCCGATCCGAGTCGTTACGACTGGGAAGGCGACGCGCCGCTCAGACGGCCGTTCGTCGAGACCGTCATCTACGAACTGCATGTCAAAGGCTTCACCCGGCATCCGAGCTCGGGTGTCGCCGCTCACAAACGAGGGACGTTTGCGGGTCTGATCGACAAGATTCCCTATCTCAAGGATCTGGGAGTGACCGCCGTCGAACTGCTGCCGGTCTTCCAGTTCGATCCCTACGACGCGCCGGAAGGCCGGGTGAACTACTGGGGATACCAGCCGGTCTCGTTCTTCGCGCCGCATCACGCCTATAGCTCGCGGCCGGGACCACTTGCCGTCCTCGACGAATTTCGCGACATGGTCAAGGCGCTGCATCGCGCCGGCATCGAAGTGATCCTCGACGTCGTATTCAACCACACGACGGAAGGCGGCGCCACCGGCCCGACGCTCTGCTACCGAGGTCTTGCCAACAACTTCTACTACATCCTCGAGCCGGACAAGTCACGCTACGCCGACTACACCGGCTGCGGGAACACACTGAACGCCAACCAGCCGATCGTCCGCCGGCTGATTCAGGACAGCTTGCGCTACTGGGTGACCCAGATGCATGTGGACGGTTTCCGCTTCGACCTCGCGTCGATCCTCTCGAGGGACGAGCAAGGGGAGCCGGTGCCAAACCCGCCGGTGCTGTGGGACATCGAGTCCGATCCGTTACTCGCGGGCACCAAGCTGATTGCCGAGGCCTGGGATGCGGCGGGCCTCTATCAGGTCGGCAGCTTCGCCGGTGACGCCTGGCAAGAGTGGAACGGCCGCGCCCGCGACGACATCCGCAGATTCCTCAAAGGCGACACCCGGTCGGTGTCACCGGTGGCCACACGGCTGCTGGGCAGCCCAGATATGTACGCTCATGAAGAGCGCGAGGCCGAGCAGAGCATCAATTTCGTGACCTGCCACGACGGCTTCACGCTCAACGACCTCGTCTCGTACAACGACAAACACAACGAGGCGAACGGGGAGCGCAACACCGACGGCGCCAATGACAACGCCAGCTGGAACTGCGGCGTCGAGGGACCAACCGACGATCCCGACATCGACGCGCTACGGAACCGCCAGGTCAAAAACTTCCACCTACTCAACCTCCTGGCCGCTGGTACGCCGATGCTGCTCATGGGCGACGAGGTCCGCCGGACTCAGTTGGGCAACAACAACGCCTACTGCCAGGACAACGAGATCAGCTGGTTCGATTGGACGCTCCTGGAGCGGCACGCCGACATCCTTCGCTTCGTGAAACATCTCACCGCGTTCCGGCAGCGCCGTGACATCGTCACCAACGATCGCCCGCTGACGCTCAACGAGCTTTTGGACCGCGCCCGCATCGAATGGCACGGCGTGAAGCTCAATGAGCCGGACTGGGGCGAACACTCGCATTCGCTCGCCTTCACGTTCTACAGCGTGCATGCCCGCTACCTGATTCACGGGATGCTGAATGCCTACTGGGAGCCGTTGACGTTCGAGTTGCCGCCATCGCCCGAATCGAACCAACGAGGCTGGCGACGCGTGGTCGACACCGGGCTCACGAGCCCCGACGACTTCATCCCGTGGGATGTCGCGCCGCGTGTGACCGCAACCAGCTATTCGGTGCAGTCGCGATCGATCGTGCTCCTCCTCCGTTCGCTCGAACAGCGCACTGCCGGAAGTCGTGGGAGGCCCTGACCACCATGGCAATCGATCCACGCGCCGGTCAGCCTGCTCCTGAAAGCCTTCTGGTGGACGAGAGCCTGCTGCAGGACGCGTACTACACGCGCAGACCGGATACGGTCGACCCCTCGCAGCGTGTCCATTTCGGAACGAGTGGTCATCGCGGCTCGTCGGTGCGCGGCACGTTCAACGAAGCGCACGTGCTGGCCATCACCCAGGCGATCTGCAACTTTCGCAGCGGTCATGAGATCGCCGGTCCGTTGTATCTCGGCAAGGACACGCACACCCTTTCAGAGCCCGCCTGGCGATCGGTATTGGAGGTGCTGGTTGGCAACGGTGTGGAGGTGATGATCGACGAGAGCGAGGGCTACACACCGACACCCGTGATCTCTCACGCGATCGTCGCGCATAATCATCGGCGTCCGTCACGACGCAGCGACGGGATCGTCATCACGCCGTCGCACAATCCACCTGACGATGGCGGCATCAAATACAACCCGCCGACCGGCGGCCCTGCCGATACGGGAATCACGCGCTGGATCGAGGCGCGAGCGAATGCACTCCTCGCTGAAGGTCTGAAGGGCGTCAAGCGAACCGCGTACGAGAAGGCCAACCACGCGCCGGGGATCCATCGATACGACATGGCCGGCGCGTACGTGAACGACCTGGGCTCGGTCGTGGACATGGATCTCATCACGAGTGCCGGGATCAAGGGCGGCGTCGATCCGCTTGGCGGGGCGAGCGTGGGGTACTGGGGCCGGATCGCCGATCGGTATGGCATCGATATCGAGGTCGTCAATCCGGCCGTGGACCCGACGTTCCGATTCATGCCGCTCGACTGGGACGGCAAGATCCGCATGGACTGCTCGTCGCCCTACGCGATGTCGGCGCTGATTGCGCTCAAGGACCGCTTCGATATCGCCTTCGGCAACGACCCTGACGCCGACCGTCACGGCATCGTCACGCCGGACGCCGGGCTGATGAATCCCAACCACTATCTCGCGGCGGCAATTTTCTATCTGTTCACGAACCGTCCGGCATGGCCCGCAGCCGCGGCGATCGGCAAGACGCTCGTCAGCAGCAGCGCGATCGATCGTGTGGCACGGAAGGTTGGCCGTGCGCTGGTCGAAGTGCCGGTCGGCTTCAAGTGGTTCGTGCCAGGCTTGATTGACGGCGTGCTCGGGTTCGGCGGCGAGGAAAGCGCCGGCGCCTCGTTCTTGCGGCGCGACGGCGCCGTGTGGACGACCGACAAGGACGGGATCATCCTGAACCTGCTCGCCCTGGAGCTCACCGCACGCACCGGCCGCAGCCCGTCCGAACTCTATCGCACGCTGACCGACGAATTCGGCGCGCCGGTGTACGAACGCGTGGATGCGCCGGCGACGCGTGATGAAAAGGGGATCCTCGAGAACCTCTCGCCGGAGGATGTCGCCGCCGCGTCGCTGGCGGGAGATCCCATCACCACGCTGACCACGACCGCCCCCGGCAATGGCGCCAGCATCGGCGGCTTGAAGGTCGCCACCGACTATGGATGGTTCGCCGCGCGGCCATCCGGCACCGAGGATGTCTACAAGCTCTACGCCGAGAGCTTCCGTGGTTCGCAGCACCTGAGACGGATTCAGGACGAAGCGCGCGCGATCGTCAGCAAGGCGCTCGCCGCGGTCACCCGATGATGCGTCCGGTGCGGACACCGCCAGCACTGTGAATGGAGAACCGCCGTGGCCAAGCCAGCAGCGATCAAAGACAAAGCATCGGCGCCCGCCGAACAGACTCCACAGACGCCACTGTCTCCCGAAGAGATGCGGGCGATGCACGCCTATTGGCGGGCATGCAATTACCTGTCGGTCGGGATGATTTACCTGCAGGACAACCCCCTGCTGAAGCAGCCCTTGAAGAAGGAACAGGTCAAGCACCGCCTGCTCGGCCACTGGGGCGCGAGCCCGGCGCTGTCCTTCGTCTGGGTCCATCTGAACCGGATGATCGTCGAGCACGATCTCGACATGATCTTCGTCGCCGGTCCTGGTCATGGCGCGCCGGGCGTCCTTGGACCGGCGTATCTGGAAGGCACCTACTCCGAGATCTATCCGGACATCAGCCAGGACGCCGAGGGGATGCAGAAGTTCTTCAAGCAGTTCTCCTTCCCCGGCCACATCGGCAGCCACGTCACGCCTGAGACGCCGGGATCGATCCATGAAGGCGGCGAGCTGGGCTACAGCCTGTCGCACGCGTACGGGATGGCCTTCGACAATCCCGACCTCATCGTCGCCTGTGTCGTTGGTGATGGTGAGGCCGAGACCGGTCCGCTGGCGACCGCGTGGCACTCGAACAAGTTCGTCAATCCCATCCGCGATGGCGCCGTTCTCCCGATCCTCAATCTCAACGGCTACAAGATCGCCAACCCGACGATCCTCGCGCGCATCAGCCACGAGGAACTGAACGCCTTGTTCGTCGGCTACGGCTACAAGCCGTACTTCGTCGAAGGCAGCGACCCCACCGAGATGCATCAGAAGATGGCGGCCACGCTCGATCAGGCAATCGGTGAGATTCGTGCAGCGCAGCAAGCGGCACGCACATCTGGCCGTGCGACGCGTCCCCGTTGGCCGATGATCGTGCTGCGTTCGCCAAAGGGCTGGACCGGACCCAGAGAAATGAACGGCCACAAGCTGGAAGGATCGTGGCGATCGCACCAGGTCCCGTTTGCCGACGTCCAGAACAATCCCGCCAATCTGAAGATGCTCGAAGACTGGATGCGCAGCTACAAGGCGGAGGAGCTGTTCGACGAGGACGGCCATCTGAAGGCGGAGCTCCGCGCCACGGCGCCCATGGGCGACCGCCGAATGAGCGCGAACCCGCACGCCAACGGCGGACTCCTTCGCCGGGAGCTCAAGCTGCCCGATATCCGGAACTATGCGGTGCAGGTCAGCTCGCGAGGGACCACTCAGCACGAGAACACCAAGCCGCTCGGCGAGTTCTTACGCGATGTGATGAAGAACAACCCGACGAGCTTCCGGGTGTTCGGACCGGACGAAACCGCGTCGAACCGGCTGCAGGCGATCTACGCCGCCAGCAAGAAGACGTGGATGGCCGACATGCTTCCGGAAGATGCCGACGGCGGCGAGCTCGCCACTGATGGACGCGTGATGGAAATGCTGTCGGAGCACACGCTGGTGGGCTGGCTGGAAGGGTATCTCCTGACCGGGCGGCACGGCCTCTTTCACACCTATGAAGCGTTCGCACATGTGATCGATTCGATGTTCAACCAGCACGCCAAATGGCTGGACATCAGCAAGAACCACGTGCCGTGGCGCGTGCCGGTGTCGTCGGAGAACATCCTGCTCTCCTCCACCGTCTGGCGCCAGGACCACAACGGGTTCTCGCATCAGGATCCTGGGTTCATCGATCTGGTCACGAACAAGAGTTCATCGGTGACTCGCGTGTATCTGCCGCCGGACGCCAACACGCTGCTGTCGGTGATGGACCACTGCCTGCGCAGCACCGACTACATCAACGTCATCGTCGCCGACAAGCAGAAGCATCTGCAGTTCACCACCATCGACGAAGCCATCGTCCACTGCACGAAGGGCATCGGGATTTGGAAACGGGCGAGCACGGATGCCGGTGAGGAGCCGGACGTCGTGCTGGCGTCCTGCGGTGACGTGGCGACGATGGAGGCGCTGGCGGCCGCAGCGATCCTGCGCGAGAAGGCGCCGGACCTGAAGCTGCGATTCGTCAACGTGGTGGATCTCTTCAAGCTGCAGCCAGCCTCCGAGCACCCGCACGGATTGACGGAACGTGAGTTCGACGGTCTGTTCACGGCTGACAAGCCGATCATCTTCAGCTTCCACGGCTACCCCTGGCTCATTCACAAGCTCACCTACCGGTTCTCGGGTCACGACCACCTGCACGTGCGCGGCTACAAGGAGAAGGGCAACATCAACACGCCGCTGGAGCTCGCGATGCTCAACGAGACATCGCGTTTCAACCTGGTTATCGATGTGATCGATCGCGTGCCGTCGCTGCGCACCAAGGGCGCGCACATCAAGGAAGAGATGAAGAACGCGATCATCGACCACATGCAGTACGCGCACGAGCACGGCACCGATCGTCCTGACATCGTGAACTGGACCTGGCCGCATTGAGCAAGACCATGAGCCCCACCACTCTCGACACGACACGGCGAGCGACAGGCGCAGGCGCGGACGCGCTGAGCGCGATGGACCAACTGGCGGTAAACACCATTCGCACGTTGGCGATGGACGCCGTGCAGCGGGCCAATTCAGGACACCCCGGTACACCGATGGCGCTCGCGCCGGTCGTCTACTGCCTGTGGCAGCGGATCCTGCGCTTCGATCCCGATCATCCCATCTGGCCCAATCGCGATCGTTTCGTGCTGTCCGCCGGCCACGCGTCGATGCTCCTGTACGCAATGCTGCATCTGACCGGCGTCAAAGCGGTCAATCCGAAGTACGAGACGCTCGGCGAACTGTCGGTCACCTTGGATGACATCAAGCGGTTCCGGCAACTGGACAGCAAATGCGCCGGGCATCCGGAATACCGCTGGACGTCCGGCGTCGAGACCACGACCGGGCCGTTGGGACAGGGCCTGGCCACGAGCGTCGGCATGGCGATCGCCGAACGCTGGATTGCCAGCTACTTCAATCGTCCAGGCTTCGAGCTGTTCGACTACGACGTCTACGCCTTGTGCGGCGACGGCTGCATGATGGAAGGCCTCTCCAGCGAGGCGGCGTCGCTCGCCGGGCATCTCAAGCTCGCGAACCTGTGCTGGATCTACGACAACAACCACATCACGATCGAGGGCAACACCGCGTTGACCTACAGCGATGACGTGGCCACCCGCTTCGTCGGGTATGGCTGGAACGTCACTCGCGTCGGCGATGCCAACGACCTCGCGATGCTCGAGCGTGCGTTCCACACGTTCCAGAGCACCACCGATCGACCGACGTTGATCGTCGTGGACAGCCACATCGCCTACGGCGCTCCCAACAAGCAGGACACCAGCGCGGCGCATGGCGAGCCACTCGGCGAAGAAGAAATCCGACTCGCCAAGCGTCATTACGGCTGGCCGGAAGACGAGCGCTTCCTCGTTCCCGACAATGTCCGCGAACACTTCCACGAGGGCATCGGCGTCCGCGGCGCCACGCAGCATCAGGCGTGGTGGGCGATGTTCGAAGAGTATCGGCGGACGTATCCAGAGCTGGCGGAGCAGGGATACCGCATGCTGAAGCGCGAGCTGCCCGACAATTGGAGCGAGGGGCTGCCAGCCTTTCCGGCTGACGCCAGGGGCATCGCGACACGCGATGCGTCAGGCAAGGCGCTGAACGCCGTGGCCCGTAACGTGCCGTGGCTGATTGGCGGATCGGCCGATCTCGGACCGTCGTGCAAGACCCGGATCACGATGGAAGGCGCCGGCGACTTCAGCGCCGACAATCCCGCCGGGAGGAACCTGCATTTCGGCATCCGCGAGCACGCTATGGCCGCCGTGCTGAATGGACTGTCGCTCTCGAAGATCCGCCCGTTCGGATCGGGCTTCCTGATCTTCAGCGACTATTCCCGCGCCGCAATCCGGCTGAGCGCGTTGATGGAGATCCCCGTGATCCACATCTTCACGCACGACTCGATCGGCGTCGGCGAGGACGGACCGACGCATCAGCCGGTCGAGCATCTCGCCTCGCTGCGCGCGATTCCTGGACTCATCACGCTTCGCCCCGCTGATGCGAACGAAACGGTCGAAGCCTGGCGCCTGATCACCCGGCTGCGGCATCAACCGGTGGCGTTGATCCTGACCCGCCAGGCGGTGCCCACGATCGATCGCTCGACGTATGCCGCGGCGGATGGCGTCCAGCGCGGCGCCTACATCCTGGCAGATACCGACAACGGCCCACCGGACGTGATCCTGCTCGCGACCGGCAGCGAGGTGTCGCTCTGTCTGGCGGCATACGAGCAACTGAAGACCGAAGACATCACGGCGCGTGTCGTGAGCATGCCGTCGTGGGAGCTGTTCGAGCAGTACTGCCGGACGTCTCCCGGGTACCGGCACGAGGTGCTGCCCGACTCGGTGTCGGCGCGCGTGTCGGTCGAAAAGGCCTCGACGCTGGGCTGGAGCCGCTACGTTGGCAGCCACGGCCATAGCATCGGGATGGACACCTTCGGCGCGTCGGCGCCACTGCAGGAACTGCAGAAGAAGTTCGGATTCACGGTCGAGAACGTCGTCGCGGCCGCCAAACAGCAGGTCGCTCGAACGAGGTGAACCATGCGCGTCGCGATAGGCTGCGATCATGCGGGCTTCGAGCTGAAGGAGGCGGTCAAGGGCTTCCTCGTGTCAGAGAACAGCGAGGTGCTCGACCTCGGCACGCATACCACCGAGGCCGTGGACTATTCGGATTTCGCCATGGCCGTTGGCGAAGCCGTCCGCGGACGCCATGCCGAGCGAGGCATCATCCTCTGCGGAAGCGGCGTTGGCGTGTCGATGGCTGCGAACAAGATGCCGGGCATTCGTGCCGGCCTCTGCCACGACACCTATTCGGCGCATCAGGGCGTCGAGCACGACGACATGAACGTCCTCGTGCTCGGCGGCCGCGTGGTCGGCGTCGAGCTCGCGCGCGAGCTGGTGCACACCTTCCTCAACGCACGGTTCACCGGCGAGCAGCGGCACGTGCGTCGTCTCGCGAAGATGACGGCCCTCGAGAATCCGCTGCGCGCGCTGCAGATCTTCGGCCAGTCCGTGTGGTTCGACTACATCCGCCGTACGCTGATCACGAGCGGCGAGCTCCGGCGTCTGATCGACGACGACGGGTTGCGCGGGGTGACATCGAATCCAGCCATCTTCGAGAAGGCGGTCAGCGGCAGCTCCGATTACCGCGATCTGCTCGAGTCGCCCGTCGCGCGGTCGCTTGACGCCAAGCATCTCTACGAGCAGCTGGCCATCCGCGATATCCGCGACGCCGCCGATGCGCTGCGCTCGGTCTACAACGAGACCGCGGCGCGCGATGGCTACGTCAGTCTGGAAGTGTCGCCGCTGCTCGCGTTCGACACCGCGGGCACGCTGGATGAGGCCCGGCGTCTGTGGCGGGAGGTCGGCCGCGAGAATCTCATGATCAAAGTGCCCGCGACTACGCAGGGCATTCCGGCGATTCAGGAACTCATCGCCGAAGGCATCAACGTCAACGTGACGCTCCTGTTCTCCCAGGATGCCTACGAACAGGTCGCGCAGGCCTACGTCACCGGGCTCGAGCGCCTGGCGAAGACTGGCGGCGACCCGTCGCATGTGGCGAGCGTCGCCAGCTTCTTCATCAGTCGCATCGATACGGCGATCGACGCCATCGTCGCCGAGCGGCTGCAGGCCACGTCGAATGCACACCAGCAAGGGCTCCTGCGTTCACTGGCGGGGCGCGTCGCCACTGCCAACGCCAAGCTGACCTACCAGCGCTACCAGGAGATCTTCGCCGGCCTGCGTTGGCAAGCGCTCGCCGACCGCGGCGCGCAGACGCAGCGGCTGTTGTGGGCGAGCACCGGTACCAAGAATCCCGCCTATCGCGATGTCATCTACGTCGAGGAGCTGATCGGGCCCGACACGGTGAACACGATGCCCCCGGCCACCATCGACGCGTTTCGCGATCACGGACAGCCGCGTGCCAGCCTGGACGAAGACGTCGATGCCGCACGCGACACGATGGCGACGCTCGCCGAAGTCGGCATCTCGATGAAGGACGTCACCGACACCCTGCTGGCCGACGGCCTGCGTCTCTTCACCGATGCGTTCGAACAGCTCTTGCGATCCGTCGAGCGACAGAGTCATGAGTCGGGCGCCGGCCGGATCAACCGGATGACCTCCACGCTACCCGCGCCGATCGCGGGTGCGGTCAAGCAGTCGCTCGAGGAGTGGCAGGCGCAGGGCAAGATGCGCCGGCTCTGGCAGCGCGACGCCTCGATCTGGACCGGGAAGGACGAAGCCGCGTGGCTCGGCTGGCTCGGTGTGACGAACGATCAGCTGGCGCACGTGCAGCGTTTCACGCACATCGCCGATGTCGCGCGGAGCGCCGGGATGCCCGACGTGTTGTTGATGGGCATGGGCGGCTCCAGCCTCTGCCCGGAAGTGTTGAAGACGACGTTCGGCTCGCGACGCGGCTTCCCCGAGCTTCATGTCCTCGACTCGACCGACCCGGCACAGGTGCAGACGTTTGCGAACAAGCTGAATTTCGAACGGACGTTGTTCATCGTATCGAGCAAGTCGGGCTCGACGCTCGAACCCAACATCTTCAAGCAGTACTTCTACGACCGCGTGGTGAAGACCGTTGGCGAGCAGGAGGCCGGTAAGCGTTTCATCGCGATCACCGATCCGGGCTCGAAGATGCAGCAGGTGGCCGAGGCCGACGGCTTCCGTCAGGTCTTTTACGGTTGGCCCAGCATCGGCGGGCGCTACTCGGCGCTGTCCGATTTCGGCCTGGTCCCCGCCGCGATCATCGGCGTGGACGTCTCGAAGTTCCTGGACCGGACCGAGGCGATGGTCTGTGCCTGTATGCCGTCGGTGCCGGTACACGAAAACCCTGGCGCCGTGCTCGGAACCATTCTCGGCGTGGCCGCGAAACAGTTCGGCCGCGACAAATTGACGATTGTCTCGTCGCCTGGCATCGCCACCCTCGGCGCCTGGTTGGAGCAGCTGGTCGCCGAATCCACCGGCAAGCAGGGCCACGGGATCATTCCGGTCGATCGCGAGACGCTCGTCGCGCCGGACACCTACGGCGCCGATCGCCTCTTCGTCTACGTCAGATTGCAATCGTCGCCGGATCCCGCGCAGGACGCAGCAGTGGACGCGATCGAACGCGCGGGTCATCCGGTCGTGCGGATCGTGCTCGACGATCCCGACGATCTCGGTGAAGAGTTCTTCCGCTGGGAGATCGCCACGGCCGTGGCCGGCTCCATCCTCGGCATCCACCCATTCGATCAGCCGGACGTCGAGGCGAGCAAGACGGCGACGCGGAAGCTGACCGCCGCGTATGAACGCGACGGGGCACTGCCGCAGGAGAAGCCCTTCTTCACCGGCGACGGCATCGCGTTGTTCACGGATGATCGGAACCAGTCAGCGCTCGAGCAGGCGGCGGGATCGCGTCCGGCTCTCGCGGATTACCTGAAGGCTCACCTGAATCGGCTTGGCGCCGGCGACTACTTCGCGCTCCTCGCCTACATCGAGATGAACGAGGCGCACGAGCGCGAGCTGCAGTCGATCCGCCATCAGGTCCTCAACGCCAGACGCGTCGCCACGTGCCTGGAATTCGGGCCGCGGTTCCTGCACTCGACCGGCCAGGCGTACAAGGGCGGGCCGAACAGCGGAGTGTTCATGCAGATCACCTGCGATGACGCCGCCGACATCGCGGTGCCGGGACAGCGGTACACGTTTGGTGTGGTCAAGGCGGCGCAGGCTCGAGGAGACTTCGACGTCCTGCTCACGCGCGAGCGCCGCGCCCTTCGGGTGCACCTCGGTGCGGACGTTGCCGCTGGCCTGAGCAGCCTCCAGAAGGCGATGCGTCCTGCGCTGCGTTCATGACAAGAACGGCGGCACGATCGTCACGAAGAGAATCTTCACAATCGTCATCCCCGGGAAGATTGTCGCAAAGCTGAGATCGACCCTGTCAGTCGGCGCCAGCCGGCTCGAGTAGGCAAGGATCGCCGGGTTGCCGCACGCGCCGGCGACGATGCCGGCCACCTCATCGTACGGCATCCGGAAGACGAACAGACCGAGCAGCAGCGGAGGCAGGACGAGCGCGACCAGGACAACCGCGCCCAGCCCCAGCATCAGCAGCCCGGTTTGCGACACCGTCGCCGCAAAGTTGGGGCCCGAGGCGATTCCGACCTGAGCGAGAAACAGCGTGAGACCGAGGTTGCGCAACACGAGGTTCGCCGACAGCGGCATCGTCCAGTTGAGGCCTGCCGTGCGGCGCACCTTGCCCAGCACGAGCCCCATGACGAGGACACCAGACAGCCCCAGCGCGATCGTGCCGACACCCGGCACGGGGAACGCGATCGCGCCGAGCAGCAGCCCAAGTGCCATCCCGAGACCGATCGAGATGTAGCTGAATTCGGCAGTCCCTTTGATGGAGTCACCGAAGAACCGGCGCAGCGCGGGGAAATCGGCGCGATGGGCGAGGATGCCGACGCGATCGCCGTATTCGAGCACGACGTCGGGCCGGGCCTGCAGATCGCCGTCGCCACGCAGGATGTGGGCCACGATCGACGGCTTCTCGCTTGGCAAGGTCAGCGCCTCGAGGGTGCGCCCGACCACGGCTGGGCGTGATGCGAACACGCGCAGGTAATCGAGATCCCGGCGATCGGCCGTGACGTAGCCGGGGGCGGCCTTGCCGAGGACCGTCTGTGCCTGGTCGAGCACCGCCCGGGTTGGTCCGACGGCAAGCAGAACGTCGTGCTCGGCGATCACCGAGTTGAGAGACGCCGGCTGGTTGTAGTCGCCGCGCCGCAACGCGACAATCTGCACCTGCGGCGGCAGCGCCGGCATGAGATCGCCGACCCGTTTCCCGAAGTACTCGGGACGGGTCAACCCGATCTCGATCAGTTCCATGCGTGCGCCCGCCGCGACCTCGATCCGCGGCTTGAGCAGGGCGAACGCCAGATAGAGACACAGGATCGGCCCGACCACGCCGAACGGGTACGCGACCGAGTAGCCGATGGCGGGATCGTCGCTTTCGAGTGCGGCGATCGCCGCCTGCAGCGATGGCGTGCTGGTGGCAGCGCCGGCAAAGAGCCCGAGTGCGTGGCCAAGCCCTAGGCCCATCACCGGCATGAGCAGCAGGCTGACGGCACCGGCGAGCAGCACCCCAGACAGTCCGAGGAGATTGGCCCGACGTCCGCTGGCGCTCGTCAGCCCGGCGAAGAACTGCCGGCCGTACTGCACGCCCACGGCGTACAGGAACAACGCGAGACCAAACGATCCGATGATCGGCGCCGGCGCAGCGGCCGGCGCGAACCATCCCATCGCGAGGGCCACGAAGAGGACCGCCCCGACACCGAGGGACAGTCCTTTGATGTTGATTTCGCCAGCCAGATAACCGATCGCGATCGTGAGAAACAGCGCCATGAGCGGCTGTTGCTCGAGCAGTGTCCTCAGCGAGTCCATAGCGCGTCAGGTCGTAGGGCCGGTCCTTTCGGACCCGCCGAATCGTTAGTACACCGTGAGGCCACGGTTTCGGAACTGACCGCGCACGCGCTCGGTCAACTCAGCGTCCGGCGGTTCGACGTCCTGCAGCGGGTAGATCAGACCGAGCTTGCGCCACTTGTCGCGGCCCATCTGATGGAAGCGCAGGATCTCGACGCGCTCGAGCGACTGCAATCCAGCGCAGATGTCGGCGACCTTTTCAACGTTGTCGAAGGCGTCGGTGAGGCCGGGGACGAGCACGAAGCGGACCCACGTCGGGCGGCGCAGCGACGACAACCGGCGTGCGTACTCGACGGTCGGGGCGAGCGGCTGATTCGTCACCAGCTTGTAGGTGTCCGGATCGCCTGACTTGATGTCGAGCAGATTGAGATCGATCTGCATCAGGTCATCGTCCGTGAGCCGATCGCCGAGACGGCCGGACGTGTCCACGCAGGTATGCAGTCCCAGCTGCTTCGAGCGCCGGAAGATCTGCATCATGAACTCGCGCTGCACCATCGGCTCGCCGCCGGAAAGCGTGATGCCGCCGCGGCTCATCTTGAGTACCTGGGCGTACTTGCGGATCTCGCGCATGGCGCGATCGACTGTCACGGCACGGCCGTTGTGTTTGTGCCAGGTGTCGGGGTTGTGGCAATACTGGCAGCGAAGGAAACAGCCGGTTAGAAACGCGACGAGCCGGATGCCCGGACCGTCCACCGTGGTGCCGACCTCCCAGGAGTGGATGTAGCCCGTCAGGTTGCCGCCGTCCGCGGCTGGCGCGCCTTCCACGGATGGCGCGCCTTCTGCCACTTCCTCGGTGTCGCCGGCGTGTATTGCGAAATAGTCTCGTTCGGCCACGCCCTCGGGCTTGTTGCGAACCACGTGGAGGTCATAGCGGCTTCCCACCAGCGACTGGCTCATCTCACACCCCTTATACCTCGCCGTGGAACGTGCGATTGATGACGTCCATCTGCTGCTCTCGCGTCAGCTTGATGAAATTGACCGCATAGCCGGACACACGAACGGTGAGCTGCGGATACTTCTCTGGATGGGCCATCGCGTCTTTCAGCGTGTCGCGATTCAGCACGTTGACGTTGACGTGGAAGCCGCCGATCGAGAAATACGCATCGAGCACGTCGGTGCCGCGCATGATGCGATCCTCGTCGGTGCCGAGCGCCGCCGGCACGATCGAGAGCGTCAGCGAGATGCCGTCCTCGGCATCGTCATAGGGAATCTTGGCCACCGACATCAGGGCCGCCAGCGCGCCGTGTGTGTCGCGGCCGTTCGACGGGTTCGCGCCTGGCGCGAAGGGCTCGCCCTTCTTGCGGCCATCGGGCGTGCTGCCCGTCGCCTTGCCGTAGACGACGTTCGAGGTGATGGTGAGCACGGACTGCGTGTGCGTCGCCTCGCGATAGCTCGGATAGCGGCGAATCTTGTCCATCATCATCGAGACCAGAAGCTTGGCTAGGTCGTCGGCGCGATCGTCGTTGTTGCCGTAGCACGGGAACGTCCCAGTGGTCTCGAAGTCCACGATCAGGCCGCGCTTGTCACGAATCGGCTTGACCATCGCGTATTTGATTGCCGACAGACTGTCGGCCGCGTGTGACAGACCGGCAATCCCGCAGGCGAGCGTGCGGAGGATGTCGCGATCGTGCAGCGCCATCTCGATCGACTCGTAGCAGTACTTGTCGTGCATGTAGTGGATGACATTGAGCGCGTTGACGTAGGTGCGCGCCAGCCAGTCCATCATCGTGTGCAGGCGGACCATCACGTCGTCGTAGTAGAGGATGTCGGTGGTGACGGGCATGAGCGCCGGACCGACCTGCTCGCCGGTCAGCTCGTCACGGCCGCCGTTGAGCGCGTAGAGCAGCGTCTTCGCCAGGTTGACGCGCGCGCCGAAGAACTGCATCTGCTTGCCGATGCGCATGGCTGAGACGCAGCAGGCGATGCCGCAGTCGTCGCCAAACTTCGGCCGCATCAGATCGTCGGACTCGTACTGGATCGAGCTCGTGTCGATCGACGTCTTCACCGCGAACCGCTTGAAACCATCAGGCAGCCGCGGCGACCAGAACACGGTCAGGTTCGGCTCCGGCGCCGGGCCGAGGTTGTTGAGCGTGTGCAGCATCCGGAACGACGTCTTGGTCACGAGCGTCCGGCCGTCCTCGCCCATGCCGCCCAGCGTCTCGGTCACCCAGACCGGATCGCCCGAGAACAGCTGGTTGTATTCGGGCGCGCGCAGGAACCGCACCAGTCGCCATTTGATCACCAGGTCGTCGATGATTTCCTGCGCCTGAGATTCGGTCAGCGTGCCCTCGCGGATATCACGCTCGAAATAGATGTCCCAGAAGGTTGACAAGCGTCCGGCCGACATCGCCGCGCCGTTCTGCTGTTTCACGGCGGCGAGGTAGCCGAAATAGGTCCACTGCACGGCTTCCTGCGCGGTACGCGCCGGCTGGGAGATGTCGCGGCCGTAGCGAACGGCCATCTCTTTCAGCTCCTTCAGCGATCGGATCTGTTCGGCCAGCTCCTCGCGCAGGCGGATGACCTCCTCGGTGGAGTGTCGATCGTCGAGCTCGCGCTTCTCGCGCTCCTTGTCGTCGATGAGGAAATCCACGCCATAGAGCGCGATGCGGCGATAGTCGCCGATGATGCGGCCGCGCCCGTAGGCATCCGGCAGTCCCGTGACGAGGTGCGATGAGCGTGCCTTTCGGATGTCGGGCGTGTAGGCGTCGAAGACGCCGGCGTTGTGCGTCTTGCGGTACTTCGTGAAGATCTCGACGAGCGCCGGGTCGGGCTTATAGCCGTACGCCTTCAGGCTGGCCTCGACGACGCGCCATCCGCCGAACGGCATGATCGCCCGCTTGAGCGGCGCATCGGTCTGCAGACCGACGATGATCTCGTGGTCCTTATCGATGAACCCCGGACCGTGCGCGAGGATGCCGGACGGGATCTGAGACACGTCGAGCACCCCCTTCTCGCGCTCTTGCGCGAGCAACGGGAGCAGCTGCTGCCAGAGGGTGCGCGTCCGTGCGGTCGGCCCCTGCAGGAACTGCGTGTCGCCTTCGTACGGCGTGTAGTTGCGCTGGATGAATTCGCGCACGTTGACCCGCCGCTGCCACGTGCCGGGCGTAAACCCGCGCCAGGCGACGTCGGTGTGGGTCGGTTCCGTGTGCACGGCGGTAGTCATGGTCTCCTCGTTCTGTGCGGCTTCCGGACGATCAACGCCGCGCATACGCAGGCGCCGCCACGACGCGCTGCGTATGACGCGCAATCATCAGCTCCTCGTTCGTCGGGATGACCCACGCGGAGACGCGGCTGTCCTTCGTGCTGATGCGAGGCCCGCCGGCGCGATTGGCCAGGGCGTCGAACTCGACGCCGAGCCAGACCGCATCACGGCACACACGCTCGCGAATGACCGCGCTGTTCTCGCCGATGCCGGCCGTGAAGATCAGCGCGTCAAGCCCTCCGAGCGCCGCGGCGAGCGACCCAATTTCACGGCGGATGCGATAGACGTACACATCGATAGCGAGCTGGGCCCGAGGGTCGTTCGAGTCGAGGAGCTTGCGCATGTCGCTCGAGAGGCCGGAGACGCCAAGCAACCCGGACTGCTGATAGAGCAGCTTCTCGATCGCGCGCGCATCCATCTTGCGCTCGTCCATCAGATACAGCAGCACGCCGGGGTCGATCGTCCCCGAACGCGTGCCCATGACCAGGCCCTCGAGCGCGGTGAATCCCATCGTGCTCGTCAGGCTCGTGCGGTTCTCGAGCGCGCACAGGCTCGAGCCGTTGCCCAGGTGACACACGATCGTGCGCCCCGAGGCCGCACGGGCGTCGTACTCGGACACGACCGACGAGATGTATTCGTACGACAGCCCGTGAAAGCCGTAGCGGCGCACGCCGGCGTCATGCAAGTCGGCCGGGATCGCAAAGCGCTGCGACACCGCGGGATTGGTCGAATGGAACGCGGTGTCGAAACACGCCACCTGCGTCAGATTCGGCCGCCGCGCCAGCAGCATCCGAATCGGCGCCAGGTTGTGCGGCTGGTGCAGGGGAGCAAGCGGCACAAGCCGCTCGAGCCTGGCCAGCACATTCGAATCGATCTGGATCGGCCGCGTGAACTCGGGCCCGCCGTGCACGACGCGGTGCCCGACCGCCTCGAGCGGCATGCCCGTCACTTCGCGGCGCAGGAAGTCCGCGAGATGTTCCACGGCGCCGTCGTGACCGAGTGGCTGGCCTTCAGGCCAGCTCTGCTCGGCGGCGACGATCCCTCGTGCCGTACGGGCGATGAAACGCGGCGCGGTGTGAATGCCCTCGATCTGCCCCCGCAGTTGCGGTTCCAGACTGCCGTTCCGGTGCTCGTACAGCAGGAACTTGATGCTCGACGACCCGGCGTTCAAGACCAGAATGCCGGCGCCGCTCACGAGACCGCCTTCTCGAACTGCACCCGTCGCGAGTGGGCGATCAGCACGGCCACCGCACAGGACGCCTGGCGTGCGATCAGCGAGTCGGCGCGGCTCGTCAAGATGATCGGTACGCGAGCCCCGAGCACGATGCCAGCAGCGTCGGCGCCAGCCATGAAGGTGAGACTCTTGGCGAGCATGTTGCCCGCCTCGAGATCCGGCACCACCAGGATGTCAGCCTGCCCTGCCACCGGCGACTCGATGCGTTTGATGCGCGCTGCGGTAATGTTGATGGCGTTGTCCACCGCGAGCGGACCGTCGAGGATTCCGCCACTGATCTGTCCGCGGTCGGCCATCTTGCACAGCGCGCCGGCCTCGATGGTGGACGGCACGCTGGGATTGACGGTCTCCATCGCCGAGAGGATCGCCACGCGCGGCATCGCTCGACCGAGGATGTGCGCCAGATCGATCGCGTTCTGGATGATGTGAACCTTGTCCTGCAACGTCGGCGCGATGTTGACGGCGGCATCGGTGATGATCAGCGCTTGCTCCAGTGTCGGCACGTCCATCACGAAGCAGTGACTGATACGGCGGTTCGTGCGCAGTCCGTTTTCACGCTTCACCACCGCAGCCATCAATTCGTCGGTGTGCAGACTGCCCTTCATCAGCGCTTCGACCTTGCCCTCGCGGGCGAGACCGGCCGCGGCTTCCGCCGCGGCCTCGCTGTGTGGCGCGTCAACGATCGTCGTACCGCCAAGATCCAGCTTGTGCTCCGCTGCCACACGCTTGATCCTGGCGGCTGGTCCAACCAGGACCGGGATGATGAGCCCCTCCTGGGCGGCCTCGATCGCCGCGCGGAGCGAACTCTCGTCGCAGGGGTGCACGACGGCGCACGCAATCGGTTCGAGCGACTTGCACCGCGCGATCAGCCGCTCATACTTCTCGTGCTTGCGTTCCATGTGATGTGATCAGCAGAGCGTGACGGACACCGCAAGTCCGGCTTCGCTGGTCTCCTTGTACTTGCTGTTCATGTCCTTCGCCGTCTGAGCCATCGCCGCCACTGTTGCGTCGAAATCGACGCGATGACGCCGTTCGATTTCGTTGCTGGCGATCGCATACGCCGTCCACGCTTTCACGGCGCCGAAGGCGCATCGCTCGATGCACGGAATCTGCACGAAGCCGGCAACCGGGTCGCACGTCATGCCCAGATGGTGCTCGAGCGCCGACTCCGCGGCGTTCTCGACCACGCGTGGATTTGCGTCATGCGCAGTCGCGGCCAGTGCCGCGGCCATCGCCGACGCGACGCCGATCTCGGCCTGACAGCCGCCCTCGGCTGCAGCCAGAGTCGCGTTGTGCTTGCAGAGATAGCCAATCGCCGCCGCGGCCAGCATGCCCTGGCGGATCTTCTCCGGCGCCAGCTTCCGCCCGCCTTCGCCCAGTCCATAGACAATCGCAGGCAGCACGCCGGCCGATCCGCCCGTCGGCGCGGTGACCACGAGGTGACCGCGGGCGTTCTCTTCCGATCCGGCCAACGCATACGCCGCGATGATACCGATGCCACGGTCTGTCTGGTACTGCTCGTCCTGCGCGCGCTTGTAGACGGTGGCCGCTTTCGTGTGCAGCTTGATCGGCCCCGGCAGGATGTCGTCCGGATTAGCATTCAGTCCGGACTTGACGATCGCCACCATCGCGTTCGTGATCTTGTCGATGAAGGCGTTGACCTCGGCCTCGCTGCGACCGGTAATCGACGTCTCGTTGGCCATGATCACCTGCGCGATCGACAGCTTGTTCTTCTCGGCGTGCTCCCGGAGTTGCTTCATCGTCGCGAACGGATACTTCGGCGGATTCTTCTTCGGCGGCGTGTAGCCCTTCCACTCGATGAATCCACCGCCGACCGAGTAGTACTCCTGCTCGAGCAGCGGCTGATTGCCCGCCATCAGCTTGACCGTCATCGTGTTCGGATGCGGAACGTTCGCCTTGGGGTCGTCGTAGATGACGTTCTTCAGCGACAGCGTCAATGTCTTCGCTCCGAACTTCACCGGGAACGTTTGATCCGGCCTGTCGCGCAGGTCGTCGAGGAATTTCGGATCGATCGTGGCCGGCTCGTGGCCAACCAGTCCTGCGAGAGACGCGCGCTCGGTGCCGTGGCCCTTGCCGGTCGCACTCAAACTGCCAAACAGATTGACCTGAAGTGTGGTCGCCTTGGCGAGCTGGTCTGCCGGCAGCTTGGTGCAGCGTTGATAGAAGTCGTAGGTGATCCGCATCGGACCGATCGTGTGCGAGCTCGACGGCCCCGGGCCGACCTTGTAGAACTCGTCGATGGTCGTCATCACCGGGCCCTTCTCCTGTTTCGCGACATTCAGGTCGGGAGACAGCGGCGGCGGTGCCGTGGATCGGTCCGCTCGCTCCTGAGCGGAGATCGAGCGACCCGTGATCACCGCTGTCGCACCGACGACCGCGCTGCGCATCATGAACGTGCGTCGATCGACGCCGGACGGAATCTCTTCCTGCAGCACCTCGTCCGCGGCGCCAACCAGGTCTTCGCGATCTTCGTGTGACATGTGTGTCGCTCTCCTCAAGTCGCACACCGATAACAGGCTGTCTCAACACGAAGCCTGATCGGTGTCGCGATTCGAAGGGATCAGGCTGCATAGGGCCTGCCATCGGTCCGATGGAATTCGCTGGCGTCCGGTGACTAGGGCGGCACGACGGCCGAGAAATGTCGTGGGCTGCCCTACGGCATTTCGCGGGCGCCTGCCCTCCGGAACGCCGGAGCGTGCGATTGCGCGCGTTCGTTCGGCCACCCTTCGATCGAAGTCAGCCGCGGCACGGCATGTGCGTGAGGTCCGGATACGAGGAGGATCACTATGCGCGGCCGGACACCACTCACTGTGGGTGCACTCACCCTTGCTATGGCGATGCTGGTCGCGGCGCTCTCAGCGCAGTCGCGTCCGGAGAGTTACACCGCCAGCGCCTCCGTCAAGACCGCTGGTGGGGCATCGTTGTCAGCGCCGGTGACGGTCAACGTCACGGGATGGACCTCTGATGCAGAGCGCACGCGGCTCGCTGACGTTCTCAAGTCCGGCGGTCATGCAGCTCTGCAGAAGCAGCTCGCGGGAATGAAGACGCTCGGCAGCGTCACGCTCGGCAAGACGACGTACGACGCGAAGTACGCCTATGCCATGACCAGCTCGGAGGGCCGCATCATCACCGTCGTGACGGCGAAACCGATGTTCTTCATCGGCGCCGGCGCGCCGGGCGCGAAGCCCACCGGCGGCCACGATTTCGGTGTGCTGACGATCGAGGTCAACGACGCCGGCCGCGGCAAGGGCACACTGACCCCCGCCGCGTCAGTGAAGACGTCCGATTCCGGCGCGATCGTCGTTCAGGATTACAGCGTGGAGCTGGTCACGCTGCCCGACGTTCGCAAGAAATAGAACCACAGGTCATACCTATGCCACTGGTCAACGACAGCGTGGATACCTTCGACGCGAAGTCAGTCATACACATCAGCGACGGCCGACAGCCGCATGTCGAGCGCCGGACGTTCGACGCGCCGCTGGCGTTTGAACGGATGGTCTGCGAGCTGCTGGCCGAGTTCACCAACCTGCATGCCGAGGATGTTGACGAGGCCATCACGCGCGCACAGCGTCGCATCGCGGATGCCGCCGACGTGGACGCCATGGTGGTGTTCGAGCTCACCGACGGCTGCGACGACTTCGCGCTCACGCACGCCTGGACGCGCCGTGACGACCCGCCCGCGCGGCTGGCTTCGGCGCGGCAGCTGTTTCCCTGGTCGCATGCGCACGCCCGTGCCGGTACGGTCGTGTGTTTTTCGTCGCGTGCCGAGATCACCGAGGCTGCGGAGCGCGACACGCTCGAACACTACGGAGCGCGATCCGGCGTCGTGGTGCCGTTCTCAATCGACGGACACACGGCTGGCGCCGTCAGCTTCACCTCGACCGATGAACCGCGTCGCTGGCCGGCGGAGACGCTCAATCGCCTCGATCTGATTGCGCAGGTCCTCGGCACGGCGGTGGCGCGCAAGCAGTCGCAGGCTGTCCTGCGCGCCAGCCAGGAACGCTTTGCCGCGATTGCCGACAGCGCTCCGGTGATGATTTGGATGTGCAACGCGGACAAGCAGTGCACCTGGTTCAACCGGCGCTGGCTCGATACCACCGGACGCACCATGGACGAGGCGCTCCGTCGCGGCTGGCTCGACGCCGCCCACCCCGACGATATGGAGTCGTGCGTGGAGACCTTCGCCACGGCATTCGAGACACACCGGCCGTTCAGTCTGGAGTGGCGACTCCGCCGGGCCGACGGCGAGTGGCGGTGGATCGCCGGTACAGCCTCTCCGTGTTTTGCGAGCGAGGGGTCCTTCACCGGCTACATCGCGTCGTGCCTCGACATTACCGAGCAGAAGGACGCGCAGCTCGGCATCGACAAGGCCCGGCTCGAGGTGCGCCGGCTCCGCGAACAGCTGCGCAGTGACACTGGGACCGTGCGGCGCGAAGGCGTCGAGCGGTCTGACGACATCGTCGTCGGTCAAGGCGCCGCGGCCCGACGTGTCATGGAACTCATCGAACAGGTGGCGGCGACGGACTCGACCGTGCTGCTGCTGGGCGAGACGGGCACTGGCAAAGAGCTGTGTGCGGCCCAGATCCACGAGCGAAGCACGCGGCGCGCGCGCGGGATGGTGCGCGTCAACTGCGCGGCGATTCCCTCCACGCTCATCGAGAGCGAGCTGTTCGGCCGCGAGAAAGGTGCCTTCACGGGCGCGCTCGCCCGGCAGATCGGCCGTTTCGAAGTCGCCGATCACTCGACGATCTTCCTGGACGAGGTCGGCGATCTCCCGGCCGAAGTCCAGGTCAAACTGCTGCGCGTCCTCGAGGAGCGGCGATTCGAACGGCTGGGCAGCCCGCGGGTGATCCCGGTCGATACACGCATCGTTGCCGCGACGCATCGGAATCTCGAACAGCTGATGGTGGCTGGCTCATTCCGCGACGACCTGTACTACCGGCTCAACGTGTTCCCGATTCGTGTGCCCGCCCTGCGCGAACGTGTCGAGGATCTGCCGCTGCTCGTGTGGCACTTCGTTGAAAAGTTCGCCAGGACGTTCGGCAAGCGCATCGAGACGATCAGCAAGAGCAACATGGAAGCGCTGCAGCGCTATTCGTGGCCTGGCAACATTCGTGAGCTCCGGAATGTCGTCGAGCGCGCCATGATCACGGCACCCGGCCCGCGGCTGACGATCCCAGTGCCGGAGACGTCCTCGGCGGCGTCCGGGCGCAGCATCAGGCTGGTGGACGTCGAGCGCACACACATCCGCCGAGTGCTCGAAAGCACCAGATGGCGGATTCGCGGCGTCGGCGGCGCAGCCGAACAGTTGGGCCTCAAGCCCACAACGCTCGAAACACGTCTTGCCAAACTCGGTCTCAAACGGCCAGCGCCGACCGTCTGACGGCGGGTCCATACGGACCCGCCCTACGGCATACCGGGGTTCCTCTGCGATGCCGGGGCCGCCGACGCGCCCGGCCCCGGGCCGATGCGAACGAAAGGCCGCGTACTGTTCGAAAGATTAAGAACGTTTCAGCATTCGGGACGTGTCGTGACTGGAACGACTGGTGCTTTACAGCCCGCGATGGTGCGGCTCACAGTGTCGCTGGTCGCCTCCGCTCGCAGCGCACCTCGCCTGATGCACGCGTTGCGATCGCTGACGGCGCCGCTGCGCCTCCGACCCGGACATCTCGGGTCCAACACGTGGACGGACTCCGAGCACACCGTCCACTACGAGGAAGACTGGGCGACGGAAAACGATATGCGGGAACGTGTCGCCTCGGACGGCTTCACCCGCCTCCTCGCGGTGATCGAAGCGTCCGAGGGACTGCCGCAGGTCCAGTTCAATTTCGTCACGAAGACCCGCGGCCTCGACTATGTCGCCGAGGTTCGCAGCGCTGCGGAGGCCAACGACGAGCGGCGCTGAGATGTCGTGTCCGCCCTCAGGCGGACGTCAGAGCTGCAGCTGAAGGCGGCTCTGAAAGAACTGAGTCCTTCCCTGGAGCTCGAATCGATCGAGCGTCCCGTAGCCGTAGGTCATCTCGAGGCGAACATGGTCCGACAGGTACCAGTTGACCATCGGCGTGAGCCGCCAGAACTTCCCGCCGGTCAGCGACCCGCTGTCGAGATCGATGTACGAGACGCGCCCGACGATCTCCCAGGCTCCCGGCCCGCCGGTAAAAAGCGGCCGTGCGGGCGACACCTGATTGAAGAACCCGCCGCGCGTGTTGTAGGCGCGCGTTTCGCCGGTCATCAGCCACGTCGCCACAATCTCGCCGCCATGGAAAAACGGATCGCCCGATTCCGGCGCATCGGCTTTCTGGAAGAAGTACTCGGAGCCGATCAGTACGGATCCTCGCCGAGAGTAGGCCTCGAGCGAAGTCATCGTGGTGCTCGTTGCGGCAAAGTCGCCGGTGTCCACGAAATACGGACTGGGAAACGCTTCCGGACGCGATCGCAGCTTCAGCGTGCCCTCATTCGGATGACCGTATCGAACGTCGGCGCCGATGTGCAGCAGCCGTCCACCGTCGGCTGACAAGAACGGCAGCCACGCGACACGCCCGACGAACTGATTGTCGTAGGTGGAAAATCCCTGGTCCTCCGACAGCCAGTCGGCGAACGCGCCGACGTTCCACAGCAGGTGGATCTTCGGCGCGTAGCCAAGCCACTTGACGCCATCTGCGAGGATCGGAATGGTTGCGTCGTTGATCGTCGATCGTTCCTGCGTCCAGCCGGCGTAGCCGACCATGATCTTGTTGAGGGAGAACCCCTCCTTGCTGCGGCCGACAAATAAGTGACCAGAGATCTCCGGCATCTCGATCATAAGGCCCGTCTCGCGGACGAGCCACTCGTCGGTCGGCCCGTCATACATCAGGCCGGCGCTCCAGGTCACCGCTCGCTTGAACTTGAGACGTCCTTTGAACAAGACGCGGGTGTCGCGCACCTTGGCTTCTGGCGCGAGATCGACTTGCGTCTTGCTGTTCTCGTCCTGCGCGTAGGCGGCGTACTCGTACAACACGCCGCCGCCCACACGAATCGTGAACAACGGCCCTTCGTACTCGTTCCAGGTGATCAGCCTGCGCGCGGGAGCCTCGGCGTCGGCTTCGCCGGCTTCGATCGTATCGTCCAGCTGCGCCGCGATCGGCACAGCGAACATCATCCACGTGAGAACGGTGCCGGTCAGCGCGCGCACGGAATTGTACGGGCGACGCATGCGTCGCCCTAATAGGTCGTGAACAGCCCCTGCAGGTCCTTCGAATTCCGCTGCTTCAGCAGCGCCAGCATCAGGAGAATCCTCGCCTTCTGCGGATTCAACTCGTCCGAGGCGATGAACCCGAGCTCGTCGTCATTGATCTCCACATTGCGTCCGACCAGGCCGGTTGCCACGCGCGAGCTGCGCACGACAACCACGCCTTTCTGCACGGCGTTCGCCGCGGCAGTGACCGATGCCTTGTTCATGTTGCCATTGCCGACGCCGGCGATGACGATGCCCTTGGCGCCGTTGGCGGCAGCGGCATCGATCAAGTCGGGAGACATGTCGGCGCTGGCGAAGATGATGTCCACGCGCGGAAGCTTCGACACCTTGGAGACGTCAAACTCGGTCTGCGTCGTGTGCTTCCACGACGGAGATGTGTAGAAATCGTTGTGGCCGTAGCTGGCCACGCCGACCAGGCCGCGCAACGGCGACATGAACGTCTGGATCGCCGTGGTGCTGGTCTTGGTCAGCGAGTGCGCCGCATGGATCCAGTCGTTCATGACCACCATCACTCCACGTCCGCGAGCCTGAGGATCAGCCGCGACGCCAACAGCGTTGTAGAGATTCAATGGCCCATCCGCACTGACCGCCGTCGATGGCCGCATCGAGCCCACCATCACCACCGGCTTGTCGGTCTTGACGGTCAGGTTCAGGAAGAACGCCGTCTCTTCGAGCGTATCGGTCCCGTGCGTGATCACGATCCCGTCCACGTCGTTGGAGCGCGCCAGCTCGTTGATGCGATTCGCGAGTTTCAGCATGATGTCAAGCGTCATGTCCTGAGACCCGACATTGGAGACCTGCTCGCCTTTAATCGTGGCGAGATCGTTGATGCCGGGGACCGCGGCGAGCATCGCGTCAATCGTGACGGCCCCGGACTTGTAGGCCGCCTGTGTGCCGGTTGCGCCGGCGCCCGCGATCGTCCCTCCGGTCGCCAGGATCACGACGTTCGCTTTCTTCGCCTGTGCGTACGAGAGCTGCGCGCTCGCCGCGACGGCGACCACCACGAACATCACCCGAGTCTTCTGAAGCCGGTTCATCGCTGCCTCCCTCGTTGCCTGTCAGACGTCACCACTGTGCAGTGGTCACCGCTTCACGGTGCGATATTGGTTTTTGTCGAGTTGCGTCAGCTTCACCGGATCGAGCAACTCGGCGATCTGCGCCTCAGTCAGAATCTTCCGCTCGCGGATGATTTCGAGGATGCCTTTGCCGCTCTTGTAGGCCTCGTTCGCGAGCTCCGTTGCCTTGTCATATCCCAGCACCGGGTTGAGCGCCGTGACGATGCCGACCGTCGTCTCCATGTAGTGCGCCAGCACCTTCTCGTTGACGGTGATGCCGTCCACGCAGAGCGTTCGCAGCGCGATGGACGTGTTGTAGAGCAGGTGCTGCGACTCCATGATCGCCACGCCTTCGAGCGGCTCGTAGGCATTCAGCTGGAGCTGACCGGAGTGCGCCGCCAGCGCGACGCTGTAGTCGTTCCCCATCACGCGGAAGGCGACGATGTTGACCAGCTCGGGGATCACGGGGTTGACCTTGCCGGGCATGATCGAGGAACCCGGTTGCAAGGCGGGCAGATTGATTTCAGCCAGGCCGGCACGGGGTCCCGAGGTGAGCAGAATCAGGTCGCTGGCGATCTTCGACAGCTTCACGGCGACGCTCTTGAGCGCCGACGAGTAGACGACGAATCCCTGCTGGTCCCACGTGGCCGCGATCATGTCCTTGGCCGGCACGATCGGCTTGCCAGTGAGCTTGGCGAGATGCTGTGCCGTCTTCTCCGCGTAGCCCTTCGGCACGTTGATGCCGGTGCCGATGGCGGTGGCACCCATGTTGACGGGGTAGAGCTGCTTTTCCGCTTCGCGCAAGAACGCGATCTCGCTCTCCAACGACGCCGCGAACGCGTGAAACTCCTGCCCGACGGTCATCGGCACCGCGTCCTGCAGCTCCGTGCGTCCCATCTTCACGATGTCGATGTACTGATTCCCCTTGGCGCGGAACGAGGCGACGAGATTCTGGAGCTCTCCGATCAACTTGTCATTGCGCAGCAGGAACGCGACTTTGATCGCCGTCGGGTACGAGTCATTCGTCGACTGCGACATGTTCAAGTCGTCGTGAGGCTCGACGACCTTGTAGTCGCCCTTGGTCCGGCCAGTGAGTTCGAGCGCGACGTTCGCTAGAACCTCGTTGGCGTTCATGTTGGTCGAGGTGCCAGCACCTCCCTGATACCAGTCCACGACGAACTGGTCGTGATATTTCCCGTTCCTGACGGCGTCCGCAGCCTTTTCGATGGCCGCCAGCGTCTCCGGCTTCATCGCACCGACGTCGGTGTTGGCTCGCGCCGCGGCCAGCTTCACGATGGCCCACGCTTCGACGAAGCCGGGATAGTGGTTGATCGGAACGCCTGAGATGCGGAAGTTCTCCAGCGCTCTGGCCGTCTGCACGCCGTAGTAGGCGTCGACCGGGATCTCTTTCTCGCCGAGCAAATCCCGTTCAGTGCGGGTGGGTCCAACGATGGCGGCCCGCTGCACGGTCCCTGCCGTTTGTGCACCGGCAGTCTGTGCGCGGGCAGGCGCGACAGCCTGCTCGCTCGCCGGCTGCGACCTGCACGAACCGATCAACGCGAGAACGAGCAGAAGCGCCGAGGTGCGTAGGACTGCGATGTCGATCGTCACGCGCATGGCGTGCCTCCTGTGGACCGGGGTCATTGCGCTGGCAACGCGTCCAGCTTGAGCACGCGACGTGCCAACACCTGCGATGCGGTGCGTGGCTGTCGAGTGCGGCCTGCGCGGACCGCGTTGCGCGGAGTCATCTCCGGCATGCCGGAGTCGCGCGCCCCACGCTCCGTCGTGGCTTGAACGGGAGGCAGAGCCGTCGTTCAGAAAATGGGCAGCGATTCGCGGAATCGAGCGCCGCATGCGCTCTGGCATCGCTCCTGCTGATCACAACGCTCGACAGATGTAGTGCGGTGTGGCCGATCTGCTGGAGAAAGGCACCGCGGCATCCTCATGGAGTGACTAACGCGACTCACGCTCGTCATGGAGCGTGGGGAGCCTCATTCGTTGGAGGTTTGAGATGTGGAAACGAGCCACGGGGCTATGCCTGATCGGTGCCCTCGCCTACGCGACGCCAGCCTTTGCGCAGCGGGTCGAACTCATGGGCCTGTTCGGGTGGACGCTGTCTGACGGCGTTGACGCGAGCACCGCAGTCGTCGCAGGCGACGGCAATGTCTACGACGCGGTTGACACGAAAGACTCGGCGTCCTGGGGATGGGGCGCCGGATTCCACGTGAACGAACGCTTCGAAGTCGGATTTCTCTTCAATCAACAGATGAGCACGCTGAGGCTCGACGGCACCAACACGCTCGATGTCGGTGACCTCAACGTGTATTCGTACCACCCGTATGTGGCCTTCAACCTCGGTGAGATGGGTGCGCGCATCCGTCCGTACCTGATGATCGGCATGGGCGCCACCCATTTCAACAGCGTCTCGTTCACTGCGTTCGGCCAGGAACGGCAGACGAACAGCAACACGCAGTTCTCCACGACGTGGGGAGCCGGCGTCAAGGTGTATCCAACCCAGCATGTCGGCGTGCGTTTCGGGGCGCAGTGGACGCCGACCTACATCAAGACCGACGCCGAGGGCTGGTGGTGCGACCCGTACTGGGGCTGCTACCTCACGGGTGATCCGCAGTACTCGAACCAGTTTCAGTTCTCAGGCGGGGTGACTACGAGGTTCTGAGTCACGTCATCGGACTCTGCACTACGTCATCGAAAGGAACAAAGAGCCATGAAGAAACCCTCAGTGCTGGCGCTGGCATTCGCGGTGCTGCTGGCAGGCGCCGTCACGGCGCGTGCCCAGGACGTGCGCTACAACTTCGACAAGCAGGCCGACTTCTCACAGTTCAAGACCTACAAGTGGGTCACCCTGAAGGGCGCGCAGGTGCCCAACGCACTCGTCGACATGCAGATCAAAGCAGCCGTCGATATGGAGCTCGCCACAAAAGGCCTGCAACGGACCGACGCTGACACTGCCGATCTGTACGTGGGGTACCAGAGCGCGATCAACACCGAAAAGGAGTACACCTCGTTCGACACCGGTTGGGGCTACGGGCCCGGCTGGGGCGGAGGGTGGTATGGCGGTGGCGGAACGAGCACCACGACCGGGACGACCAGCACGATCTACGTCGGGCAGATCGCTGTTGACATGTATCAGGCCGGCCAGAAGCAACTCGTCTGGCGCGGCGTGGCGAGCAAGACGCTCGATACGAAGGCCAAGCCGGAGAAGCAGCAGAAGAACCTGGCGAAGGCGATGACCAAGCTGTTCAAGAACTATCCGCCGCCGGTGAAGAAGTCGTAATCTCCGCGCGACGCTCTCAGTACGTCCAGCCAATCGACCAGAGGACGCCGACATCGAAGGTGTCGGCGTCCGGATTCGGCGGGCGCGTATCAAGCGAGTAGAACACGCTGACCGAGAGAAACAGATCCTTGAAGAACTCGCGCTTGGCAGCCCCATCCAGCTGCAGGCGCTGACGGCCTGGATCGCTCAGGCTCGGGTAGTACTGCACCGTCAAGTCGAGATTGGTTTTCGGCCGATCGTAGGTGAAGTACGACGATTGGAACATCAACAGCGCCTCCAGGTTCTGCGTCGGCTCGACGTCCAGGCCTTGCTCCTCGTTGAACGAGATCCCGGCGCCGAGCGTCAGTTGGGCGCGATTGCTGTTAATCAGACGAGGACCGAACGCACCACCAATCTGCGATCGAAGCGTGAGCCCGAGGCTCTCATTTGTCTCGAACCGCCCCACCGCGGCGATGAACCAACGCGGCCACGGATAGCGCAGGTACGACGCTTCGACCGCGCCGCGGTCGTCGCGCCCTTCTTCATCACTCTGCTGGGTGTGCGTCAGAGAGGCGGTCAGCCCTACCTCGAATCCTGGAGTGAGGTACTGCGCATCCGTGTTCAGATTCAGCTGCGCGATGCCGCTCGATCGCGTGTAGCTGAACCCGAGGTCGAACGAGCCGTCGAGCCGTCTCCAGAAGCTCCGGCCGATGGTCGTGATCTCGGTCACGTCCACCATCGACAGCTGCGCGGTGGCGTCCTGGCTGACCACGCTAATCGTCCGGTCAGCGCTTCGCGCAAGGCTGCCGAGAAACGTGAGGCCGTCGGTCGTCGTCACTTCGACCAGCCGAGTGGTAACGAGGCTGACCAGATTGTCCCATTCGAGATAGAGCGTGCCGATATCGTCGGTCTTGAACTCGAGCCGACCTCGATCGAGACGGAGGACCTCACCCGTGATCCGATCCCCGTTGGCGAGCGTGACGACGTCGGTTCTCCCCTGGGCGAGCGCAACCGCATCCACCGTACAGGCAAGAGCGACGGCGGCAAGAGTCCTGGCTGTCCATGCCGCGCGCATCGTCAACCCGCCGTCATGACGAGCACGGTCCCGCCAATCGCGGTGAGCACGTTGCCAACCGCGCACGCCATGCCGTAGCCGATGGTGGGGACCCGGCTCTCCGCGGCTCGCTCGAGCTCGGCGAGCGACGGTGTGGACGTCCCGGCGCCGGCGCACAGACCGAGAAGGATTGCCGGATGCAGTCCGACCAGGTAGTAGCCGATGAGAATCGTCACGATGTGCGGTCCGAGTGTCACGACCGCGCCGGCAGCGAGGAGCGCTGGACCCGACGCACGAATCGCGGCGATCGCCGCCGGACCGGCTTGCAGCCCCACGAGCGCGAGGAACCCGGAGAGCCCCAGCGTCTCGAAGAGCGCCGCTGATGCCTGAGGGATGCGTCCGAAACGCGGCTGCGATGCGCGAAGGTGTCCGAGCGTCAGCCCGGCCAGCAGCACACCGACCGGACTGGTCAGGCTGATCGTGAACCCGCTTATGGTGAGCGCCGGGATGCCAATGAGCGCGCCTATCGTGATCGTCGCTGCGAACAGGAGGACGTCGGTGGACGTCGTTGCGTACTCTGCGTAGCCGATCTCCGCAGCGACTCGCGCGACTTCTGCGCGGCTGCCGGACACGCTCAGCACGTCACCGCGTTCGATGATCGTCGAGGCCGAGAACGGCAGCTCACGTCCGGCGCGCCGGAGGGTGAGGAGAAAGATGCCGCGCGCGCCGAGTCTGTCTACGATGCCCTGCAGCGTCCGTCCCGCAAGTGCGCGGTTCGTGAGCACGAGGTCCGCAGAGACGGTCGGAATCTCCAGCAGCCCGCGATCGTGCAGCTCGTCGTGCTGCAGCGGATTGGGATCACCGATGAGCGCATCGGATCGGCCGGCCACCGCGACGACATCCCCTCCGCGCAGACGAGTCGCCGGCAGCGCATCGAACAGCTGGTCGCCTCTGCGCACGCGAGCGACGATGGCGCGGTACTCGGGGGGCCATCGGTGCTCGACCTCGGCGACGGTGAGTCCATCGAACGCGTCCGGCAACCGGTAACCGCGGACCACGATCGGTCGGTACGCGGTGCTCGGTTTCGAAGTGCTCACGCCAAGCGATTGTTCGTACTCGCGGCTGACGTCTTTCAGGTTGACGCGCATCAGCCGCGGACCCATCGTCGGCAGGAACCACACCGTGAGCAACAGGCCGAGGAGGTAGGTCAGCGCGTAGGTCGTGGCGACGTTGTTCGCGAGTTGTTGACGGGCGGCTGAGTCGAGGGGAAGCATCGTGGCCGCGTCAGTCGCGGTGCCAAGCGCCGTGGAGTTGGTCATGGCGCCCGCGAAGAGACCCGCCGATGTGCCGCCGTCGAGACCCCACGCGCGTGTGAATCCCCAGACCAGCGCAAATCCGGTGACGACGAGGAGACAGGTCAGCGCCAGCTGCGGTACGGCGCTCGAGCGGAGGCTGCGGAAGAATTCAGCGCCTGTACGCAGTCCGACAGCAAAGAGGAACAGAAGGAAGAACACATCCTTCATCCCTGCAGGGCCCGCGATACGCAACTGCCCGATGACGAGGCCGGCCAGCAGACAGCCGAGCGGCGTCCCGAGCTGAAAGCTACGCCACCGCACCTGGCCGATAGCTGCCCCGAGTGCGAGAACCAGAAAAACCGCGACCTCCGGGTTCTCACGAAGGGTGTCGGCCAGCCAGGCCATGACCGGCTACTTCGTCGCTTTGACGTTCGGCGCCAGCGGGTTGCCCCCAAGCTGATTCGAGATCAGGGTAATGGCTCGCTGCGCGCGAACGCTGTTGCCGGCGTCGTCGAGCGGCGGCGACACGACGGCAATGCCGAACTTGCCGGGTGACACCGCGATGAGCCCGCCGCCGACACCGCTCTTCGCCGGAAGCCCCGTGTGATAGAGCCACTTGCCGGAGTCGTCATACAGTCCTGCCGTGGCCATCACGGCGAGCACGCCTGGCACCTTGTCCGAGTCGATGACCTGTTTCCCGGTGACCGGGTTCCTGCCACCAGCCGCAAGCGTCGCCGCCATCGTGGCGAGGTCGCGCGCGTTCACACCGATCGAGCACTGCCGAGTGTAGAGATCGACCGCCTGCTGCCAGTTGTCCTTGATATAGCCATACGCGAGCATCAGCGCGCCGATCGCCTGGTTGCGCTGATTGGTGTCCGCTTCGGACTTGTAGACGTCCTGGAGCACCGACAGCGAGCGTCCAGCGAAATCGTTGTGGACGCCGATGATCTTCTTCCACACCTCGTCAGCCGACCCGCCGCTGACCATGCTCGTCGCCGAGATGGCGCCCGGATTGACCAGCGGATTCATCTCCGGCGCACCGGTTCCGACGACGGTACGGACACCTTCGACGGCGATGATGGAGTTGAACCTGGCGCCAGTCGCATCGACGCCGATCCGCTTCTCGATCGACTCGGGGCCCTGCTCCTGGATGACCTGCGCCATCGTGAACACTTTCGAGATCGACTGAATCGAGACTTCGGTTTTGACGTCGCCGGCGGTGATGACCTTGCCATCAACGGTGACCAGCGCGATGCCGAACAAGTTCGGATCGACCTTCGCGAGCGCAGGTATGTAGTCGGCGTTCTTCCCTTCTTTCAGATTCCTGAACTGCTGGTACGCCGTATCGACCGCCTTCTGCGCGTCGCCCGACTGCGCGAGCGCCCGATTCATGAAACTGACCGCCAGCAACGCGAGGACGAGGGCGCCGAGCCAGACACGTGTGATCTTCGCCATGGCTATTAACCTCCGAAGGTTCCCGAGAAGTTGTATTTGAACGAGAACTGCAGCTTGACGCCTTTGCCGACGAACGGGTCGCGGAACATCTCACGGCGGCCCCACTGGAATTCACCGCCCATCATCACGTTCTTCACGGGGGTGTAGAGGATGTTGGCGAGCGCGTACTGGCCGGTCTTGAAGGCGTCGTCGGCCTGGCCCTCCGTGTTGTCGATGTCCTGGCGCGAATAACCGATCGACGTCGACCATGCACTGCTCCAGTTGTGGTCGAGAAAGATCACGGATCCAGTGATCGGGAGCGCTTCACCTTTGATGGGACTGCGGACGTCACCAGGGTTGGGAACAATGCCCACATCCACCGGCGAGTCGTTCATGTAGTTCTGAATGCCTTCGCCGAACACGAACTGCAGTCGCAACGTGTTCGCGCCGCCAAACTTGACGTTCGAGCTGAGATTGATGCCCCAGCGAGTGGCACTGCCGGTCAGATCGAACTGGTCTTCCAGAATGTCGTCCCACTTGATCCAGCCGAGCAAGCCAGCCGCCTCGACGTAGCCCCACGGCCGGCCGAACCGGTACTCGCCGGAGAAGTCCGGCGCGGGAGACCGTCCGCGAACGTTCTGCAGCTCGATGCGATCGGCCAGCACGCCGGCGTCACCGGATGCGCCGGGCCGTTCGAGCGCCAGCGTCAATCGCGTGTCGCCCATGATCGGCATCCACCGCACCTGCACGTTGCGGAAGAACACCATGCCGGTGGGTCCCCAGTACTCGAGCGAGTTGGGGAACACGTCGATGTCCATGAACGGGCTCCAGTACTGGCCGGCGCCGAAGTGCCCGAGCTCGCCGTAGGCATGCCGCAGCCTGAAGGTCGTTTGGCCTTCATCGACGCCAGTTCCGAACAGTTCGAACTCGAAGGTGGTTTTCAGGTCGCCGAGATCGGTCGGCGTCGTCGAACGCACGCCCAGGCGCGTCTGCCGCACGCCGGCGAACGTGCTGCCATCTTTCCCGTACTGGTCCTCGAACGCGGGCAGACGAGTCACGCGCATCGTGTCGAACCAGTTCGGGTGAATGGTGGTGAAGTTCTCACCGATGTCGAGCATCACGAACCCGTAGACCTCGAGGGTCGGCCCCGGTTTTGACTGCGCCTGAACGGTAATCTTGGGCGGCGGGTCTTGAGCGCCGGCGCCGGCCGATTCTCCGCTGACGCCGGGTGCGTTCTGCGCCCGCGCAGTCGAAGGGGCCCCCAAAGACAGGCACGCGATCAGCAGCCATAACGTGCTGGCGTGCCGCTTCATCTGTGGTGGTCTCATCGTCGTCTCTCTTTCTCCGATGAACGCGTCAGTGCACATTCGCCCGCTCCCACGCGCGCACTCGTACGCGAGCGGCGTCGAAGATCCGCTCGTAGTTGGTCTTGCGAACTTTGAGGCTGGCGTCGCTGGTCAGCTGCCGCCAGATCGGCGCCCAGATGTCGAAGACGGCGTAGTACGGCTCCGGACCCGCCGGTGCGACGGTGTCGGTCCCGAACAGAAAGCGGTCCGGGTATCGATTCAAGACGGTCACGACTCGCGCCGTCGCCTCCGGCGACGCAACGGCGTACTTCGCGACTTCATCCCACGAGATGTCGAACGACACGTGACTGAGCGCGGGATCCGTGAGCATCGCCTCGACGACCTGGACCTGCGTGGGGTTGCGCTCAGCCGCTTCCGCCGACGCACGGACCGGATGGACGATGCGTCCGAGGCCCATGTGGGCCCAGATGATGGTGGTCTTGGGATGACGCGTGAGGACGGCTTTCATCTGCGTCAGATAGACCGGGTCGGTGTCCGGCTTCGCAAACGGCATGTCGATGTCGTTGTGGATGATCACGGCGAGGCCGACCTCGCCGGCGAAGTCGAGGATGCGATCGAGCGCAGGATTCGTCAGACTCGCGGTCTCGCCGGGAATCTTCGCGGAGACGAACTCCTTGTGAATGGTGAACTCACCGATGCCTGTGAAGACGCCCGGAAAGGTCTCCAGCACGCGCCGGATGTGATCGACGGCGTACATGTCCGCCGGGTTGAACCCGGTGATCATCGGATCGAAGCGTGCCTGCTCGTCCTTCGACAGCGAGCGGTACACGCTGGCTATGTAAGCATCCGTGAACGAGTAGTAATAGAGCGGCGCGTCGCTGTGCAGATAGTAGGTCGGGGCGAAGTCGCCCGAGTTCGCATAGGACCACTGCTGCTGCAACGGAATCCCGAACAGCGTGGAGCGGGCGACGCGCGTGCCCATGATCTTCAGGAAGTCGCGCGGACTGATGCCGCGCTGGATGTAATTCGTCAGGTGAAAGTGCGAGTCGTTGAACTCGGTACCCCGCACGGCGGTTTGCGCGCGGATGGCGCCGAGCAATGACGCGAACAGAAGCGCCACGACACCGAATGTGAACCACAGGCGACGGAGAACTTGACCTGTCATGACGGCTCTTTCTTCTGTGCTCCCCTTACTCAGAACAGGACCGAGAACGCCGCGGCCACCGTCGTGCCATCCTGACCGGCGGTGTAGTAGCCGAAGGTGCTGCTGACCGGCGAACGGTTCACGTCGATCAGCTGCAGGTTGAGACGGATGTCCCGCGTATCGAACGGGTAGAAGTTCATGCCGGCCAGATACTCAGAGGCGTTGCCAAAGCCGGCATCCTTGTCGCCGTAGATCTGTGAGGTCGCGCCGTAGACCTCGACCTTCTTCGGCAGCGGATAGAACGCGCCCTGAATGTAGTAGCCGCGATCGAGCACCGAGTTGACGGGCAACACCCCGTCGGCGACGAAGTGATCCAGCCAGCGGTGATAGACCTCGGTCTGCAGGAAGAACCCGCGATACTTCATTCCGGCATCGACCGACAGGATGCGGAAGTCCACCTGATCGATGGTCACGCCCGGCGCCAACGCACCACGATCGAACACGTTCACGCTGTCGGCGAGTCTCAACGTGGTGTTCGTCGTGGCTCCGGTCGTCGCGTCGGTGTATCGCTGCTCACGACTCTGCGTTGTCGAGACGCCGACCCGCGTGGCGAGCCGTTCGTGCCATTCGTAGTCGCCGTATCCGCCGCGCGGGCCGAACTCCTTCGTCGTCGGCATCCACCACACCGAGCCGCTGGTGGTGTAGCGACGATCCAGTTCGACCGCGGTGACACCGAGCTGGCTGTTGCTGTTGGTGATCTGCGCGTTGTACCAGAACCCTTCGAAGGCCTCGCCCACCGCCCAGACGCCCGATCCGAAGTACGGCCGAAAGAACTCGTCGGCCATGACGCGGTCATGACCTAACCAATAGGGATGCGACCCCTGCAGTGAGCGTGTGCCCGGGTTTCCGGCGATGCCGGAGTAGATGCTGAACTTGCGGCTGAACTGGTAGCCCAGGTTGATGAAGATCGCGCGCTGGTCCGTGGGGTTCACCGTCCAGAAGAACACGGTGTAGACCAACTTTGGGTTGGCCAGCCAACCCTTCAGATAAACGATGATGCGGTGGGGAAACACGTCGTTGCGACCGTCAGTCGTACGCTCGTTGCCAAGGTGATCGACATACGTCTGCGAAGCGGGCGTCTGGTCCATGAACCGCACCACGCCGTAGGCACTGATCGCCAGCTCGCCCAGCTTGGTGCGAGCCACGAGAAAGCCATCGCCTGGATCGAACTCGCCCCACGTCTCGATGCGCGGCGTCGGCTCGCGTGGGGGTTGAGGTGCCGAGGTCGCGTCCACGGTCACCTGCTGCTGCGCCAACCCGCCGAAGACGAACTCGCCGCTGCATCCGCCGGTCACCCAGACGCCTCTCTCGTCGTAGCCCCAGGTCCGGCCAAGCAGACACTCGGCAGGCCCATTCGACTTGATCAACAGGACGCCGGCAGAGGTGTCGCCGGCGCAGAACGTGCGTTCAGGCGATGTCGCACTGCACGTGACGCGCGCCAGTGCATTGGTGGCGGGCTCGACGTCTGACGCGTTTGATGACTGTGCGAGCGTCGGGGCTGCCCCGATCAGCCACAGTACGAGCGCGAGTCCAATTCGCGCGACACGAGTCGAGAGCCAGACGATCCGGAAGCCCATAGAGTCGGCTCGTTTTGAGCACCTTTCATGCCGCTCACTGAGCGGGTGCGTGCGACGTGCGTATGGAACGCTCGATTCGAGGCTTTTTCGGCGCAATGTGCGAGGCGGCAACCAGCCCGAGCAGACGCCGCCGCTCGTGCGGTCAGGCACGCGTGGGGCGCAGATGCTCCGGAATATCGGAGTACGCTTCGATTCGTCGAGGGTCACGGTGGCAGGTGGACCAAGGGCGGGCCGCTCCGATATTTCGGAGGCACACGAGCGCGAGCAGTCGCTAAGACTGATTCAGCCAGCTGCGCGCGCGATCGTGCTCGCCGAAGTACTCGACCGGCGCTCGCCGCAGATCCGCGGCCGCGAACATCAGGGCGAGATCGCGCCAGCGCTCCTCGCCGACGATGGCGATGCGCTCGATGGCGTCACCGTGGCGCACGAAAAAACTCAGATCGTGCCAGTTGTCCTGTGAATCCCATCCCTCGAACCCGTCGAGCACGAACAACAGGCGGACCGGACCGACCCGCGACACTTCGTGAAGCACCTGTTCCTGACAGCGCTGGAACTCCTGCTGCCGGAGCCTCGCGCGCAGCTCGATGCGGAAGACGTTGTCGTGTTCGTGGTGCAGTTCGATGGGCATGGTGATGCGCCCGGCGGGCGCACTGGTGGCAAGAACCGTGCCCCGCGCTGGTCTGCCTTCTTACGCCCTCGCTTCAGTTACGCTAGTCACCCGCCGATAACTGTCGCCGGAGTCACAGCACACGTGCGAGTTCTCATTGCCACAGTCACCGCCGGCGGCGGACACCTGCAGGCGGCCGCCGCCCTCGAGGAAGCCTGGACGTCGCGTCACCCGGCAGACGAGGTCAAACGGGTCGATCTACTGGACCTCGTCCCGAAGCTGCAACGGAAGGTCTATGCCGACGGCTACGTGAAGCTGATCGCTCACGCGCCCGAGCTGTACGAGCTGTTCTTCAACAAGACCGACAACCCGAAACGGGTTCGCGAGCTCGGCACGTTCCGGCGGCGCTTTGCTGAGCACACCAACCGGAAGTTCGTCCGGCTGGTCAAGCAGTTCGCCCCCGACATCGTGCTGTGCACGCACTTCCTTCCGCTCGAAGTGCTCGGCGCCATCAAGGCCAAAGACAATGCTCGTCACCCCTTCGTCGTCTGCATCGTCACCGACTTCGAGGCGCATGCGCTGTGGATGGAGCCGGCGGTCGATCTGTACTGCGTTGCGGCCGAGGAAACCAAGGCGCGGCTGGTCGCGCGCAAGATCGATCACGAGCATGTGACCGTCACCGGCATCCCGGTCGCAAGGCGTTTCTCACGGCCGATTGACAACGGTGCCGTTCGCCGACGGTATGGGCTTCGCGACGATCTGCCGATCGTGCTCCTGTTGGGTGGCGGCTTCGGCATGGGACCGATGGCCGACATTCTCAACTCCCTCGACGAGACCGCGCGCGAATTCCAGACCGTCGTCGTGACCGGGCGCAACGAGGCGCTGCGTCGCGAGCTCGCGGCCCACGACCGGCATCACCCGACGCATGTCCTTGGCTTCGTGTCCAACATGCACGAGATGATGGCGGTGGCCGATCTGATCATCAGCAAGCCCGGTGGCTTGACGACATCAGAGGCACTTGCGCTCGGAAAGCCGTTGTTCGTCCTCAATCCCATTCCGGGCCAGGAGACCGCGAACGGTGATTTTCTCCTCGAGCGCGGCGCAGCCGCGAAGGCCAATCGTGTCGAGGACCTGCCCTTCCGGATCGATCGTCTGCTGGGTTCTCCCAAATTGATCGACATGGCCGCATGTGCCAAGGCGCTCGGCAGGCCCGACGCGGCGCCGGCAATCTGCGCGGCCGTCCGCGCACACCTCCACCGGTGAGCCGTCCGAACATCCTCCTCTTCCCGTCGCTCGGCATACCGGTCGATGACGGGTGGGAAGTCGAGGTGCATGCCTGGTGTTATCGGCTGCGGCCGCGTGGCGTCGTGATTCCGCTGGTTCGCAAGGCGCTGGGCTTCGAGCGAGTCCGTTTGAGCCCGACCGAGAAGCAGACGTTTGCCGAGCGCGCACGCTGGATGTTTGCCGACAACGCGCGCGGCCATGCGATTACCGTCGCGGCGGCGGGCGAGACCTTTTCGCTGGGCAAGACCAGACCGAATGGACGGCTCCGTACCAGCATCGCGATCAAGGCGAGGCCTGACGAGGCGCCCGTACGCTGCCACGTGTCATGGGGCCGCGAGCCCGCTGCCACGCCGACGCCGCTCGACGTCCACTTCCTCGCGCCTGACGGCCTCTCGGTGATTTCCGACATCGACGACACGATCCGCGTCAGTCGCGTGCTCGAGCGCACGGCGCTGCTGCGCGGCACGTTCGTCGAGCCGTTTCAATCTGTTCGAGGCATGGCCGATGTGTATCGCGGCTGGAAGGCGTGCGGAGCGCAGTTTCACTATCTCTCGGCCACACCGTGGCAGCTCTATGTGCCGATTGCCACGTTTCTCCAGCGGCACGGATTCCCGAAAGGCACGTTCCACTTGAGGGATTTTCGTTGGCGCGACCGATCGTTGCTCAACATCGTCTCGTCGCCGGACCGCTACAAGCTGCGCAGCATCGAGACGCTCCTGCAGCAGCTGCCACAGCGACGATTCGTTCTCGTCGGCGACTCAGGTCAGCACGATCCGGAGGTCTTCGGTGAACTGGCCCGACGTTTTCCGCGCCAGGTGCAGCAAGTGTTCATCCGCGATGTGGGACGGTCGACGCCGGCGCGATTCGAGGCGGCGTTTGGCGGCCTCGATCGCACCACGTGGCGGGTGTTCAGCGATCCGTCCACGCTGCCGCACAGTCTGACCGACTAGCGGCGTGTTCGGCGCTACCGGCCGTAGAGTTTCATCTCCTTGCCGTCGGCGAAGATGACGCGCTCGAGCCTGATGATCTTCTGGCCGTCGGAGAACTGGTACCCGATTCCGGTCAGCATGTCGCCCGGCTTGACCGTCGTCTTGGTCCAGCCGTTCCCTTCCATTCGGTTGATGGCGGGACCACCAACGAGCCACTTCTCCACCTTGCCATCGTCCGTCTTGACCTCGAGGGTGATCATGGGATGCGGATTTTCCCAGGCAAAGTCCATCACCGTGCCTTTCACCGTGACGAGCTGGGACATGTTCACTGGCCACGAATGATGCGCAGACAGCGGGATCGCAACGGAGACCAAGGCAAACACCGTCAGGACAGACACGAGTGAGGCCTTCATCGTTGACGCCCTCCTGTCACGCATTCTAGGACGGAATCGTCAACGCGCTCTACCTCGAGCACTACGGGCATTTGCCGAACCGACGCCCACGCTGGTATTTTTCCAACCACCTCTAACATTTGGGCGCGCCGTGCCGAGAAGATTAAGGGGGATGTGTGTAATGTCGAACAACGGCGAACAGCAGAAGGACGTACGAGTGGCCACGATCGGGGTCTCAGTCTCTATCAAGGGCGAAATCAAGGGATCGGAAGATCTGACGATTGACGGTCAGGTCGAAGGCAAGATCGAATTGCCCGAACACACGCTGACGATCGGGCCCAACGCCACGGTCGTGGCGGACATCAACGCGAAGGTCGTGACCGTGTTTGGCTCGGTCATCGGCACCGTCGTCGCCCGCGAGAAGGCCGACGTCCGCAAGACGGCGTCCCTCGAGGGATCGCTGACCTGCGGCCGCCTCGCGGTGCAGGAAGGCGCCAGGCTCAACGGCAAGATCGAAACGAAGAACAAGCCCGTCGCAGTGAAATCGCAGAACGCCGCATAGCGTTAACGACGGGTTCCTCCTCGCCACGGCCGAGTTCCAGCAGCTCGGCCGTTTTTCTTCCCCCACAATGTGCACCTGTGCAGCCGGTTGTGCATCCGACCGATAGAGGGAGACGCAGCCGGTTCTCGCGACTTCGTGGGGGTTCATGAAGGTTCTCTACATCGGAAGTGAACGCAGCGAGGCACAGTCAATCGCCTCCGCTCTGCGCGGGGTTGACGAAGCTGTCTCCGTGCTCTGGGCAGCCCAACTCGAAAACGCCGCGAACTGGCTCGGCGAATCGCGCGGCCTTGACGCGCTCGTCATGGAGGCCCCGATCGATGGCGCCAGCTGCCTGGTTGTCCTGAAGCAGCTGCGGCGCCTGGCAATGCCGCCAGTCGTGGTCTTCATCGTGCCCGACGGCATCGCGCCGACACTCGACTCGCTGCACCCGGGCGCCCACTACGTTCGTCGCAATCAATACCTGTTTCGCGACTTGCCGATCGTCCTCACGCGTGCGATCGAACGTGAGGCACGCGGCGAACTCGAGCGGAAGATCGCGCAGACCGACAAGCTGCTCGCCGAACAGCAGGCCAAGTACGACGTCGGCATGGCTCGCGCCGAGGCGAACTGGGGAATGGTGGACGAGCAGCTCCGCAACGCCGCGCTGCAGGTCGAGCACGCCCGTCACGACGCGGAAGAGGCGGCGGCCGATATCGAGCGCCTCATGCAGCGTGAGACAGAGCTGTGCGCGCAGCTGTCCACTGCCGCCGCCGCGCAGGGCGCTCTGGAACGACAGCTCGCGGACGCGCGATCGGCACTTGCGGCCGCGCACGATCAGACTGAACAGGCGAACAGAACCGCCGCCAGGCAGCTTGGCGATCAACAGCGCGAGTACGAGACCACGCTCGCGCAAGCGACGGAGCAACGGCGCGGCGTCGAAGCACGACTCGCTCAGGCCGTTCGCGCCCGCGAGGAGGCCGAGCAACGGCACGCGACGGCGATGAACGACGTCGCGCAGCTCACCGCGCGCGAAGCACAGCTCAACGGGCTGATTGCCGAGATCACAGCGAGCCGCACCGATCTCGAAAGCAAGTTGGCAGCGACCGAAGCCGCAGTCGAGGACGCCGTCACGCGCACGATGCGCGAACGGCTCGCGGCGAGCACAAAGGCTGCCGAACGCGAAGCCGAACTCGATCGGCAAATCCGACGCGAGCGTGCCACCCGAGCATCCCTCGAGGAGACTCTCGCCGACGCCAACACCGAGCTCGATGACGCGCGTCGCGACCACAAGGCCGCAATGGCCGACGTCGAGCGACTGACGCAGCGCGAAGCCGACCTTGCGTCCCAGCTCACCGTCGTGCACACCGCGCGAGAGACTCTCGAGCGCGAGCTGGCCGGCGTGACGACCGACTTGCGCAAGGCCGCCGCTCGAGAGGCCGACCTCGCCGAGCAGATTGAGGACGAGCGCACCACGCGCACCGGTCTCGAACAGACGATCGCTCATACCAACGCTGCCCTCTGCGAGGCACGCACACGGCACCAATCGGCCGCCGACGAGGTTGCGCGGCTGACAGCGAGAGAAGCAGACCTCGTTTCTCAGCTCTCCGACATCCAGACCGCGCGAGACACCCTCGAGCGCGAACGTGCCGATGCCGCGAGCGCCCTCCACAGTGCTTCGACCCGGGAGTCGGAGCTCGTGGAGCAGATCCAGCAGGAGCGCGCCGCCCGCGTCTCCCTGGAACAGAAGATCGCCGATGCGGACGCGGCTTACAGAAGTGCGCAGCAGCGGCACGAACGGGCGCTCGCAGACGTCCGAGCCGCACGCGACACGCTCGAGCGGCATGTGACCGAGGTGATGAGCGCGCTCGACGCCGCCACGGCCAGTGAGGCCCGCCTCACAGCGCAACTTGGACAGGAACACGCGACGCGGACGACGCTCGAGGACCGCCTTACGAACGTTAACGCGACGCTCAAACGCGTTCGCCAGGACCATAAGGCGGCCGCTGCCGACGTCGAACGTCTGAAGCAGCGCGAGTCGGAGCTCGCCTCGGCACTTGCCGACACCCAAGCGTCTCGAGACACGCTCGAGCGGCAACTCGCCGACGCCGGCACTGCGCGCGACACGCTCGAACGTCAACTCGCCGACGCAACGAGCGCGCTCGACGCCGCCGCGGATCGCGAGGCCGGGGTCACTGAGCAGCTCGGACAGGAGCGCGCGACGCGGACGACGCTCGAAGAGCGCTTGGCGGACGTTGAGGCGACGCTCGAACGCCTGCGCCTGGACTATCAGGCGGCCGCTGCCGACGTCGAACGTCTGACGCAGCGCGAGTCGAGTCTGGCCTCGGCGCTCGCCGACGCCCGGACGTCTCGAGAGACGCTCGAGGGTCAACTCGCCGACGCCGGCTCCGTGCGCGACACGCTCGAACGTCAACTCGCCGACGCATCGAGAGCACTCGACGCCGTCGCGGCACGTGAGGCCGGCGTCACCGAGCAGCTCGGACAGGAGCGCGCGACGCGGACGACGCTCGAAGAGCGCCTTGCAGACACTGAAGCGATGCTCGAACGCGTGCGCCAGGACTATCAGGCGGCGGCGGCCGACGTCGAGCGTCTGACACAACGCGAGTCTGATCTCGCCTCGGAGCTCGCCGACGCGCACACGTCCCGAGAGACACTCGAGCGTCAACTCACCGACGCCGGCACGGCGATTCGAGAGGCGGCCGCACGCGAGTCAGCGTTGAACGAAGAACTCCAGGCGTCCGCGTCGGACGTCGATCGTCTCTCGCTGCGCGAAGACGATCTCCTGGCCCAGCTTGCCGACGCTCAGGCAATCCGGGAGAGGATCGAGCAGACACTTGCCGATGCTCGCGCCCGATTCGTCGAACAGCGGCAGCGGCTCGAGATCCAGCTCTCCCAGGAGCAGCTCGAGCACGAGAGCCGCTCGTCGGAGATGGACGAGCGCAACCGGGCGCTCACCACCGAGCGAGACACGTTGCAGCAGTCGCTGGCTGCGCTGCAGGACCAGGCACGACAGCTGCAGGATTCGCTCAGCGCCAGTGTCGAGGCCTTCGAAGTCAGCCGAGCCGAGAGCCATCGGCTGTTTGATCACTCGGGCGTGGCCATGTTTCGCTGCACGCGCGAGGGCGTGCTGACCGACGTCAATCGCGCGTTGACGACGTTGATTGGCCGCCGCACCTACGAACTCGCCAGCGAGGACTTTGCCGCCGCCGTGTTCGATGCGCCGCAGGCGCTGTCCTGGCTGATCGAGCGCTGCGTCAGCACGCGAGCCAAAGAGTCGATTGAGACCACGTGGCGTCGTCAGGACGGCAGCCGTCTGTTCATGCGTCTCTCCGCGCGATCGCTGCCATCCGGGATCGTCGAAGTCGTCGCCGAGGACCTGACCCGCCTGCGCGTGCTCGAGGAGCGGCTTGGTCAGGCCCACCGCATGGAAGCCGTCGGCCGGCTGGCGTCTGAAGTGGCGACCACGTGCAGCAACCTGCTCTCCAATCTCCGCGAGCAGGGCGGTGAATGGGTATCCCAGTTCCCGACACACAGCGATGCGCGGACACGTGGCGAAGAACTGTTCGACGACGTTGGACGCGCCGTTGGATTCCTGCAGGAACTCGCTGCGTGTGGAGAAGAGCAGGCGCGCACGCCGATGCTCGTGGATCTGAACACACTGGTTCGCGACCTCGAGCCGGTTCTCAAGAACGTGGTCGGCGGCGACGTCGAGGTCCAGTTGCGCGACACCTCCACAGCGCTCAATGTCGATGTTGGAACCGAGCGCATCGAGCGGCTGCTGGTGAATCTCGCGAGCTATGGCCGTGGTCGCATGCCCGCCGGAGGGCGGCTGCGCATCGAGCTCGGCACGAGCGTGGTAGACCGCCACTTCTCCGCCAAGCATCCCAACGTCCGGCTGGGTCTGCACGCGTTGATCACCGTGACCGAGAGCCGTCGCGCCACCCAGGACGATGCGCAACCGACGCGTTCGCCAAGGCGCGCCACACACAAACCTGGCGTGGACTTCGCCACGCTGCAGGAGCTCGTCAGCGAGTGCGGCGGCCATCTGTGGATGAAGGTCCACCCGCTCGGAGAGATGGTCGCGAAGATCCGGTTGCCGCTCTTCAGCCCGCAGGACCGCGCTCCACGCTTGCTGGGCGGACGCGCCAGCCGCGAGCGTCAGACCGCCCGCTGGTTTCAGTCCTGATTCAGGGCCACCGACGGCCGCTGGACGCTATTCATTCCGCCCGAAGCGCCTCGACTGGATTGAGTGCTGCGGCACGCCGCGCCGGCAGATAACTGGCAACCATCCCCGCGGTGAGCAGTACGGCGGACACGCCGATATACGTCGAGACATCGAGCGGACTCACCTGATACAGCATCGACGTCATCAGTCGCATCAGCCCGACGGCTACCCCGATTCCAACTGCCACGCCAATCGCCGACAGCACGAATCCATGCCGCAGAAACATGCGCCGCACGTCGCGCTGCTCGACACCGAGCGCCATCCGAATGCCGATCTCGCGCGTGCGCTGAGAGACGGAATACGCAATCACGCCGTAGATGCCGATGATTCCGAGCAGCAATGCCATCGCCCCGGCAATCGCCAGCATGACGAGCGCGAACGTCGTCCGCGCCAGGGAGCGGCTATAGACATCCTCTAGCGTCCGCACCAGTGCCAGCGGCAGGCTGCCGTTGACCGACCACACCGCCTGGCGAATCTGCGTGAGAAACGCCTCAGTGCCGGTTCGGTCGCTGCGCAACACAAAGGTCAACGACCTGGAGACGAACCGTTCGTTGCCCCAGAACTTCACCATCATCACCGGCCAGTACACGATCGTCGCCGCTTTCTCGTGCACGCCGTTGTCATACACGTCGCCGACGACACCGACGATCTCGCGCCACGCGTCCACCGGCGCGGTCCTGATCCGCTTGCCGAGCGCTGCCGCCGGCTCGCCCCACATCTCACGCGCCATGTTCTCCGAGATCACGGCGACGGCACGATCGTCGAACACGTCGGACCAGGTGATGTCTCGTCCGGCGACAAACGGCGTGCCCAGGGCACGGAAGTAGCCAGGTGAAATGAACTTGAAACGTCGGAGGGGAGGAAGCTTGCCGGGCTCGACGACTTTGTCCTCGGCGCTCAGGATGTCGTTGCTGTTGAAGCCCTCGATCGGCGCCGAGCTCGTAAGCGCTGCAGCTCTGACACCCGGAACGGCAGCAAGCTTCTCGAGGATGTCGTTGAAGGTTCGAGCCACTCGCGCCGGGTCGGAGATGAGCGTCTGCGGGATCGAGACGCGTACCATCTGCACTTCATCCGGCCGCGAAAAGCCCGGTTGAACCTGACGCAGCGTCTGAAACGTGCGAATCATCAGACCGGAGGCGACCAGCAGCACGAGCGCAAGCGCGACCTGGACGACGACCAGCACGTTGCGCGCGCGATGGCGCTCGCGGCTGTGACTCGCGGTGCGAGTGCCGCGCAGAGCGGCCATGAACCGCGGCCCGCTGTACTTCACGACCGGGATGATCGCAAAGAGAATCCCCGAGAGCAGGGACGCCGCCGTCGCGAAGGCCATCACGGTTGGATCGATGGTGATCTGGTCGAGACGAGGCAGCGTCTCGGGACGAAGCGCTTTGAGCACACGCAACGCACCGAATGCCACACCGAGTCCAAGCACGCCGCCCATCGCGCCGAGCAGCAGACTCTCGTGAATCAATTCGCGCGCAATCCGTCCCCGTCCAGCGCCGAGGGCCGTGCGAGTGGCGAGCTCCTGCTGCCGGCCCTCCATCCGCACCAGCAGCAGATTCGCCACATTCGCACATGCGATCAGCAGAACCACCCCAATGGTCCCCATCAGCACCCACAGCACTTCGGTGATGTTGCCGACCACGTCCTGTTTCAGCGGACGCAGCGCTGGTGAGAGGCGGGCGTTGCCAAACATCTTTCTGTCGATCCCGAAAGGCGCCGGCCACGCCTCCAACCAGATCGGCAACAGGCGCCCGATATCGGCGTTCGCCTGTTCCAGCGTCACGCCAGGTTTGAGCCGACCAACGCCTTGAAAGCTGAAATTCCCCAGAAAGAGACGAGCCCGGTCGAACCGTTGCGGCAGGATCAGCTCGGCGTTGATCTCGAGGAACCGAAAACCCGCGGGCATGACGCCGATGACGGTGCGAGGCGTTGCATCGATCGTGATCGTGCGTCCAACCACACCGCGATCGCCTCCGAAGCGGCGCTGCCAGTAGCCATGCGTCAACAACACGGTCTCCGGGGTCCCGGGCGTATCGTCCTCACGTGAAAACCACCGGCCGAGCAGCGGCGGCACGGCCAGCGCCTCCAGCACCCCTTGCGTGACGAACAGGCTGCGCACCTGCTCAGGCTCCGACTGCCCGGTTACAGTCACCGCGCCCCCGGACCACACGCCGAGGTCGTGAAACGCGCGTCCTTCGTCGCGATAGGTGAAGTACATCGTCGGCGAGATATTGGCGGTGCCGTTGTTCAGGCCGACGCCAGGCGCCGAGTGCCAGATGCCGACCAGTTCGTCCGCGCGTGGATACGGCAGCGGTTTGATGAGGACGCCGTTGATGACGCTGAAGACTGCAGTATTGGCCCCAATCCCGATCGCCAGCGTGATGAGCGCTGTGACAGTGAACATCGGGGCCCGGGTGAAGCGTCGGAGGATTGGCGGCAGTTTAGGCATGTTGCCCTCTCCGACGAACAACGGGTGATGAAGGTTGCCGGTTAACGCGGCGCGCTGCGCCGGCTACATTTCGACCTGCACCCCTAGCTCGACCACCCGTTCGGGTGGCAGCCGGAAGAACGCCGTCGCGCGCACGGCATTCCTGGCCATCACCACGAATAGCTTCTCGCGCCAGATTGCCATGCCTTTCCGGCGGGTCACGATGATGGTTTCGCGGCCGAGGAAGTAGGTCAGGTCGTCGGGATCGAGGGGGACTCCCCGCTCGTAGGCCTCGCGTAGCGCCGCCGGCACATCTGGATCTTCCATGAAGCCGTACTGCACGCGCACGTTGTACAGGTCATGGCCCAGCGATTCGATCGAAATCCGATCCTCGGCCGCGACATGCGGCTGCTGCGCGGTCGTCACAGTCAGCACCACGACGTGCTCGTGAAGGACCTTGTTGTGACGGAGGTTATGCGCGAGCGCGGGCGGCGTGCCGGTCGGCTGCGCGGTCATGAAGACAGCCGTGCCAGGTACACGCACCGGCCGCGACGCCGCAACCATCTCGATGAAGTCTTCGAGCGGAAGGGCGCGAGCCGTCAAACGCTCGGCCACCAGTCGCCGCCCGGTTTTCCACGTCGTCATCAGCGTGAACAACAGGATGGCCACCACGAGCGTGACCCATCCGCCTTGCACGATCTTCAGGGCGTTGGCGCCGAAGAACGCCGTGTCTATCAGCAGGAAGATTGTCACGACACTCACGGCCACCGGCTTCGGCCACTTCCATCGTTCGGTCATCACCACATAGAGCAGCATCACCGTGATGATCATCGTCAGCGTGACGGCGATGCCGTACGCGGCGGCCAGCGAGGTTGATGACCCGAACCCGATGACGATGATGACGGTTGCCAGCATGAGCGCCCAGTTCACCTGCGGCACGTAGATCTGCCCCATCTCATGCGCCGAGGTGTGCTCGACTTCGAGCCGCGGCGCCAGGCCCAGCTGAATCGCCTGCCGGGTGATCGAGAACGACCCCGAGATGAGTGCCTGCGATGCGATCACGGCCGCCGCGGTTGACAGCACAACCAGCGGCACGAGCGCCCAAGCCGGCGCCAGGAGGAAGAACGGGTGATCGACGCGCGGATCGAGCAGCAGCAGCGCGCCCTGCCCCAGGTAGTTCAACACCAGTGCGGGAAGCACCAACCCATACCACGCCAGACGGATCGGACGCTTGCCGAAATGACCCATGTCCGCATACAGCGCTTCGCCGCCGGTCACGACCAGGAAGACCGCGCCCAGCACGGCAAAGCCCAGAAAGCCGTTCGCGCCAAAGAACGCGATCGCATGGCGAGGATCGAACGCACTCAGGACCTCAGGCAACCGCACGATCCAGTTGATCCCAAGCACGGCCAGCGTGACGAACCAGACCACCATGATCGGACCGAACAGGCCGCCGACACGGTGCGTGCCGTACTTCTGGATCAGGAACAGTCCGATCAGGATCGCGACGGTGAGCGGGACGACGTACGGCTGGAAGAGCGGCGTGGCGACTTCGAGTCCCTCGATCGCGCCGAGCACCGTAATCGCCGGCGTGATCATCCCGTCGCCATAGAGTAGCGCCGTGCCGAAGATACCGAGCGCAATCAGGATGGGACGCCCATCGGCCAACCTGAGGATGGCGCCTCGAGTGCGTCCCGAGCGCCCCGGAATCAATGCGGTCAACGCGAGCACGCCGCCCTCGCCGTGATTGTCGGCGCGCATGACGATCGCCACGTACTTGACCGAAATGACCAGGAGCAGCGAGTAGATGATGAGCGACAGGACCCCGAGCACGTTGTCGTGCGTCGGGCGAACGGAGTGCGTCCCGAAGAAGCACTCGCGCATGGCGTAGAGCACGCTCGTGCCAATGTCGCCATACACGACTCCGAGCGCGGTGAGTGTCAGGGGAAGCAGACGATGGCGCCCATGCACAACCGACGTGTCATGGTGCTGAGCTACAGAAGCGATCGAATTGGCCAACCACTTTCATTATCGGAGCAGGCCACACAGACGGCGCAGCCGCGAGGGACGTACTTATGAACTTTTTATAACTTTCTCACCCCAGTCGGATCCAGGCGGCGAGAAAGAACAAGACGTGCAGCACGGACGCCGTCACGCCGGCCAGCGTCCATGGCCAGTTGGGCGCGTTGATGTACGGGCTGTCGATCTCGTACGCAGGGCGTTCCATATCTTCACCCTCACAATAGGCGCGAATCGCGTAAGAAAGCCGTAAAGAGTCGATAAGAAGTCCGTGGCTCGCACGCGGCCGGACTGCGTGGTGTCAGAATGGATCGAGCGCTCATGCGTCGAGTTCCAGTGCGGCAGCTGATCGTCGTGATCGCGAGTCTGTCGGCGCTCGCCGTGGCCGGGGCGCTGCTGCGCCAGCTGCCCGACGTCAGCGCGACGACCGTCTCGCTGGCCTTCCTGCTCGTCGTGCTGGCCACCGCAACGGTCGGCCGCCTCTGGGCGGCCATCGTCGTCGCAATAGCCGCGGTACTCGCACTGAACTTCTTCTTTCTCCCGCCTGTCGGCACGTTCACGATTGCCGACCCGCAGAACTTAATCGCGCTCGTTGCCTTCCTCGTCGTCGCGGTGATTGCCAGCAACCTGTCCGCGGCGGCGCACGCGCGGGCATCGGAGGCGATCGCCAGCCGCAACGAGGTCACGCGCTTGTTCGATCTCACACGCGATGTGCTGCTCACGACCGAGACGGCGGGAGCTATCGACGCACTCGCGCGGCACGTCGCGCGCCGATTCGAGCTACCGAAGATCGCGATTTGTCTGCCGACCGAACAGGGCTGGCGGATTCATCAAGGCGGCAGCGACGACGTGAACATCGACACATTGACGCTGAGCATGGCGCTTGCCCGCGCCAGAGGCACGGTCGAATACGATGCCCGTCAACGGGCCTACGGCGGCCACATACGAATCGGCGGCGACCGCGGTTACTCGATCGTGCCGCTGCGCCACGGCACGAAAGCGGTCGGTCTTCTGGCCGCCTCCTCGCCCACGCTCGACATCGGATCCCTCGATGCACTCGCTGGCGTCGTCGCGATTGCAATCGAGCGCGTCCAGTTCATGAGTGAACGCGATGCCGCGGAACTGGTGAGACAGAAAGCCGATCTCGCCGCGACGCTCCTGGCCTCGTTGAGTCACGACCTCCGTACACCGCTGACGGCGATCAAGGCGGCGGTCGAAAACCTCCGCGGCGAGCTTCCCTCCGACGAGCGCCGAGAGCAGGCGCGGGCGGCCAGCGCCGAATTGCACCGGCTGACCAGGCTGTTTCAGGACATCCTCGACATGGCCCGCATCGATGCGGCCGCCATTCGCGTGGACAAGCAGTGGGTCACGGCGGCCGACGTCGTGGACGCCGCGAGCGCGCACGTTCGCCACGCGCTCGACGGACACGCGCTGCGCGTCGAGGCCGATGGCGAACTGGAAACCGAGATCGATCCCCGCCTGGTGTCAGTTGCGCTCTCGCACGTGCTCGAGAACGCCGCGCAATACTCTCCTGCCGATCGCGACATCCTCGTGCAGGCGACCGTCGAAGATGATGGACTGCACGTGTCGGTGACGGATCGGGGTCCAGGTCTGGATCCAGGCGAGGTCGAGCACTTGTTCGAGCGCTTCTATCGCGGACACGCTGCGCGACAACGGGCGTTCGGAACCGGCATGGGACTGTCGATTACGCGCGGACTGCTCGCTGCGGCAGGCGGACAAATCTGGGCCGAAAATGTCAGCGGGGGCGCCCGTTTCTCGATGGTGATCCCGGGGGCGGTGCGCCGCGTCACGGTCTCACTGTAGCGATGGCGCAGCGCATCCTCATCGTTGACGACGAGCCGAACATTCTGGCGACGGTGGCTCCGCTTCTGCGCAGCAACGGGTACGACGTGCTGTCGGCGATGACCGGCCGGGCGGCACTCGACGTCGTCACTCGCGACACGCCGGACCTGATCGTGCTCGATCTGGGCCTGCCCGATCTCGACGGCATCGACGTGTGCCGGCAGGTCCGGCAGACATCGAGCGCGTCGATCATCGTCCTCTCGGCGCGTGGTGCTGAAGGCGACAAGGTGGCGGCGCTCGATGCCGGGGCCGACGACTACGTCACCAAACCGTTTGGCGCCGAGGAACTGCTGGCGCGCATCCGCGCCGCGCTACGGCGGTCCGACAGCACGTTCGGGACCACGGGGCCGATCGTCCGAGGCGGCCTGACGATCGATCGCGAACGGTTCCGCGTGCTCAGGGACGGCGAGGAAGTGCGTCTGACACCGAAGGAATTCGAGCTGCTCACCTATCTGGCCCAGCATCCTGGCCGCGTGCTCACCCACCGAGCCATCCTCAAAGCGATTTGGGGACCGCACGCGACCGACCAGCCGGAACATTTGCGCGTGCTCGTCGGATCCCTTCGCAAGAAGATCGAGCCGAATCCGTCTTCCCCGAAGTACATCCTCACCGAACCCTGGGTAGGGTATCGGTTCGCGGACCTGCCATAGCCGGAACCGAGTCCACCACTGTCGGGGCCGCCGCGCGCGCAGCCTGGCGTTGCCACCCGATGTGATATGGCACGCTCGTGACCACGACATTGCGCGTGAACAGCAGCGCGCCTTTGATGAGGAGCGCATGCTGGTTGTGCAGCAGGTGCTGCCACAATCGCTGGGGGACGAACTCGGGCAGGACCACGGTGACAAAACCATCCGGATTCTGACGCTGAACCTCTTTGATGTAATCGAGCAGCGGCTCCAGCAGCGATCGAAACGGCGACTCGAGTACCACGAGGTCAACACCCTGTCCCCATCGCGGCCACATCTGTCGCACCGATTCGGTGGCTGTTGGATCGATCTCCACGTAGACCGCTCGCACATCGCTTCCGAGCGTGCGCGCGTATCGAAGCGCCTTCACGACCGCCCGCTGAATGCCCCCGACCGGCACGATCACCACATGGCTGCCCTGCGGGTCCGGCTCCCAGCCCACGAGCGACAGTTCCACTGCCACGCGCTCGTAATGACGCTTGGTGATCGCGAAGATCGTCACCAGCACTGGGATCATCACGAGGATGATCCACGCGCCTTCGGCGGCCTTCGTCGTCGCAACGATGAGCAGCACGATTCCGGTGACCAGTGCGCCGAATCCGTTGATCGCGGCGCTCGTGCGCCAGCCTGGCCCGCGGAGCGTTCGCCAATGACGCACCATGCCAGCCTGCGAGAGTGTGAATGAGACGAAGACGCCGATCATGTAGAGCGGAATCAACGCGTGCGTATCGCCGCCGAACAGCACGAGCAGCACCGAGGCGAGCACGCTCAAGATCAGAATGCCGTTCGAGAACGCGAGCCGGTCTCCCTGGTTCATGAACTGGCGCGGCAGGAAGCGATCGCGCGCCAGTATCGACGACAACCGTGGAAAGTCCGCGTATGCCGTGTTCGCAGCCAAGACCAGGATCGCCATCGTCGAGGCTTGCACGAGGTAGTAGGGCCAGCCGCGCCCACCGAACGTGGCGCGGGCGATCTGCGACACCACAGTTTCAGCGTCGTTGGGCACGATGCCATACGCATGGGCGATCAGCGTGATGCCCATGAACATCGTGATGGACATGACGGCCATCGCCACGAGCGTCTGCGAGGCGTTCTTGCTTTCGGGCGCACGAAACGCCGGCACACCGTTCGAGACCGCCTCGACTCCGGTGAGCGCGGTGCAGCCGTTCGAGAACGCGGTCAACAGCATAAACACCGGCAGCATCGAGGTTCCTGGCGGGAGCGCATGCGCACCGTCACCGATGGGCTGCAGAGTGCCCGAGACGTATCGCCAAGCGCCGACGGCAATCATCCCGAGAATGCTGACGATAAAGACGTAGGTCGGCCCAGCGAACAAACGGCCTGATTCGCGGATTCCTCGCAGGTTGCCGAGCATCAGGATCGCAACGAAAACCAGACAGAGCACCACCGGATCGAGGTGCCACTGTGGCAACGCAGAGGTGATCGCCGCGACTCCGGCCGCGATACTCACGGACACGGTCAAGACATAGTCGATCAGCAGCGATGCCGCCGCGACGAGCGCCGCGGTGCGTCCGAGATTCTCTTTCGCAACGATGTACGCGCCGCCGCCATTCGGGTAGGCATAGATGGTTTGGCGATACGAAAAGACGACGATCGCGAGCATCGTGGCAATCACGCCGCCGATCGGCGTGACGAGGCTCATCGCGGCCGCACCGCCGAGCATGAGCACGCGCAGGATCTCTTCAGTGGCATAGGCCACTGAAGACAAGGGGTCCGACGACAGCACGGCCAGGCCAGTGACACGCGAGAAGCGTTCGTGATGCGCGAGGTGCGAGGGGATGGGAGCGCCGACGATCAGGCGCTTGACTTGTCCGAGGAATGACTCTTCAGCCACACGTCCATCATCGAGGTGGCACGCGTAAGAAGACGATCAAGAGTCCGTAAAGAATTCATAAGACGCGAAAGTCATAAAGAGTTCGTAAAGAGGCACGAGGACCGGCAGCGTGCGCGCTAGCATGAGTCGATGGTCGTGATGGCGTGTATGAGCTCGAACGCCGATGCTGACCGCGTCCTGCGCGCCGGCGCCCGCATCGCTGGCCGCCTGAGTGCTCCCTGGTATGCGGTCTACGTCGAAACGCCGCGCGAGGCGACCGACCGGATCACAGGGGTCGATCGAGACGCGCTCCAGCGGAACATCTCACTGGCCGAAAGCCTCGGCGCCACGGTGGTTCGCGTCAAGGCCGATCGCCCGGCTGATGGACTGATCGCCTTCGCCAGGCGCGAAGGGATTACCGACGTCATCCTGGGGCAGACCGCCCGGAGCCGATTCGAAATTCTGATGAAGGGATCGACGCTGAACCGCTTTCGGGAAGAAGTGCGCGACGCGGCGGTGCAGGTGGTACCGCTTGGCTCTCGTTAACTTCCAATTCCCAACTTCCAACGTCCAACCACTCCCAACGCCCAATAACTCCCAAATTGGGAATTGGGAGTTGGAAGTGGTTGGTCGTTGGGAGTTGGGCGTGGGGAGTTGTCTAAGGCGCCGGCGTCCAGGTCACACCGCCGTTTGCCGTCGTAAAGACCCGCCCGTCTTCGAGTGTCACCGCCGCCTTGCTGGGGCTCGAGGCTTTCACTGCGATGATGTTGCCGTCCGCTGGTGGACTGGCACCGAACCAGCCGTTCTTCGTCCGGCGCAGCACCAAGCCGTTGTCACCAACGACCCACACCACGTCCGCATTGACGAACGCGCTGGCGCGAATGGGCCGATCGGCCGTGTGCTCGGTGACCCAGGTCGCGCCACCGTCGCTCGACGACTCGACGATGACATCGCGGGTGCGCCACATCACGCGAGGAGAGACTGGTTTCGCTGTGGCCGGCTTCGCCGCCGCCGCGCCCGGCGGGCGCGTGCGCGTGACCGGCGTCGCACTCGTTATCTTCGGCCTCGGTATCTCACGCGCCAGCAGGTCATCCGGTACTGGCGGCGCCGACGGCCTGGATGTTAAAGCAGCGCCGCTCGACGTCGTCGGCACCGGCTCAGTCCCGCGTGGTGCTTCTCGTGTCGAACGCGGCTTTATCGCCCAGAGTCCATAGCCGACAAGCGCTATGACCACAACAGCCACGACGCCGAACGCGCGCGTACGCGCCGTCTTGGACGCCTGCTCGGCGGCTCGCGTCTGCCGCATCGCCGCGAGGAGCGCCGTGCATTCGGCGCACGTCTCCACATGTCGATCGATGGCGTCCGCGTCGCGGTGGAACAGCGTCCCGTCAAGATACGCCACCAGCAGAGCCGGGTCAGGACACCTGTGACTCACATCCGTTCTCTGTGATGGAATCTTATCGGTACATGGAACCGTTCACCCTCGATTAACACATACCGACATCGGCCGGGGTATGCTGGCTCCTTCCTACAACACACGACTGCCCGTGCACACTGCCATCGTCTCGCTCGTGCTCTGTCTTGCTGTCTCGGCCTCCGCGCAGACACCTGCGCCCCAAGGCCCCGGACAGGTCGCCGTGGTCATCTCCGTCGAAGGATTGCGGATACCGGCCGTGCAGGTGTCGCTTCGCGATCTGTCGGCCAACGTGATCGTGGCCAGGACCACCGCAGACGCGATAGGCCAGGTGACGTTTCCCGACGTGCCAGCCGGCAAGTACGTCGTTCAAGCCTCGCGCGAAGGATTTGCCGACGCGGAGTCGGCGCCGTTCGACGTCCGCGGCGGCACCACCGAACAAGTACTCATCGAGATGCGCCTGACCTTCGTCCGCGAGAGCGTCGAGGTGATCCTGCCGGCGAACTCGCCGACTGAAAGTCTTCAACCAGTGGCCGTCAGCGATCTGCTGACCGGCGCCAAGATGGACATCCAGCCGCTGGCCGGCGACGACTTTCAATCACTGCTCACCGTCCTGCCGTCCATCGTCCGCGGTCCGGACGGGCGGCTGCGGGTGAAAGGCGGCGCGCCCACCACCGGTGCCCTGCAGGTGAGCAGCGCCAGCCTGAACGATCCCTCGACGGGCGACTTCGACCTCGAGCTCCCGAGTGGCGCCGTCGAGTCCGTGGAAGTGCTGTCGAATCCGTTCGCGGCGGAATACGGACGTTTCTCGACCAGCGTCACCCAGGTCAGAACCAAACGCGGCACCAACGAATGGCTGTTCAAGCCTGGCAACCTGATGCCGAACTTCGGCCGCGGCTTCATCGATCGCTTCGAGCCCCGCATCGCCTGGTCGGGACCGATCAAGCAGGATCGGCTGTTGTTCGGGCAGTACCTCCAGTTTCGCTACGCCCGGACGCCGGTAAGGAGTCTCCCGGGTGAACCACTACTCGGGCTCACCAGCTTCGACTCCTATACGCGGCTCGATGCGGTGCTCTCGTCGCGACATGCGCTGACCGGCGGCGTCATCTACTTTCCTCGCCGCATCAGCAACGCCACGCTCTCGACCTTTCGTCCTCCCGAGGCGACTCCGAAGTTCACGCAGGAGGGCTTTTCCGCGGGCGCCGTCGATCGGCTGATCCTGAATGACCGGATGGTGCTCGAATCGACGGTCGCGGTCCGCACCTTCGAAGTCGATCAGAAGCTCAACTCGCCGCCCGATCGCGTCATGGTCTACGCGCCGCAGGGACAGAGCGGTGCGTTCTTCAACAGCCAGGAGCGCAACGTACGCAGCCTGCAGGTGATCAGCGCGCTCACGTTCGCACAGGACCGCTGGCGCTATGGGCAGCACGTGTTCAAGGCGGGTGTGGACGTGCAGCGATCCAGCTTCGACGGCTTCAGCACCAGCAGTGGTCTCGACGTCGTGCGCCTGGATGGATCGCTTGCCGAGCGCACGATTTATCGCGGGGTCGTTCCGGAACAGGACGTTGCAGGTACAGAGCTGGCGGTATTCGTCCAGGACCGGTGGCGCGTGAACGACCGCTTGAGCCTTGAACTCGGCATGCGCACGGACCGCGAGGCGATCACCGAGAAGATGAATTTCTCACCGCGAGTTGGCCTTGCGGTCGCCGTGCTGCCCGAGGGACGGGCCATCGTGCGCGGCGGGATTGGCAAATTCGTCGAGCGATCACCGCTGACCGTCGGCGCATTCACCCAGTATGAAGTCGCGACGGTCCAACGCTTCACCGCCACGGGCGCGGCACTTGGAGTCCCGATTACATATGCCCATGTGATCGATGGAGAACTGCGCAGTCCGGAGAGCGAAGTCCAGACCGTGGCATGGGATCAGCGGTTCGGCCGCAAGGTGTTCTTCAAGGCCGCCTACGTGCATCGCACCGGATCGCACGCCTACATCGTGAATCCAGATCCGGCACGAGGCGCGCTCGTGCTTTCCTCATCGGGCTCGTCGAAGTACTGGGAGATCGAAACGACCGGACGATATCTCGCGAGCGAGCGCCGCGATCTGACCGTCTCGTACGTGCATTCGCGCAGCACGCGCGATCTGAATGCCTACGACGATTTCTTCGGCAACTTCCGCGACCCGATCATCCGGGCCAATGAAGACTCACTCAGTCCCACCGATGTCCCGCATCGCTGGATCGTGCGCGGCTCGCTCGGTCTGCCGGGGATGTGGACGTTTTCGCCGCTCTACGAGTGGCGCACCGGGTTCCCCTGGTCGGCGGTCAACGAATTCCAGGACTTCGTCGGTCCACGCAACGAAAGCGGACGGCTGCCGCGTGTCTCGACCTTCGACTTCTCGCTGACGCGTCCGTTCAAGTTCAAGAAGTACCGATTCACGTCCGGCCTGCGAGTCTTCAATGCGTTCGCCACAGGAGACGAGCGCGACGTGCAGGCCAACATCACCGCGCCCGATTACGGCACGTTCTACAACCCGATTCATCGCTCGATTGGAGTCGTGCTGTCAGCTGGGTTCCCGTGATCGTTCGACAGACCAGCGGCGCGCTTCAGCTCATCACGCAAGCCGATCACGCTCACCTGGCCGGCGCGATCATGCAGCAGAGCGTCGCGCTTGCCGCGCATCCGCGACGCGCCTCGATTCTTCTCGCCATCACCGAGCACGACAACGGCTGGGAAGAGCCGGACGCTGCCCCGCTCATCGATCCAGTGACCGGCTTCCCGCTCGATTTCATCGCTGCGCCGATCGGCGTTCGCCAGGGCGTGTGGCCGCGCGGCGTCGCGCGCCTCGCGCACAACTCGTGGGCCGCGGCATTGGTGGCGCAGCACGTCCTCGAAATCTTCGCCCGCTACCGCAGCGACATGGCATGGACGCCCTTCTTCGTGAGGATGGAGGCAATGCGGGGAACGATGCTGCACGCCAGCGGCGCATCGTTGTCCGAGCTGGTTGACGACTACCGGTTCCTGGGGCTGGGCGACGTCATCTCGCTGACGTTTTGCAACGGCTGGACCGACGAGCAGCGGTTCGATGAGTGGCGGGTCCGGTTGTCAGGTTCGCAGGTCGTCGTGTCGCCGGACGTCTTCGGCGGGATCGCGATCCCGATTGCCGTCAACGCACGAGAGCTTCGTCAGCGCGCGTTCCGAAGCGGGCACGAACTGCGTGATGAATTGGCGGCCTCGAGCGTGACGACGGTGGACGGAGTAGTGATGAGTCAGCCGGCGTGATCACGCCGCAACACCGCGCTGCGGCGACACAGGCGCGGCGCCACACGCGGTCAGGAGCGTGTAGACGCCGGTGACCTCGAGAATCCGGCGAACGCGACGGCTGGCGTGGGAAATGTCCAACACACCGCCCGCCGCCTTCGTCGCGTTGAAGGCACTGACGAGTTCGCCAACGCCCGCGGCGTCGATGCTGGACAGTCGGGACAGGTCGAGCCGCACCCGCCGTGCGCCGCCGCGCAGCAGGGCGTGCACGCGTTGTCTCACATGAGCGTCGAGAGGCACCCGGAGGGCGCCTTCGACAGTAATGATGGGGTGAACCGTGCTGATGAGCCTGGATGTCATATCCGTCGTAAACCTCTATACACAAGTCGATCGAGGGAGGCGCAAATCGACATGGTTGTATCGAGGGGACGGGACGACGAGGCGGGATGTTCCTAGCGAGCGGCTAAGGTTTTTATAAGGTCATTTCGTCCCAGCCTTGACCGGCAGCGGCGCCGCCGTCGAGCAGGGGGACGCCTTGAAATTGGCGTCGTTCGCCTCCTTGCGGAACGACGTACTCGTATAGAACGGCTGCGTCAGATAGCGCGGATCCTCGACGATCGTCACGACGTGGAGCCAGTTGTCGCCGTTGGGATGCGTCGGCAGAAGGTGCACGTACTCGGTGATGCTCGCCTGCTCGCTGTACGGCACCCCGTTCTTGCGCAGGTAGCCGTCGCGGAAATTGGTGGTGACGATCTTCAGGTCGCCGCCGCGATTGATCTGCGCCAGCTGCCGCGGGGGCGGACCCCCGCGAAGACCACCGCCGCCTCCGCCGGGCAGATCGCGCGAAAGCAGACCACCACCAGTGACGCGCGGATCCGGACGGCCGTCGGCCGTCGCCAGGCCTCGCCCCACACCCGGCCCTTCCCACTGGGCGAACGAGAATCCCTGTAACGTGCGCTCCGCGGATGGCTGTTTGGCTTTATCGAAATTCAGGATCCGCGTCTGCGTGCCGGCATCGAATTCGAACTTCAGCGTCTGATCGTCCTGCCACGAGATGCGCAGCCGTCCCGGCTGACGCATGATGCCGCCGACGCCGTAAGCCTTGCACTGGTTGCCGCCGGCATTGTCGGCCTCGAGATTCCATGCCGCCGCCACCTTGCGGCCTTCGCCGTTCACCGGAATGCTGGCGACGTCGCCCTTCGGCGGGGTCACCATGCGCCAGCGCCAGTCTTCGCTGACGATCGACACCCATGTACCGGTCAGATCGACGGGGGCCAGCCCGCGCCCGGTCTGCGGCACCTGCGGTCCGCCGCCCCGTCCCTGCCCAGCCACATCTGAACGGCCCACGGCCATCGCCAACACGAATATCAGGACACACGCCGGGACGGCGGCACGCCAACTCATGATGAATGCTCCGTGACGAAGGATAGTCCAGACGGCCTGGGCCCACAACTTGCACCTTCGGCCGTATGCGCTGGCTGGTGCGTGTGTTACTCCTCAGCTTTCTTGCGGCCAGCGGAGCGGCCTGTCACTCGACGCGGCCAGCCGAGCGTACGCAGCCCGTGGTGCGTGCGATCGATGTGCGAACGGTGGGGCCCGGATCGCTGACACTCCCCAATCGCGCCACGTCGGTGAAGTTCGCGGTCATTGGCGACAGCGGCCGCGGCACGCCGCCGCAGCACGAAATCGCCGCCCAGATGACCGCCTATCGCCAGGACTTCCCGTTCGCCTTCGTGCTGATGCTCGGCGACAACATCTACGAAGGTCCGGCGTCACGAGACGACTACTGGCGAAAATTCGAAGAGCCGTACCGCCGGCTCCTCGATCAGGGCGTCAAGTTCTACGCGACGCTCGGCAATCACGACGACCCGCGTGAGGTCATCTATCCACTCTTCAACATGGACGGTGAGCGCTATTACAGCTTCGCGCCGCCGGAGGACCTGCTGGCCAAGATCGCCACGCGCGTCGAGTTCTTCGCCGTAGACTCGACGCACCTCGATCGCACGCAGCTGCGCTGGCTCGACGAACGTCTTGGCAAGTCCTCAGCCACCTGGAAGGTGTGCTTCTTCCATCATCCGCTCTACACGTCGGGCCGCTATCGCACGTGGTCGCGCGGATTCCGCCTGCTTCTCGAGCCTTCGCTCGTCGCGCACGGCGTGGACGTCGTCTTCTCGGGGCACGAGCACATCTACCAGCGGACGGAGCTGCAGTCGGGCATTCAATACTTCGTCAGCGGCGGCGCCGGCTCGCTGCGCCCTGGCGACGGCGCGCCGGCGTCCTACGTGGCGCGCACGTTCGACACCGACTATCACTTCATGCTGATCGAGATCGACCGCGATGCGCTGCACTTCCAGGCAATCTCACGCACCGGCGCAACGATCGACGCGGGCACGTTGTACAAGGACGGCGACGCGTCCCCTACGCGTCAGGACACGAGGGCCCTTCGCTGATCGCCCGCGCGCGCTTCTTGAAGACTCGGACCCACTCCGAGACAGGACTTGCCTCGGTCAGCGGGAGCCGCGGCTTGTCGAACCGGGCCCAGGTAAAGAGCGCCGTGAGCTGCGCGTCGGTCAGCTGGTCGAGCAGCTTGGCCAGGAAGCGGCGACCACGCTCCGACACGCGGGTCGGGCCAAAGGTTCCACCCTCGTACGGCATGTCCTCCATCGACAGCTTGCACGCGGCACGATCGTCCCAGAGCTTCGACTGTTCCCACTCCTTCAGATCGACGCGATGCGGGCCGAACGTCGAACCCACGTCATGCATCAAAAGGAACGGCGCCGGACACGCCGTGCGTTCAGGCCACGACTCCGACAGGCAGACGAGACGCTGGTTGTCTGACTTGTTGTCCCAGTGTGCGAGAAAGACGGCGAGCAGCCGCAGCGCATCGACGTGCGCACGCGGTGCGCCGCCCTTCACAGGATCGACGGAGTCGAGCTCGAAGAACGCCCATCCCTGTAGGCTCTCGGTCTCGATCGGCCTCGCCGGGAATTTCTGTTCGACCGACACCCACTCGAAATCTTCGAAGTCGTTCTCGTCAGACACGCGCTCGTAGAGCCCACGCGTATGGGTCGCCTCGACCACCTTCGTCGTCACGAACGGCTCGTGTGGGCATCCGTAACAGCGAAGCCGTTCGACCAGCGTCACCGTGTCGGCGCCGAATCCGAGCGCGGTCAGGAGACGCGAGGCCGCCGCTTCGGCGGGAATCTCGGAGCCGGGCCCGTACTTGATGCGCAGCTCCTTGCCCGACTGAAGGGAACAATCGAACTTCGGGGTCGTGCCGCCCAGCTCGTTGAAGCGAAACTGACACTCGATGTTCGACGGCGCAGTCCGCTCGGCACCCAGGTTGGCATGCGCGACCGACGTACTCGGTGGCCGCCATACGTGTGCGCGAGCAATCGCATCCGCGCGCTCGCGCATGGAAACGGTGTGGCCGTCTTCTGACAGCGGTACGGTTTCGGCCGCGCTTACAGACGTCATCCCAGGCGGCAATCCCGCACTCGCCGGCTGCTGATGCCGGACAACGTCCCGAAGCACCATCATCAATGCGAGCGCGATGAGCCCGAAGGCACACGCCGCCACGGCAGCTCTGCGGCGAACGACCATGTGCGTCAGAAATGCAGGAACTGATCCGACTCGCCGTACGGCTCTACCGTTGAACGGCCGAGCGGCGTTTTCGAGCGGGATCGATGAGACTGACGGCCAGCCCGACTGCAACCGCAGCCACGACACCGATAACGTTGTGCCACAGGAACGCCACGCTGGTGAACGACGCTGCCCACGCCACCGAGACCATACCGGCGATGAGACCCACGAACGCGCCGTTCGCGGTCGCCCACGGCACGCCCGCCGCCAGGATAAACACACCGAGGATCGACCCGTAGAAGAACGACCCGAACCGGTTGACCACCTCGATCAACGAACCGAGCTCGGCCGCCCACACCGCGATCCCACACGCAAACAGACCCCAGAGTCCGGTCGCGATCTTCGAGACCGTCAGGTAGTGGGCATCTGCAGCCGTGGGCCTCGCCCACCGCTTGTAGAAGTCGATCACGGTCGCCGTCGAGAGTGAATTCAGCTCCGCGGCAATCGTGTCGGTCGCCGCCATCAGGATCCCGACAATCAGCAGGCCGATCAAACCGATCGGTAGCCGCGTCAGGATGAACGTCGGAATGATGTAGTTCACGTCGGTGAACGTCTGATCGCCTTCGGTGTCCCGCACGAGGGCCGTCGCCTTGGCGCGAACCGCCTGCAACTCGGACTCGCGGCTGCGCACGGCTGATTGCGCGGCGCTCACCCGCGTCGCGTCGCCTTCCCCTCGCGCCGTGGCCAGTTCCATCGCTGCCGCCCGTCGAGCACTGAACGCCACGTCGTACTGCGATTCGAGCACGCGATACGCCTCCGCCTGCTCGCCCGCGCGCAGATGCGACTCCGCCTCCGAGCTGAAGATCAACGGTGGTGCATTGAACGTGTAGTAGACGAACACCAGCACGCCAACCAGCAGCACGATGATCTGCAGCGGAATCTTCCAGTACGCGCTCATCAGCAGCGACTGGCGCGCCTCGGGAAGCGACCGCGCGGTCAAATACCGCTGAACCTGGCTCTGGTCGGCGCCGAAGTACGAGCAGAACAGAAACAACGCGGCTATCGTGCCCGACCAGAACGTGTATTGGTTGGTCAGGTCGAAGGAAAAGTCGAAGGCGCGCAGCCGGCCCGTTGCGGCAGCGACCGACAGGCCATCAGCAAGGCTCACGCCGTCAGGCAAGCCGAGAACGGCGACGACGATGATCAGCAGCAGCCCGCCGACAATCAGCGACATCGTCTTGACGTCGGTCCAGGTCACCGCCTGCACGCCGCCGAACATCGTGTAGACCACCGCCGGCATCGTGATCGCCAGCGATGTCGCCGTGAGATTCCAGCCGAGCACCAGCGATAAGACGACGGCCGGCGCCGAGACGACTGCGCCTACCGAGAGCCCGCGCGAGATCAGGAAGAGAAAGCTGGTCACGCTACGCGTCTTCGCATCGAAGCGCGTCTCGAGATATTCGTACGCTGTGTAGACGCGCGAGTTGTAAAAGAACGGCACCAGCGTCCACGACAGGATGATCATCGCGAGCGGCAAGCCGAAGTAGAACTGGATGAACCGCATCCCGTCGGCGTACGCCTGCCCTGTCGTCCCGATCATCGTGATCGCGCTGAGCTGCGTGGCCATCACCGAGATGCCTGCCGCCCACCACGGGATGCTCCGCTTGGCGAGGAAGTAGCCCTCGATTTCGTGGCTGTCCTTCGTGCGCTTCAGACCGTCGTAGACAATCCACGCCGTGACGCCGACGACAACGACCCAGTCAACCGGATGCATCGGGATTAGAGAAAGGCCTGTTGAAGGAGCCAGAGACCGGCGAGCACGACGACCTGCAGGACGAGCACTCTGATGGACGACGACTTCAGGTCGTCACTCGGCATCGTCGGATTCCTCGAAGAACAGCTGCTCGAGGGCCATTCTCCTGATCTGCCAGTCGGCGTAAAAGATCTCGCCGACCGCGAACAGGCACTGGCCGGTGGCATCGAGCGTCACAATCGCGACGAACTCGACATCGACCTCCTCGCCCTCCACGTGGATGCGTGTTCCCTTGCGCACGAAGCGGACCACGGCGGCGACCCGCGTGCCGCTTCTCCCCGCCGGGACGACACGCGTGACCTCGAACTCGCCGTCTTCCTCGTGGAATTCGAATTTCCATTCGTCATCGCGACCGAACAGCCCGTTGCGGTTCTGGACGTCCTCGCGGACACGGGTACGGAGCCGATCGAACATCGACTCGGTCGAGCACTTCGCTTGGGCGCCGACCCAATCGAAGTCGTCGGGTACGTGGTCAGGTGACATGGCCACGCCATTCTAGCCTTGCGACCGGCGCCGGCCGAGATGGGTCGGGACATACTTTGTATTGAAAAGTTCTTTGACATGAGCGTAGAATCGGCTATGACGTCAGCTACACCTGCCCGCTGTCTCGCCTGTGTCGCGGTCCTGATGCTGGCCGCGTGCATGCCATCCGTGCGGATTACACCGCTGGCGAGTGCCGCCCGGAGCGGCGATCTCGATAGCATCGATCGGCTGCTGGCCGCCGGTGCCGATGTCAACGAACCGACCGGCGTCAACGGCTGGCCGCCGGTCGTTCACGCCATCCACACCCGTCAACGACAGGCAGTGGTCAGGCTGCTGGAACGAGGCGCGTCTCTCGAGGGCACCGCCGGCCGCGACGCTCTATTCATGGCCAGTGGATATGGGGATGCGGAGACCGTGGCGATCCTCTTGTCGCGCGGAGTGCCCCTCCCGCAGGACGCCCCGTCGCTGGCCTCGCTCGTTGCCGTCACCATCGGCGGCGCGTGGGACATCGACTACCAATGGTCAGGCTGCGAGCGCCACACGGCTGTGGCAAAGCTGCTCGTCGCCAAGGACCCCGATGTCAGGGTCGTCGGGATCCTCTCACCGACCTCCGTCGCCCGCGCTCGATCGACGTTCGAGTACCGCGTCGCGCGTTGGTATGCACAGCACAAAGGCTGCGACGAACTCCTGCGCATCGTCGGACGCGGCGAAGGATAGTACGTAGTGTCCGGCTTTAGCCGGACGTCAATCTTCGTGTAGCACCACGTTCGGATCGAGACGCGACGCCCGCCAGGCAGGTACCCAGCATGCGACGGCGGCGACGATCGTGATCGTCGCGACAACGCCGACCATCGTCATCACGTCGGTCGGCTGGACGCCGAAGAGCAACGACGCAATTAATCGATTGAGGCCGAATGCGCCGGCAAGGCCGGCAACGATGCCGACTGCGGTCAACACGAGGCCCTGCTTCATGATCTGACCCATCACGCGCGAGTGATCTGCGCCAAGGGCGAGTCGGATGCCGATCTCGCGGCGGCGCTCCGCCACCATGTACGACAGCACGCCGTAAGTGCCGATGACCGCCAGCAGCAGCGCCAAGCCAGCGAACGCCCCAATCAGCTGTGCCAGGAGCCGCGGACGACGGATCGATTCGGCAAAGACACCGTCCATGCCCTGCAGTCGGACCACGGGAACGCTGCGGTCCACCTCGCGCACGGCTTGCTCGATGGTCTGCGCCAACGCACTCGGCTGCAGCGTCGTGCGCAGCACGACGTTCATCGTGTCGGGACCATTCCCCCCTCGGGTCGCAACCTGGTCAACGAACTGATAGAACTCCGTGCCGGTCTTCTGATCGATGCCGCCCTGCTTGACGTCCTTGGCCACACCCACAACGGTGAACCATGGCACCTGATCACCACAGCACGGTTTAAGCCGCTGGCCGATCGGGTTCTTGCCTCTCCAGAACGTGTTCACGAGCGTCTCGTTCACGATGGCGACTGGCCCGCTCGATGCGGCGTCCGCGCGCTCGAAGCTGCGGCCGTGCACGATCGGAATGCCCATCGTCTCGAAGTAGTCGGTCATCACCGCCTGGTAGTAGTCCACGTTTTCGTACGGGCCTTCGGGCGGTGCGGTGTAGCCGTCGATATCGGTGTCATTCGCATTTAGCGGACGGTTTGGCGGCAGTCCGGTCATCGCACTGACGCCCTGCACGCCGGGGACTGCGCGCAGCTTGTCGAGGAGGCGCTGATAGATCTGCAGCCGTGCGGCTGGCGGCGACGTCGCCTGCGTGAGCGTCATCGAGAATGTCACCAGCCGTGCGCGGTCGAATCCGCCGTCTACTTTCGTGAGGTTGTAGACGGTCCGCAGCAACAGGCCGGCGCCGATGACGAGCATCACGGCCAGGGCGACTTCAGCCATGACGAGACCGCGGCGGACGTGATGACGCGCCGCGTTGGTGGCGCCCTTCCCTCCGCCCTCTTTGAGCGCGCTGAGCAGGCCACTCGCGCGCGTGTGCATCAGCGGCGCGAGACCGACCAGAAGTCCCGTGGCAATCGCGATGCCGAACGTGAAGAGCAGCACCGGAAGATCGACCGACACCTCGCTCGTTCGAGGCAAGCTGGCGGGATACGCCTGCAGCATCGCCTTCAGACCGAGGCGAGCCAGTACCACGCCGAGCACGCCACCGGCGAGCGACAGCACCACACCTTCCGTCATGAACTGGCGCAACAAACGCCAGCGAGTGGCGCCGATCGCGGTACGCACGGCGAACTCGCGATGCCGCGACTCGGCCCGTGCGAGGAGCAGGTTCGCCAGGTTGGCGCAGGCGATGAGCAGCACGAAGCCGACGGCCGCCTGCAGCACCCAGATCGAGCGGCCGGCGCTACCGAGGATCTCCTCCTGCAGCGATTTCATCTGCAGGATGTGACCGTTTCGCCCTTTGAGCGGTACGAAGACATGACGACCGGGGCCTGGGCCAGTCGGGATGCCGACGCGCGATCCCCACGTCGCGATGAGCGTGTTCAACTCGGTCTGTGCCGAGGCGGTGGTGACGCCTTCCTTCAAACGTCCGACGAGATACAGGATGTGGTTCCCACGATTGAGACGGTTGGCCGGATTCAACCCGAGCGGAAGCCAGATCTCGGTGCGGGTGTCCATGAGATCTGTCGCCGGCGGCAGAATGCCGATGACCTCACGTTGACGGCCGTTGATCTCGATCGACTGGCCAACGATGGGCTTGCCGCCGAACGCCGTCTGCCACAGCTCGTGCGAGAGGATGACAATCGGCTGCGTTGGGAGCTGCGGCGTCGGCTGTCCGGGCACCGGCGGTGGACCGCTGACCTCGGCCTCGCCCTTCGTGAACAAGCGCCCGTGGGCGGCGGGCACGCCGAGCGCCGCGAAGAGATGCTCGTCAACAAACGCCGTCCTCACACGCAGCGGCCGATCGCCGGCCGTCAGATTGGCTTCCCCGGTCCGAAAGGCCCCGACGGCCGCGAACGACCGGTTCATCTCGCGGAATTCCATGTATTCGGGCGGCGACACCCAGAACTCGTCGAATCCCAGTGCTGGAAACTGCGTCGTGAAGTACATCAGCTGCTCGGGCTTGGGGTACGCGAGCGGACGCAGAATCACGCCGTTGACGATTGAGAAGATGGCGGTATTGGCGCCGATGCCAAGCGCGAGCGTCAACAGGGCGGTCGCCGTAAAACCGGGCGCGCGCAACAGCGAACGTGCGGCGACGCGGAGGTCCTGAATCAAGCTGTCCATGTCATCTGGCTCCTGCTCGGGTGCTTAGACGAAAGTAAACTATGGGCTGGTTGATGACAATTTCGCTCCTTCGGGTGGTTCGGATCGTCATCCGGGCCGACTCGGATCCGGCTCGTCAGGTCCTTTTCGCCAATCTGATGCATGCTCGATACCCCGTGCGCTTCGCCCAAGGGCTGCACGGCGTTGTGTCGGGAACGTGGGCGGCAGTTCTCCTGGTCGCCTGCTACGGTCTCGCCGCGCTGTTGAGCATAGGGCCGCCCCGCAATCCGCGCACACGTCTGCTCGCGGTGGCGAGACACGCCAATGCACGACGCCAAATCGCTCGCGTGTCGTCCTGGGTCGGTCCTGACGACTGCGGATCGGTCCGCACAGGTCTGAAGACGCTGGTTAGCCTCGCAGGCCTTGGGGGCCTGACCCTACTTTTCGCGCGGGGCGCGACTCCGCGCGCGCTTCGCGTTGTGCGTGCTTTCGATCGCCACTATCCGTTTCTGGTGTCGTGCCGAGCCGTCGAAGCAATTGCCTGGTACGCGCGTTCGATGAAGATGCTCAGGCAGCGTCGCCCGGGTGCGGTGCTCGTGTCTGGCGACTCGAACCCCGAGGAGGTTGGATTCATCGCCGCTGCCCGCGTGCTGGGCATTCCCCAGGTGTTTGTCGCGCACGCCTATCCGACGCCGTTCTCGCCGCCGCTCGACTTCACCTTGTCGATTCTCGAAGGCGAACAAGCCGTCGAAGCCCGTCGGACGAAGGGCCCCATCACCGGCGACGTGCTGCTCGCCGGGATCGAGGGCGAATCGGCGCCGCTCGATCCGCGACGCATTGAGCGCGTGAACCCCGTCATCGGCATCTTTCCGCCGAAGGCGCTCTCATGGACGACGCTGGCGGCGATCGTCGAAGACTGCCGGAGGCATTTTCACGCCAAGGAGATCGTGATCCGTTGGCATCCGAGCATGCTCGAGGCGCCGCGCCTCGCTCATCGTCTCGCAGACCTGACCGGCATCGTCGAGTACCCGGGCTCGGCGCCCTTCCACGAGGTCGCGCAACAATGCGACTGGGTGATTGCCGCCGACAACAGCAACGTGCATTTGCCGCTGCTCAAGCTGGGGATTCCGACTGTGGCCGTCAGCCACCTTGGTCTATACCCGAAGAGCCGTTCGGACCTCTATGGATTCATCGAGCACGGTGTGGTCTTCCCGCCGGTTGAATCCGTTCGCGACCTGCGCGCCGACGAGTACGCCGCGTTCTTCTCCGACTGCTGGGTGACGCGATTCAAGGAGTACGACGCGTCGTATTTGCAGCCGCCCGGCGCCATCGAGAACGACGTGAGGCGCGCGATACGGCGACTGCTGTCCGAGGAACCCGCCGCCGTATGAGTGGGTTCGAGTCGGCCGCGCCAGCCGCGCCAGCGCGCATCAAAGGCCGTAAGCGCGGCGCGCTGCTCAGCCTGCTGGTCAGCGGCGGGCTGATCTACCTGCTCTATCGCACGCTGAATCTGCGACAGGTCGGCGAAGCGCTGCTCACGGCCAATCGCGTCTGGTTGGTGATCTCGATCGGGATGATCCTGCCAATCACCGCGTTGCGCGCGATTCGCTTCTTCTGGGTCGCGCCGGCCGGTTCGCTGCCGGGCATGGGCGAGGCGTTCAAGCTCACGCTGGTCTCGAGCGCCCTCAACGTGTTCGTGCCGGCCAAGGCCGGCGATCTGATCAAGAGCTACTTCGTCGCCAAGCGCGGTCACACACCGACCGGCGTCGCCATCGCGATCATCGTGTACGAGCGGCTGTGCGACATGTTCGGGCTGATCTTCTGGTGCCTGGTCGGATGGTTCGTCGGGCGGCCGGAAGTGACGAGTCTTCCGCGCGCATTCTGGCTGCTGCTGGGCGGACTCGGCGCCTTGTGCGGCACACTCATTTCATCCGAGTGGGCCGCGGCCGTCTGGCGCGAGCTGATGATGCGCATCATCCCTGACGGCAAGCTTCGGAAGGTGAGACAGCTGGCCGTCGGCTGGCCGGACCTGCTCGAAGTGCTCCGCACGCGCCGCAAGTGGATCGTGCCGTTTTCGCTGCTGCTCTGGCTGGCACATCTGTTTCAGATCTGGCTCTTTACGATCGCGCTGTCCCTCGACGTGCCGTTCACCGCCTGCGCAAGCCTGTCGGCCATCGCGCTCATGGCTGGACAGCTTCCGCTGACGCTGGCCGGGCTCGGCACGCGCGACGTCGCGCTCGTCGTGCTGCTGGCGCCGTACATGGCGCCCGAATCAGCAGCGGCCATGGGAGTGTTGATCTCGACGCGCAACTTCCTGCCACCACTCATCGGCATCCCGCTCATGCGTCCGTACCTGGCGTCGGTCGTGGAGGAAGCGCGCCGCTGGCGACGAGGCACGGAGCAGACGGAATGAGTCTGGCCAGCCGACGCATCGATCCCGTCCTGATCCTGATTCTCCTGGTCGCGCTCGGCGCTCGGCTGTATCTCTCGATCTCGCGCGATTACATTCACGACGAGATCAACACCGCGATCCCGCTGTCGAAGACGATCTCCTTCGATCCCAGCCACCTGCATCTGCCGCTGCGTGGCGAAAACCACCCGGCGCTTCCCGCGTACGTCGTGAAGATCAGCAGCCTCCTCTTTGGCACGTCGCGCCTCGGCTATCGCGGGATGCACCTGCTGCTCGGACTGCTCACGGTCGTCATGGTCTACGGCATGACGCGTCAGTGGTACGGGCCAGGGGCGGCGCGATGGGCAGCGGCGTTCATGGCGTTCAACGAGTACTACCTGAACGTGTCGTCGCGCGCGACGGCGCACGTTCCCAACCTGCTGTTCGTCACTGGTGCCGTGTATGCGTTCAGCCGGTTTCTCGCCACCGAGCGTCCACGTTATCTGTATCTGGCCGGCGCCTCGGTGGGACTGGCGTTCTACTGCAAGGAGAGCACGGCGCTGCTCCTGCCTGTGTTCGCCCTGACCGTGCTGCTCAGCAAGTACCGGCACTGGCTGCTCAGACCGCAGATCTATCTGGCGATCGCGATCTACTTCCTCGTCATCAGCCCGGACATCGTCTGGAATCTGCGCGCCAACCCCGACACGGTGACGGTGACCTACAACAATCAAACCGTCGGACAAGCGACGTACTCGGCACACCTGCGGCGCGTTGGCGGACTGGGGTTCTCGCTCTATCCGTCGATGTTCTACCTGCGCACCCCGGTGAGGTCGGTCTACGCCCGCACGACCGGCACACAGCTGACAGACGAAACCACCGAGTACTGGTCGATGAATCCAGCGATCGGCGTACTGCTCCTTGGCGCGGTGCTCATCACGACCGTCCGTCCGGTACGACGCGATCAGCTGCGCATCTTCCTGCTGGTAATGTTTTGGGCGATCTTCGGCTTTTTCACCTTGATCAGGCGCGGAGACCCTCCCGGCCGGCTCGATCCGGTGAGCTGGATCTGGGTGGAGATGACGATCGTGCCGGCAATCGTGCTGACCGGCTCCCAGCTCTCCGACATCAGAGGGAAGTGGCGCGTGGTGCTGTGGACCGCTGCCCTTCTCGCGCTCGCGGCAGCCTGCGTGCAACTCGTCCTCGCTGAATAAGCCATCCGCGACACAAGTCGCGTGCCGCCTCCGGCCAATGCGGATGGCTGAACACGAACCCGTGTTCGAGCAGGCGCCGCGGGACCACACGCCGGCTCTTGAGCACGAGCTCCGATTCGGTGCGCAGGAACAGCGCGCCGATCTCGAGCATCCATCGCGTGGTGGGCAGGCCGAGACGGATCCCCCACGCGTCGCGCAGCGCGCGCATGAACTCCGCGTTCGGCATCGGATGGGGCGAGGCGATGTTCACGATGCCGTCGATCTCGTCGTGCTCAATCAGCCAACGCACTGCGCGAATGAAATCGGCCTCGTGCACCCATGACATGAACTGGCGGCCGTCGCCGATGCGCCCACCCTGGCCGCGTCGGACGAGCGCGAGCAGATTGTCGAACACGCCTCCCGCATCAGCGCTCATCGTCATCGCCGAACGGAGTGCGACCTTGCGTGTCCCTGGAACGATCGCTTCGGCAAAGGCCTTCTCCCACGCCCGCGCAACGTCGATGCTGAATCGCCAGGCGCTCGGTGCATCGAACTCATCGCCGCCGATGATTCCCGAGATCTCGTCGTTCGGCGCATCGTATCGGTGCGCGTAGATGGTGGCCGTGCTCGCCTGTAGCCACACGCGCGGCGGCCGAGACGACTCCGCGATCGCGCGGCCGATGGCACGCGTGGAGAGCACGCGTGAGTCCAGAATCTCGCGCCGCCTGGCAGCGGTGTACCGGCAGTTGACGCTGCGGCCGGTGAGGTTGATCAGCGCGTCGGCGCCATCGAGCTCGCTGGTCCAGAGGCCAGGGGTTGCCGCGTCCCATTCGACGACCCGCCAGGGTCGGGCTTCAGGACGACGACTGAGCACGACCACGTCGTGACCGTCGGCATGAAACGCCCTCGCCAGCATTGTTCCCACCTGGCCCGAGCCGCCCGGAATGACGATCTTCATGTCATAATTATAGTAAACATGTTTACTAAAAACAAGACACCCCGAAAACGGGGCCGTCCGCCGGGCCGGACCCTGGAAGGCGAGGCGACGCGGACACGGCTTTACGAAACTGCAGTGCGCCTGATTGGTGAGCAAGGATATGAAGCGACCACACTCCGAGATGTGGCAAAACGCGCAGGGGTGAGCCCAGGCCTGCTCTATCGCTACTTTCCGAGCAAACGGTCGGTCGTGCTCTCGCTCTACGACGAGTTGTCGGACTCGTTTGCCACAGAGGCCGCGGCCATGCCACCAGGCAAATGGCGGGACCGTTTCCTCTTTGCGCTCGAGACGAGCCTCCGCTCGCTCGGCCCGCATCGCGTGACGCTCAGAGCGCTCGTGCCGGTGATGGTCGGCGATGTCGAAGAAGGCGTCTTCGCCCACAGCACAGCGTCTTCACGTCAGCGCGTACAGGCGATCTTTGACACCGCCGTCGTCGGTGCGACCGACGCGCCGCCGCAGAAACTCGCCGAATCCCTCGGGCGTCTGTTGTACTTGATGCACCTTGGGGTGATCCTGTGGTGGCTGCTGGACAAGAGCCCCGGACAACGTGCGACCGCAGAACTCTTGTCGTTGTGGAAACGGATGTTGCCGTCGGCGACACTAGTGTTACGGCTCCCGCTCGTTCGTGGCGCGGTTCAATCAGCCGATATGCTCTTCAGGGAAGCACTCTTGGAGGGGCCTGATCCGTAACCCCACGCCACTGAATGGCCGGGCTGCGGTCCACTATTTGCAACGTCATAGTGGGAGATTCCGGTAGCGGTACGAGGCGACAGTCATGAGAGAAGAGCCGATGCTGACCGAGTACGGGGTGCCGATCGATCCCCAGTCGATGGTCACGCCGATGGAGGCGACCGAGCTCGAGCTCGAGCCGGGCCATCCGGGCCTGGGCGATGAGGGCTATATCGCCCGGCGTCGTCAGCTGTTCGCGCTGTGCCGGCGTCATCGGCTGGAACGGCTGGGCCCGCCGATCGTGGACTACACCGCCGAAGAAACCCGTATCTGGCGCGACGTCAGCCCGAAGCTGGACGAGCTCCACATCAAGCACGCCAGCCAGACCTACCTCGAGGCCAAGCGCGAGCTGGCGATTACCCAGACTGAGATTCCACAGCTGCGGCATCTCGGCACGCGCGTCGAGCGCGAGACGAACATGCACCTGGTCCCCGCCGAGGGTGCACTGCCCTACCGGATCTTCTACGAATACATCGGACAGCGCGGCTTCCCGGTGACGCAGTTCATTCGCCACGGCTCCCACCCGGAGTTCACGCCCGAGCCGGACATGATCCACGACTGCCTTGGTCATGTGCCGCCGCTGATGAACCACGACTACGCCGAGCTGCTCACGCTGATCGGCAAAGCCGCATCAACCGCGACGCACGGCGAGCACGTGCTCGCGCTGAAGCGATTCAGCTGGTTCAGCATCGAGTTCGGCTTGATCGACGAGCACGGAGAGACAAAGGTGTTTGGCAGCGGCATCCTCTCGTCCACCGGCGAGATTCCGTACTCGTTGTTCTCGTCGGAGGTAACGCGACAGCCGTTCGTCACCGAGACGGTGATCAACACCGACTACGACCCCTCACGCATGCAGGACCATCTGTTCATCGCCCCCTCGCTGCCATTCCTGCGCCAGGAACTCGAGGCACTCGTCCGCCGCTTCGGGCTGTAAACTCTTCTGGTCCGGCTAAAGCCGGACACTACGTTCTGTGATCCACACGCTGGCCATCTCTGGCTACCGGTCCCTTCGCGACTTCGTGATCGCGCTGAAGGGCCTGAACCTCGTCACCGGTCCCAACGGCAGCGGCAAGTCCAATCTCTATCGAGCGCTGCGTCTCCTCGCCGAAACCGCGCAAGGACGCGCGATCTCCTCGCTCGCGCGTGAGGGCGGACTTCAATCGACCTTGTGGGCGGGCCCAGAGTCGTTTTCACGCTCAGTGAAACGCGGTGAACATCCCGTGGAAGGCACTGTCCGGCAATCGGTCGTCAGTCTGCGCCTCGGCTTCGCGGCCGATGACTTCGGCTACGCCATCGATCTCGGCCTGCCTCCGCCGGAGAAGCCCCCGTCTCCGTTCAAGCATGATCCGGCGATCAAGCGCGAGTGCCTTTGGGCCGGACCGGCGATGCGTCCCTCGTCGCTACTCGTCGATCGCAGAGGGGCGTTGGTCAAAATCCGCCAGGACGGCAAAGAGTGGGCGGTCGCGACGTATCAGCTCGCCTCATTCGACAGCATGATGACGCACTGCGCAGATCCACGGACCACACCCGAGATGCTGATGCTGCGCGAAACGATGCGCGGCTGGCGCTTCTACGATCACTTTCGCACCGATGCGGCGGCACCGTCACGTGTGCCACAGCTCGGCACGCACACGCCGGTCCTGAGTCACGACGGTGCAGACCTCGCGGCCGCGTTACAGACCATTCAACTGATCGGCGAAACGGAGGCGCTCGACGCCGCAATCGCCGACGCGTTTCCCGGCTCGCACGTCTCCGTGACAGTGGACAACGGCTGGTTCGGAGTCGAAATGCAACAGCACGGACTGCTGCGGCCGCTGAAGTCTGCGGAGCTCTCTGACGGCACGCTGCGTTACCTGCTGTGGGTGGCCGCGCTTCTGACGCCTCGTCCGCCGGGGCTCCTCGTGTTGAACGAGCCCGAAACCAGCCTGCATCCTGATCTCCTGCCGGCGCTCGGACGTCTCATCGTGCAAGCCGCCGAACGGACACAGGTGGTCGTCGTCTCACATGCGCCGGTGCTGGTCGATACACTGCAACAAACACCGGAGTGTCAGTCGATCTCACTGACGAAAGAGTTTGGTGAGACCCGCGTCGCCGGCGAGGAGCCTGAGCGGCCGCTGTGGCAGTGGCCGGCGCGCTGACGCTGGTCCTTGGTCCTTCGTCCTTGGTCCTTCGTCCTTAGTTCTTCGTTCTTCGTTCTAAGTTCTTAGTGCGTGGTCCCTATGACGAACGCTGATACGTATCATCTGCAGCCAATCGCATTCATTCGCTCGACGCTTCGCACGAGGCAGGAAGCGCCCTGCCAAGGCTCTGAAGGCGCGCCGGATGTCTGGCTCGATGTGCTGCCCGAATTCGCGCCGGGACTGCTCGGCATCGAGTCCGGCGCTGAACTGATCGTCGTCACCTGGTTCCATCAAGCCAATCGAGACGTGCTGCAGGTGCACCCGCGGCGCAACCCGGCCAATCCTCTGACGGGCGTGTTCTTCACCCGCTCACCCGATCGGCCCAATCCGCTCGGTCTGCATCGAGTCACGGTGCGGGAGATCGACGGTCATCAGCTCCGCATCGGGCCGATGGAAGCCATCGACGGCACTCCGGTCGTGGACATCAAGGTGGTGTTGGATCTGGCCGACCGCTAGCGAATTCGTCCTTGGTCCTTGGGCCTTGGTTCTTCGTCCGTGCTTGGTCCTTGGCCCGGGTGATTCGTCCTTAGTCCGGGTTGGACCGAGGACCATGGACCGGACGGACCAAGCACGAAGCACTAAGGACCAGGGACGACGCGACGCTGTGCGTCGCGCGCGCGCTCGAGGAGCAGCTCACGTTCGCGCGCGTTGCGGGTCAGCGATGCGGCCCGTTCGAACTCGGGCCGCGCCTCATCGAACCTCCCCAGCTTCACCAGCAAGTCGCCACGAACGCTTGGCAGCAAGTGGTAACTCTTGAGCACCGGTTCGGATCGAATCGCATCGACCAAATCGAGTGCCGCCGCTGGGCCAGACGCCATCGAGACGGCCACCGCGCGATTGAGCTCCACGACCGGTGAAGGCATCAGGCGCGCGAGCTCTTCATAGATCGCGACGATCGCTGCCCAGTCCGTCTCTGATGCTGTGCGCGCGCGAGCGTGACAGGCAGCGATCGCCGCCTGCAGCACATACGGACCGCGTGCGACACCGAGCTGCTCGGCACGCTGGAGCGCTGAGAGACCGCGCCGGATCAAGAGCTGATCCCACCTGGCGCGATCCTGATCGAGCAGCAGAATCGGTTCGCCAGTCGCACTGGTTCTGGCGGCCGCGCGCGAGGCCTGAATCTCCATCAAGGCGACGAGTCCGTGCACTTCCGGCTCCGCCGGCGCGAGTTCAGCGAGGATGCGGCCAAGCCGAAGGGCGTCCTCGCACAAGCCCGGACGCATCCAGTCGTCACCGGCCGTGGCCGAGTACCCCTCGTTGAAGATCAAATAGATCACCTCGAGAACCGATGACAGGCGACCAGCGAGCTCGGCGCCACGAGGCACCTCGAACGGCACGTTCGCATCGGCCAGCGTGCGTTTGGCGCGCACGATGCGCTGGGCAATCGTCGGTTCGGAAACGAGGAAGGCGCGGGCGATCTCCTCGGTGGTGAGACCGCCGAGCAGGCGCAGTGTCAACGCGACGCGGGCTTCGGTCGAGAGCACCGGATGACACGCCGTGAAGATCAGGCTCAGCATGTCATCGCCCACGTGGTCGTCCAGCGCGGCATCGAAGTCGGGGACCGACTCCTGCTGCGTCTCGAGCTCATGGCCCAGCTCCTGGTGCTTGCGCTCGAGCATCTTGTGGCGGCGGAAGTGATCGATTGCGCGATGCTTGGCCGCAGCCATGAGCCAGGCCGCCGGGTTGCGCGGGATGCCCGAGGTGGGCCATTGCTCGAGCGCCGAGACCAGCGCGTCGTGCGCGAGATCCTCGGCCATGCCAACGTCGCGGACGATGCGGGTGAGGCCGGCGATGACTTTCGCCGACTCCATCCTCCAGACTGTTTCGATGGCGCGCTGCGTATCGGTAGCCGTCACGGCTACCGATCACATCACGTCCTTAGCGCTTGATGCCAGTCTGCGCACGCAGCCGCTCGTCGGATTCCCTCAGCTCGGGGGTGATCGCGTCGCCGAAGTCGGCCAGCTCGAACAGCGGGCGAATCTCGATCTCGCCGCCGTCAGCGTGCGGGGGCGGGCAGCGCTTGAGCCACTCGACCGCTTCGTCCATCGACTTCACCTGCCAGATCCAGAAGCCGGCCACCAGCTCCTTGGTCTCCGCAAACGGGCCGTCGATGACGGTGCGTGTCTCGCCGTCGAACCGCAGGCGCTTGCCCTTCGAGCTGGGGTGGAGACCCTCGCCGGCCAGCATGATCCCCGCCTTGACGAGCTCTTCGTTGAACTTTTGCATGTCTTCCAGAAGCTTCGTGGAGGGCATGATTCCAGCTTCCGAAGCCTTCGTCGCCTTGACCATCACCAGGAATCGCATTTGTTCTCTCCTCTACTGAGACGTCGAACGAGGAGCGGCAGAATCGACAGACTGAACCGTGCCTTACCTGGACGGCGCAAAGCTGCCGCCGGTCCACGTGAACCGACACTCAGGAGAAACGCTGTCTGAAGCCGCGGCCCCGGCGCCCAGAGCTTCACGAAATCCGTTCCGGAAGACGTACGCCCCCTCCACTGAATCGGGCACGCTCGCGAACGTCGCCTCGAGACAGGTGCCTTTCGCCGTACGGGCTTCGGCCAGCACGTGATCGCGCAGCGTCGCAGCCCGCTCCCACATGCCGATCTCCCGCTGCACCGACACGACGAACACCAGGACGATGGCGGCAACCGCACCGCCAAACATCACCGGCTGTGTCGTGACGCGCTCACTCATCGACGCCAGCAGATCGGCCATCAGCAGCGACCAGGCGCACGATCCGAGATAAAGGTAGCGCGAGCCCTCGAGCGTCGGACCGATGAAGAACAGTGTGAACACAGGCGCAATGGACGCGAGGACCCACAGCGTCAAGCGGATGTCGCGCTGGACTCGCGGCTCGGAGCGACGCCACGTCAGGTACGCGTGCACCAGCATCAGCACCATCACACCAACGGCCACGAACGAGACCCACCGGTCGGCAGGCGACATCGGCACACGCCACGGTGTGGCGAGCGTCCCGAACGCCATCACGATCATCTGCTTGAAGAAATAGCGCGTCGGAGCGCCGAGATAGTCACTGGCGATTCCCATCGGCAGCCGAATCGCGAGATATGCCACGGTGACAAGTGCCAACGCGCCAAAGAGCGTGACATCCCGTCGCATGCGCTCCGGCGTCATCCAGCAGAGGGCAATCAGCACTGGAATGCAGACAGCGGTTTCCTTGGAACCGAATCCCAGGATCAACAGTCCGCACACGAGCGCAATCCGCCGCACGTCGGGCGTCTCTCGCGCAGACAGCACGACGACGGCCAGCGCCATGGTCGTCATCAACACATCTTGAATTCCTGCCGTCCAGGCCACGGACTCGGGCAAGGCCGGGAAGGTCAGGAACAGCGCCGCTGCGCCAACGGCGACTTCGCGACGCATCCCCATGGCGATGCCGAGCCTGCCAACGAGGAACGCGTTGATGCCGTGCAACACGATGTTGACCAGGTGCAGCAGGACGGCGGAGTCGTCAACGGCGAGCAGCGCACGCCACAGCAGGAGCGGCACCGGGCGGAAGAACCAGCCAGTGCCTGCACCCAAACCGGACTGAGCCATGGCGCGCAGCGTGAAGTCGTCGGACAGGAATCCGAGACCGATCGCTCGGGAGTAGAGCACGCCCGCCGCGAGCATGAAGAGTGGAAGCCACGCGAGTGACAGCGGCGTCTGTGGAGAGTCGGCCGCAGTCTGGTCATTGCGACGCAACGCGACGAGGATCGCGCCGACGATCGCAAGCGCGATCATCGCGCTCTCAACGCGGTAGCGGGGACCGCCTGAAAAGTAGTACTGCCACGCGACCCACAGGCCGCGGGCCGCCAATCCAGTCACGAGGATCAGCGACGCCGCACGCCACCACGATGCCCGGCTCATTCGCCGAGGACTGTACTATCGATGCGCGGCCCGTCCGAAGGACGGGCCCTACGGGTCAGGGATTGGCTGGGGCCGGAGGCGGTGTCGTGACTGGCCGCTCGGTAAACGTCCGGCCGTCAGCGAGCAGGACCGAGACGAACAGGCCGCCGGGCGATCCGTCGCGCAGCGGCCGCACGGTGACCTTCACTTCGTCGCCCGTCTTCACCGTCGTGGATTTCCACCCGGCGCGAACCAGATACGCCGGCGAGGTCATCTCGACCTTCCACACAACCGTGCCGCCCTTCTGATCGGGCACCTCGACTTCCATCCACGAGTGCGGGTTGGTCCACGAGAACTGCTTGATCGTCCCTTTCAGCTCCACCGACTTCGTGCGGTCGATGCCGGCCGACGAGTGATGCGCGGAGACGATCGTCGAAGCGAGGACAAGTGCGGCGCACAACAATGCGGATTTCATAACGGCTTCTCCGGCGGGTCAAAAGGACCCGCCCTACGGACCGGCCCTACCGGGCCTGGAACTCTGACTGCGTACTGGGAATGTGCGAGTTGAGGTCGGGAGTGCAGCTCACTTCCGTCACCTCTTGATCATCCACGCGATTCCAGCGCTTGGTCCATTTCATGTCGCCTTCCCAGCTTTTCGGGTCGGTCAACGTGTATTCGATCTCGAGCACCGCGCCGCCCTTGAGCAGACGCATCCGCTCGACGATGTGCAGCGCGTCGGTGGCCGGAATGCCGGCGTCGATCCAATGGTGATCGTTGACGAAGTGCATCGTGTCCACGACCAGCGTGTCCCCTTCCCACTTGCCGATCGACTCGCCGTTGAACGTTTTCACCACCACGTCAGGATCGGAATGCGGCCGTCCGTCCAGATAGACGATTCGCAGGCTGTTCATGAAGTGGCTGACCATGTAGATCGCCGTCGGCAGCTGAATCATCGCGACGGGCCACACGCGCGTCATGATCAGCGGCAGTCCGGCCGGCCAGCACTGCCCGATGTCGTCGCGGTAGGCCTTGCCTTCCTTCTGCGCCTTCTGCGCCGCCTCGAAGTGCTTCAGCGTCTCCGGCGTCATCTTGTTCGCCGGCGGCGGCGGTCCGAACCGCCACGAGTTCTGACTGCCGGCCATGTCGATGAACCATGTGCCGGTGAGATCGAAGGGCGCCTTCGGCCGCGACTTGGCCAGGTTCGACGGCGCCAGCGGATTGAGCGGCACCGCCGGCGCCTGCTGCGCCGCGGCAGCAGGCGGAATCAGCAACCCGATTGCCGCCACCAGCATCAACGCTCGCGCCATGATTATTTCTCCCGCAGCTTCATCTTGACGGCACCCTTTTCATCGAGGTACTCGCGATTGTTCTCACACACGAACTCGACCATTTTATAGTCCGGCATCCGCCGGTAGGCGAGCGTGTAGGTAAACGGCTTCTCGAGGACGACCGGATCCTCCACCGTGATCTGGTCGTGCAGCATGTCGGGCGCCACGAGACGAATCCGCTCGGTGATCCGCATCTGTGTGCTGTGCGGCGTGTTCTGATACCCGAGGACGGATTCCTTGATCCCGACCGTGTCCACAACCAACGTGTCGCCCTGCCACTTCCCCACCGAGTGGCCGTAGTAGCCCGGCGGCACCTCGTCGATCGGCAGCTGCGGCTGATTCATGTAGACGCGCCGCACCTCGCTGAACGCCTCGGTGACGATCGTGATCTGCGACGGCCGCTGAATGATCTCCGCTGGATACAGCGCGACGGCCATCATTCGTGGAAACCCATACGGCACGCACTGCACAGCGGCGGTGCCCAGCGGCTCGCCACGTTTGATCGCTTCCTGTTCCGCGGCTCGCCGCGTCTCGTACGGCTTCGCGTACTGCGGCTTCAACACGATCGGCGTTGGCGGTGGTGGATTCAATGTGAGATCGCCTCGAGTGGCGCGGTACGGCGACCATACGCCCGAGAGATCCGGCGGCGTCTGGGCGTACGCGCTGGCGCTCAGTAACACAAACACGAGTAGGGCCGGTCCTGTGCTCCGTAGGGCCGGTCCTTTTGGACGGGCCAACATTGGCCGTTTCACTGCTGGCCTCCGACGCGGCCCGGACCGTTCCCAAGGACACGGCCGTCGCGCACCGTCACGGTCACGAGGAGGCCACCGGCCTCACCGCTGCGAAGCGGATTCAGGACGACCGTGATCTTGTCGCCCGCCTTGATGTCAGTGAACTTCCAACCGGCCTGCATCAGGATGCTGGTGCTGCCCAGCTCGACACTCCAATGCTTGGTGACGCCCTTCTCATCGGGGACGTCGATCTCGATGTAGGCGTGAGGATTGGTCCATTCGAAAGCGGTGACGGTTCCGGCCATCGTCACGCGCTTCGCCGTGTCGAACATGGCGAAAGAGTGATGGGCGCCGAGTGGAAGAGCGCACACGAGCACCCAGCCGAGCGCGAGACCCAGAGCCGTGCGCCGCATTACTTGCCCTTTTCTTTTGCCGCGCCGTCCGCGGCGCGCGCCTTCTCTTCCGCCCGCGCCGCGCTCAGGATGTTGCGCAGCCCATAGTTCCCTTCGTGACAGCCGTACTCGAACAGCGGCAGCGAGGCATCCCTCGTCAGGTTCATCTCGTACGTCCACGGCTTGACCCATGTCGCCTTGTCGTCAATCGTCACCGACCATTGCACCTTGTTGGGCGCAATCGGCGTGAACCGCTCGACGAGCGTGTAGGTTTCCGGGTTCGCATTCCGGTAGGCGCCGCGCTCGTTGAAGTTCTTCGTCTCGACGACGAGCGTGTTGCCTTCCCAATGGCCACGCGCTGACCCCATGTACGACGTGATGTTCTTGGCTGGTCGTGGACTGTCGTCGAGCGGAATCACGCGGGTCTCGTGAATCATCTCGTAGCGGATGGCGACGAAGCCGGGGGCCTGGGTAATGTCGTAGGCATTGCCGTAGATCGCCGGCATCATCGAGCCGGGCACGCCGCGCGTGATGCAGCGGTCGTACAGGCTGCGGTCCTCCCACGAGTCGGCCGGCCCGCGGCCACTATTCTTCCGTGCCACCGCCCGTGCGTCCGCCGCCTTCTGTCCATTAGCGGTCAGCGACGGGATGCGGCCATCCGCGGGATCGATGATGAGCCACGCGCGGCTGTTCTTCGCGTTGTAGTGCTCGTACCAGTGCACCGGTCCGGCACCCGTATCGGCGCCGCCAATGCCAGCTGCGCTCGCCAGCGCACGCTGCTGACGCTCGCGGACGATCTCCGCGAACTCGGAGTCGTCCACATCGTCGGCGCTCTTGCCGGCGAACTGGGTCGGCCGTTCCATCGGAATGCCGTTCTCATCCTTGTTGGTGTAGGTGCCTTGCAGATCGGGGTCGCCCCACGGCGTCTTCGCCGGCACGTAAGTCGGCTTCGGCGATGCAGGCTTGGCCGCCTTGCCCGCAGCCGACGATGCGGTGTGCTGAGGAGCCTGCGCGTGCAGCGCGAGCCCGCTGACGATGACGGCTGCGGCCACCAATATGAAAATACGCGCCTGTCTAATCATGGAAGTAGGCCTCACGGAGCATCTTGGGCATCGGCGGGCCGGGAGTCAAGGGGCCTTCTAGGGGTTTGATCGTGAATTGACGCTTAACGACCGGGCGGCGAAACTGTCGTAAGCTGGTGTGATGCCCGAGACCCTGGAGCACCCGTCTGCGTCAGCTCCGGTCATCGACTGCGCGGCCTATTGCAGCGGGTCGCGGGTCGCCGATCTGGGCCTCGATCAGATCCGCGGTGCCCTGTCGCACAACGATCAGTTCGTCTGGCTCGGCTTGTACGAGCCGGAGCGGGACGTGCTGCAGACGGTGCAGCAGCAATTTGGTCTGCACGACCTCGCCATCGAAGACGCCTACAACGCGCATCAGCGGCCAAAGCTGGAGCTCTACGAAGACTCGCTGTTCCTCGTCTTGCGCACAGCGCACATGGCCGCCTCCTCGAAGCACCTGGAGTTCGGCGAGACGCACGTCTTCCTGGGACGCAACTACCTGGTCACCGTCCGCCACGGCTCGCTGCGATCGCACATCGGCGTGCGCCAGCGCTGCGAGTCCACACCGCATCTGCTCTCGAAGGGCCCGGGCTACGTGCTCTATGCGTTGATGGACTTCGTGGTCGATCAGTACTTGCCGGTAGTGCAGCAGATCGAGGAAGAGGTCGAGGATCTCGAGGACATCATATTCGGCATGGGCGACACCGGCGATGCGACGTCGCGCATCTATCAGCTGAAGCGCGACCTGCTGTCACTGCGCCGCGCCGTGACGCCGCTCGTCGAGGTGTGCAATCGCCTGATGCGCTTCGATCTGCCGCACATCCCCGAGGACACTCGGGTGTACTTCCGCGACGTCTACGATCACATTGTGCGGTTGAACGAAACCATCGACGCGCAGCGCGAGTTGCTGACCACGGCCCTCGAGGCGCACCTGTCGCTGATGTCTCACGCGCAGAACGAGCACATGAAGCGCATCACGGCCTGGGCGGCGATGATCGCCGTGCCGACCATGATCGCGGGCGTCTACGGGATGAATTTCAAGAACATGCCCGAGCTGAGCTGGGCCTACGGGTATCAGATCTCGATCGCCGTGATGGTCATCGCGTGCGTGGGTCTCTACGCTGGCTTCAAGCGATCCGGTTGGCTTTAGTTCAACTCCCAACTACCAACTGCCAACTCCCAACCACTCCCAACTTCCAAATCCCAACTCCCAACAATTCTCAAAACGCTCAACTTTGAGAGTTCTTGGAAGTTGGGAGTTGGGAGTGGTTGGGAATTGGTCGTTGGGAGTTGGGCGTTGAAATAGCGAAGCGGGGTCGATAATTCCACCACACGCGAAGCCCCATGAGGATCGCGAAGCCGGCAGCCCATCGCCAGGGCTCGGTCGTATCGGCTTTCACCAACTGCCAGAAGTGCAAGGTCCCGCCGGCAGCCGCCACGTAGGCGAGGCGATGGAGCTTGCCCCATCTGCGACCGAGCTTGCGCATGGAGAACTTGTTCGATGTGAGGGCCAGCACGAGCAGCATCAGGAACGTGGCCATGCCGACGGTGATGAACGGCCGCTTCACCACGTCCTCGACCATGAACGACACATCGAAGTAATGGATGAAGACAACCCAGGTGAGCATGTGCAGCGTCGCGTAGAAGAACGCGAACAGCCCCAGCATGCGCCTGGCTTTGATGATCTCGTTCCACCCCGTGAGCCGGCGCAGCGGCGTGACCGACAACGACGCGGCGAGACAGCCAAGTGCCCAGGTGCCGGTCTGATCAGTGATGTAGTCGCCGGGATTCGCCGTCAGGGCGTTGACGTCGCCAGCGAAGGTGAACCGGTAGAAGCCGTAGGCGAGCGCCGCGGCGGGAGTGGCTGCCGCGGCGAACAGCAGAATCCGAACAAGGGTGATTGGCTTCAAAAATTCTTGCGCAAGTCCATGCCCGCGTACAGGCTCTGCACCTGTTCAGCGTAGCCGTTGAACATTTCTGTGCGGTGGTTGGCGATGAAGCTCGGCAACCGCTTCTCACGGGCCTGGCTCCAGCGCGGATGATCGACCATCGGGTTGACGTTGGCGTAGAAGCCGTATTCGTTTCTCGCCATCTTCTGCCACGTGTTGAGCGGCTGCTTGTCCGTGAAGCGAATGCGCGCGAGGGACTTGGCGCCCTTGAACCCATACTTCCACGGCACGACGAGACGAATCGGTGCGCCGTTCTGCGCCGGCAGCACTTCCCCGTAAAGACCGACCGCGAGCAGCGTGAGCGGATGCTGTGCCTCGTCCAGACGCAGGCCCTCGATATACGGCCATTCGAGAAGGTCGGTACGCTGCATCGGGAAGCGACCCACGTCGTGCAGCGTGGTGAACTCCACGAACGCCGCTTTCGAGGTTGGCTCGACGCGCTTGATCACGTCGGCCATGGGGATGCCGACCCAGGGAATCACGAACGACCACGCCTCGACGCAGCGGAGACGATAGACGCGCTCCTCGAGCGCATACGGCTTCATGAACTCGTCGATGTCGTAGCTGCCCGGCTTGTTCACCAGCCCGTCGATCTGCAGCTTCCACGGACGCGGCTTGAAATTCCGGGAGTTGGCTTTCGGACCGTCGCCGGCGCCTGGCGCGAATTCGTAGAAATTGTTGTAGCTGGTGATGTGGTCGTAGAGGCTCGGCGCCTCGGTCGTGCTGAGCGGGCTCTTCTTCACGTTGGGCAGCTTGGCCAAGCCGCCGCCCTGCGCCACGGCCTCATCGGCGAGCGTTCCACAACCGGCCGCGATAAGAGCAGCCGCCGACGCCTGGATGAACTCCCGGCGCCGCAAATACACGCTCTTTGGAGTGATCTCTGACGAACGGATGTCGGGCGCCTTTTTAATCAACATACGGCGATTATAGGCCCGTTCGCGCAGCGCAGCCTTAACAGAGCAGCGTGGAGCCTCAAACAGATCAGCGTCGAGCCTTATCTGTGCGACATCGTTATCTCACCGCATCTGTGCGACACCGTTATCTCACCGCGCGCCAATCGCCGGTTTTCGCCAGTTCGCGCGCAAAGCAGCGCTCGGCACGTGACTCGGCGTCTCGTTGGCTGGAGGCCGAGAGCGCCATCGTCAGCTCGGCGTCGGCCGGACATTTGACGTCTCGCGAGGATGGGGATTCTGGCTGGGACCTCGAGAAATGACGCGCCGCACCGACCCTCACCCAGGCCGGCCGATTGGACAGGTCGGGCGCGAGAAGCAGCTCCGCCATCGCGGTACGCAGCGTCCCCTCGATGCCATCGCGCTGGGCCAGCAACGGCGCCGGCGCGAGATCGATCGTCGTCCCTTTGACGGCCGCACTCACCCACCATGGCCGCCCGGTCTCGTAGCGGAAGCCATCGAGCGTGCCATGCAGCTCCACGGTGACATTTCCTGCAGAGGCGCCCAGCGTTTTCGATAGCGAGTCGCGCACGCGCAACGCCAGACGTCCCAACTCTCCGGCAGTTATCGGTGATCCATTCGGCACGCGAACGTTGATCTCGGATGACGTGGACGTCGGTACGGTGGGCGTGGGAGCAACCGGCGGACGCGGTGGTTCAATCGACACCGGCGCAGGTACGTCGACCGGCGCGCTCGCCCCCAGCGACAGCAGCGTCAGGCTCGGAAAGTACTGCGCGAGGATCGCGTCGAGCGTTTCACCTCTGCGCGCGCGGCGTCCGGCGCCAATCACGCACATACCGACGCCATGCCCGTAGCCGACGCCGGTAAACCGCACGCTGTTGCCGCTGCGCGTCATCGAGAACGCGGTGCTGCGCAACTGCCGCGGGCCGATCGCCATCCGGAAGGGATCGCCGGCGATCGCGTCAGGACGCAGACCCGACAGATGCAGACGCGCGACGCGGCCCGAATGCGTACGGTCGTCGATCTCGATATCTCGCAGCCTGTCGCCGCCGAACCCGGCTTTGACCAGCGACTGACGGATCTCCTCGAGCGTGAGCGTCAGCACCCAGGGCACTTCGTCCTCGTGCACATTGTCGGGGACCGAGCGCAGATAGGGGAACTTGGTGCCGCCCGGCCACACGTCGGCAGCGCTCTCGGATCGTCCACCGCAGGACGCCGAGTAAAAGATCTCGACCGGCTTGCCGTCGAGTGTCAGCACGCGACCGGCAGTCGCCAACGCCGCGCGACGCGAGATCTCGTTCGCCGCTCGCATGACCTGGCAGTGCGTCGTATCGCACAAATCGAACCCTTCACGCCGATGACGACCGCTGTTGACGATGGCGTAGGTGCGGATCGCGACCGCCAGCGCCTGTTGTGCGGCATCGGCGGCGCCAGGCTCCGCTTCGGGAGCCAGCACCCGAGCGACGTAGACCTCGAGCGGGATCCTCGCCACACCTCCGCCGGCCGAGAGCAAGCCGATATCCACCGTGCGTCCCTCGCTCGCCTTTTCGAGCATCGCATCTGTGATCTCAGTTTGCGCAGGCGTGTTCGTTCCAGCGATGGCCGCGACGAGCACGACTGCGGCGATCAACGCGGGGCGTGGATTCACAGCTTGCGGCGACATCCCGGCCGGCATTTGCATTGAATGACCTGCTCGCCGTCCGTGTGGTAGTCGTAGGTCAGCTCTTCACCAGACTCGATGTTGCGCCCGGCGCGGATCCAGATCTCACGCCCGACGATATGGGTGTAGCAATTGGGCCGGCAGGCGTGATTGATGAAACGGGCCACATTGCCACCGACCATGGCGTCGCGCACCCAACGCGTGTTCACCGTGAAACACCAGATCTGGCCACGTTCGAGATACTTCGTCTCGCGCTTGAGGCTCTCTTTGTGATCGATAAGCTCGCCGTTGTAGGTGACGATCCGGCGATTCTTGTTGATGGGCTCGAGCGCAAAGACACCCCACCCGTGCAGTGATGACCGACGACGAACGATGCGTGGCAACTCGCGGACCAGTGACATGTACCGACAGGATAGCAAGTGATTCTTGATTTGTGTACGCGGCGATTGCGGTACTCGCAGATAATAGGCAGTAGATGAGCGCATCCGCGGTCGGCGCTCGTGAGCTGGTTCAGGCTTGGGGCCGGATCCTCACGGGCTATCGTCCAAACCTCTCGATCGAAATCACCAAAGAATGTCCGCTGCGTTGTCCAGGCTGCTACGCCTATGGCGACGAGCATCTTGGCGGAAACGTCACGCTGCGTGGATTGGCCGACTACAAAGGCGATGAGCTGGTGTCTCGATTCATGGCGCTCATCGACGAGCACCGTCCGCTGCACGTGTCGATCGTTGGCGGCGAGCCACTCGTGCGCTATCGCGAGCTCAGTCAGATTCTGCCGCAGCTCGCCGAGCGCGACATCCACACGCAGGTGGTCACGAGTGCGGTGCGGCCGATTCCCTCCGAGTGGACGGGCATACGCCGTCTGCAAGTGGTCGTGTCGATCGACGGACTGCAGCCCGAACACGACGAGCGCAGGAAACCGGCCACCTACGAACGGATCCTCAAGCACATCGAAGAACATCAGATCACCGTGCACTGCACCGTCACGCGTCAGCAGGCGCGCCGCGACGGGTATCTGCAGGAGTTCCTCGAGTTCTGGCAGGCCAACGCCAACACGCGTTTGATCTGGATCAGCCTCTATACGCCGCAGATTGGCGAGCTCTCGATGGAACGTCTGACGGCGGCCGATCGCACCAGAGTGATCGACGACCTTCGCCGGCTGCGTCCTCAGTACTCGAAGGTGCAGATGCTGGACGGCATGCTCAACGTCTACGCGAAACCTCCGCAGTCGCCCGAGGAATGCATCTTCGCGCAGACGACCGAGTGCTTCTCGTCGGATCTCGAGCGACGGATTGCGCCCTGTCAGTTCGGCGGAAAGCCTGACTGCGAAAACTGCGGATGCATCGCGTCGGCGGGTCTCGAAGCGATCGGCCGTCACCGGCTACGCGGCGGTCTGCCTGTCGGGAAGATCTTCTACGCCTCGCTCGCTGTGGGACGGACCGTCGAGCGGGTCAGGCGTGCCGTCTCACAGGCTGATCGCACGAACGCCCAACCTCCGACTTCCAACTCCCAACCACTCCCAATTCCCAACTCCCAAAGAACTCGCGAGTATTGATTGGGGGTTGGGCGTTGGGCGTTGAGATAGCCTCTGCCGTGCTTGGGTCGCGGCTTGCCCTTTTCTGACCGCGCGCCGCACACTGCCTCAGCCTTTTCACCAGCAACTGATTGTGCCCATGTGATTTCACGCCGGTACATCGGTTGCACTACGGCACGCATGCGAACTGCGTGTTCGACGCTGGTCGTGCTCGTTCTCGCCACTTCCGGCGTCACGCTCTCCGCGCAGCAAACGCAGAAGAAAGAGCCCGCAGAAGCTCAAGACGAAGGACCTCTGAAGCGCATGCCTCGCTGGCTCAAGGCCTTTTCGTCACCCGACGAGAAGGAAGGGCTGTCGGTGACGGCGGGAATCATTGTCGCGGGATCGAGTCTGTCGGGAGGCGTCGGATACCGTCGCCTGAACCTGTTCAAGAGCGTCGATTACGAGGTCGAAGGCAACGTCTCGGTGCGCGGGTATCAGGACTATCGGGCCGCGATCGGCTTCCTCGACCAACGCCCGTCAACGCTCGAACTCGAGGTGGCCGATCGCAAAGTCGCCACGCTCTTCAATGCCTCGTCGCGCAAATCGCCGGGCTCGGCGCTCTATCTCGATGTGCGGTATCGCGATTACCCCCGGCACACCTACTACGGCCCGGGCATCGATTCGCGTGAAGAGAACCGCGCTGACTACGCGCTACACGGCCTGTCGGTCGAAGGCGTCTGGCAGTGGCAGCTCACCTCAGCACTCGGTGTGAGCGCGCGGAGCGGGTGGCTCGATCTCGAAGTGGGGCCCGGCCACAATGACACGATTCTCAACGTCGAGGACCGATTCCTTCCAGCCCTGACGCCTGGCGCGCCAGACCAGCCGGTGTTCTTCACCTACGGCGCGGGCGTCGTGCACGACACACGACTCGAACCCGGCGCGCCGGAGAACGGCCACATGTTCGGCGTCGCCGCGCGGCGCTTCTCGGCCTCCGATATGGCCGCCGCCTTCGCACCCGGTGCTTCGGCGCCCAGGGATCTCTCGTTCACGCGCGTGACCTTCGACGCGCGCGCCTATCGTCATCTGATCTCTGAGCGCGGCGTCCTGGCTGTGCGCGGGCTCGTGTCGAGCGACCTGACTGGCGACAACGGAGCGACGCCGTTCTACTTGCAGCAATCCCTCGGCGGCGGCGAGACCCTGCGCGGTTTCCATTCGTACCGTTTCCCTGAACAGGCGCTCGCCCACGTGAGCGCCGAGTATCGCTGGCGTGCGCATCGCTACGTGGAAGTCGCTCCGTTCGTCGATATCGGCACCGTCGGACCGGCACTCTCGCGACTCTCGTTGGGCTCCGTGAAGATGAGCCCTGGAGTGGGCATTCGTGGCCGCAGTAGTCGACGCGTCCTCGCAAGGCTCGACTGGGCGTATGGCTCAGAAGGCCACCGAATCGTGCTCGCAACAGGCCCTGCATTCTAGGTACATCACACAGACGTCGTGGCATGTCGCTTGAATGGTAGGGATTAGCGCATGCTGAAACTGAGGAGGTGGCACGTGGTGCGCACAGGACTGGCACTCGTCTTCTGCGGCCTATGCATCAGCCTTCCGGCCGGACGGGAGGCGACCGTCGCGGCTGTGGCGCAACAGGCGCCCGTGAACCAGTACGCGCAAGCGATGGCGGACTTCAAGAAGCGTGTGGACACGTATCTCGATCTGCGCAGGGCCGTCACGCAGAAGTATCCCGAAGTCAAGGAGACGGGCAACCCGGCAAAGATCCACGAGCGTGAGGTCGCACTGGGCAAGGGCATCGCGATCGCCCGTCCCAACGCCAAAGCCGGCGACGTCTTCGGACCGGTGTCGCGTTACCTCCTCAAAATCGTCGAGGATGACTGGAACGCGCGCAGCCCGGCCGATCAGAAGGCCATCCTGAAGGAGGTTCCGAAGGGGTTGGTGCTGAAAGTGAATCAGGCGTATCCGCCGAACGTTGCGCTGGCCACTGCGCCGCCGAAGCTGCTCGCCCAGCTGCCGACGCTGCCTGAGGAGCTGGAGTACCGCCTGCTGGATCGTCGGCTGCTGCTCCGCGATCGCGACGCGAATTTGATCGTCGACGTACTGGTCGGCGCGGAGCCAAACCGTACAGAATGAGGCATGCGTCTACGACACTTCCTCGTTACCGGGCTCCTGACCATCGGCTGCAGCGCCCTTGGCGCGTCGCAGGCGCCGACGAGCAAGCCGGCCACACCGCCGGCATCGCCTGCGGCCCCGCCAACGGCGAAGCCGTCGATCGAAATCTCGCCGCCACGCGAGAACGATTCGGTGCGCTTCGCCATCCTCGGCGATACCGGTACCGGCGACCGCAGACAGTACGAGGTCGGCGCCCAGATGACGAAGGCATTGCAGATCTTTCCATTCGAGTTCGTCATCATGCTCGGCGACAACATCTACGGCAGCGAGCGTCCGCAGGACTTCGTGAAGAAATTCGAAAAACCGTACGAAGGCGTGCTCAGTCAGAAGATTCCGTTCTACGCCTCGCTCGGCAACCACGACGACCCGACGCAGCGGTATTACAAGCCGTTCAACATGAACGGCGAACGCTTCTACACGTTCAAGAAGGGCGATGCGCGCTTCTTCGCGCTGGACAGCAACTACATGGACCAGCCGCAGCTGAAGTGGCTCGAAGAGCAACTGTCACGCTCGAACGACCGGTGGAAGATCGCCTATTTCCACCATCCACTCTATTCGTCCGGCGAGCGGCACGGATCGGAAGTGGACCTGCGCACGCGCCTCGAGCCGCTCTTCGTCAAGTACAGCCTGGACATCGTGTTTGCAGGACACGAGCACTTCTACGAGCGCATCGTGCCGCAGAAGGGCATCTACTACTTCACGCAGGGCGGCTCGGCGAAGTTGCGCGAGGGCAACATCCGCGTCAACAGCGCGCTGACCGCCAAGGGATACGACGTCGACAACGTGTTCATGGTGGCGGAGCTCGGCAAGGACTCCATGCAGTTCCAAGTGGTGTCGCGCGCCGGCAGGCGAATCGACTCGGGCTCGGTGCCGCTACTGCCTGAGCGAAAGCCAGCGGACGACAAGACCCGCTCCCAATGATCGGAGGCCCTGATGGATGTTCCACGACCCGCACGAACGATCGGTTTGGTGGCGTTGTCGTTGATGACGCTCGATTGCGGGCGGCCGGTCATCAACAATCGCCCTGCCACGCCTGACGCGACGCCGCGGGCGCCGCTCGAGCAGCTGTGGACTGAGCCGCGCGACCTCGAGCGACGAAGCCTTCTCTGGGGATCGGCGCCGCCGGATCAGGCGCCGTCAAAACAGACTGAATTCAAGGTCGTCAAACTCGACACGTCCGGGTACAGCAGCGGATACGACGTCGTCGGGCCCGATGGACGGCAGTGGGACATCAAGGTCGGCAAGGAAGCGCAGACCGAAGTGGTCGTCTCGCGGATTCTCTGGGCGCTGGGCTATCACCAGCCCGCGACCTACTATGCGACGGGATGGAAGCTCGAAGGGACCTACGAGGACGAAGGCGAAGCCGCCCGCTTCCGACTCGACTCGGATCACGACAACGACGGCGAATGGGAATGGCTCGACAATCCGTTCACGGATGTGCGTCCATTCCGCGGCCTGATCGCCATCAACCTGCTACTGAGCAACTGGGACTTCAAGACGAGCAACAACCGCATCTACGTCGTCAAGGGTTCGGACGGTCCGGAGCGACGGTACGTGGTCCAGGATCTGGGTGCGTCGTTTGGAAAAGCTCGCCTGGCGCGCTCAAACTCGTTGCTAGCGCTACTCCCGTGGAAGGGCGGCACGCGTAACGATATCGAGGACTTCGAGGACACGAAGTTGATCCGCCAGGTTCGCGGCTCAGAGGCGACGCTCGACTACCGCGGTCCGCGCGGCGACATCCTCGAAACCATGAACGTGGCCGACGTCATCTGGGCGTGCGAGCTGATGAACCGCTTGCGCGACGCGCAGCTGGATGATGCGTTCAAGGCCGCCGACTACGACGCGGCGATTCGCGCACGCTACGTCGCGAAGATCCGCGCCAAGATTCGCGAGGGCCTCGCGCTGCGTGCGGATGCCCGGCTCTCGACCGAGGGACCCTAATGAGGCGTCCTCGAGCCAGCGCGCTCAGCGCATCGGTGCGGATGATAGCGGTTGTTGCGCTACTGTTCTGGCCGATTGCCCCTCTCGCCGCGCAGGTGGCCACACCACCCGCTCAACCGACCGCGCAGGCGACCCAATCGGGCGCACCCGCAACGCCGCCGTCGTCGGGCGACCCCTTCGCGTGGCCGGATCTCGTCGAAGACTTCCGCAACGGGCTCGGTCAGTCGGCCGTGCGGCTGCCGATCGCGGCGCTGCTCGGAACCGCATTGGCGCTGCGGCCGCGACGGGCCGGGTCGCCGCGACGGGACGCGGCGGTCATCGAAACGCAAATCGTGCTGTCGATTGTCGGCGCCCTGATCATGCTGGTCGTCGGCGCCAGCCTGGCGCGCGCGTTCGGCATCGCCGGCGCGGCAAATCTGATTCGCTATCGCGCCAAGATCGAAGACCCCAAGGACGCCGTGGTGATGCTCTCCGCGCTCGCGGTTGGTCTCGCAGCTGGCGTCGGTTTGTTCGGCATCGCCGCCGTCGGCACCGGGTTTCTCGTGCTCACGCTGTGGATCATCGAAGGCTTCGAGACCCACGTCCGAACCTTCTCGCTGACGGTGAAGCTCGGCGGCAGCACCTCACAAAAGCGCGCGGCGGTGGAACGCATCCTGCAGCGGGCAAAGACAGTGTTCGAACTGCGCGCCACAGCCGACGATGAGCTGGTCTACCTGGTCGATGCCGGTGGCTCGGTGAAAACCGAGGAGCTGTCGGCATCACTGACGGCGCTCGCGCCCAAGGACGAGAAAACGCAGATCGAGTGGAAGGAAGAGAAAAAGGCTCGCCCCCTCGAGAAAGATGAGGACGACGAGTGAACCTGATCATCCAACCGGAAGCGGGCCTGGCGCCAGTCGTCAAGGCGATCCAGCGCGCCCGCAAGACGATCGACATCGCGATTTTCAGAATCGATCGCGACGAGATCGAGAAGGCCCTCGCGGCCGCAGTACAACGCGGCGTTCGTGTGCGGGTGCTTGTGGCGCACACCAATCGCGGCGGTGAGAGCCGGCTGCGCAAGCTCGAGCAGCGGATGCTCGAAGCCGGCGTCACCGTGACACGGACCGGCGACGAGTTCGTCCGCTACCACGCCAAATACCTGGTCGCCGACGACGTCCTGCACCTGTTCGCCTTCAACTTCACGACCGCCGACACGGCAAAGAGCCGCAGTTTCGGAGTCTCGACCAAGGACAAGAGCGCGGTGAAGGAAGCGCTGACGCTGTTCGAAGCCGACTGCACGCGCCAGCCGTTCACGCCCATCAAACGCTCTCCGCTGGTCGTCAGCCCTGAAACGGCGCGCGATGCGTTGACGTCTTTCGTCAGGGGCGCCAAACGTCAACTGCTCATCTACGACGTGAACCTCCAGGACCCCGCGTTCACCAAGCTGCTCAAACAGCTGGCCGCGAAAGGCGTCGATGTGCGCGTGATCGGCAAGTTCAAGGGATCCGGCGACGCAATCGGCGTGCGGCCGCTCAAGCCGCTGCGCCTGCACGCGCGGGCCATCATCCGCGACGCCTCGCGCGCGTTCGTCGGCAGTCAGAGTCTGCGGCGGCCCGAGCTCAATCAGCGCCGCGAGGTCGGCGTGGTGATCACCAACAGCGCCGTCGCACGCAAGCTGCGCGATATCTTCGAGGGGGACTGGCTCGAATCGGCGGCTAGCAAGGAAGAGAAGAAGGAAGACAAGAAGCTTATCGAGGCCGATATCATCAAGCCGCAGGCGGCTCCTGTCGTGGCTGAGTTCTCGCCGCCCAAATCTCGCCGGCTCGCTTGAGAGCTGCCTCGACGTGCGGGACGATGTTTTCTTCCCCGACATGTCGATGGAACTCGGCCTCGTCCATCACGCTGCCGGCGACGATGGTTGCCACTGGCTGAGAGGAAAGCGCCCTGCCCACTACGTGCCGTCTGGGCGCACTCGCGCTTCACGGAGTCCCATCGCCACCAGGAGCCCGTTCAGAATCGCCTGAGGCCGTGGCGGGCACCCCGGCACGTACACGTCCACCGAAAGCACGCGATCGACAGCGCCGACCGCCGCATAGGTACCCTCACCGAAAAGGCCGCCACTGCAGCCACACGCCCCGACGGCGACCACGACGCGCGGGTCCGGAGTGGCCTCGTAGGTGCGCTGCAGCGCGATCTCCATGTTGCGTGTCACCGGGCCGGTGACCAGCAGGACATCGGCATGGCGGGGACTGGCCACAAAATGAATCCCGAAACGTTCGAGATCGAACAGCGGATTGGACGTCGCCGCGATCTCGAGCTCACAACCATTGCAGCTTCCGGCATCGACCTGCCGCACGTGGAGCGAGCGACCGAGGCGTCCACGAATCCTCTCGCGGAAGCGCGCGGCCGACGCCTCCAGCCCGGCGCCCGGCTGGAGCTCCATCTGGCGAAAGGCGCAGCGTCCGGTCGACGCGTCGACATCGAACAACGCCGACTGCGTCAGCTGCTCACGGCTGTACGCGGCAATCTCGACTGCCGATCCGCCAGTGACGGCCCGTTCCGGGCAGGCGTCGACACACTCGCGGCACTGGATGCACGACGCGTAGGATAGTGACAGCGTGGCCTGAGTGCCGCCACGATTCTCGATGTGAATGGCGCCGGTCGGACACGCGCTGGCGCACTCGCCGCACATGGTGCAGCGCGTGAAATCGATGACCGGAAAGCCGAATGGTGCATGCGCATCGAAGGGACGCCGTTCAGTGACGATGCCGGACCTGAAGCTGTCAACGATGATCTTGAACATGTCGTCGCGCCGCCTTACCGGTCGTTCCCGGAGTACGAGAGGTTGAAGCTCTTGTTGATCACCGGGAAGTCCGGGATGATGTTGCCGGGAACGGCCTGTGCCAGGCCCGGCCAGTTCAAGAAGCTCGGATCCGTCACCTTGACTCGCGCCAGACGTCCCCGACCATCGGTCGCGACCCAGTGCACACACGGCCCGCGCCACGCCTCGGCCCAGCCGAGAGCGGCAGCGTCCGGCGGCAGCGCCTCCGGCATCGCCGCGCGCAACGGAGACTCGGGCAGCCGGTCGACGATCTGATGCGCGATCCGGAAGGACTGCTCCACTTCACGGGCGCGCACCATCAACCGCGCGCGCACATCTCCGCCATCCTCGACGGGGATGTCGAACTGCAGCCCGGTATACGCGTCGTGCGGATGATCGCGGCGGAGATCCGCATCGATCCCTGACGCACGCGCGGCCATGCCGACGATGCCGAGATCGCGCGCCGCCTGGTTCGTCAGCACGCCCGTCGTGTCGACGCGATCGGTAAAGGAGCCGGAATCGATGAGCAGCGTGATGAGACTGTCGAACTCCTGTTCCAGCGAGCGCAGGTGCGTGCGCAGGTGATCCCGGCCTTCCGGCGTGAGATCGCGCTTCACGCCGCCGAAGGCGATCGTGCTGCGCAGCAGGCGCGTGCCGAACAGCCGTTCGTACAGCCGCACCAGGCCTTCGCGCTGCGTCTGCGCGCGACTGGCCGGTACCGTGAATGCCACGTCGGTGGCCAACGCGCCGATGTCCGCGATGTGATTGTAGAGCCGCTCCAGTTCGAGAAAGAGGACGCGCAGCGACTGTGCCCGCGCCGGCACCTCGATCCGCGCCAGCCGCTCGACCGCGTGGCTGTAGGCCAGGGCGTGTCCGACGGCGGTGTCGCCGGAGATCGACTCTGCCAGGAACAGCGTGTGGCGCCACGGGAGCCGCTCGAAGCGCTTCTCGGTCCCCTTGTGCACGTAGAACAGCCGCAGCTGCAGATAGAGAACCGGTTCGCCGGCAACGCCGAATCTGAAGTGACCCGGCTCGATGATGCCCGCGTGCACGGGGCCGACCGGCACCTGAAACACGCCCTCGCCGGTGACCGGCCGGAACGGATGCCGTCCATCCCCGCCGATCCGCGGGACGTCGGCGTGTTCGTCGAAGTCCTTCCGCAGTGCCCACGTGCCGTCCGGCCAATCGTCGTGAAGGGCCACGGGTTCCGGATTGGGGTGATTCACGGGCACGAGCCCGAAGTAGTCCATCACCTCACGCTCGAACCAGTTGGCGGCGGGATGCTTCGCCGCCACCGAGGGAAAAGACGGCTGTGCGGGATCAACGCCCGCAACCAGCCGCAGAAACGTTTCGAGCTTCGCCAGCGACCATACCTGATGCACGGCGAATCGCCCGCGCGTGTCCCGTTCGTCGGTCGCAAACAGCGAGAGCAGGCGTCCGCCGAGCTTGTTCACAACCGCGTCAGCCAGTTCGGGGAGATCCGCCGCCCGCGCTTCGAGCGTAACTTCTCCCGGGTGCTCCTCTCGAATGTCGAGCGGAATCGGCGCGCACGCAGCCGCGATCGTCGTGACCACGCTCATCTGCCCCCCGATACGACGTCGGCCGCGGCACGAATCAGACTGACGAGCGTGCCCGGCAGGTAGAACGTGGACACCACGGCGAGCGCCGCCGCGATCAGTGTCACGACCAGTCCCCAGTCCCAGCTCTCCGGATCGGCGTGCGTCTTTCGATCGGCCGGACGCTGTCCAAGAACGAGTCCGCCAATCTGATACACGAACCCGCAGAACAGAACGACCAGGGCCAGGAGGAACGCCGCCGTCGCCATGACGTAGGGCCCCGAAAACCCTGCTCTCAGGATCATCATCTCGCTGAAGAACAGGCTGAATGGCGGCGAACCGGTGACAAACAGGGCGGCCAGCAACAGCAGCGCGCTCGAGATCGGTGCTCTGGCGAGCGTACCGGGTCCGATCTCGGCGAAGTTCGACGAGCGGTGCAACTGCGCGAGCGTCCCCGCCGAGAAGAAGGCGACCGGCTTCGCAAACGTGTGATACGTCATGTGCAGCAACGCGCCGTAGACCGCTGCGTCCGCGCTGAGCCCGATGCCCACCGCCATGATACCGACGTGCTCGATGCTCGAGTACGCGAGTAGCCGCTTGAGGTTCCACTGAATCAGGATGAACGGCACGGCGACGAGCACGGACAACAACCCAAGCGCCAGCAGCAAAGTGCCCGAGAACTCGGCGCCGAGCGCGGCCTTCGAGATCAGATGCACCCGCAGCAGGCAGTACAGGGCGGCATTCAGCATTCCGACGGCCATCATCACACCGGCCGGCGATGGCGCTTCGCGGTAGGCATCGGGCTTCCACGTGTGCATCGGCGCCAGCCCTGCTTTCGTGCCATAGCCAATCAACAGGAACACGACGCCAAGCCGCAGCGTGAACGGATGAAGCCGCGATGCTTCGGCCATGAAACGCGTCCAGTGAAGCGCTGACAGGTCCTCACCGAGCGCTCCCTGCGCGGACGCGAACAGCAGCACCGTGCCGAGCAGCGCGAAACCAAGCCCGAGACTGCCCAGCATGAGGAACTTCCACGCCGCTTCGAGGGACGTGTCACGGTTGTGGAACGCGACGAAGAACACCGACGTCAAGGTGGTCAGCTCGACGGCGATCCACAGGATGCCGAGATTGTTGGAGACCGCGACCAGCAGCATCGCAAAGACGTACGCCGGCGTGAGCACCGAGAACTCCTGCCGCATGCGCGGTGTGACCAGACCGCGGGCGTCGTTCCGCCGCATGTAGCCGACGCCGTACGTCGACGACAGCAGTCCGACGAAGCCGCACAGCACCAGCACGAGCGCCGAGAGGCCGTCGACGCGCAGGGTGTCGTTGAACGCCGCGGGTATCACTCCGCTGAGGAACTGCCCCGCCGTCGCGAGGCACAGCAAAAACGTCACCGAGAGTCCGCCGACAATGACCAACTCTTCGACCTTGCGCGGCGCGCGAATCGCGCCGAGCGCGGCCGTGAGCAGCGGGACGAGCAGGGTCCAGATCAGAAGCGTCACGTCACCCCTTCAGCTTGGACAGGCGGCTGACGTCCATCGACTCGAACCGATCGACGATCCGTCGAACCAGCACGCCGAGCACCAGCACGGCGAGTATCACGTCGAAGAAGATGCCCAGTTCCACGACCAGCGGCATCCCCGATGTAATCCCCAGCGCGATCAAGAAGATCGCGTTCTCCACGGTGAGCAGCGCCAGAATCTGGGTAATCGCCTTTTTCCTCGTCACCATCAGGAAGAGCCCGATGAGCATGGTCGAGAGACCGACCCCGAGTACGTGATGGGTGACGCCGATGGTGCCTTCGGGAAAGCCCGTGCTGACACGGTATCCGACGACGGTCAGCCCGAGACACGCCAGCAGCGACGCCGGAACGTTGAGAAACGGCTCGATTTCGCGGTGAATCCCGACGCGATCGACAACGCGCATCAGGAACAGTGGGATCACGAAGCCCTTCAGCACCGTCGTCATCGTCACCATGACGAACAGATGTGGCCGGTTGTCGCTGATCGCCATGACGACGGCCACCGTGGCGAGCAGCAGCGACTGCACTCCGTACAGCCGGATCGTCGTGAAGAGCGATTTCTGACCGACCATCAGATATGCAGTGACCAGCATCCCGGCGGCACACAGAATCACGAAGTTTGGTGTCATCAGCGGCTGCTCACAGGAATCGAATTGCCAGTGCGAGGAACCCGAGTCCGAGCGAGACTGCGACGAGCTCGGGCACGCGGAACAGGCGAAGCTTCGCGTTCGTGCTCTCGACCAACACGATGACGACGGCGAACACCAGCACTTTGGCGACCCACGCTGCCACCGCCACGGCGAGTGGCACGACGCCGAAGCTGGTCGCCATTCCCAGCGGGATGAAGAGATCGATCAGCAGTGTGATGTACAGCAGTTCTTTGAGCGCCGACGCCCACTCGACGAGTGCGAGGTCCGGCCCCGCGTATTCCAGAACCATCGCTTCGTGAATCATCGTCAGCTCGAGGTGAGTCGCGGGATTGTCGACCGGAATCCGCCCAGTCTCGGCAATCAGCACCACGAATAACCCGGCGAGCGCCAGGATGTCGCTCGGGCGGAACAGCACACCGGGACCGAGTCCGTTCCGCACCACGGCGCCGAGATCCAGCGAGCCGGCGGCGAGCGCCGACGTGAAGAGCCCGAGCATCAACGCCGGCTCGGCGAGCGCGGCAATCGTCATCTCGCGGCTGCTGCCCATGCCGCCGAACGGGCTCCCGGTATCGAGCGCGGCGGCGGCGAGCGCAAACCGTCCCAGCGCGAGGATGCCGACGAGTCCCAGGATGCCGCCCGCTCCTTCGAACGGCGCCGCCGCCAAGAGCACCGGTACCAGCGTGGTGGCGGCCACGGCAGTGGCGAAATAGAGTCGGGGGCCGGCGACGTACACCCACGAGGAGGTATCGGAGCGCACGATCTCTTTTCGCAGCAGCTTGATCAGGTCGTAGTAGCCCTGCAGAAGGGGTGGGCCCTGGCGCGTCTGCATGACCGCTTTGAGCTTCTTGATCACGCCGCGCAGCAGCGGTGCGGCAGCCAGCATCCCTGCCGCCTGCACGACGGCGATCGCCGTTGCCTGCAACGTCTCGTTCACTCGCCGACACCTCCGAGCCAATACAACAGCGCCGCGCCGAGCAGCAGGACATAGCTCAGATACGCGTGGAGACTCCCCGCCTGCAGCACCTTCATCCGTTCGGCGATACTGAGGACGCCGCGCACGATCGGATCGTACAGGTGGCGCTCGAACGTCGGCTCGATTTCCACGCGATAACGAACTTCCCGAGGAAAGTATGGCGACACCTCGGCGAGCGCTTCCACTTCACGCGTCGGGCGATAGATCTCGCGAAACACCATCAGCAGCGGCTTGGAAAACGCTGTAGCCGTGTACTCGGTGCGCGGGGTCAGCAGGCCCCCGCATCCCCACGTGGGCGCGCGGCGGATGACTCGGACGACGCGAACGCCGCTGACGAGCGTCGCCGCGATCGCCAGCGCACCGAGGACCGCGACCGCGAGTACCGCCGGCGTGACCTGCGCGAAGGGGCCGGAACCGACGGCCACGCTCAACGCGCCGCGACTCAGCGCACCCGCCGATGGCAGCCCCGCCAACGAGGTCGTGACGCGTCCGAGCACGCCCAGCACCGCTCCAGGAAAGATGCCGAGGACCATCGACAGCCCGGCGAGCGCCACCAGCGCGGCGCGCATCACGATCGGTGACTCGTGGGCGGTCTCGGCCGCGGCGCTGCGCGGCAGTGCCAGGAAGGCGATGCCGAACGCCTTCACAAAGCACACGGCCACCAGCGCACTGGTCATCGCCAGAAACGCACCAGCCAGCGGGAAGCTCACCCGCGTCAGACCGGGAACGAACTCGAACCCGAGGAGAAGCGCCTGAAACGTCAGCCACTCGCTGATGAACCCGTTCAGCGGCGGCACGCCCGAGATCGCCAGCGCTCCGAACAGAAACAGGGCGCCGGTCCACGGCATCCGGCGCAGCAGACCGCCCATCGCCTCGAGTTGCCGCGTCGCGATCGCCATGACGACGTTTCCGGCGCCGAGAAACAGCAGCGCCTTGAACGTCGCGTGATTGATCACGTGGTAGAGACTGGCCGCGAACGCGATCACCGCCAACTCCCGCCGTCCGGTCGCCAGCATCGTCATTCCGGCGCCGAGTCCGAGCAGGATGATGCCCGCGTTCTCGATGGTGCTGTACGCGAGCAGACGCTTGAGGTCGTTCTGCGTCAGCGCATACAGCACGCCGAGGATCGCTGACACCATTCCGATACCCATGCACACCAGGCCCCACGCGACGTCCGGGGTCCCCAGACCAAACGCACACACGCGGAAGATGCCGTACACGCCGGCGGTGATCAGCACCGCCGACATCAGCGCTGAAATGCTGCTCGGCGCCGCCGGATGCGCTTCCGGCAGCCAGACGTGAAGTGGAATCACGCCCGCCTTCACGCCGAATCCGAAGAGAAAGAGCCAGAAGAGAATCTCGCGGCCCGGACCCGAGACTGCCGTGCCGTTGAGGATGGCCGAGAACGACAACGAGCCCGTCGCCGACACCAGCGCAAGAAACGCGGCGACCAGGGCACCGGTGCCAACGTGCGACATGATCAGATACAGGTAGGCGGCTCGCCGGCTGGTGCGCGATTCATGCTCGGTGGCAACCAGCGACACTGTGGCCAGCGTCATCAATTCCCAGGCGAACAGAAAGCCGATCACATTGTTGACGACGAAGACCACCTCGAGCGCGGCGAGGACGACGTTGAAGGCGATACCCACGGCCGCAAACCGCGTACGCGGCACGGCATGCGGAAGGTAGCCGACACTGTAGAGCGCCACGGGGATCGACACGGCGCCGAGCACGGCCAGGAACCAGGCGGACAGCGGTATCACCGCATAGTCCACGACGAGACCCGACGCGGCATGGACGAACAGCACGCCGCCGATGCGTTGGCCGGCGGCGAGGACCAGCCAGGCGGCCGTCGCCGACAGCGCGACAGCGACGGATGCGCCGACGAACGTGGTCCACAGACACCAGCGCGATCGACGCGCCGTGGCCAGCGTTGCCGCGATCGTCAACCCGTGCACGACGAGCGCGGCAGGCACTGTGTAGTCGCCGAGTGCGGTCACCTCAACGACTCCACCAGACAATCAGTACCAGGGTCAGCACGAGCGCGATAACGTAGCCGAGATACGCGTGCAGACTGCCCGCCTGCAGAATTTTCATGCGATTGGCGATCCGCAGCACCGCCTCGGTGAGGGGTCCGTACACGTAGCGCTCGAACGTGGGCTCGATCTCGACATGGTAGCGGACCTCGTGCGGGAAGTACGGCGACACCTTGGCGAGCGACTCCACCTCGCGAGTCGGGCGATAGACGGCGCTGAAGATCATCATCAGTGGTTTCGAAAACGCCGTCGCCGTGTACTCCGTTCGCGCGCCGAGCACACCGCCACACCCCCACGTCGGCGCACGGCGCACGAGGCGGCCGATCTGGTTCAGCAACACCAGGAGTGCAGCGGCACCAAGGCCGCCAGCGAGGGCCAGCGCGAGCCCGGCGGGCATCACCACCGCAGAGGCTCCGGCATCCACAGCCATGCCGAACGGACCGCGAACCATCTCGGGTGGCGGCTGCAGCCCGCCGAGCGACTGCATCACCACGCGCAGGACGCCGAGCACCGCGCCGGGAAACACTCCGAGCGCCAGACAGAGCGTCGCCAGAAATGCCTGTGGCCACTGCATACTCGCCACGACCTCGCGGGCGCTGCCGGCGGCGGCGCTGCGCGGCAGCGCCAGGAAGCTGACGCCGAACGCCTTCACGAAGCAGGCAGCGGCCAGCGCGCCGGTAAGCGCGAGGAGAGCGCCAGCGACCGGGAACATGAAGTGTACGAACGGCTCGCGCGACGCCTGAAACCCGCCGAGCAGCGATTGAAACGCCAGCCACTCACTCGCGAAGCCGTTGAAAGGCGGAAGACCGGATATCGCGATCGCACCGACCAGAAAGCACAGGCCGGTCCGCGGCATTCGCCGCAGCAACCCGCCGAAGTCCTCGATCTGCCGGGTGCCGGTCGCCACCACGACGCTGCCGGCGCTCAGGAACAACAGCCCTTTGAACACCGCGTGATTCAACACGTGATACAGACCCGCCGCCAGACCAACCGGTGCAAGTTCCGGCCGCCCGCCGGCGATGGCAATCATGCTGGCGCCGACGCCGAGCAGGATGATGCCGATGTTCTCGATGCTGTGGTACGCGAGGAGACGTTTGAGGTCGTGCTGCATCAGCGCATAGAGCACGCCGAGGACGGCGGATACCGCGCCGATGATCAGCACGATGACTCCCCAGGAGAATTCCGGGCGACCCAGGCCGAACGCGCAGAAGCGGACGATCCCGTAGATACCGGACTTGATCAGCACGCCCGACATCAACGCCGAAATGCCACTGGGGGCGGCCGGGTGGGCTTCAGGCAGCCAGACGTGCAGAGGGATCACGCCGGCCTTGACGCCGAACCCGAGCAGAAAGAGCGCAAAGACCAGATCGCGGAATGGACCGGTCAGGACTGCACCGGACAGGATCGCTGAGAAGGCCACACTGCCGGCCGCGGACGACAGGATGAAGAAGGCGCCAATCAGCGCCCCGGTCCCGACGTGCGACATGACCAGATAGAGATAGGCGGCCCGACGGCAACTGGCCGCCTCGTGCTCGGTGGCCACGAGCGCGGCGGTCGCCAGGGTCATCAACTCCCATGCGAAAAGGAACCCGATGACGTCGGCGGAGACGAACACCAGCTCGACGGCCAGGAGCAGTACGTTGTACGCAATCCCGAGGAACGCCGAACGGGTGTGAAACGGCGGATGGCGCGCATAGCCGATGCTGAAGATCGCGATCGGCACAGCCAGCACCGACAGCACGACGAGAAACCACGCCGACAGCGGGTCCAGCGCATAGCTCAGGGTGAGACCCGAATGGGGGTGCACGAAGAGCACGCCGCCCAACGGCGCGCCGCCGCCCAGGGCTGCGGCCGCGGCCGCCGCGGTCAGCACCGACGCCACCGCTGCGCCGCCGAACGACACCCGTCGAACCGTCTCGGGCCGGCGGCGCACCACCAGCGAGGCCACCACCACCGCAACACGGAGCGCGAACACCACTGGAACAGCGACGCTCGGGTCGAGCAGGGCCGTCACGCTCGGCTCCGCCGGTCATCCCGAGGACGCGGTGACATATAGAAACTGTAATATAAGAATGACGCTATGTCCGACGTGGCCACCGAGGAGCTCCAGGCGTTCAAGGCGGCGTTCTTCAAGGCGCTCGCCCATCCGGTACGGATCCGGATTCTCGAGCTCCTGGTCAATGGCGAGAAGAACGTCCAAGAGCTGCAGGATGCGCTGGGGGTCGAGCAACCGGTCGTCTCTCAACAGCTCGCCGTCCTGCGCGCCAACAATATCGTCTCCGGCCGCAAGGAAGGCGCCAGCGTGTGGTACTCCGTGCGCGATCCACTCGTCGCGGAGCTCCTCAACACCGCACGGCGGATCTTCAACAATCATCTGGTCAGCACGCAAGGCCTCCTGCGGCAGCTCCAGCACGAGCGCCGGCGGCGATAGTCGCCGACGCCCGCGCCGAACCGTAGGAATGGCGCATTCATGCCGCCGGGCCCGCGGCGACGACCGCGGGTGCAACGTCCCGTTCGAAGCTCTGGAAATTCTCGATGAACATTCGGGCCAGCTTCCCGGCCTGCTCGTCGTACGCGGCACCGTCGAGCCAGGTGCGCCGCGGGTCGAGCACCGCCGCGGGCACGCCGGGGCACGCGACCGGCACGTCGAGATTGAAGACCGGGTGCCGCCGGTAGCGGCAGTCGTCGAGCGCACCGCCAAGCGCGGCAGTGATCATCGCCCGGGTGTGCGCGATCGCGATGCGGCTGCCGTCGCCATAGGGCCCACCAGTCCAGCCGGTGTTGACCAGCCACACGCGGGTCCGATGGCGCGCGATCTTCTCGCCCAGCATGCGCGCGTACACGTTCGGGTTGAGCGGCAGGAAGGGTGCGCCGAAGCAGGTGCTGAAGGTCGCCTTCGGCTCGGTGACGCCCTTCTCCGTCCCCGCGACGCGCGCCGTGTATCCGGACAGGAAGTGATACATCGCACCGTCTGCTGACAGCCGCGCGACGGGAGGCAGCACTCCGTAGGCGTCCGCGGTCAGCATGACGACATTCGCCGGGTGGCCGCCGCGGCCGCTCGCCTCGGCGTTGTCGATGAAGGCGATCGGATACGACCCGCGCGTGTTCTCGGTCAACGAGGCATCGTCAAGATCAAGTGTACGCGTGGCCGGATCGACGACCACGTTCTCGAGGATGGTGCCGAAGCGTCTGGTGGTCGCATGGATCTGCGGTTCGGCCTCGGCCGAGAGCGCGATGACCTTGGCGTAGCAGCCACCTTCGAAATTGAAGATCCCGGCGTCGCTCCACCCGTGCTCGTCGTCACCGATCAGCCGCCGTTGTGGATCGCTCGACAGCGTCGTCTTGCCGGTGCCCGACAGTCCGAAGAACAGCGCCGTGTCCCCGTCGCGCCCGATGTTCGCCGAGCAGTGCATCGGCATCACGCCTTTGAGCGGCAGCGTGTAGTTGAGAATCGTGAACACCGACTTCTTGATCTCCCCGGCATAGTGCGTGCCGCCAATCAGCACGAGCCGACGCGCGAGATGGACGAGAATGAAGACGTCGGAGCGCGTGCCGTGTCGCGCCGGCACTGCCGTGAAATTCGGCGCATCGATCACGGTGAACTCCGGCCGGTGCACCGCAGCAGACCCGGCGAGCGCGGGCAGGAACATGTTCCGCGCGAACAGGCTGTGCCAGGCGAACTCGGTCACGATCTGAATCGGCATGGTGAAGGCGGGATCGGCCCCGGCCCAGGCGTCGAGCACGAACAGATCCTTGTCGCGCAGATAGGCCGTCATGTCGGCAAAGAGCGCGTCGAAGCACGCCTCGTCGATCGGCCGGTTGACGGCGCCCCAGTGCATGTGCGGCTCGCTCGACGGCTCGCGGACGAAGAACTTGTCGTTGGGTGATCGGCCGGTGTGCTGACCCGTGCGGCAGACGAAGGGACCGCCGTCAGCCAGCATCCCTTCGTGCCGTCGCAGCGCCTGTTCGTAGAGCGCGGCCGGGCCGAGATTGCGATGCAGACGGGCGCGAGATCCGATGCCGAGCGCGTCGACGCCGTAGGCGCCATCAAGCTGTGTCGACATGCGATTTGTCATCCTCCGGTGCAGGCGGCGTGCTTCATATATTACAATATTCGAATATATTGAAGTTCCGTAAGCCGGACTGGGGGCGCAGATGGCCAGCTTTCCAAAGCTCGCGCGGGTCACGCATCGGCGATTCGGAGCCGGGGTCGTGCTCGACGTCGATGAGCGCTATACCACCGTCGACTTCGACGAGACCGGGACCCGCAAGTTCGTCACCAGCCTGCTGCAACTCGAGGCGTGCGATCTGCCGCTGCCGGTACGGCCGCCGAGGCCCCGACGGCGGAGACGGGCGTCGGGCGACGCATCGACGACCGAACACGCATAACGCGGGGCCGTGGGCATCGCCTCGGCGCTGACGTCATTGTCGGTCTCGCGGCGCAGCACGGCCGCGAGAGTCTTATCGATCTTGGCTGGGGACCTCGTCGACGATCACCGGTGATGTCAGACTGTCGAGGAACTGCACGAGATCCTTCACGTCGGTATCCGTCAAATCGAGCGGCCGGATGTCCACAGCGGGCCCAACTTCACCGACGGGCTGTTCCACAATACCGGCGTGATGGGTGTGCGAGCGACGCCGCGCGCACCAGGCGGGTGCCACGCGGCGTGTCGAAGAGGCTAGAAACTCAATAACCGCACTGAGCGTTCGGGTACAACTTCACGCTCCGAAGCACAGGACCGTTCGTACCGCCCTGGCGGTCCTGGACCCGCAGCGAGACCGCCATTTCCACCGTGCCGTCCGATGCAGGCGTGCCGCCCGAGAGGAACGCACAGTCGGTCCCCGGTGTGAACGAAGGCGACCCCTCGCCATTTGTCACCGTCACGTCCTTGCCTGCGACGGTTATCGTCCAGCGGTATTGCGACGGGAACCCTGTTGACGGGCTGCCGTCGAAGACGCAATCCACAGCTCCGAGGGCAGAGCTGATGGCACAGGCATCGGTGCCTCTCGAGGCCGAGAAGACCGTAAACAGCGCGTTGAGTCCGGGCGGCACCACCGTCAGTTCCGCCCGCGCGGCCACTCCCAGATACTTCGCCTCGATCGTCACCGTCGTCGGGTTTCTGACCGTGGACGTTTCGATGGTGAAGGTGCCCGTCGTCTGACCGGCGGCAATCGAGATGCTGGACGGAACCTTGGCCACGTCGGAATTGGTCGTCTCGAGAGAGATGGTCGCGTTGCCGGCAGGTGCGGCGGCGGTCAATCTGACCGTCGCGGTCGTCTGGGACTGGCTGGTCACCGTCGATGCGGTCAGCGTGAGCGTATCGAGAGCGGCCGGCGCAGCCGGTGGTGGCGGCGTTGGCGTCGGAGTCGGAGGCGGTGCCGGTGTGGGCGCCGGCGTCGGTGCGGGAGTCGGGGTGGTCGAAGGGTTGTCGTCACACGCGGACACCGAGATGGCAGCGGCGATCAACAGAGCGACACACGGATGTACGCGACGTATCACGAGACCCTCCAGCGAGCTTGGGAGCGCAACTCTACAGGGTGCGGCGATCGGAATCAATCGTGATTGCGCGGAAACAACCAGGCGGCGCCGCGCACGCCGCTGGCATCGCCGTGCCTTGCGGGGACGAGGGGCGTCCGCGCAGTGTCGGCGACTCCCGCTGAGAAAATGTGTGCACTCCACAGCCGCGGCACGTGCTGATACAGGCGGGTGATGTTCGACAACCCGCCGCCGAGGACGATGACATCCGGGTCGAGCAGATTGATCACGCCGGCAAGGGCTTTCGCCATCCGCCGCTCGTAGCTCGCCATCGCCTGCTCGGCGATCGCATCACCCGCCGCCGCACGTGCCGCGATGTCGAGCGCCGCCACGCGCTGCCCCGATCGCGCTTCGTGATCCCGCGTCAACCCCGGACCGGAGAGGAACGTTTCGATGCAGCCGCGCTTGCCGCAGTAGCACGAGGGGCCGGGGAACTCGTCTCCGTCCGGCCACGGCAGCGGATTGTGGCCCCACTCCCCCGCGATCCCGTTCGGTCCGGTGAGAATCCGACCGTGGACGGCAATGCCCGCACCGGTGCCCGTGCCGACAATGACGCCGAAGACGACCGACGCGCCCTGCGCCGCGCCGTCGGTGGCTTCAGAGACGGCAAAGCAGTTCGCATCGTTGGCGATGCGCACTTCACGATCGAGCACGCGTTCGAGGTCCACTTTCAGCGGCCGGCCAAGCAACCACGTCGAGTTGGCGTTCTTGACCAGACCGCTCTCGGGCGACAGCGTGCCAGGAATTCCGACACCGACCGTGCCGCGAGTACCTGCGGTGCGCTCCAGATCACCGACGAGCGCGGCAATCGCATCGAGAGTCGCCGCATAGTGATCACGCGGCGTATCGATGCGTTTCCGCGCGACCTCGCGGCTGCCATCCAAAGCGATCCCTTCGATCTTGGTTCCTCCGAGATCGATCCCGATACGCATCCGGGAGATCTTCGTCGATCTTCCGTGCGATCCGCGCGATATCCCGCCGGGTCCGAAGAACAGGACCCGGCCTACACTGCAAATTGAGGACCCGGCCTACGCTGCAGATTAATAGAAATCATGCGCGTCGATTGAGGCTCCTCCATCAATCCCTTCAACGCGTTCGGCTCGGACAGACAGCACGCCGTCCTGGTGCTGGAGCACGCCATCGACAATCAAAAACGGCTGGCGGACGACGACCATTCGTTCGCGGTCGAAGAGATCAGGACGGATGATGATGTTCGAGACGCCGGTTTCGTCCTCGAGCGTGAGGAACACGAATCCCTTGGCAGTGCCCGGACGCTGTCGCGTGATGACCATGCCGGCGACCCGCACGCGGCGGCCGTTGCGCGCACCGGGCAGATCGGACGCGCGCATCACACCGCGCAGCGACAGATCGCCGCGTCGCAACGCCATTGGATGCGGGCCGATGGTCAGGCCCATGCCTGCGTAGTCGGCCTGCAGGCGCTCGCCTGAATCCATGGCTCGCAGTGGCGAGCCGGTTGGTGGTTGGTGGTAAGTGGTTGGTGGTTGGGAATTGGGAGTTGGGAGTGGTTGGGAGTTGGCAGTTGGAAGTTGGGAGTTGTCGCGCTCCTCGAACATCTCGCCAGCGGGTCGAACAGCGCGCTCGACTTGCCAAAGTGCGCTGCGGCGTTCGTTGGTGAAGGCATTGAGCGCGCCGATGTCGGCGAGCGTCGTCAGCTCGTCGCGACGAAGACCCGTACGCTGCACGACATCCTCGATCGAGCGGAAGCGGCCGGCCGGACGGAGCTGCACCGTCCAGTCGTGCGAGCAGATGTTGCAGAAGTAGGTCCGCGACTCTCGCGTGTCCTTGACGACTTCAATCATCGATTCATCGTCGGCGCCGCATTTGGTGCAGAGGAGCGGCGGGGTCAACATCTTGGTTCGATCGAATGCGGCCATGGCCTGACCCACGTCCTTTCGCAAGCCGTTCACGTACATGAGACCGAGCCGGATCGCGCCGTCCGCCTCGACACGGCACAGCCAGTCGGACTGCTGCACGTCGATCGGATGGAAGCGGACACCGCGGCGTTGCGCGTCCTTGACGAGCGTCGCCGGGTGATAGAAACCCATCGGCTGGTTGTTGAGGAGCGCGGTGTAGAACGCGGCGGGGTAATGCACCTTGAGATACGCGCTGGCGTAGGCCAGCAACGCAAAGCTCGCCGCGTGCGACTCGGGAAAACCGTAGAGCGCGAATGAGGTGATCGAGTTGATGATGCGCTCGGCGGTTGCGCCGGTGATGCCGTTCCTGGCCATGCCCTCGCGCAGCTGCACGCCGATCTGCTTCATCCGCTTCTCGGAGCGCTTGAAGCCCATCGCGCGGCGCAGCTCTTCGGCCTGGCCACCGGTGAACCCGGCGGCAACCATCGCCATGCGCAGCAGCTGCTCCTGAAACAGCGGCACGCCCAGCGTGCGCGCCAGCACCGGCTCGAGACACGGGTGCAGCGGAACCACTGGCTCGCGGCCGGCGCGCCGGTTGAGATACGGATGCACCATGTCGCCGACGATCGGACCAGGACGGATGATCGCGACTTCGACGACCAGGTCGTAGAAGTGCGTCGGCTTGAGTCGAGGCAGCGTCGCCATCTGCGCGCGCGACTCGACCTGGAAGACGCCGATCGTGTCGGCCTTCTGCAACAGTTCGTAGACGGCCGGATCATCCGGCGGCATGTGCGCCAGGTCGAAGCGATCTGGTTGGTGGTTGGTGGTAAGTGGTTGGTGGTTGGAAGTTGGGAGTTGGGCGTTGGGCGTTGTGTTCACCATCTCAATGGCATCCTGCAGCACCGCCATCATCCCCAGCCCCAGCAGATCGACTTTGACGATGCCCATGTCGGCGCAGTCGTCCTTGTCCCATTGAATGACGACGCGATCGGGCATCGACGCCGGCTCGAGCGGCACCACCGAATCGAGCTGTCCCTGACAGACGACCATGCCGCCGGAGTGCTGGCCGAGATGACGCGGCAGATCCTGAATGGCGCTCCACAGCTCGGCAAACATCCGCGTGCGCGGCGTATCCATCGCGATGCCGGTGAGCTCCATGTTGCGCGCCAGCGTCTCGTTGGGATCGCGGTACTCGAAGTGGTGCATCACCTTGGCGAGCTGGTCGATCTGTTCGTCGTTGAGCGACAGCGCCTTGCCCACCTCGCGCGCGGCACTGCGGCCGCGATAGGTGATCACGTTGGCGGTCATCGCCGCGCCGAGCCGGCCGTACTTCTCGTAGACGTGCTGGATGACGCGCTCGCGACGGTCGCCGCTCGGGAGATCGAGATCGATGTCCGGCCATTCGCCGCGCTCCTCGGAGAGGAAGCGCTCGAAGAGCAGCTCCATCTTGATCGGATCGACCGCCGTGATCCCCAGGCTGTAGCAGACGGCGCTGTTGGCCGCCGAGCCGCGGCCCTGCACCAGGATGTTCTGCTGACGGCAGTAGTTGACGATGTCCCAGACGATCAGGAAGTAGCCGGCGAGATCGAGCTTCTCGATCAGATCGAGCTCACGAGTGATCTGCGCGCGGGCCTTGTCGTGATACGGGCGATAGCGGTCGCGCGCGCCGGCTTCGGCGATGTGGCGCAGGAACGACATCTCGGTCTCGCCGGGCGGCACCGGATACGACGGAAACCGGTAGCCGAGATCGGCCATCGTGTACTCGAGCCGCTCGGCCAGCGCCATCGTCCCGGCGAGCGCGTCGGGACGATCGGCAAACAGCGCGGCCATCGTCTCGGGCGATTTGAGATAGCGCTCGGCGTTGCGCGCCAGCAGCCGGCCGGCGGCGTCGAGCGTGGTGCGGTGATAGATGCAGCTGAGAACGTCGAAGAGCGGCCGCTCGCCCGCGGTGGCGAATCGCACGCCGTTGGTGGCAACGACCGGCACGCGATAGGCGCGGGCCAGCTCGGTCAGCGCTTCGTTGTCGCATTCCTCGTCACGGAGCAGATGACGCTGCAGTTCCACGTAGACGCGATCGCGGCCGAAGAGACCGAGCAGCCGATCGAGCATGCCGCCGACGCCGTGCCGCCGCGCATCGAGCATTGGCCGTCCACCGAGCGCCACGAGGCCTGCGGTGCATCCATCGAGCTCATCGAGTGCGAGCGCGCCCTCGCCCTTCGGCGCGCGCATCTTCATGCGCGTCACGAGCCGACAGAGATTCTGATAACCCTCTGCTGATGAGACGAGGACAGGAAGACGCCATAAGCGGGCAGCGTAGGGCGGGTCTTGCTTTTTAGACCCGCCGTTTTGAGACCCGCCATCGATCGTAAGTTCAGCCCCGATGATCGCTTTGAGGCCGGCTTGTTTCGCAGCTTTATGAAACCTCGGCGCGCCATACACGCCATCGGCATCGAGCAGCGCGATCGCGGGATAACCGAGCGCCGCGGCGCGCTCGACGAGCGCTTCGGGCAAAGACGCCCCTTGCAGAAAGCTGAACGCTGAAGCGGAATGGAGTTCGATGTACACAGGGCGCTTGTCAATTCCCAACTCCCAAATCCCAACTTCCAACCACTCCCAAATTCCAATTCCCAACTCCCAATAACGTTCAATTGGCAGTTGGGAGTTGGGAGTGGTTGGGCGTTGGGAGTTGGGAATTGGGAGTTGTCAAAAGTCAATCAAGAACTCCATCCACAAACCATTGCTCCGTATCGCGCGCACGGAACAGGCGATACGTCGCGCCACCGCCGAGGGTCACGTCCCACTCGTCGCGATCCCAGCCGTCCTTCCACCAGTCGCCCGACGTGCGCCATGGACCCGCACACACGCTGATTCCTCCACCATCCATGCCGCGGCGATCGATCGTCACGCGCGCGGGCTTGCCGTCGGCGACATGCACACGCGCGGGCACTGGATGACGGAAGCGGCGGAGTGCGACGGCAACATTCTTCACTGTCACAAATCGCGCCCCTCGACTGAGCTCGGGGCGCCCTGAGCGAGAGTCGAAGGGCGGAGGCGCTGAGACGCGGCGATCATTTAGCGTGTCGTGACTGTGAAGGACGTTCGCATCAACCGGAGCGAAGGGGGTCATCTCAAACGCGCCGGCCTTCCACGAATCGACCAGCGCCGGCGACCCGCAGCGCGTCTCCCCCATCAATGCCTGCAGCCGCGCCATCAGCGTGGAGAGCTGTTCGGGCGACGGCAGCGGCCTGGTCATCAGCGAGAACTGGACGATGCGGCCGGGCGTCGGATCGACGGCTACGACCACGCGATCGATGGGACCGGCCGGTGGATGCGACTCGAGATCGAGCAGCGCCAGCGTGCGCAGCGTGCGCGCGTCGCGGATCGGTGTCGGCAGCTGCAGCGAACGATCGTGTACCTCGCGCGCGCCGCCACTCGTTTTGACAAGGAACAGACGCACGTGCAGGACCGCGGCGCCGCGGCCGCGCCGTTCGAGATGGGCTTCGAGCGGCTCCAGCAGCCGGCCAAGCACGAACGCCAGCGGCTCGAGCTCTTCGATCGGCCATTCGAGATCGAGCGACTGCTCGAAGCGCTCCTCAGGGACGGCCGGTACGAGCGGAGCGGCGTCCTCACCACGCGCCAGCCGTTGCCACCGCACGCCGTCCTGGCCAAGACGCGCGGCGAGATCGTCGGCAGGGAGCGCCGCGAGGTCACCGAGCGTCCGCAAACCCCAACGCTTCAAAACAACTCCCAATTGGGAGTCGGAAGTTGGGAGTGGTTGGGAGTTGGGAGTTGGAAGTTGGGAGTTGGCAAGCTCGCCAAGCAGCGCAAGCGGAAGCGAGGCGAGCGCGTCAGCCTCAGAACCAGGCTCGATGATCGAAATCCCGGCGCGATGGCGAACCATGAGGCGCGCGGCAGTGCGTGTGCCCGCAATCGCCACGCGAATCTGCAAGCCGCGATCGGCGGCCGTGCGCCGCAGCTCCTCGGCAATCGAGCGCGCATCGCCGAAGAGCCGTGTCAGGCCGCTCAGATCGAGCACGAATTCCCTGGCCTGAGCGGAGTCGAAGGCGCGCGAGTCGCCGACCGACTCGACGCGTGGGGAAAATTCCTGCGCGACTGCGAGCAACGCCTCCAGCGAGCTGCCGTCTGCACCGTATATCGCACCGAACATAACGCGCTCCCCCGCTGCCGCTGTTGCGCGGGTCCAAGGACAAAGGACGCGGTTTACCGTTGTCTCGCAATCGGCGCGTCGCGATCGGTGACATCGACCGTGAGGGCGCCGATCGCGACCTCGCCGTCGATCCGCTTCCGCGGCGACACCACTCGCGCACGCAGGTCCACACCCGACAGACGACGGCCGCGATCGGACGTGCCGGTCCACGTCGGACGGCCAGCCAGCGTGACCGTGAGCCCGCCGGCGCTGCGCGCCAGTGGCTCGGACGTGATCAACACACAGGCCGTATCGCTGCCTTCGATCACCCGCTGCACGCGCATCCAGGTGTTGAACGGGATCTGTCTGATCGCCGCGAGCGGCACATCGGCGAGATCGAGGGCCACCACGCCGAAGCCGCCGGCCTGCAAGACGAGGTTGAGTGCCTTCAGCGCGCGATCGAGAGCGCGGTCGGCGGGAGCGCTGTCCTGGCCTCGGATCCACAGCAGGCGCGAGAGATCCACGCCGGCCGCAGCCGCTGATGCGACATCGAGACGATCGAGCGTGTCCATGAGCGCGACGATCTCGCCGCGCGCAGTGGCCGCCGCCATCATCCGGAGCAGCAGCGTCATCCGTCCCGACGATCGCGGGCCGGCCAGCTCCGACAGTTGTCCGCGTGGAAGACCGCCACGCAGACACGCGTCGAGCGCGGCCACATCCATCGGCACCAGTGCCGACGGGTCCATCCGCTCCAACGGCGCGAGCGCCGTCGTCAACGTGCGATCCAGCTTCCGATCGCGAAGGGCCGATTCCACAGCAGCAAGGGCGTGATTCGCCATATGTTCGCCTTTGAGGCGAATATATAGCGAAAATCTGGCGGGAATCAAGCAGGTAAAATCATTGAGGTTTTCTTGAGTACCCCCGTCGCTGCCCCATCCGTTGAGCCGGCTTCGCTTCCAGAACCGCCGCCTCCGACTGGACTCCGCCGCATCGCCGCCGCACTGATCTACCGCGACTTCCGCGTGCTGTGGTTCGGCGCGTTCACCTCGACCATCGGCACCTGGATGCAGAAGGTCGCGCAGAACTGGCTGGTGCTGACGATCACCGGCACGTCATCGGCGTTCTTCCTTGGTCTCGATTCCTTCCTCGGCGAGCTGCCCATCCTGCTGCTGACGCTCGTCGGCGGCGTCGTCGCCGATCGCTACGATCGCAAGCGGCTGCTGCTTTCGTCGCAGTGCATCCAGATGGCCGCGGCGTTCACGCTCGCCGCGCTCGTCTACTGGGATGTCGTGCGCATCTGGCATGTGCTGACGCTGTCGGTCGTCACTGGCCTCGCGCAGGCGTTCGGCGGTCCGGCGTATCAATCGCTGCTGCCCTCGCTCGTCGGCAAGAACGACGTGCCGAACGCGATCGCGTTCAACTCGATTCAGTTCAACCTGGCACGGGTGATCGGTCCGCTGCTGGCCGGCGCGGCGCTCGCCGCCTTCGGCATGGTGGCGTGCTTCGGTCTCAACGGCCTGTCGTTTCTCGCGGTGATCGCCGCGATCCTCATGCTGCATGTGCGGCACACGCCGCCGGCGGCGAAGACGCGCATGCATCACGAGCTGAAGAGCGGCTTCGAGTACGCGCTCGCGCATCCGGCGCTGCTCAGTCTCGCGATCCTGGGGTTTTCGGCGACGTTCCTCGGTGGGCCGCTGCTCACGTTCCTGCCGCTGTTCGCGCAGAACGTCTTCCATGGCGGCGTGTCGCAGTACACGCATTTGATGTCGTTTGCCGGCGCCGGCGCGGTGACCGGCGCGCTGGTCGTCGCCTGGCTCGGCAAGTTCAAGCACATGGGACGTACGCTACTCCTCCTGCAGGTCGTCTTCGGCGGGCTCATCGCGCTCTTTGCCGTGACGCGCATCTTCTGGATCAACGCTGTCCTGCTGTTCGGCTGCGCCGCGTGCATGGTGATGGTGTTCGCGATGCTCTCGTCACTCGTGCAGCTCAACGCGCCGAATGAGATGCGCGGCCGGGTGATGAGCATCTACATGGTGGCGTTCCGCGGTGGCTCGCCGCTCGGCGGTCTGGTCGGCGGATGGGCCGCCACGCTCGCGGGCGCGCCCACCGTGCTCGTCGTCAATGGTCTGCTCTTGACGCTCGTCGCGACATGGTTCCTGGCCAGGAGCCATGGAGTGAGAGAAATCTAGGGATCAGGAATCGGGAATCAGGAATCAGGGCTGGGGCAAGCGGGAGGAGTCAGGGGATTAGGAATCAGAGGGTGAGGGAATCAGGTTGCAGGAAACGCAATGATTGCACTTGTCAGAGATCCCAGAAACTGCGTTGTTGAACCTGTGCAGTCATGAAAGTCAGCGATCTGAGACCTCAGGTTTCATCCTCTTGCCTGAGGCCTCAGATCTGATGCCTCAGACCTGATGCCTTCTACCTTGCCCAGCCCTGAATCCTGATTCCCGATTCCTGATTCCTAGATTTCATCGAAGAACGTCACCACACCCGAATCGAGCGAGTACTCCGCGCCGACGACGCGCAGGCCGTCGCGCTGAATCAATCCTTCGAGCAGTTGTGAGCCGTGACGCAACTGATCGGCCGAGGCGCGAACGTTGGCGCGCACGGCTTCGCTGATCAGCGTATCGATATCGCGGTTGGCGTGAGCGGCAACGACCGTCTCGACCGATGGCCGCACCCGATCGACGATCGACCGCAGGTTGCGTGACTCGTTGGTGGCTCGGCCGAGGACCTCTTCGACCGCCGCCGTCACCGCGCCGCACTGCGAGTGCCCCATCACGACGACGAGACGCGTGCCGAACCGGGCCGCGGCGAACTCGACGCTGCCGACCTGCGACGGCGCGACGATGTTCCCGGCAACGCGAATGACAAAGAGGTCGCCAAACCCCTGGTCGAAGACCAACTCCGCTGGCACTCGAGAATCCGAACAACCCAGAACGATGGCAAACGGCTCCTGGCCGTTGGTCAACGCCATGCGTTGTGCCGGAGTGAGGAGCGGCGAGGCGATGGACTCGTGGGCGACGAAACGGCGGTTGCCTTCACGGAGTCGGATCAGGGCATCCCGGGCGACGGACGGCATCGGCATGATTGTGTCCTGGATCGCAGATTTGCACGCAGTGGCGAATGCCTGGCGTCCTGCCGATAAACACGACCGAGTGGACTCTCCAGCGTCATCCAGCCGCCCGTTCGACTCGCCTGGCTCGCTCAGGGCAGGCGTGTGGAAGTGCCCGGAATGCGGTCGTCAAATCCCGCGATCTGTGGACGTGTGCCGCTGCGGCGTGGAGCGGAGCCGGCTCGAGGCCCTCGGCTATAACTTCGACCTCTCGCCCGTTGCGCCGGGATCGCCGTCCGGATCGACGAGGGTCACCAGCAACGCCGCGCCGGGTCTCGCGGGCCTGCTGGTTGGCTATCGCTCCGATGCGCACGTCTCGCGTGCATGGCGCGTGGTCTTCACGCTGCTCTATCTGATCCTGGTTGGCGGCGCCGGTTACATGGTCGTGACGTACACGCACCTTCCGCTGCCATCCACGAAAGAAAACGCGCAAATCGTCTCGACCCTCGAGGGGCACACCAAGGCCGCGGGCAACAGTGGAAACGCGATCACCACGTTCTTGAGGCTGCCGGGCACTGTCGCTGTGCTCGAGCCGACGATGACGGCCAAGGATCTGTTGAAGCCGTTTAGCGAGACGGATCTGGAAACCGGCTTCTGCTCCGCGAGCATCGCCAGGCAGATCCGCTATCAGTTCCCCGGCTTCTATGAAAGCTGGCCCGACGACAAGCTGGAACGCGTGGCGGTCGAAAAATATCCCGAGTTCCAGGACCGTATGTGCATCCTGTCGAGTCAGTTTGGCGTGAATCCAGACGACATCGTGAAGTACCGTCTGCGCCCGCGCACGATCGTCGAGTGGACGATCCTCTGGTCGCGCACCGCACTCATCACATTGGTGTTCGCGATGGCGCTGCTGAACGTGTATTACCGGGCGATCGTGAATCGCTTGTCCGGCTAAAGCCGGACACTACGCAAACGAGCGCTTGAACAGCGCATCGATCGCCTTTGCGCCGTTATCGCGCAGCGTACGTGTGCCAGTGCCGGTGAAGTGCGGGTGCGTGACGACTGGCGCGGATTGGGCGTCGAGCGCTTCCCACTCATCGCCAGTCCAGCGCGACCAGCCGTCGCGATCCTGATCGAAGACGAACAGCGGCTTGTTACACAGCTTGGCGAACTCCGCGCCCCAACCAGTTCCGCCGCGCACTGTACCGTCCTCGAGAATCGAGCCGATGACGTAGATCTCCTGGCCGTTGTTGACCTGATACCACAGCGTCTGCAGCACCTTCCGCAGCGTCGGCCCTTCCGTGTAACGACGATGCATCAGCCGTGAGACATACTGCAGGCTGACGTCGCCGGCGAGCAGCTCCTCGTGGTTGAGCACGCGCACGCCACGGTGGCGATCGATCTTGTGACCGTCGAAGGTGAAATGCACTTCCTCGACGGCGAAACGCTCGGCGCAGGCGCCGAAGTGGGCCTCGGCGCCTGGCGCGCCTCCGCTGAAGAGAATGCAGTCGCTTGGCTTCATGCGAAGGAGATCATACCTGCTTGATTCAGCGAAGCGGTAACCAGATCTCCGTCCGCAGTTCTGACGGCGGAGTGATGCGCGCGTCGTTCAAGTACTCCTCGACGATCGGCGCATCGGCTGTCTCTTCGCCGCTCTGTGGCAGCCACGTGCCATAGAGCCACGCATACGGGAAGTGCAGTTCGGCATACGGGCCGACGTGCAGCGTGACGGCGAAGCGTCCGCCGCGAATCTCGCGAAGTTGCAGCTCACCCTCGGGCAGCTTTCCTGCTGGCAGCGTGATGCAGGCGTCCGCGCGCAGCGCCTCGCGTGGTGTCGATGCCGGATCGTCGTAATAGATGCCGAACGACCGCGCGCCCGGACCGAAGAGGCCCTGGCCAGCCGCCATCGCCGCCAGCCGCTCGAACGTGCTGCCGATGTTCAAATAGTCGCCCCGATGCGCGAGCGCCGCCACTCTCATCACCGCTGTTTCCCGAATCGTTGCCTGATACGTCATCGTCGTGTCCATCGCATCCTCCGCTCGTGTAGGGCCGGTCCTTCCGGACCGGCCTGGTGTGGGTGATGGAACGAACGACGCTCGATAGCGCGCCGGCGGAACGCCGTAGGCGGTCTTGAAGGCACGTGTGAACGCCTCCTGACCGCCGTAGCCGGCTCGCCGTGCAATGCGCGTCACCGGTAATTCACCGGTGATGAGCTCCACCGCGGCGCGATGCAGACGCAGCCGCCGGACCGTGTCGGCGGCCGTTTCGCCCTGCATCGCTCGATAGATGCGATGGAAGTGATACGGCGACATCGCGGCCACATCGGCCAGCTTGGCCAGGTCGAGCGTGTCGTCGAGATGATCCGCCAGCCAGCGGAAGACCCGCTCGAGCCGCATCGCGTAGTCGCTGCGTGTCGTGAGCCGTTCGTTCATGAAGGCGATGGTACGGAGGCGATTTTGACTTAGGTTGCGAACCTTCGCCGAATGCACAATGCTCAATGCAGAAGGCCCAATGCTCAATGATCGCGTGTTTCGCGCGGGGGATGAGATCGAAGACCTGTGCCGGGCGTGCAAGACCGACCGCTCGCACACCGTGATCGTCGTGGACGGGTCCGGTTGGCCGCTGCGCGTCCAGTGCGGCTTCTGTCAGAGTCAACACAACTACCGCGGCGGACCTCGCATTATTGGGAATTCCCAACGCCCAACTTCCAACTCCCAACCACTCCCAATTCCCAACTCCCAAGCATTCCCAAAGCCCAAAGACCAAAGCCCAAAGACCAGAGACGACAGCCCAGCGCCACTCGTCAGCGATCGTGAAAGGACCGCACCACCGATGTCGCTTCAAGACCGTTCCGAGGATCTCGAACTGCTTCTTCGCCGCATCATCCGCGAGGAGGCGGGCATCACCCCGGTGACGCCGGCGGCGAAGTGGCGCGGCGGCACGATGGTGCTGCGGCCGGGTACGCCAGGGCTTCAAGAGAAAACCTGGCCGATCGAGACGTTCTTCCACAAAGTCGTGATGCTGCGAAACCGTTTGCGCACGCTCGAGCAGCAGGTCAACGCATCGGACCTGCCCGAAGACGTGAAGGTCAAGCTGCAGGGATACGTGAGCGGCTGCTATGGATCGCTCACCAGCTTCAACGTGCTGTTCGCCGACGAGGCGGATCAGTTCAAGGGAAGCGGCGGGGATTAGGCCGGCTAGTCGACAGCGACGTTGTTGTGTCGGCGAAACCGCTGCTGATACTGATGCGAACGAAAGAGAATCCGCAGGGGACCCACAGCTGGATTCTCGAGCGCGGCACCGTCCATGTGTGCATCACAGTGAGGTGTATTCACCGTGACGATCGTGCCGCCGCCGGTCCTGACGACGAGCCGGCCCAACGCGAGCCCGGCCGCGGTGGCCGCAAGCTTTGTTCCGGTCTCCTTGACATGCAGCGTAATGGGGATGACCCGCGTATCGGGCTGTCCACAGACGCAGCATCCAGGTGGCCATCCGAACGTCTCCGGAAGCACCGCGCCAAACGTCGGGGCCGTGGCGACGAGATCGTCCGGAGCGAGCCACAGCGACGCGCCGTCGCCCTGCAGATAGCGCGAGCAGTCCGCGTTGTGGCAGCGTCGGAACTCGCCCGCTTTGAGCTCTGTGTTCTCCGTACCGCAGGCAGGACACGGGCCCTCGCGAAAGCCTGACGACAGCGCGAGGAGCAGGCCCACGAACCCGCACACGACTGCACCGACCCAGGTCCAGAATCCACCTGAAGACCACGCGGAGTAACCCAGATAGGCGGCCGCCCCGAGGGCGACGCCGCCGCTGGCCAGATACCCGGCCACACTGACCGGGCGCCGCCGCGTAGGAGATTTCTTGACCGGCGCTGGAAGAGGCATCCTGCTCTCGCTCCGAATCCGTATCGGAACGAGAGCAGCGGGCCAGTAGAAGCCGCGCTCTCCTGATTGACGGGTCTGAAGACCGCCGCTACCCCGCTTGCAACTCGAAGAGTGTCACCTCAGGTCGCACGTTGAAGCGCACCTGAATGAGATGTCCGATACCGCGGCTGATGTAGAGCATCCGATCGCCTGACAGATCGAACTCTCCGCACGTATAGCGTTGGTTCTCCACCGGCAGCAGCGGCGGCGGCAGGAACGGCGGCTTGCACTGGCCTCCGTGCGTGTGCCCGCTCAACACCCATCCGTGGTAGCCATCCCACCCGGGCCGATCCACCGTATCGGGATTGTGACTGAGCACGATTGACGGCCGGCCGGCATCGAGCGCCGCCAGCGTGCGAACCGGATCGAACTGATGTGCCCACAGTTCGTCCATGCCGGCCACCTGCAGCCCCTGGACCTCGGCGACTTCGTTGCGGAGCATCCGAATGCCGGTCGCCTCCATCTGCGCGGTGAGTCTCGCCGCGACTTCCGGATGTGCCCAGTTCGGCCCGTAGTCGTGATTCCCGAGAATGCCGAACGTGGCGAGACGGCCGCGCGGCGCGTCGCGATAGATCCGCGCAGCGTGTGCATAGACATCGCTCGAGTAGCTCGTGAAGTCTCCCGTATAGACGACGATGTCCGGCGCAAGCGCGGCGATGCGTGTGAAGGTGTCGGTGACGTAGGCGTCGGACACGCGCGGACCGACGTGAATGTCGCTGAGTTGCGCAAGTGTGCGCCCGCGCAGCGCGTCGGAAAGACCGCGAATCGGCAGTGGCCGCCTGACCACTTCCAGCCAATGCGGCTCGACCAGCCACGTATAAAGGCCGATGCCAGCGCCAGACGCCGCCGCGGCGATCGACGCCTTGAGCACGCGCCGGCGCGTGATCAGCCGATGTCGAGGCCTACCGTTTGGGTCCAATGGCAAAAAGACTGGTTGACGAGCGGACATACATCACACCGTCGGACAACGCCGGCGTGGCCATGAGCAGCTCACCCATCGAGTTGGTGGCGATGTGCCTGAACGTCGGTCCAGCGGCGATCACCAGCATCTCGCCATCTTCATTCGACAGATAGATTCGGTCATCGGCGGCAACCGGCGATGCGCTGTACCCACTGCCGATCAAGTCGAGCCGCTGGCGATAGATCTCGCGACCGCTGCGGAAGTCGTACGCGTCGAACACGCCGTTGTTGGCCAATACGTAGAGCACGCCTTTGTAGATCAGCGGCGTCGGCATGTAGGAGCCGCGACCCATTCGGCTCCAGGCGATGGCCTTGCTCGCCGACTGGCCCTCCGGCAGTGTCAGATCGCCGCGCGCGCCGGCGCGCACGACGAAGATCGGCCGTTCCGGGGCACGTCCACTGGCAACGACGAAGAAATCGTCACGCGCAATCGGCGTTGGCGCAGTGATCTTCGAGCTCGGCCCCACGCGCCACAGCTCTGTCCCACTGCGAGGGTCATAGCCACGAATGAAATTCGAGGCGTTGGTCACCAGCTCCGGACCAGCCCTCGTCATCGCCACCGTCGGTGTGCCCCATGACGGCAGCTCGTTGCGCTCGGTCTTCCACACGATCTCGCCGGTCTCCGCATTGAGGGCGAGCAGGAAGGAATCCGCCTGGGTATCGCACTGGAGAATGACGAGGCCGTTCCAGATGATCGGCGAGCTCGCGGGTCCCCACTCATAGCTCGGAAGATCGTACGCGCCCATGTCCACGCGACCGAGGTCTACCTTCCAGCGGAAGTTGCCATCAACGTCGTAGGCATAAACGCCCTGCGATCCGAACCAGGCGACGACTGTGCGGCCGTCGGTCGCCGGCGTCGCGCTCGCGTAGGTTGACTTGATGTGCCGCCTATTGAGCGGCTGGCCTTCGACGGCGACGCGCTGCCAGCGGACCTTTCCGCTGCGCTTGTCGAGGGCGATGATCATCCAGCGATGACGAGAGCGGTCCTCTGACGCATCGCCATCACCGTACAGTCCTGGCTTGAAGGTCGCCTTCGGATCGCTGCTGACCGCGGTCGTCACGAACACGAGCGGCCCCCACACCACCGGGCTCGAGTGCGCGAGGCCGGGAACTGGTGTACGCCACAGAATGTTCTTGCCGCTCGTGGCGTCCCACTGATCGGGCAGATGCTGGCCATCGGCGACGCCGGATGCTTCGGGACCACGAAAGGACGGCCAGCTTGCGGTGGGAGCCGCGGCAATCGGCAGCGGACGCTTCTGCTCCGCCGCCGTGCGCACGATGCGGCGCTCAGACGCGGGCTGGTTGGCCGGACGTTGCGCGGACGCCAGCTGCGCGCACATCGCAACCAGCCCGAGTGCGAGTACGTGCTGAGGCTTAGGTCGCAACCGCCTGGTCACGGGTGACCCGCTGCCGTACGGTCTCGATGTCGCGCACCGGCCGCACCTCGATGGTGCCCGTCTGCGCCCACGGGAACTCCGCCGCCATGCGCACGGCGTCTTCGATGTTCTCGGCCTCAATCAGGTTGAAGCCGCCCAGCACTTCCTTCGTCTCCGCGAACGGTCCGTCGAGCGTCGTCTGGCGTCCGTTGCGGATGCGCACGGACTTGGCCGTCGAGGCGTCCTCGAGCATCTGCGATTCGATCAGGCGGCCGTTGTGCTTCAGTTCGTCGGCATGCGCCAGGCAATGACGCATCTTGTTGTCGAAATCGCCGGCGGGCAGCGAGTCGAGCGCAGCGGGATCGTTATAGACCAGCAGGATGAATTTCATATCGGTTCCCACAGTTCTATCGGATTCCCCTCCGGATCGCAAAGTCGGGCGAAGCGGCCGTTCGGATAGGACTGCTGGTCAACCGTGACGTCGATGCCAGACGCGCGCAATTGCGCCACCATCGCGTCGAGACTGCGCACGCGAAAGTTGATCATCCACATTTGCTCGGCGCGGCCGAAGTAGTCCGTGTCTCGCGAAAATGGCTCGAAGACCGTGGGGCCGGCGTCCTGACGCCAGGGCTCCTGACCGTTATCGGTCGGCGTGATGGTGACGCCCAGATGCTCCTCATACCAGCGCTTCAACGTCGCTGGGTCGTCTGCGCGGAAGAACACACCACCAACGCCAGTCACTTTCTCCATAGCGTGGGCATCGTAGCGCCAACATGCGACGGCGTCGAGAGTGGTGATAGGTTGGCAGGTGCGCGTGGCGCGCGACTTCTCGACGCACTCGCGCAACATCCGGTTCATCGAAGCGGACTTCATCAACTGGCCGGGCGAGGCTGATTACGATGCGATCGCGATGATCGCGGTCTTGCACCATCTGCCATTCGACACGGCGCTGTCCAAGGCGCGGAGCCTGCTCCGTCCTGGTGGCGTGCTCCTCGTCGTCGGCCTCCACCGCGAGGCCAATCCCATTCACTTCATCGTGCGAGGCGCAGTCGGCCGTTCGGTCAGTCTCTTCTATCACGCGGTCCGACGCACGGCACCTGTGGGCGCGCCCATCCGAGAACCTTCGATGACGCTGGACGAGATTCGACGACTGGCGACCACCGTGTTGCCCGGCGCGAGCATTGAGCGTCACGTGCTGTGGCGCTACTCCTTGGTATGGAGGAAACCAGACCCCAGTCAGGCGTGCACGCCGGCCACGTCGTAATGGGAGACGTCGTTCAGCAGGACGAGACGCACCTCGTCTGGGCTCTTGAAGTCGAGCAGGTTGAGGCACGCTGGCAGTTGTTCGATTCGATCGCGGTAACCGCGAAGATCGATGCCCATCCAGTGCGCAATGAGCAGCCGGTTCGTCGCCTTGTGCGCCACGACGAGCGCACTCTGGCCGGCATGTCGCCGGATGATGTCGTTCAGGACCGGAAGGGCGCGGGCGAGGACGTGATGGCCCGTCTCACCACCTTCGGGAGCAACATTCACGGGATCCCGTTCCCATGCGGCGTATTCGTCCGGGTACAGGCGCTGCGCGTCAATCCGGCGCAGGCCTTCCCAATGACCGTGGTCGATCTCACGCAGGCCGTCGGCGAGCACCGGGGTGAGACCATGCGACTCCCCCACGATGGTCGCCGTCGCGAGGGTGCGGCTCAGCGGGCTCGAATAGATAGCGGAGAGCGGCGCGGCCGCCAGCCGATCGGCGAGCCGTTCGACCTGGATACGCCCCTCTGGTCCAAGCGGCACGTCGCTCGACCCCGCGAAGCGGTCGTCGGCGGTGAGCGGCGTGGCGCCATGGCGAACGAGAAAGACACGCGTAATCACGAGAGCTCTCCCGCGGCCGCCCGGTCGAGCATCCAGAACAGTTCGCCGTCAACCGGCCGAACGAGATGGGCGGGCAGGGCCGAGGCCTCTATCGACCTGGCGCCCCGCAACACCTGCGCCACGATCGGCGCCTTCGCAACGCCGGCGACGATGAACGCGAGAACGCGGGCGGCATTGATCAGCGGCAGCGTCAACGTGATTCGGTGAGCACCGAGCTTCGGCACCCAGTTCGCCACAGAGAGCCGCTGCCGTTCCTCGAGCGCGGCAGTCCCTGGAAACAGTGACGCCGTGTGGCCGTCGTCGCCAAGGCCCAGATGAATGAGATCGAAGCGAGGGGTCTCGCTGCCGAAGAACGCGCGAATCTCGTCTTCGTAGTCCTGGGCCGCACGCTGCGCGTCGGCCATCTCACTCCGGATCCGATGAATCTGGCCGGAGTTCACCGGCACTTTCGACAGCATTGCCTCGAGCGCCATCCGGTAGTTGCTGTCGGGGTGATCGGGCGGGACGTGGCGCTCATCTCCCCAGAAGAAGTCGATCTCACTCCACGGCACTCGTGAACAGAACGACGGCGACGCCAGGAACTGATAGACGCCTTTCGGAGTGGTGCCACCTGAGAGTGCTACCGCGCAGCGGCCGCGCTCGCGCAGCGCGTCGGTCGTCACGCGCACGAACTGCTCAGCCACCATGCGGTTCAGCACGTCAACGCTCTGGGCGACGTCGGTTGGCACTCTCCAGGTATACACCCGGCCGACCAGCACGAGCAGATCGAGGCGGCCGGTAAGATAGCGGTACATGCAACGGCACGGTCCCCAGACCATCGAAACGCGGCGGCTCGAAGCGGCTGCGTCGAGGGAAGTGGATTGGAAACGGTGGGGACCGTATCTGGCCGAGCGTCAGTGGGGCACCGTCCGCGAGGACTACTCCGACCGCGGCACCGTCTGGCAGTACTTCACGCACGATCACGCACGCAGCCGCGCCTATCGCTGGGGCGAGGACGGCCTGCTCGGCATCTGCGACCGCCAGGGCCGCCTCTGCTTCGCGCTGGCGCTTTGGAACGGACGCGACGCCATCCTCAAGGAGCGGTTATTCGGTCTCACCGGCAAGGAAGGCAACCACGGCGAAGACGTCAAAGAGTGCTACTACTACCTCGACTCGACGCCAACGCACTCGTACATGAAGGCGCTCTACAAGTATCCGCAGGCCGCCTTTCCGTACGAGCAACTGTTGAACGAAAACGAGCGCCGCAGCCGGAACGATCCCGAATTCGAGCTGACCGACACCCACATCTTCGACGACCACCGATACTTCGACGTCACCATCGAATACGCGAAAGCGTCGGCCAATGACATCCTCATTCGTATCGAGGTGGCCAACCGTGGACCGGAAGCGGCGCGCGTCCACGTGTTGCCGACGCTGTGGTTCCGCAATAGCTGGTCGTGGGGCCGGACCGGCGAAGGCTACTGGCCAAAGCCGCGTCTGTCGCGCACACTTTCGACGTCGCTCAGGGCAGGCTGTGGCAATGGCGTGCGCGCCGAGCATGCCTCGCTCGGCATCTTCGAACTGCGCGGCGACGCGACTGTGAATGGCGATCCCGCGCTGCTCTTCACAGACAATGAAACCAACTACGAGCGCATCTTCGGCGTCCCCAATCATTCGGCCTTCGTCAAGGACGCGTTTCATGAGGCCGTCGTTCACGGTCGCGCTGACGCGGTGAACGCGGCACACACAGGAACAAAAGCCGCGCTGCACTACACGCTGGACGTGGCTGCAGGCGGCACATCGACGCTGCGTCTGCGGCTCATCGATGTCGCGAATTCGTTACCCGCTGCTGACTGGTTTGGCCAGGCATTCGAACAGCAACTGCAACTGCGCCGCGAGGAAGCGGATCACTTCTACTCGACCACAATCCCCGCGCATGTCACTGGCGATGCGCGCCACGTGATTCGGCAGGCGGCGGCCGGCCTCCTGTGGACGAAGCAGTTCTACCACTACGTCGTGAAGGATTGGCTCGACGGCGACCCGACAGACCCGGCGCCGGCGGCGGAACGCGCAAGCGTTCGCAACCAGGACTGGACGCATCTTTACAATCGCGACGTCATCTCGGTGCCCGACAAGTGGGAGTACCCGTGGTACGCCGCGTGGGACCTGGCGTTTCACATGATTCCCTTCTCGCGGCTCGATCCCGATTTCGCCAAGGAGCAGCTCGTCCTGTTCCTCCGCGAGTGGTACATGCACCCGAGCGGGCAGCTGCCCGCGTACGAGTGGCAGCTCTCGGACGCGAATCCACCGGTGCATGCCTGGGCGGCGTGGCGCGTCTACAAGATGACTGCCGCGCCGGGCCATCGCGATCACCAGTTCCTCGCCCGTGTCTTCCAGAAGCTGCTGCTGAATTTCACCTGGTGGGTCAACCGCAAGGACGTCGATGGCCGTCACCTGTTCTCAGGCGGCTTCCTCGGTCTCGACAACATCGGCGTGCTGAATCGTTCGGAGCTGCCATTGGGTCACCGGCTCCAGCAGGCCGACGGCACCGCCTGGATGGCGTTCTACTGCTCGACGATGCTGTCGATGGCGTTGGAGCTGGCCAGGGAGGACGCGACCTACGCCGACATGGCCTCGAAGTTCTTCGAGCATTTCGTGGCCATCGTTGACGCGATGAACACACTCGGCGGCAATGGGTTGTGGGACGAGGCGGACGGCTTCTACTACGACCAGCTCTCAATCGACGGGCACGTGACGCCGATGCCAATCCGATCGATCGTGGGCCTGATCCCGCTGTGCGCCGTTGAAGTGCTCGATCAGCGCATCATCGACTCGCTGCCGGGTTTCAAGAAGCGGCTGGACTGGTTCCTCACCAATCGCCCAGATCTGGCTCGTCACATTACGTGCATGGCCACGTCAGCGCACGACGAGCCGCGGCGGCTGCTCGCGATTCCGTCACGTGAGAGGCTCGTGCGCGTGCTGCGCTACATGCTCGACGAACAGGAGTTCCTCTCGCCGTTCGGTATTCGCTCCCTGTCGAAGATCCACCAATCACATCCCTTCAGCCTGCGATTCAATGGCGACGATCATCGACTCGAGTACACGCCAGGTGAATCCACGACGGGACTCTTCGGAGGGAACTCGAACTGGCGCGGGCCAATCTGGCTGCCGCCGAACTTCCTGCTGGTCGAAGCGCTCGAGCGCTATCACCACTTCTATGGCAACGCGTTCACCGTCGAGTGCCCGACGGGTTCAGGGCGGTATCTGACGCTCGAACAAGTGGCGCGTGAGATCTCGCGGCGCGTGGCGTCGCTCTTTCTCCGGGACGCCTCAGGCCATCGTCCGTGCCTGGGATCGGACGCGCGCCATGCCGACGATCCGCACTGGCGCGACCTGATGCAGTTCCACGAATACTTCCAGGCCGAGACTGGCCGCGGCTGCGGTGCCAGCCATCAAACTGGATGGACCGCACTCGCAGCCAGATTCATCGCGGAAAGTCCGCGCTAGACGCCGGCGTGCATGCGGCCGATCGCCAGACGCCGCCGTTCGATCGACGCCCTCTTGCGGCCACTGCGTGTGAGCGCCGTCAGATTCTGGAGGCCAGTCCCCTTGGCGGCTGGCGCCTTGTGATAGTTGGCGAGGCAACGTTCTTCCTGCTCGCTGGCTCGCGATCGTTGCCGGATCGCCTCGAACTGCTGGAGACGCGACAGCACGGTGCTCCGGTTGTGGACCTGGCTGCCGAGAATCTCGACCCAGCTGAAATCGGTCGGATCGATCGTCCCGAGATGGCTGCCGGGTGTCACTCCGAACGAATCGACGCCGACACCCAGGAAGTCGTTGCGCGTGCCGGGGGCATTCCCTGGCTTGAAGTAGCTCGGCGTGAGGAAGTTCGACACCGTGATGCCGTCGATGTGGTACTCGGTGCGTTCGACCGCATCGCAAACTTCATAGGTGTGGAACAGCCAGGCGTTGGGGTTGGCCGGCTGCCGCGGGTCCGGACCGGGCACAAGGATGTTGACGGTCGGATCGACGATCAACTCGAGCACTTCGTGCGACAGCGTCACCGTCCAGTCGCCAAGATCGGTGAAGACAAAACCGACCGGCACTTCTGCGTTGTTCATGTCGTGGTAACCCAGTGCCCCCGGGATGCTGGGCTGATCGACCAGATAGATGACGGCTTCGGCCGGCACCTTCATGTCCTGCATCGGCTGCCCGTTCACCAGCGGCAATGCGGCATGAAGCTTCGAAAGGTAGGCGGACCCCCAAATGGGCTGGAAATCCTCGAGGACCTGGCGGTTGACCGCGCGAATCGCGGCCTGGGCGTCAGCATCGGGCACTGACGAGAAGTTCACGACAGCGATGTCTGGTAACGACATACGCACTCCCTTCCGTTCTGACTGTTGGAGGCGACGGCACATGATGCCGTCCACTGTCTCAACGACGGAAGGTGCACTTTCGAACGGCGTCAACGCCGCGCGCGCGGTCGTACAATCGCCAGATGCATCGCACGACTGTTCTCGTGTGCTTCGCCGTCGCTTCGGCGGCAGCGTTCGCCCAGGGCCCGACACCTGCCGCCCCTGATGCCGCATTCGAAGTGGCATCGATCAAGCCAAACCGCAGCGGCGAGCAGAGGTCGGGCTCGATGACGCGCGCCGGCGGTGTCTACGTCGGGACGAATCTCACGCTTCACCAGCTCGTGACCGAAGCGTACCGTCTGCGTCCGTTTCAGGTGATCGGCGGGCCCGGATGGATCAAGCTCGATCGCTTCGACATCAACGCGAAGGCACCCGAGGGAGCGACCGGACGCCCCGATCCGATGTTGCGGACGCTGCTGGCCGATCGGTTCAAGTTGCGCGCGCACACCGAGACGAAAGAACAACAAGTCTATGCGCTGGTTCTGGCGCGAGCCGACGGCCGGCTCGGTCCAAAGCTGGTCGCGTCCACGCAGGAATGTGGCGCGCCCGGAGCGGCAGCACCACCGCCGCGTGAGCCCTGCGGCATGAACATGAACGGCACGGGTACGACGGCAATGCTCAAAGGTATCGGCCAGCCGCTCGCGAGACTCGCCACTACGCTATCGGGCTCTGGGGTCGAGGGGATCATGGTCGATCGCACCGGCCTGACCGGCAACTTCGACATCGAGCTGCAGTGGACGCCGGAGAATCTACGGTCGGCCGCGGCCGCCGTCGGGGGCGACGGTCCTTCCCTCTTTACCGCGCTTCAGGAGCAGCTCGGGCTCAAACTCGAATCCTCGCGCGGACCGGTCGAATACCTGGTGATCGATTCCGCCGAGCAGCCATCGCCAGATTAGACTGTCTACCGCGAGGTCTTATGAAAAGGTTCGTGCTCACCATCGTGCTCGCTGGTGTCGTGAGTGCTGCGCGGCTGCTCGCTCATCATTCGTTTGCCGCGGAGTTCGACGACACGAAGCCGATCAAACTGACCGGCGTGCTCAAGAAAGTCGAATGGACCAATCCGCACATCTGGTACTACGTCGAGGTCAAGAACCCTGACGGCACGACGACGATGTGGGCGCTGTCAGGCGGCGCGCCTGGCCAGTTGATGCGCCGCGGCATCCGGAAGGACGCGCTCGTCATCGGCGAGACCGTGAACGTCGATGGCTTCCGAGCCAAGGACGGTTCGCACAACGGTTTCGGCAGAAGCGTGACGTATAAAGACGGTCGAAACGTATTCACGGCATCAGCCGCCGACCAGCAAGCGAAGTAGAGGCGGGTCTTTAGACCCGCCTGGAGACGTCATCATGGTGCTGCGATATACACGTTCGCTATTGCTGATGCTTGCCATCGGCGCGTTGACGCTGCTGACGCCACTCTCCGCGCAGAACACCTCGACGCAGAAGCCGGCGGCCGCTCCGCGCACGGCCGACGGTAAACCCGACTTCACCGTCACGTATCAGTGGCCCACTTATCTTCCTGGCGCCACCCGCGGCCGTTCGAACGCCACGATCTTCGACAACAAGAACTTCGCGCCGCTGAAGCCTGGCGGCGAGCCGTTCTTCGAGCCGCGCACCGGCGATCCGCGGCACGACGAGCCGCGCGACTTCTGCATGCCGGCCGGCTTCCCCGCCAGCGTCCTCTCGGGCAACGCGATGCAGCTGTTCCAGACGAAGAACTACCTGGTCTGGGTGCACGAGTTCCAGCGCAACACGCGGATCATCCCGCTCGACGGCCGTCCGCACCGCGAGGGCCTCGAGCCGATGTACGACGGCGACCCGGTCGGCAAGTGGGAGGGCGACACGCTGGTCATCGACACGACCAACTTCAAGCGCTGGGCGCTCGACGACCATCACTACACCAACGGCCAGGAGTTCCGCATGCACAGCGATGCGCTGCACACGATCGAGCGCCTGCGCTGGAAGAGTCCAGTCGCCATCTCCTACTCGATCACCATCGACGATCCCAAGATCTTCACGAAGCCGTGGTCGCAGGAGTTCGAGATCATCGCCAAGCCGGACTGGGAGAAGGATGGGCTGTTCGAATACGTCTGTCAGGAGAACAACCGCTGCCCCGGCGGCAAGTGCGGATCGAATTAATCAAATATTCATGTAGCACCTAGCATGCTTGGCGCGTGCGCCATCGCTGCTGGGTGCTCGCCGCCGCCACGGTCGTCGCGACTGCCCGTGTTTTGACAGCAGTCGTTGCGACTGCCCGTGTTTTGACAGCAGTCGTTGCGACTGCCCGTGTCTTGATGGCAGTCGCGACTGCCACGGTCGTCGGGACGGCACTCGTCGCGACTGCCGAGGAATCGCAGTCTCCGGCGGCGCTGACGTATAGCGCCGCCCTCACCCGCGCACTCGGCGCCAATCCTCGCATCGTCGCCGCCCGGCTGCGCCGCCCGATCAACATCGCCTCACGCGACGTCGCCGCCGAGCGGCTCAATCCCGAGTTCCGCGTCGAGGCGTCAAAAGAAACCCCGAAGGAGGGCTACACCCTCGCCGTGCCGCTCGAACTGGGTGGCAAACGGGCGCGCCGCATCGCGGTGGCGGACGCCGTGATCGCCTCGGGTGACGCCGAATTGAACGTCACGATCGCCGAAGTCCAGGCCGATGTTCGCCGGGCGTTCATCGCGCGCGTCATCGCCGAGAATCGGCTGACGCTGTTGACCGACATCCAGATGCTGGCCCAGCGCGTTCGCGATGCCGCACAGGCCCGCTTCGACGCGGGCGGCGTGCCACGGCTCGAAGTCGTGCAGGCGCAACTCGCCCTGGCCGACGCGGAGAACCAGACGACAGCTGCGCGCGGAAATGTCGCGGCCGCGCGCGCCACACTCAACGCTGTCCTCGCCTTCCCGCTCGATGCGCCGACGCCCATCGAGACCTCGCTCGATATCGAGCCGGCGCTCTCGGTCGATGCCGTCGTCGCGCGGGCGCGCCAGTCCAGCGCCGAGCTGCTCGCCCTCGATCGACGCATCGACGAGCAGCGCGCGCGGGTCGCACTGGCGCACGCGCTGAGGACGCCGGATGTCACGCCAGAAGCCACGCTGACCAGACGCGCGCAACCCGAGTTCGATACCGGCTGGCGCGCTGCCGTCGCGGTGTCGATTCCGGTCTTCACCACGCATCGCGCCGCGGTCAGAGTTGAAGATGCCACGCTCGCGCAGTTGACCAGCGAACGCGAAGCCGTGGCGGCGCGCATCGCCGGCGAGGTCACGGCGGCCGCTGCCGTCGCCGATGCCCAGCGTCAGCAGTTCGTCCGTTACCGCGACGAGATCGTCCCGCAGGCGCTCGACGTCGAGCGCATGGCGGAGGATGCCTATCGCCTCGGCCAGACTCCGATCGCCGCGTACCTGCAAGCGGTGCAATCGTCACGTGATGTACGGCTGCGATCGATTCAAGCCGCCGCCGATCTGCAGAACGCCATCGCGGACCTCGAGAAGGCGATCGGCGCACCGTTGACGCCCCCCACGCCATGACCACACCCAGAGCTGCGTTCCGAGCGTTGCTTGTTGTCATCGCCGTGAGTGTCGCGTGCTCGCGCGAAGCGCCGGAGGAGGTCGAGAGCGAGACCGTCGTGCCGGTGACGGCGATGCCAGCCGAAACCGGTTCCATCACGGCCGAAGCGCACGCCACCGGCCTCGTCACCCCGGCACCAGGCGCGGAGCTGCTGGTCATCGCCCCAGAGCCGGCGCGCATCGTCGAGATGCCGAAGGCCGAAGGCGACACCGTCAAGCGCGGCGACGTCCTGGTCCGGTTCGAGATCCCGTCAACGGCCGCAGAGGTGTCGAAGCAGGAAGCCGAAACCAAGCGCGCGCAGGCGCGGCTCGAGAATGCGCGGGCCGCGCTGGCGCGGGCGCGTGACTTGTTCGATCGCGGCGTTGCCGCGCGCAAGGAAGTCGAGGACGCCACCAAGGAACTGGCAGACGCCGAAGCGGATGTGGCCGGCGCGCAAGCGGCGACCACGGCCGCGGGCACCATGGCCGCGCGGAGCGTCGTCCGCGCCACCTTCGACGGGATTGTGGCGAAGCGATCGCACAACCCCGGTGATTTCGTCGAGGCCACCGCCAGCGATGCCGTTCTTCGCGTTGTCGATCCCCGGCGCGTCGAAGTCGTCGCATCGGTTCCGATCGTGGACGCACTCGACATCGCCGTCGGCGCGCCGGCGCGCATCGTGGACGCACCGGCGAGCGCCGGCGATGACAGCCTGAAGGTCGTGGCGCGACCTGCGGCCGTGCAGCAAGGCACGGCCACGGTCGCGGTGAGAATCGCCTTCGCGAAGCCGACGCGGTACCCGGTCGGCACTCCGGTCCAGGTCGGCATCACCACCGACACACACAAGGACGTCATCGTCGTACCGGCATCCGCTGTGGTGCATGAGGGCGACGAGACCGCGGTGTTCGTCGTCGAGAACGAGACGGCGAAGCGGCGAGTCGTGAAGACCGGTATTGAAACCGAGGATCGCGTGGAGATCACCGACGGCGTTAAACCCGGCGAGCTGGTCATCACGTCCGGTCAGAATGGCCTTCCTGACGGCGCCAAGGTTTCGCTCACGGCTCGAGGCGAGAAATGAGCGTCGCCGCTGCCGCGGCCA